>Ga0181526_10000205_pt1 | contig 64477 bp, 62 predicted proteins | sample PEATcosm2014_Bin_35_FD_119750 | JGI IMG/M metagenome (GOLD analysis project Ga0181526, IMG submission 119750) | Peatland microbial communities from MTU Mesocosm Facility, Houghton, MI, USA - PEATcosm2014_Bin06_30_metaG | ecosystem: Environmental > Terrestrial > Soil > Wetlands > Peat | place... | reverse complement strand
GGCGATTATCGCTTGCATCTTCGCTTCGAGGACGGCGTTGAGGGCGTGCTTGATTTCGCGTCCCATCTCAGCTTTCGCGGGGTTTTTGATCCGCTACGCGACCCGGCCTACTTTGCGCGGGTCCGCGTCGATCCGGAGCTAGGCACTCTAGTTTGGCCGAACGGAGCCGACCTTGATCCTGATGTTCTTTATGCAAGAGTCACTGGAACGCCGGTCCTGCAGGAGCACGACGCCCAATCGGCCTTCTAACAGCGCCCCGGTCCAGCGATACACCCGCGTGCTGTTCGGATTCGGCCTGGCGGTCGCCCGAATGGTAAAGTGGTTGAGGAGCCACGCTGATGAAGCGCACGATTCAGGTACGGATCTCTCGAGGAGACCAAAAATATTTGGCTGAGTGTCTGGACCTGCCGGTCGTGACCGAAGCAGCCACCCTCGACGAGTTGGCGGCCAATATTCGCGAAGCGATTTCTTTGCATCTTGAAGGCGAAGACTTTGCCGCTATGGGCCTGTCGGACGATCCTACCATCTTGGCCACCATGGAGCTTTCGGCCGTCGCCTGATGTCCAAGCTGCGCAGGTTGTCCGGTGGCGATTTGATCCGCGCGTTTGCCCGATTCGGATTTCAGGAGGTTTCGCAGCGAGGTAGTCACTTGAAGCCGCGGCGCGTCCTGGTGAATGAGGTGCGCCAGAATCTGACTGTTCCCCTTCATGACGAGTTGGATCGTGGCGCCTTGCCAGCCGTCACGCATCGCGCTACATTCCGGACGCTGAACTACGCCCGCACTTCTATACGGAGTAAGGCAAACGTCGGGCCCTGCTCGGGCGGCGTGCCGCCTACTCGTCCCGCAAGGCCACCATCGGATCCAGCCGCGACGCCCGCCGCGCAGGCAGGAAACTGGCAGCCGCCGCGATCAGCGCCAGCAACACTGCCGCCCCGATCAGCGTCAGCGGATCGTAAGGCTTCAATCCGAATAGCAGCGAGCCGGCGCCACGTCCGGCAACCAGCGATAAGGCGGCGCCCGTAACTATACCGATCGCCAACAGCCGTCCAGCTTCGCGCATCACCATGGCGACCACTTGTCCCCGCTCCGCGCCCAGCGCCAGCCGGATGCCGATTTCGTTCCGGCGCCGCGCCACCAGAAACGAGATGACGCCGTAAAGTCCGACCATTGCCAACAACGCTGCCAGCATGCCGAAGAATCCCGAGAGCATCGCCATCAAACGCTCGGGAGTCAACTCGTCGCGGATATCCTTCTGAAAATCGCTGAGCTCCACGATGACATCGGGGTGCCTGGCGGCCAACTCGCGCTTGATGGCCGCGCCGATCGCCGCCGATGGGGCGTTCGAATGGATCATCAGGCCTGTCCATGGGCCTGGCGCGGGCAGTTGCGAGGCTGGCGCGAAAGTCATTGGGGGTGTCTTACCGCGCAGGTCGTTGTACTGCGTATCCGGAATCGCGCCCACGATCTGGTAGACCGTGGACGGATAGTTGGCCTCCTGAATCGTGCGTATCGTCTTCCCCAGCGGTTCGGCGCCGCCCAGCAACCTGCGCACGAATGTCTGATTCACCACGGCGACTCGCGTGGAAGCCGCGGTGTCGTCCTGGTTGAAGGCGCGGCCCCGGACTACCGGAATGCCCATCGTATCGAAGTAACCCGGACTCACCCAGGTGAACTTTGAACTGCCCTCGACCGCGCCCACGTGCACGCCATGCTCCCAACTGGACCCCAGCAGTGGGGCATTAGTCGTGGTGGCGGCGTCGATCACTCCGGGCGTGGCGCGAATTTCATCCAACAACTCGCGCTTGAATTCCAACCAGCGCTGCGGCGGCAGATTGGATTGCCAGAACCCCAGGAAGCCGGTCACGATGCCGCTTTCTCGCATGCCCGGATCGAACGTCATCAAGTTGCGGAAGCTGCGCACGAACAGCAGCGCCGCCACCAGCAGGACGAGGGAGACGGAGATTTGGGTGACCACCATCAATCGCTGCAGGGAGAAGCGCTCGCGGCCCGCGGTCATGCCGCGTCCGCCGGCTTTCATGGCGGCGGCCGGCTGGGCTTGGGCTGCGCGCAGCGCGGGCAGGACGCCGAAAGCGGCGCAGGTCAGGACGGCCGCCGCGGCGGCGAACACGAGCACCCGCCAATCCATCGCAGTATTCAGGTTCAGCGACGAATCTCCGGTGGAAATCGCCCAGACCAGCACGCCGCTTAATGAGCGCGCGAGCGCCACGCCTAGCGCTGTCCCGGCCGCCGCCAATAGCGCGCTTTCGGCGAGCAACTGCCGCACCAGGCGGGAGCGCGAGGCGCCCAAGGCCAGGCGTACAGCAAGCTCGCGTTCGCGGGTGCTGGCGCGTGCGAGCATCAGGTTGGCCAGGTTGGCGCACGCGATCAGCAGCACTAAACCGGTAATGCCCAGCAGCAGCCAGAGCGAGCGGTCGTAGGTTTCGCGGAGCCAACTCACTCCCTGCGCGGCCGCATAAACGGCCAGCCGGAAGTGCTTGTACGTCTCAACGGTGCGCGCATCGCGCCCGGGCGGGACGGTTGCTTCGAAAATGCCGGAACTGAGCGTCTGCATCTCCGCGGAGGCGCGCGGCAGTGTCCAGCCCGGCTTCAGACGGCCCATCACCGAAACCTCGAAAACATCGCGGCGCAGTTCTTCTTTCGGTTGGCAGAACGGCAGCGCGATATCGAAGTTGTCGCCCACGGAGATGCCGAAGAACTCCGCCGGCGTCACGCCGACTATTTCCACCAGGTCGTTGTCGACGATCAGTTTGAGTCCGGGTCCGGGTTCGCGCCCAGCCAGATGGCTTTGCCAATACGTATAGCTGACGACCGCGCGTGTGACCGGACAAGCTCCCGCGTCCTCCGGCATGAGCAAGCGTCCGCGCCAGGGCCGCACGCCCAGCACGCGGAAGAATTCGCCGCTCACCCACAGGCCGCGGAAGCTGCGCATTTCGCTACCCTTGCCTACGTACCGTTGATTCGCGCTCCACGCGAACATTTCCGAGAAGGCCCGCGGCTTGCCGCCGATCGCTTGCCAGATAGGGCGCGTCAGCTCTCCATAGGTTTGATTGAGGCCCAGGCCGTGGTTGCCGCCGACGATTTTCACTTCGGCAAGTTCCTGCGGGTTCCGGACGGGCAGGCTGCGCAGGCGCACGGCGTCCAGCAATTGGAATATGGCCGTATTCGCGCCGATCCCCAGCGCCAGCGAGACGACCGCCACCGCCGTGAATCCGGGGCTCAAGCGCAGTGTGCGCAGGCCGTAGCGCAGGTCTTGCCAGGTGCTCTCCAACCAGCCGATCGTGTTCATGCGGTAAATCTCCTCTCGCACCAATCCGGGGTTACCAAACTTGCGGCGCGCGGCCGCGGCGGCTTCCGCGGGCGGCATGCCGCGCGCCAGGTTGTCGGCGGTTTCGTTTTCCAGATACGCCGCGATTTCACGCGCGCGTTCTTCATCCCACCAACGCCGCTTGAGGAACCGCCGCCAGTTCATGCGCCCGTCACTCCTGGGCCGGACGCAGCACCTGGTTGACGGCGCGTACGACCCTTTCCCAGCGGCTCATTTCCTCGCTCAATTGCTTGCGCCCGGTGGCCGTCAGGCGGTAGTAGCGCGCTTTGCGGTTGTTCTCCGACGTGCCCCAGAAGGAAGCGATCCAGGCGCGATCTTCCAGGCGATGCAAGGCGGGATAGAGCGATCCGTGCTCTACCAGTAGAACTTCTTCCGAACGCCGCTCGATGGCGTAGGCGATGGTATGCCCGTGCGCGGGGCCCGGCGCCAGGATCTGCAGGATCAGCATGTCCAGCGTGCCCTGCAGAATATCAGTTTGTGTGGGCTTCTTTCCCATGAAAGGTCATTGTACTCCGGCAGAGCTTCTACCGGAAATGCCGCTCGTAGGTATATACGTTGCGCCGCGGGAAAAAGTTAGGAAGATTTTTCCGCCACCCAAATCCGTTCAAACCACTGCAGCCCGGTTTGGCGCTTCGTCAACCGCAGGCCGGGCGTGAAATCGCGCAGCCAATCCTCGATGCCGGAATCGGCGGCGCCGGTCCACCCGCAGGTCTTGCCGAGGTCTGCAATCTCGGCCGGCCAATAGGCCGCGCGCACCGGCTCGCCCAGCAGGGCAAGGATCAAGCTGCGCGGAATCCGCCCGCGGTCTTTGCTCAAATACGTCATCGCCAAATGGCTGCCGCGGGCGGAGAGAGCCGCGAACGCCGCCAGATTCGCCGCTACCGCTTCCGGCCGCAAGTACATGGTGACGCCCTCCCAGAGCCAGAACGCCGGGCGGCCCGCATCGTATCCGGCGGCGCGCAGCGAGGCCGCCATGTCGTGCTCATGGAAATCGGTGGCCACAAAGAGCACCTGGCGCGCCTTTGCGGGTATGGCCGCGGCTCGTTTGCGCTTCAACGCCTGCGTGTCGGGGTGATCCACCTCGAATACGGTGGCGTCTTGTAAAGCGTCCAATCGCCAGGCGCGCGTGTCCAGGCCGGCGCCCAGGATCACGAGTTGCGCGATGGGTGCGGCGGAGGCGATGGCGCGGTCCAGCACCACGGTCCGAAACTGGTTGAACAAGCCCATGCCGCGCAACCAAAAGGGGTACGGCGACTGTTTCGGTTTGCCTGCCAGCGATCTGCGGGTCCGCGCGATCCTGGCTTTCCACTTGTCCGGCAGAAGCTCGGCGGCCAGCGGATCCGAGAAGCCCGGCACTTGCGGCGCAAGGGTGCCCAAAGCACGGTTGTACGCAATAAATTGGGCGGTGCGGCTCGGTTTTCCGGAACGCATTGATCCTGCTCCCTGTCACTATCGTGCCCATGCGCGGAAGAGCAGGCGCGACACCTTGCGGGTCTCTTCCAGGTTGAGCATAAGCCAGTCGCGATTGTTTATCGTGGCCGGCGTATTAAAAGAGCCAGGGTATGGGCGCGGCATCGCAAGGCGTGCGGCGCTGTCGTCCTTTAGCATTTTGGAGGCGAGCAGCGGCGCTTGGTGCCGGCCCGTTTGTCCTCGTTGCCGCCGGTGTAGACGAAGCGCGATGCTGTCCACCGGCCGCTAACCACCGGCCACGGCGCGCGGCGCCCGCCCCGCTACCCATGCTTGGCGCGAATCACATCCACCAATTCCTGCACAGCGGCGGCGCTCTTTTGCAGCATGGCTTGCTCGTCCGGCAGAAGCTTCACCTGGAAGATCTGCTCGATGCCGCGTGCGCCGAGCTTCACCGGCACTCCCACGAACAGCCCGTTGATTCCGTATTCGCCCTCAAGCAGAGCGCAGCACGGCAGAACCTTCTTCTTGTCCTTCAGAATCGACTCCGCCATTTCGACGGCGGCGGCGGAAGGCGCGTAGTAAGCGCTGCCGGTCTTCAGATATTTCACGATCTCGGCGCCGCCGTTGCGCGTGCGCGTCACGATGGCATCGATGGTGGCCTGGTCCATCAGTTCGGTCAGCGGAATGCCCGCCACGTTCGACAGGCGCACCACCGGGACCATGGTATCGCCGTGGCCGCCCATCACCACGGCCGTAACGTTGTCCACCGACACTTTCAGCTCCGCCGCGATGAAGGTGCGGAAACGGGCGCTGTCCAGCACGCCGGCCATCCCGACAACCCGGTTTTTGCTGAACTTGGAAACCATGTACGCGGTCTGGCACATGGCGTCCAGCGGGTTGCTGACCACGATCAGAATGGAGTTCGGCGAATACTTCACCGCCTGCTCGGTGGCGGCGCGCACGATGTCGTAATTGGCCAGCAGCAGGTCGTCGCGGCTCATGCCGGGCTTGCGCGGGAACCCGGCGGTAACGATCACGATATCGGAATTGGCGGTCGGCTCGTAATCGTTGGCGCCGGTCAGCATCACGTCGTAGCCTTGAACGGGGCCGGACTGCAGCAGGTCGAGCGACTTGCCTTGCGGGACGCCTTCGATGACGTCCACCAGCACCACGTCCGCCAATTCCTTATCGGCAATGCGGAGGGCGCAGTTCGCGCCGACGTTGCCGGCGCCTACAACAGTAATCTTCTTTCGCAATGGAAGCTCCTTTTGAGAGTATGAAACCGGATTATATCGTCATTCGCGAAGGCCTTATAATGGGGAGTAACATGCAATCGCAACGGACCACCACTGCGGATCTATCCGGACTCTACGACGAAGACTTCTTCGAGTGGACGCGCCGCAGCGCGGAACTCTTGCGCGCGGGCCGTTTTGAGCAGGCCGACATCGAGCATATCGCCGAAGAAATCGAGGACATGGGCAAGCGGGATCTCAGAGAACTGAATAGCCGGATGCAGGTGCTGCTAATCCACTTGCTCAAATGCCGGTTGCAACCCGAGATGAAATCGCGGTCATGGGAGCAAACCATCTCCGAGCAGCGCCGGGAACTCGGCCTGGTTCTCCGGGACAGCCCCAGTCTTCGGGCGAGGATTCAACCGAACCTGCCGCAAAATTACCGGAAAGCCGTACAATTCGGCGCAATCGAGACGCATCTGCTGGAGAGTCAGTTCCCCGCTGAGTGCCCGTTCACGGTCGACCAGATCCTTAATCCGGAGTTTCTCCCGTAGATGTTCCATTTTCTCGAAAAACAGGTTCGGCGCGCCTTCCACGATCACATCCAGGCGCGCTATGGCATCGATCTTTCGGTGGCCGTCGAACAGCCCAAGCAGAGCGATTTCGGCGAGTTGGCCGTGCCCGCAGCCTTCCAGTTGGCCAAACAATTGAAGCAGGCGCCGCGCAAGATCGCCGCGGAACTAGTGGCCGAGTGGGGTCCGATTCCCGGCGTATCGGCGCTCGAAGTGGCGGGTAGCGGATACATCAACATTCGTCTCGATCGCACGGCTTACGGGCAGGGGCTGCTCACTCCCGAGGCGGAGGAAGCCGCCGCGGCCAGCGGCAAGACCATCGTCGAGCACACCAATATCAATCCCAATAAAGCGGCGCATATCGGGCACCTGCGCAATGCCACTCTTGGCGATACGTTCGTGCGTATGATGCGCGCCCGCGGCCAGCGCGTAGAAGTGCAGAACTATATCGATAACACCGGCGTGCAGGTGGCCGATGTCGTCGTGGGCTTTCACTATCTCGAGCATAAAACGCCCGCCGAGGTGCGGCAGCTTACCGAAGACCCCGCCGTGCGTTTCGACTACCTCTGCTGGGACTTATACGCCCGCATGACGGCATACTACGACGAAGCGCCCGAATCGCGCGCATGGCGTAGTGAGACGTTGCACGCTATTGAAGCCGCCCGCGGCGCGCAAGCCGAAATGGCCCATATCGTCGCGGATGCCATCGTCGAGCGGCACCTGGCCACTATGCTGCGGATCGGCGTGGAGTACGACGTACTGCCGCGCGAAAGCGAGATCCTGCACCTGCAATTCTGGGCATCGGCATTCGAGTTGCTCAAGCGGCGAGATGCCATCTATCTCGAAACCGAAGGCAAGAACGCAGGCTGCTGGGTGATGCCAGCCGAGGCATTCGCGGGGGATTCCGGCTCGGAAGATAACAAGGTGATCGTACGTTCCGACGGCACGGTCACGTATGTCGGCAAGGACATCGCCTATCAGCTCTGGAAATTCGGCTTGTTGGGCAAGGATTTCCACTATCGCCCATTCCTGCGCTACGCCGATGGCCGCGAGTTGTGGGTTTCGACCGATGCCCCGCAGTCGGATGCGGCCGCAACGCCGCCCTTCGGCCACGCCACGCGCGTCTATAACGTGATCGACGTCCGCCAATCGTATCTGCAGGACGTGGTGGTGGCGGGATTGAAGGCGTTAGGCTACGCGGAGCAGGCCGCGCAATCCGTACACTTCTCGTATGAGAGGGTGGCGCTGTCGCCGCGTTGTTGCGCCGAACTGGGCATTCCGCTTTCCGAAGAGGATCGCCGGAAGCCGTACGTGGAAGTCTCCGGACGCAAGGGCCTGGGCGTGAAGGCGGACGACTTGATCGACACACTGATCGATAAGGCGCTGGACGAAGTCGCCGCGCGCCACGCCGATGCCACGCCCGAGGCACAGCGCGCCATCGCTACGCAGATTGCCATCGGCGCGCTGCGCTATTTCCTGCTGAAGTACACGCGCAATTCGGTGATCGCGTTCGATTTTCAGGAAGCGTTGAGCTTCGAGGGTGACACCGGACCGTATGTGCAATACGCCGCCGTGCGGGCGCGGAACATCTTGCGCAAGCTGGAAGAGAAGGGCGAACGCCTGCCCGACTTTGCCGCGGAGCTGACGCCCGCCGCGCTGGGCCGGCAGCTTGCTAGCGAAGACTTCTGGCAAGTACTGCTGGCCGCCTCGAAAGCGGATGCGGAAGTGGAACGCGCCGTAGTGGCCGGCGAACCGGCGCACGTGGCCAAGTACGCGTTTCAGCTCGCGCAGACGTTCAACAACTTCTATCACCTGTATCCGATCATTCACGAGGAGAACCGGGAGAAGAAAGTGTTCCTGCTGTGGATGACGGATTTCTTCCGGCGGCAGTTGGAGTGGACGCTGGATATTCTGGGGATTCAAGTGCCGGATTATATGTAATGTTCGCCCTTTAGTGGGGGCAGTCCTATGTGGCGCACGCCCCCGGCGTGCCGTGTTGGCACCCCTGCCAACACAGGCGAGCGTAGCTCGCCTGCGCTGACAGAGGGAAACGGTCATGCTCGTCAGGTAACCCGGATAAGGACACGCAGTAGCCGTACCGGTCATCGCAACGGAAACCGTGTCCTGGGCATTTACGCTGACCGTGTCAACTCCGTCCGAGCACGAGGTTTTTTGGTTATAGGCAGTAAAGTCCGCCGTGCAGGCTAAGCTTGTCGGAGTTAACCCATGCCTGGACCTGGACGGAAACCGGGCAAAAAGCGTTAGTGCCGTCTACCCGACCGTTGTCAGATTTTTCGCCTCGTCGCGAGAAGTGCTCCGAGGCTCTCCATATCCTCGATCGTTTCCATATCGTAGCGAAGATGAACAAGGCTCTCGATGAGATCCGCGCCGGAGAATCGCGCCGCATGGCCATGGAAGGCCGGACACCCGTTCTGAAGAAGTCACGCTGGCTACTGCTCCAACGCGAAGAGAATCTGAAGACCGAACAGCGCTTCCGGCTGCGCGACCTCCTCCGCTACAACCTGAGAACCGTCCGCGCCTACCTTCTTAAGGAAGCCTTTCAGCAACTCTGGGACTACAACTCCGCCACCTGGGCTGGGAAGTACCTCGACGAATGGCGCCGTCAGGTGATGCGCTCCCGCATCGAGCCGATGAAGAAAATCGCCCGCTCACTGCGCGAACACCGCGAACTAATCCTCAACTACTTCCGGGCTCAAAAGCTGCTTTCCAGCGGCGTCGTCGAGGGTCTGAACAACAAAGCCAAAGTCACCATGAGAAAATCCTACGGGTTCCGCACCTTCCGGTGCCTCGAACTCGCGCTCTATCACTCACTGGGCAAACTGCCCGAGCCCGAATCAACCCACGAAGTTTTCTGACGAACCAAAAAACTTGGCGCGCACGGGATCAAGGCGCCGGAGGTGGAAGAAGCGTTGTCCCGCAACCCGATCCTGATTTACGAGCAAGACGCCGATGGCGAGAACCGGTACGTGTACTATGGCGAAACGGCGCGCGGCCGTCTGCTTGCCATTGTACTGACCGAGCGGGACAACCGGATTCGGGTGATTACGGCGTACGCGTTGGATGCCGGCCAAAAACGCGATTATCTGGAACGCCGGACGAGGGGAGAGTGGAAGCCAATGAGTAAGAAGACAGAGCAAACCACGCGAACGCCAAAGTTCGCGAACGGCGACGAGGAAGCCAGTTGGTGGGCGAGCACGGAGGGAAGGAGGTTCGTCGAGCGACGGTCTGCCGCGGGGACTTCCAAGAAGCAAAAAGGATCGCCCCTGGTGGCCGGCCTGACCCGCGCAAGCAGCGTGCGGATCGCGTTGCGTCTGGCCGCGCCGGACCTCGACAAAGCCCGCGTGATCGCCGGCCGCAAGGGCATCGGCTATCAAACGCTTTTGAAGATGCTGGTGCATGAGGGCCTGCGGCGCGAAGCGCGGCGGCTATAACGCAGCCAGCCGAGTTTGTGTTTAAACTTGTAATCATGAAACCGGCTCGCCTTCTCCTGTTCGTCTTCGTTGCCGCCAGCGTCCTACGGCCGGAGAGCACGCCCCGCGAAGCTCTCCTGGTACTGTCGAAGGGCGATCATACTCTTGCCATCGTGGACCCATCCACCCTCAAGGTCGTCGCGAAAGCGCCCGTCGGCGAAGATCCTCACGAAGTCGTTGCCTCGGCCGACGGAAACTTCGCCTACGTTTCCAACTATGGCGGCGGAGCCTACAACACACTTACCCTGATCGACTTGATTGCCCAGAAACGAGTGACAGCCATCGATCTCGGGCCACTGCGCGGCCCCCATGGCTTGGCGTTCGCCGGTGGGAAAACTTGGTTTACGGCGGAAGCCGCAAAAGCCATTGGCAGCTACGATCCCGCGAAAAAAGCCGTCGACTGGATCCTGGGAACCGGCCAGAACCGCACCCACATGATCTTCGTTTCCGAGGACATGAAGCGGATCTTCACCACCAACGTCAGCTCCGGGACGGTCAGCATTATCGAGAAGGGCACCCGGACCGGACCTCCCGGACCGCCGCCTGGACTGGGGCCGGGTGGTCCACCGCCCGGTGGACCCAGAGGCCCGATGGGACCTCCCGGCGGAGACTGGGAAGAAACCGTGGTTCCCGTCGGCAGGGGCGCTGAAGGCTTCGACGTGACCCCAAACGGTAAGGAGCTCTGGACGGCCAATGCGCAGGATGGCACGGTGTCCATGATCGATCTGGCAACGAAACGCGTGACCGACACCCTGCAGGCTAACGTTCGCGGCGCCAACCGCCTCAAGTTTACCCCGGATGGCAAACTCGTGCTGATCAGTTCACTCAGCGGCTCCACCCTGGCCGTTCTGGATTCCACAACCCATCGCGAGGTGAAACGGATCGATCTCGGACACGGCGCCGCCGGCATCCAGATGCAGCCGGACGGCGCTCGTGCTTTCGTTGCCTGTACGGGCGGCAATTATGTCGCCGTCATCGATTTGAAGACTCTGGAAATCGCGGCCCGCATCGACGCCGGCCCAGCACCCGACGGGCTGGCCTGGTCGGTACGGCCGTAAGGGATAGCGGTGGCTCACGCAGAATCGGGATTATTGCGGAGACACCGTGGGGCGGGACTCCAGTCCTGTCAGGATGGGCCTGCGGCCCACGAATAGCGATGAAACCTCGTGGGGCAGGCGTCTACGCCTGCGGCGGGTCTCCGGACCCGCCCCCGTGTGGATCCAGTTAGGGCCGATTTCGTCTGGCGCAGAGCGGGTCCGCGGGCTGTATGTTGGGGCCAAAGCGCCATATCCGCGCTGGCTGACAAGTGAGTATGGCGTTTGTGGGGCGGGCAATCCTGACCGCAGCCGGCTTTCAGCCGGCCTTTGCGACCACGACGAGGAGCGCCGTGAAAGCAGGAGCCGCCTGAAAGGCGGCTGCGGCCAAGATTGGCCGCCCCACGTCTTCAGCGCAGTCCATGCGCTCCTCATATCCTAGCTCCAGCCTCGATCCGATCCCGGTATTGCTCTAGGCCCGGCACACGCATGCCGGGGACCTTGGCCAGATCGTCCCACCGCCGCAGCCGCACCGCCTCTCGCGCAAACGGCCTTTGCTCGAATGCGCGCGCTTCCGCTTCGCTGAAAGGTCCTCCTTGCAATTGCAAGCTCTGCACGGAGGCGGGCGAAAGCAAGCTCGAATATTCCGCGTCCGTCGTGCAAAGATAACGCTTGGCATCCACGTGCATGCGCACCGGCGCGGTCACTTCTGGGCCAAAATACCGCGCCAACCAGGCATGCCCGATGTCTTCATGCCGCGCATCGATACCCAAGTCCGCCACATGCTCCGGCATGTCGTGCAGCAGGTGGCCGATATCGTGCAGCAGCGCCGCCACCACCAGCCAGTCGGGTGCATCGTCGCGCCCTGCGTGATACGCCGCCTGCAAAGCGTGCTCCAGTTGTGAGACTGGCTCGCCAAAGTACGCCGCCCCGCCCTTGGCGTCGAAGATTTCGATAATCCGATCGCTAACCTGCATAAAGTTTACGCCGCTGGCCGATAAACAGCACCGCGGCCGCCCCGCTCGAAAGCAGAGCCACGCCCGCCAGCGCCCGGAATGCCCCCGTCCAGCCAAAGCTTACCGAAACGCGCGCCACCGTATCGCCCGCCAGTATGCCGCCCAAATAGCCGACGCCGTCGATAATCCCGGACGATGTTGCGCTGCCATGCTTGCCGCCGAAATCGAGCGCGATCGCGCCCGCCAGATAGGCATACGGCCCGATGGTCAAAAAGCCGACCAATCCCACCAAAACCGTCGGCGCCGCGTGCCCTCCGCCGGCGCGCAGCGAGCCCAGTGCGAACAGCGCCACCGAGCTCAGCAGCAGGCTGTAGAACATGATCGCCGAACGCCCCGTACGGCCCAGCCGGTCGCTCCAAAATCCCGAAAGCAGCACCGCGACGCCGCCGAACAGCGGAAATACCGCGCTCATGCCGGCCGCCTCCGCCTTGCTATAGCCCACCACCTGGTTGAAGTAAGTGGGCGTCCACGTATTGAAGGTTTCGCGCACCAGCGTGGTCCCCAGCGACAGCGCGCACACGATCCAGAATGCCGGGCTGCCGAACAGTGGCGCCAGCAAGCCGCGCAGGCTGGATGGCTTCGGATCGCGGCCCTCCGCGCCGAACAAATTCAGCGGATTCACGTCCGGCTCAGCCAGTCCGATGCGCGCGCGCGACTCTTTCAGCAGCACCAGATTCGCAATGAAAATGACCAACAGCGTGCCCGCCGCCACTTGAAAGACACCGCGCCATCCGAACCCGTGGCCGATCAGGAAGCCCATGAACTGGCGCGCCGCGGCGTCGCCAAACAGGTAGCTCAGGCTGATGACTCCCATTACCGCGCCATACGAAGAATAAGAGAACCAGCGCGATGCGATCTTCACCATACCCGCCCAGCCCGTCGACTGCACCAGCCGGTTGCCGATCCACGCCAGCGTGAAGATGGGCAATCCGCCGCCTAGCGAAAACAGGAGCGTAAACAAAATCGAGCCGCCCATGCCGATCAGGAAATTCCGCTTGCCGCCCAGAAAATCGGCGACGCCGGCCAAAAAGAATTTGCCGATCGCATAAGCCAGCACGGCGATCGAAGTGACCGTCCCGAGCCGGATCTTGGCCTGCGCGGGAGTCATGCCGTGCGCGGCCAGTTCGTCGACGATCAGCGGCAGGCTGACCGAGAAGTCCGACCGGCAAAGATAGTAGCCGGCATAGCCGATGAAGAGCAGCGCGATGGTGAGAGCTTGCCAGATCGCCAGGCGCCGATTCCGGATCATGGACGCTCGCCCTTCGCCAGCCGCTCTTCAATCGCGTCCACCGGCGGCATGCAATCCGCCACGGCGTCCGCAACATAGTGCGCGCCTGCCTGGCTCAACTTGCGGCGCGCCGCATCCAGACGGGCGGCCTGCTCGGCGGCCGGCAACCCCGCCAGTTCTTCCGCCGTGAGCCCGATCATGTTTCCCGTGCGCGCGATCCCTATGGTCCACATGCCGGCGTTCCGTCCTTCTTCAATATCGCTGATCGTGTCGCCGAACTTGACCATCGTGCACATCGGGTAAGTCCGCAGGCAGATTGCGTTCAGGTAACACATCCAAGGCCAGGGCCGTCCGGCGACAGTGTCGTCCGGGCAGAGCGCGCAGTCGGGCCGGTAGCCCTCCGCGGCGGCGGTTTCGAGCAGCAGGTCGAGCATGGGCCGCGTATACCCGGTGGTGCCGCCGATCTTTATACCGCGCGCGCGCAACGCTTCGACCGTGGCGGGCACTCCGGAAATCACGGCGGAGTAGGCGGCGAGGCAATCCATCTGCATGGGGATGAAAGCGGCGAATAGATCTTCGACCTCCGCTTCGCCGGGCGGTCCGCCGGTCTTTGCCCGCAGCAGCGCGCGGATGTGGTCCTTCTTGTGGACGCCCATGTCCCGGCGGGCCTCTTCTTCGGTAACCGCCATGCCGCGGCCGGCAAACAGCTTCTGCAGCGTGCGAACGGGCGCCAGGCTGCCATGATCCACAGTGGTGCCGGCCCAATCGAAAATGACGGCAGTGACGCGGCTCATCGGAATCCCATCTCCTTCACGGTTTCTTCGGCGAGGCCGAACGACAGCGTCATGCCGGAGCCGCCGGTGGCTGTAACCACGCGTACATTCGGCGCGGGCGAGAGCGAGACGAATGGAATGTCTGGATGCTTCGCGTAGACACCATGCCAGTACTGCGCGATCTTGGGCAAGGGCGCTCGCAGAAATCCGCTCGCGTAGCTCAGAATGAGGTCGTCGATTTCGGCGGAGTCGAAGGGATCGACTGCCGCGCCATATTCGTGCGAGTCGCCGATGGTCAGTTCGCGGCAGGCGGTCTGCGAAACGAGCACATGAATGCCCCAGCGATCGTACTCCGGCGTTTCCGCGGCGACGCGCTCCCGCAGCGCCGGCAGCGTCCGGCACACCTGGAACGATTCATAGAAACGCAACGTCAGACCGGCGGCCAGCGCCGGACCGAGTTGCCACCCATCCGGCTGCGGGCAGGTGCGCATCATATGCAACTTGCAGCGGGTAATGCCACTGCCCCGGAATACTTCCGGATACAAGGTTTCGAAGTCGTGGCCGGTACACACGACGGCTGCGTCGAAGGCAGAGAGATCCGCGGCGGTGGCCGCCGTGCTCCAGCGGAACTGTACGCCGAAGCGCTCGGTCAAGAAACCAGGGAGCTGCGCCAATGCCACGCGCGGATCCACAGTGATTTCGGTGGGACTCGAAATCGCGCCAGCTAATCCCTCGGCCCGCACCGCCTGGCTGCGCGCCAGCACGCCCGCCGCGCTCAGCCACTCGCATGCGTAACCCAATTTGGGCGCCACTTCGCAGAACTCCTGCGCGACGGCGGCTTCGTCCGCGCGATAAACCACGTGTAGCGACCCAGTCGGGAAATAGGGTAGCCGCGCGGCGGTTGCAACTTCGACCCACAAGTCGCGGCTGCGCAACGCCATCGCGTGCATACGCCCGGCCGGCTGCCCGATGGGCCAGATCATGCCGAAGTTGCGCACCGACGCGCCCGCGGCCCGCGGACTGCGCTCGAACACCACCACGGAGCATCCCCGCCGCGCCAGCGCATACGCGTGCGCGAGACCCAGAATGCCCGCTCCGACAATGGCGACATCCGCGGTCTGCGTAGCCATGAAAGGAGAGGCTACCCTATTTGAAACAGGCGGCGCAAGAGCCACCGGGAGCCACTCAATGCGGTATCTTCAAAGCAACGAGAAAAAACCGCATGCCGATGCCTTCCACTGTTTTGAAAAGAGTCCGACATCGACAAAGCAGTGCGGGAGAGCGTTAAGGAACTGACGCCGGATATCCGGCGCTCCCAACAATCGTCGAATTGCCGGCTGCCACCAACTCGGGATTATCCGGCGGGAGCGACCGCGGTTTGGCCCCAACCGTTCGATCTAACCGTGGTCCACCAGATGCCGATGAGACATCACCCAGCGGCGTTTGGAGTTCTCGTTGTCGGGGTGCGGTTTGCTACCCAAATCCCAGAGGTGTTGACGCGCGTGATTGAGATCCACGATTTGGATGGCGCCGGGAAACTGTTCTTCGCAGATGTTCCGGATCCAGGCGGCGCCGTCGCCCATGGCGACCTTGACCTGCGCCCGTCCCCAGCCGCGCCGATGGGGGTGCCGCGGTGCGAGCGATCTCGCGCGATTTAAATTAAGGTGTACACCGAGGGTTGAGAAATTCAAGCGCGCCCCAGTCTTTAGGCACCCGTTCGAAATCGACCGGACAATCGTTGCAATCCGCGATGCCCGCGTCCTTCCGGAGATGGAATTATGGCTGAGCCAGGACGCGTCACATGCCCATACGATGCGCGTGGCCGATGAATCCGGGGGCGACACCATGGCCGGCAATCGCGAGGAGCCGATGGCAGGCTCGGATGCGCTGGCCGGGACCGGACGCCCCCCTGATTGAGCGACGCCCGAACGGTCGCGCGCCGGAGTTCGTGGTGTTTTTGCGCGGCGGGGGCTCCATGGCGGGTCGCGTGGCTGATTCATAACGGAAGGGCCTGCGACAGTGGAGCCTGACGCAGACGTGGCCGTGTCCCAGACGTTCGTGGCGCCAGGTTTATGACAAGCGCCCGCGCACTCAAGGCCGCCGTGGCGGCGCTGGCCGGCGCCGCGCTGTGGCCGATGGCCGCGCCTCCCGCGGCCGAGAGCCCCATCCGATTCGCCTACCGACGCGAAGACGTTTATGCGGAAAGGTGGCGCATGTACAAAATCATCTACAGTTTATACTAATTCCTTAGTAGCGCAAGGCGCCGGGGTCGACATGATGATCCGACGTCCGACCCTCATCCGGGCCGTGTGTATCTCCCCGTTCGATGCGGTATGGTAACCTGCCTTCGTTCGGCTCCTTCGGAGCGAAATGGGAGGTTGAATGGCGGTGGCAGAGGCAAATTTTGCGGATGCGCTGACTCGCGAACACCAGGGCCAATATCATCGGGACGGATTCGTGAGAGTGCCTGCGGTCTTTTCGGCTGAAGAGATCGTTGAGCTTCGGGAAGAAGCGGCCCTGCTGCTGCAGCGTACAGACCTGATCGACATGGACAATATTCGGTGCCGGTGGCAGAATCACGTCGAGACCGGCGAGTGCCGCTTCGATTGTTTTGATCCGGTAATCGACCTCAGCCCAACCATGGAAAGGCTCGCGCGCGATTCGCGGATCATCGGCGCCGTTTCGGCTCTGTACGGAGAACAGGCCTGCCTCTTCAAGGACAAGCTGATCTTCAAACCGCCGAATGCAGCCGGGTACGGACTGCATCAGGACTACATTTCCTGGAAATCGTTCCCTGAAACCTTCTTGTCAGTGATCGTGGCGATTGATCGCGCGGATGCGGCTAATGGGGCGACAGAGGTGTTTCCTGGCTATCATAAGCTCGGCTGCATGTCGGCAAGGGACGGCATGTACCATGAGCTGACCGCGGCCCAGGTGGATGTGACAAAGGGCGTGGTGCTCTATCTTGACCCCGGAGACATTGCGATTTTGAGCGGATTCACGCCACACCGGTCCGCGCCAAACCGCTCCCAGGAGTGGCGGCGCCTGGCGTATCTCAGTTACAACGCGCTGAGCGACGGCGGCGACCAGAGGGAAATGCACTACGAGGAATTCAAGGTATGGCTGATGGAGCGGTACGCAGAATACGGCAAGACGAACACCTTCTTTCGATAGGAGCCGTAAATGGGACCCGCTTCCGATAGCCCCGTTCGCAAATTCCACGTGTCGCTGAACGTGAGCAATCTGGAAACGTCCGTGGCGTTTTACGGCGTTCTGCTGGGCAAAGTTGTTTCGAAGCAACGGGTGGATTATGCGAAGTTCGAACTGGATGATCCTCCACTGGTTCTGTCGTTAATCCCATCTCCTGCCGGTGTTGGCGGCAATCTGAATCACGTGGGACTGAGGGTGTTAAGTCCAGAGGAATTGGTGGCGATCCAGAGGCGATTGGAAGAGGCAGGCTTCCCGACGAAACGCGAGGACAACGTCGAATGTTGCTATGCGCTGCAAACCAAGTTCTGGGTCAGCGACCCGGATCGGGTCCTATGGGAGATCTACGTCTTTCACGAAGATGTTGATCGGCGTTGCGATGGATCGGTTCCGGAGTTTGAGGGACAAACCGTTCTCGCCGAGGATGCCACGCGGGCGCGCGTCGTCTGGGAACACCGGGTTCCAGATGCGCTCCCTTCCGCGATTCCACACGCTGACAACAGCCTCGACGTGATTTCGCTCGCAGGCACGATCAACATGAACCTCGAGCCCGCTGAACTGGCACGGATTCTGAGGGATGCTTTTCGCTGCCTCCGGCCAGGGGGATCGCTTCGAATCCACGGACTGGCCGGCGACCGTCCATTGACCGTGCCTCTGCCCGCTTTGCCGGGTCCCGCTGCCATTGTTCAGCGGGTGCCGGTTGCCGTCGAACCCATGCAAGCCATGGCCGATGCCGGGTTGATCGAAATCCGCTTCGAGAGGCTGTCAACTACTGTCCATTTCACCGTAGCCGATGTGAAGATGCGGGAAGTCGTTCTCATCGGGCGCAAGCCGGGCTATCGACCGAAAAATCTCACTCACGAAGCGATGTACCTCGGTCCGCTCGCCCAAGTGACCGACGATTTTGGCAATGTCTTTCGCCGTGGTGAGCGGGTTCCGCTGAACCTTCATGACTGGCAGGTGCTATCCAGATGCGCAGCGGCAGTGGATTTCCAGTTCCTTTCTGGAGATACAGTGTCGGGGGCACGGGGCGGCTGCTGCCCGCGGGAGACAAACCGCCTCGCAGACGTCTGAGAGAGTTATTACGGCAAATGTCACGCACCGGATCGAGGTCGATCTACTACGGTTGGGCGATTCTCGTCGTGAAACTGGGCTCACACGAAATCCCTTTCCCGATTCCGGTAGTGATCAAGTGGGCGGGTGACACGCCGGTGATCACTTTACCCGACATGTCTATACCTGGCGTTGGAACCTACACCGCTCGCGTACTCCTGTACCGGGACCAATATGCCGGAACCTGGAGCGGAAAGAACTATGGCGGACAACTCTTCGGCAAGATCATCCACGAGCACCGCTAACGCTAACCAAGCCAACTGGCGCCGTGCAAATCAAGAGAGTCAGGATATCAGCTTCAGGCCGAGTCGCAAGCGGCGCGGATTTCCTGCCAAAAGAATCTGGCCGAATGTTGGCGAACCGATGTAGTTGTCCGGCAGGCCGAAGTTCGTGTGATTGAGCACGTTGAATCCTTCGACGCGGAATTGCACCGCGGTGTCCTCGCGGATCGTCGTGTTCTTGACGAGCGATAGATCCACGGTTTGCGATCCCGGGCCAGTGACCGTGTTGCGGCCGGAGTTGCCGAAGCTACCATAGACCGGAATCGCGAAAGCGGAAGTATCGAACCATTGGTTGGCGCTTGGGTTGGACAGATGGGGGCTGCCCACGACGTTCGGGCGGTCGTTGGCGCCGAAGCCGAGGCTATCGATGCCGGTGTTGCTGTTGTCGTCGTCGGCCAGCAGGGACACGGTGAAAGGTTCACCGGTTTGGAACTGCAAAATGCCGAAAGTCTGCCATCCTTTGAGCCAGCGCGAGCGGTTTCCGAACGGCAGATCGTACCCGTAGCTGGCGACAAAGCGCTGGCGGACATCGAAGTTGGAAAGCCCGCGCTCGGCGCGCAGGTCGTAACTATCCTGCGGGAAGTTCGGATCGCCGTCGCTTGAGAAGAAACTGGAGCCGTTGTCGATCGATTTCGAGAAAGTGTAAGAAGCCAGCAGCGACAAGCCGAAATTCAAGCGCTGTTCGAAGGGCGCCTGCAGGCTGTGGCAGATGGAATTGCGGTCGGACTCCAGCAGGTCGATATCGGCGAACTGGGGCAGCCGACGCTCGAAATACGGGTTCGTCGAAGGCGGCGGCTGGTTGATGTCGCGCGCGCCGATGAGATCGGTGCCTTTCGAACCGACATAACCGATCTCAAACATGCGGCTGCCGCCCAGAGACCGTTGGATATCGAAATTCCATTGCTGCACGTAGGGCGTGCGCAGGTTGGGTTGGAAGGCCAGGGCGGAGGGCGGGTAGGGCACCGGAAAGTTGCTGGGGAAGGGGTCGGAGAGCAGCAAGCGGCTCGGTGGCGCTGAGCGGGTAATACACGTTGAGATTGAAATAGGGCGGGCTGAAATAGAGGCCTTCGCCGGGAGCCAGCGATGATTGGTCGTAATAGATGCCGTAGCCCCCCCACAGTACGGTGAGCGGCGAACCGGCGGGCGTCCAGGCGAAGCCCACGCGCGGGCCGAAATTGTTGCGGTCCGGGAGATAGCCGCTGCGCGGCATGCCGTCGGTGCCCACGGGAACGAGCGTCTGAGTGGCCTGATCGTACAAGTCGGCGTGATTTTGGGCGTCCACGGCGGGCGAGTTGTATTCGTAGCGCAGCCCCAGGATCAGTGTGAGATTGGGACGCACACGCCAGGTGTCGTTGGCGAAACAGTTGTAGCTATAAGTGCGCAAATGTTCCGGGTTGTTCAGGGTGGCGACGCCGGTATCCGTGGGCAAGCCCAGCAATAACTCTTCGAGCGGATTGCCCAGGAGCAGCCCGGTGAAGTCGAGGAAGCCGCGGGATTCGATGTCGCGGTAGGCGTTTTGCTGCGTAATGCGGTAATCCACACCGGACTTGGCTTGATGGCGGCCATACACCCAAGTCAAGGTATCGTTCAACTGATAGACATTGGTGGTGGAATGCTGCGGGTTGTTGTCTTCGTCGCCGAGGGGGGAGAATCCGGTGAGCGAGATGAGACTGAGTCCGAAATCGCGCGAATTGGTGGAGATAGTCGGCAATCCGACCTGGGTGTTGACGTTGGTGGCGATATCCTGCTGATACACGCCTTCGGAGACACGGTCGAACCCGGCGCGGAATTCGTTGAGCAGAGTCGGCGTGAAGACGTGCGTTTCGGCGATCATGGCGTTCTGAGCGTGGTTGGGGACGTTGTCGCCGTAGCCGGGCACCAGGGGAGAGCCGGGACCGGTGAACAGCTCGAACAAACTCTGGTCGCCGAAGCTACAGCGGAAGGTCAACTGAGACGATCGCCCGAGCGAATGATCCACGCGCGGATCGAACTGATCGGCGCGGGTGCGGCCGTCGGGCGAGGATACGTAGTTCTGGTTGGGCACGTTGCGGTTGGGCAGCGGATAGAGTGCGGCAATGGCCGAGCCGGTCGGGTCGAGGTAATAGCTAGGGATGATGTCATTCGGGAATGGCCCGCCGGTGAGGGGATCGATAGCAGGCAATGTGCTTTGCGAGAAATCGCCGGTGCGTTCGGCGGAGGTGGGCACGTTGGTCACTTGGGTGATGCCGGTGTTGTCGCGAGTGCCCTGATAATCGGCGAAAAAGAACGTGCGGTTCTTGACAATGGGTCCGCCGAGGCTGCCACCGAACGGGTTGCGCTGGTCCTGCGGGGCGGACACGCCGGATGGGGCGAAGTAGTTGCGGGCATCCAGGATGGCGTTGCGGAAGAACTCGTAGGCGGTGCCGTGAAAACTGATTAACGCCGGAACGAAGGACGACGCTGACTTGTCCGGCGCCGTTGCGTCCGAAGGAGGCGTCGTAGGTGCTGGAGAGCACTTCGAATTCGCGCACGGCATCGACGGGGGGAGCGACTGCCCCGCCGTTGAGCTTGGGGTCGCCGTCGAAGACGCCGTCGAGCAGGAAATTGTTGGAATCCTCGCGTCCGCCGTTGATGTTGATAGCGAAGGAGCCGCGCACCGAGGCGGCGGATCCCTGGGCGGCGGGGACCACGCCAGGGAGCAGCAAGCTGAGTTCGTAGAAATCGCGGCCATCGAGGGGGCGCCCTTGCACCTGGCGGTTGTCGATGACGTCGCCGACGGTGGCGGATTCGGCGCGGCGGAGGGTGCGGCACGCTGACGGTGATCTGCTCGGCGGTCTTACCGGGGAGCAGGGGCACTTCGACGCGGATTTCCTGATTCAGATCGAGGATCAACACCTGGACGTGAGACCGGTAACCGGGTGCGTCAACTTCGAGACGGTAAGTTCCGGGATCGAGCGGGGGTGATCAGGAATTCGCCCTGTGGGCCGGAGACGGCCGTGCGCTTCTTATTGGTGTCGCGTTCGACGAGCGCCACTGCGGCGCCAGAGACCGGCTTCTTGGCGGCGTCGGCGACTTGCCTGCCGATGGCGCCGCGAGTGGACTGCGCATACAGCGACGCGGCAGCCAGCAGAATGGAGATTAGAGATGCTTTCACGAAATCCTCGGAGGCGCGTTGCCCAGATCTATATACTATAACCCGACGTTTTGGATAGACGAACTGGTAGTGGGGTATTAAACGGTTTAAGCACCCGCGGGGGACCGATGTGTTGATCTGCGGGGAAATCGACGGCTACAAAATCATCTACAGCCGGATTCAGGCCTAGCCAAAACTTCCCGTATCTGATTGAAAACATTGGTAGGCGCGGCCGGACTCGAACCGGCGACCCTCTGCTTAGAAGGCAGATGCTCTATCCTCCTGAGCTACGCGCCCGTGCCGAAGGGGGATTCAGTTCGATTTTAGCAGGTCCACGCCGCTACTTCCCCGGCACCGGCAGCCAGCCGCGCGTGACGAAGTCGCTCAGGCTCAGCACCAGCAGAATCGCCAGCCACAACATTCCGCCGCCCACCACCACCTTGGTCAGGATGGTGCTGTGGCGCAAGTGCATGAAAAAGAGCGCGACCAGCATCATCTTCACCGCCGCGATGAACAGCGCCATCACCACATTGAACGCTCCCAGGTCGATAGCCGCCACCAGTGTGGTGGCCAACGTCAGAGCCAGCAGCGAAAGAAATACCAAAGTATACGTCTTGATCGATGCGACGTGTTCTTGCATATTAGTGTTGGTGACGCGCTATGAGATAGAGCAGCGGGAACAAAAAGATCCAGACGATATCCACGAAGTGCCAGTAGAGCCCGCCCACATCCACCGGCGTGTAATATGACGGAGTATATTTGCCCCTGTACGCGTGCCACAGAAGAAACAACATCAGACCCTCACCGACCACCATGTGCAGCGCGTGCAGTCCGGTCATGGTGAAGTAGAGCGAGAAGAACAGTTGCGCGGGCCCTTGCTGGGTAGTGCCTTCCAGATGGAAGGTGGGGCCGGGCACATGATGCTCCTCGAATTTCTGATTCCACTCATACGCCTTGACGCCCAGAAAGACTCCGCCCAATAGGATCGTCAGGATCAGGAACACGATCAGCGCCTTGCGGCTGCCAATCTGGGCGGCGCGTACGGCCAGCACCATGGTGAAGCTGCTACACAGCAGGACTGCCGTATTCACCGCGCCGATCACTACGTCCAGCGTGTTGCTGGCCAGCGCGAACACACTCGCAAATTCTCTCCGGTAGATCGCATAAGCCAGGAACAGCCCGCCGAAGAACATGATCTCGGTCACCAGGAAGATCCACATCCCCAGCGTGGAGATTTCCTTCTGCTGCGCGGGCGTTTCAAACTGCTCCCGCAGTTCGGCGGTTTCCGCGTGGCTATCCAACTTTCACCTCCTCCCTCGCGGCGAGCGCGGCATAATCGTAAGCCTCCGTCGTGACGATCGGAGTTTCGTCGAAATTATGAGCGGGCGGCGGCGAAGCCGTCTGCCATTCGAGTCCGGTGGCGCCCCAGGGATTCGGCCCGGCGATGGGTCCGTAGCGCAGCGACCACATAAAGTAGATCAGTGGCATCAGATAGCCGACCGCCAGCACGGAGGCACCCGCGGTAGACATGACGTGCAGCACTTGAAACTCATCCGGATAAGTCCAGTAGCGGCGGGGCATGCCCAAGTAGCCCAAAATGAATTGCGGGAAGAAAGTCAGATTGAAGCCAAGATAAATGACCAGGGCGGAGAGCTTCGCCCAACCTTCCGGATACATGCGGCCGGACATCTTGGGCCACCAATAGTGCAGGCCGCCCAGATACGCCATCAGCGTGCCGCCGACCATAATGTAATGGAAATGGGCAATCACGAAATAAGTATCATGGACGTGAACGTCGACGCCCAGACACGCCACGAACAAACCCGTTAGTCCGCCCACGGTGAAAAGGCCGATAAATCCGAACGCGTATAGCATGGGCGTAGCGTAAGAGATCGATCCTTTGTGGAGCGTGGCGGTCCAGTTGAATACTTTAATGGCCGACGGGATAGCCACGAAGTAGCTCAGGAATGAAAAGACCAGCCCGGCGTAGACCGACTGGCCGGATACGAAGAGATGATGGCCCCAAACCAGGAAGCCGAGGACGGCGATCGCCACACTGGAAAAAGCCACCACCTTATATCCGAACACCGGCTTCTTGGAAAAGACGGAAACCAACTCACTGATAACGCCCATGGCCGGCAGCACCATGATATAGACCGCGGGGTGCGAATAGAACCAGAACAAGTGTTGAAACAGCACCGGATCGCCGCCCCGCGCGGGATCGAAGATTCCAATGTGCAGCGTCCGCTCGCCGATCAGCAATACCAGCGTGATGGCGATCACCGGGGTGCCCAGCACCTGAATCAGGGCGGTGGCGTAATTCGACCAGACAAACAGCGGCAGCCGGAACCAGGTCATCCCCGGGGCGCGCATGCGATGCACGGTTACGATGAAGTTCAGTCCGGTGAGGATCGAGGAAAATCCCGCGATGAAGATACCCAAGCCGGTGGCGATGACGTAGGTGTTGGAGTAATTGGTGCTATACGGCACGTAGAAGGTCCAACCTGTATCCACGCCGCCGGCCAGCATGGCGTACATAGCGAAACAGCCGCCAATCACCAGCAGATACCAGCTCAGCAGATTGATTCTGGGAAACGCCAGGTCCTTGGCCCCTATCATCATCGGCAGGAAAAAGTTCCCCAGGGTGGCCGGAATCGACGGTATCAAGAAGAAGAAGATCATGATCACGCCGTGCAGCGTGAAGAGCTTGCTGTAAGTGTCCGCCGACACCAGGTCGCCCTTGGGCGTCAGCAGCTCGAGCCGGATCAGCGTGGCGAAGATGCCGCCCAGGAAAAAGAAAAATGTGATTGTATGCAGGTATAACAGAGCGATGCGCTTGTGGTCCTTGGTGAGCAGCCAGGACTTGATGCCGTAACTCGCGTTGAGGTAATGCTCGCGCTCTTGTACCGCTTCGGTAATCATAGTCTTTATTGTTTGGTGGGTTTCTGTTTCGACGTGGCCGCTCCCGCACCGGCCGGCGCCGGCACGGGCTTCGGCGTCAACGACTTGATGTACTCGATCAGTTGCAGCACATTCTCCTCCGTAACCAGACCTTGGAACGTGGGCATGATCGGCTGGTAGCCGGACACGATTTTGGCCGACGGGTTCAAGATCGACTCGCGAATATAGTCTTCATCGGCCTTGACCTTCGCTCCGCCGGTAAGTTCCACCATGCTGCCGTAAAGGTTGCGGAGGTTCGGCCCCCTCCCCGGCGGGTCGGCCAGGTGGTGGCAATTCACACAAGCCAGATCGTGGAACAGTTTCTCGCCGCTGGACGCCAACGATCCGGACGTGCCCCCGCTCAGCCACGCCTGATAGTCCTGCGGTTCCATGACGTATACCCAGCCGACCATGGCGTAATGGTTGGTCCCGCAATACTGCGAGCAGAATAAGTGGTACTTACCGGGCTTGGTCGGTTTGAACCAGGTGGTTGTATAGCGTCCCGGCACCACGTCGGCCTTGGTGCGGAATGCGGGCACGAAGAAATCGTGGATCACGTCTTCCGACGTCATCGTGAGTTTGACGGCCTGGCCCACCGGGATATGCAATTCGTTGATCTCGCGCTGCCCTTCCATGTGCTGCAGCTTCCACATCCACTGCTTGCCGATGACATAGATTTGCTGCGCGTCGTCCGGTGGGCGGGAAATTTCAAAGAACACGCTGGCGCCCCAGGCGAACATGATCATGGTGAGGCCGAATGGGATCACGCTCCAGAGGATCTCGAGAGTCATAGCGCCCTCCGCCGGAACCGGCAATTCCGACTCGGACCGCCGCCGGTAGCGGACGGCGAAATAGAATATGGTGACAAAAATCCCCACCGAGAAGAAGACCGCCACGGCCAGCAGGAAGTAGAGCAGGTGGTCCACACTGGCGGCCACGCTGGATGCTTGAACCGGAAATAGTGGTAATTCGGAGCCCATGAGATTATCTAGCTTGCCTCAAGGCACGGCGATCCCGACGCCAGTCGCGGCGCCATGCGATCAACAGGAATGTCCCGCAAATTAAAACGAAGGTGCCGCCCGCGAACCGCACCATGTTCATAGCGATGGCGCCGTATTTGCCGGTGGCCGGGTCGTAATGGTAACAGAACAGCAGGATCTGGTCCACCGGGGAGCCGATCTTGTTCTGGGACGCCTCCACTAATCCCAGGCGCACGTCGCGCGGCGCATATTCCACGCCGTAGTAATACCGCGAAAGTTTGCCTTCGGGCGTGAGTATCATGATGGCGCTGGCGTGCGCATATTGTCCCGTGGCGGGATCGAGCTTATAACGGAAGCCGGCGGCCGAGGTCAGTGCCTTGATGGACGCTTCGTCTCCGGTCAGAAAATGCCAGCCGTTAGCCGTATCGGGGCGGCGATAGCGTTGCAGGTAACCGGCTCGCTTGGCCGCCGCGATCTCGGGCGTGTCGTGCGGATCGAAACTCACGGCCACCACCTCGAAATCCCGGCCGGGGTCGAGGGAGATGGCCCGCAGGCTACTCTCCATGCCGGTTAGAACCATGTTACAGAGCATGGGGCAGGTGTAGTAAACCAGGGCCAGCAGCACGGGCTTGTGTCCGCTGAAGTAAGTGGAAAGGGGTAGGGAACGGCCGAACTCGTCGCGAAAGACGAGATCGAGGGGGACTTGATGGTTGAGGTTCTGCTCGATAGTTACGCCCTGCAGTCCGGCCGGCAGCGGGGCGGGCTTGGAGTCGGGGCCGCGCATCGCCGATGGCTGGGCGGGGGCGGGCTGGGAGGGTTGCGCGAAGGCCGCGACGGCGGCGAGGAAGGCCAGGAGGGTGCAGCGCAAAGCGAGGACCGTCCGTAGCGGACGGGCGTCGGCAATAGCGCCGACGCGGCACGCACGAGTGCGTGCGCCACGATGTAGCTTATACTTCATTTGGGTTTACCAGCCGGCGGGACGGGCAATCCGCGTTGCACGACCAAATCCATGGCCCGTTCCACCGGTATCTGCACTATTCCTTTATCCGGATCGATCCACGCGTACTGCCGCGAAGCCCGGTCCTCCGCGGCGCGCCAGTCCCGCATATCCTGCGCCGGATGCTGCTGCAACCGCGGCTCGGGCGGTTGTTTCTGGGCGTTCACCATGGCCGACGGCGACAGCGGCAGCCCCAACTCCGCCTCACGGTTCTTCAAATACTCAAACACGCCCCACAAACCAAACAGGAAAACGACAATCAAACTCGCCATCGTCAACCCGAACTTGGTAAGAGCCCGCGCATTTACGTCCCCCGGCTCGTGATGCACATGCGGGTTGCGTGGCTCTTCGCTCGTATGGGCGTTATTCCCGTCCATGTTCCAAAGCCTCCTCCAGATGCGGATCGCCCAACGGCATCAGCGGGCGCAGCGACAATTGCCATAGGAACACCGCCAGCCAGATGCCACCCAGGCCGATGGGCATCAGAAAATCCATCCAGCTCACCGTAAACCGCGCTTTGTGGAAATCCGGCGCGACCACCCAGAACAGATCTACAAAGCGCATCGCGATAACCACGATCGCCACCGCGCGCAGCAGCTTGAAATTGCGTTTGAGATCGCGCGACAGCAGCAGCGCGAAGGGCAATGCGAATTGCAGCAGCACCAGCGCCACGCCGATATACTGCCATCCTCCGGCGAAGCGGTTGAGGTACCAGGGGATTTCTTCCGGCAGATTGCCGGACCAGATCACCAACAACTGCGAGAACGAAAAGTACGCCCACACCATCACGAAGGCCAGCATCAGCTTGCCCACATCGTGCATATGCCGGTGCGTGAGCACTTCCGACATCGGCGGCCGGCTGCTGAAAATCACCAGCAGGCAAATCAGAAACGCCACGGCCGACAGTCCTTCACCGGCAATAAAGAGCAGACCGAAGATCGTAGAGAACCAGTGCGGATTGATCGACAGAACCCAGTCGATGGCCATGAAGGTGACGCTGAAGCCGTAGAAAATCAGGCCCGGTCCGCTGATCGCCGTCAGGCGTCCGGCGGCGCGCGTATCGCCGCCATCCTGGTCGCCCGACCACTTGTATAAGAGGCGTCCGATCAGTATCCAGCCCACGAAATACAGGCCTGCGCGCTCCAGGAAGAACGGCACATTCAGGTAAACCTGCTTGTGTTGCAGAAGCTTGTCGTGCGCGACGAGGTCGGCATGCGACCAGGGATATAGATGCGGGATGCCGATGGCGATGGGGATGAACAAAATCGCCAGCAGGGGCAGCGTGCGCGTGGCCGCTTCGCAAGAGCGCCGGATGACCATGCCCCACGCGCCGCCGGAGAGATATTGCAACATCAGCAGCGCCGTGGCTCCCAGCGGCACGCCGATGAAGAACATGTAGCACCAGATGTAGGAGCGGTAAAACTGGTCAGCGTCGAAGAATCCGCCGATTGCGCAAAGAACCAACGCCACCGCGCCGATAGCCAGGAAACGCGTACGCCAGCCGCGCATATCGGCGGCCAGATCCGGCGGGATGGCGAAAGAACGCTGGTGAGCCGCGGCCGGCATTACTTCGTTCCTCCCTTGGTCAGTCCGGCGCGCGCTTCGGGCGGTACGTCGTTCAGCGTAGCGTTCTGGCTCAACTGCAGGACGCGCACGTAAGCCACGATGGCCCAACGGTCACGCGTTTCGATTTGGGCGGCGTAATCCGGCATGGCGCCTAATCCGTTGCCGATCACATCGAATAGATAGCCCACCGGAACCTGCCGCAGCCGGTCGATGTGGTACGACGGCGGCGGCGGATGATTGAGACCGCGCTGCACGATCATGCCGTGGCCGTTGCCCAAGCGGTCGTGGCAGGGCGCGCAGTAAATGTTGAAACGTTCCTGTCCGCGTTCTAAGACGGCGCGGGTGATGGGGAAGGGGAAAGCGTCGACGGGTTTGTTGTCGACTTTTCCCGTGTAGAACGCGGTGTCGTCGTCAAGGTGGCCGCGCGCCACCGTGCCTTCCACCAGGGGACGTTCGGAGCGGCCGTCGGCGAAGAAGGAACTGGGGCGCAGGGGGATGTATTTGGGCTGATCCTGCATGTCCTGGCGGCAGCCGCTAAGCAGGGCGGCGGCGAAAAGCACGGGCAGCAACAGCCCTTTAATAATGGTGGGGCAGACCTCCAGGTCTGCGCGGGTCCTCCAGGACCCGCTCTTCCCCTGCCCGAGCAGGCCGGCGTGGACGCCGGGCGCACGGTCGAAGACCTGCGAGCCGCGGGGAAGGGGGCGGGTCTGGAGACCCGCCGCAGGCGTAGACGCCTGCCCCACCCCGCACAGTACTTGTCTAGTGCGCAACTTCGGAAACCTCCCGCGCATCCAGGCTTTCCAGAAACTCCTCAGTGGCTTTTCGGTTGAACAGCGGATCCCGCGCTTCGATGCACAAGAAAAAGCGGTTTCGCGAAGCCAGCGCGAATCGCGGCACGTTGAAAGTGGGGTGATACGGCATGGGCAGTCCGCATACCGCCAGCAGTCCGAAGACCGCCGCCAGCGCCGCGAATAACACCGTCAGCTCGAACGTGATCACGATGTACATCGGCCAGCTATGCAGCGGACGTCCGGCTATATTGATCGGAAAATAAATCACCGTGATGTAATACTGCATCAGGTAGCCGGTCAGCCCGCCCAGAATTCCGCCGATCAGCACGATCAGGGGCAGCTTGCTCTTGGGCAGGTGCAGCGCTTCAGTGAGCGCCTCGATGGGGAACGGCGAATAGGCGTCCATCTTGCGGTAACCGCGGGCGCGCGCCTCGCGGGCGGCATTCACCAGCGATGTGGGATTGTCGAACTCCGCCATCACGCCGTAGATGGGAGGCTTCATCCTTCAGGCTCCTCCTCGACTTTGGCTTGCGGCAGCAGCGTGCGCACCTCGAAGATGGAGATCATCGGCAGCAGGCGGATAAACAGGAAGAACAGGAACGTGAACAGTCCGATGGTGCCCACATAGGTCGCCCAGTCCCAACGGGTGGGATGGAAAACGCGCCAGGAAGACACCAGGTAATCCTGCGCCAGGCTGGACACGATGATGACGAAACGCTCCAACCACATGCCCACCAGCACGACCAGCGAAGCGATAAAGAGGAAGACCGGCTTGGTGCGCACACGCTTGAACCACAACATCTGCGGGGCCACGATATTGCACGTGATCAGGAACCAGTAGGCGCCGGCATACGGTCCGGTCATGCGGTGCCAGATGGCCGCGGTCTCGTAGACGTTGCCGCTGTACCAGGCCGTGAACGATTCCAGCATGTACGCGTACCCTACGATCAAGCCGGTCGCCAGCATGACCTTCGCCGAGTTCTCCAGATGCTTGTCGGTGATCAGGCCCTGCAGGCCGTAAACCCAACGCAACGGAATGGCCAGTACCAGCACCATGGCAAATCCGGAATAGATGGCGCCGGCGACGAAATAGGGTGGAAAGAATGTGCTGTGCCAGCCGGGCACGATGGCCACGGTGAAATCGAAGCTGACCACCGTATGCACCGACAGCACCAGCGGCGTGGCCAATCCGGCCAGCAGCAGCGACGCCATTTCGTGATTGGACCAGTGCCGCGCGGAACCGCGCCAGCCCATCGCCAGGATGCCATACATGAAGCGCGCGATGCGGTTCCGTGCGCGGTCGCGCAAAGTGGCCAGATCCGGTAGCAGGCCGACGAACCAGAACATGAAGGATACGGTCGCGTAGGTAGACACCGCGAAGACGTCCCATATCAGCGGGCTGCGGAACTGCGGCTGCACGCCCATGGCGTTGGGATAAGGAAACATCCAATAGAAAAGCCACGGCCGGCCCATGTGCAGCAGCGGGAACATGCCGGCGCAGGCTACCGCAAACAGCGTCATAGCCTCGGCGAACCGGTTGATGGAGTTGCGCCAGGCTTGATTCAGCAGCAGCAGAATCGCCGAAATCAGCGTGCCGGCGTGGCCGATTCCGATCCACCACACGAAGTTCGTGATGGCGAATCCCCAGCCGACCGGGATCATGATGCCCCAAATGCCCACACCTTTGGCGAACAGCAGCGCCACGGCCCACAGGAATAGCAGCAGCAGAGAGAATCCGCCGGCGAAGCACGCGACCCAGAATACCGGCGTGCGGCGGGTGAGGACGACGGAAGCGATCTGGTCGGTGACCGTGCCGAACGTGTAGCCGGGAGCGATTACCGGCGCCGGCTGTAGCTCTTCGTCCGCGATTTGTTTTTCGTCAGCCATTGTTTAGCTAAGAGCGGCCTACGAGGCCGCCGCAGGCTGCGAGCCTGCCCCACATCATGCCTCCAACTCCGGATTCGGGTTGCGCAACGCCGCCAGATACGTGGTCCGCGGCCTGGTATTCAAATCCGCCAGCAGGCCATAATTAGTCTTTTCCTTTTTCATCTGGGCCACCCGGCTATTGGGGTCGTTGATATTGCCGAAGACGATGGCCTCGGCCGGGCACGTGGCCTGGCAGGCCGTTTGAATCTCTCCGTCGCGCACTTTGCGATCCTCCTTCTCGGAATCGATCTTGGCGCGGTTAATGCGCTGCACGCAGTAGGTGCATTTCTCCATCACGCCGCGGCTGCGCACGCTCACATCCGGGTTGCGCTGCAGCTTCAAGCTGGGCGTTTTGAAGTCCGAGAACAGGAAAAAGTTGAACCGGCGCACTTTGTACGGGCAGTTGTTGGAGCAATACCGCGTACCCACGCAGCGGTTGTACACCATGTCGTTCAGGCCTTCGCTGCTGTGACTGGTGGCTTGCACCGGGCACACCAGCTCGCACGGCGCATTCTCACACTGCATGCACGGCACCGGCTGGCTGTAAATCTCCGGATTCGCGATATCGCCGTGATAATAGCTATCCACGCGCAGCCAGTGCATATGGCGGCCGTGATGTACTTCTTCCTTGCCCACTACGGCGATATTGTTTTCGGCCTGGCAGGCCACCACGCAGGCGCCGCAGCCGGTGCAGGCGTTCAGATCGATAGCCATGCCCCAGGCATATTTGTCGTACGTGAACCCAGGATACAGCGTGAGGTCCGGCGGCGGCTGTTCGTAATCCTCCTGGATCACGTTCGGATTCTTGCGGTACTCGGCGATATCCGCCTTCTCGATGGTGTGCCGCTCGGTATCGAGCGCATGAAAGTCCTGCACGGAAACCAAAAGATAGTCGCTGCCCACCTTGCGCGCTTCCAGGCCGTAATCCTGCCACAGCGCCGCCGAAGTGCGCATGCCGTAAGCGTTGAAGCCGATGCGCGTGCCCACGTGGCCGGCGCGCGTCCTGCCATAGCCCAGGTGCACGGTCACCGACCCGTCGGCGTGTCCCGGTTGGATGAAGACGGGCGCGCGCATTTTGTACCCGCGGTACGCGATCTCGACCAAGTCGGTAGAGACCACGCCGTTCTCCTGCGCGGTCTTGGGGCTGAAGATGGCGGCGTTGTCCCAGGTGAGCTGGGTGATCGGCCGGGGCCACTCTTGCAGCCATCCGTTGTTGGAGAAGCGGCCGTCGTAAACGGCGGGGTCCGGACGGAAAACGACTTCCAACCCTCGCGCTCCGGACGGTGGCGGTGCGGCCGCGGCCCATCCGGCACGCAGCGGCACGCTCTTTGTCTGCAGCGCGGTATGCGGAACCACGCCATCGTGTACGGCCTTGCGCCACCAGGCTTCGAAATCCGAGCCGGTATGCTGCGCGGCCCAGTAAGCCTTCACGATGTCGTATGACGTGCGCTCCGGTTGCCCCGTCAGCATGGTCAGCACTTCGTGCGCGGACTTGCCCGCGTAGAGCGGCGCGATGAGCGGCTGCATGATCGTGACCGTGCCATCGTGCGCGCGGCAGTCGCTCCACGTCTCCAGGTAATGTGTGGTGGGCAAATGCCAGTGGCAAAGCTCGCTGGTCTCGTCCTCTTGCAGGCTCAAGTGCACGCGTAGCGTGGCCTTCTTCAGCCGGTCGCGGAAGCCCAACTCGACCGGCACGTTGTACGCCGGATTGCCGCCCAGGATCAGCAGCAGATCCACAGCGCCCGCGTCCAGATCCTTCACCAGATCGTAGAGGGAGGCCACTTGATCCACGGGGTCGGCTTCCACCGGCTCCGTGTACAGCACGGTTTTGCCCACGTTGCCCAGCGCCGCGTTCATGGCATGCGCCAGCGCGTGGACCGCCGCGCTCTGCTGCTCGCCGGCGATGACCAAGCTGGCTCCTTTATGCTTCTGCAGATCGCGCACCAGGGGAACGAGCCACTTGTCGGCCGGGGTGGCCGTGCCCTTGCGGCCGCCCGTATCCGCGCCCAACGCCGCCGCCAGGCTCCAGGCAAACTGTTCCACATCGGCGGCTCGCAGCGGCATCCGGTGATCGGCTTTAGTGCCCGTAGGCGTGGGCATCGGCTCCACCACGTACAGGCGATTCATTTCCGTTTGGTCGCCGCGCACGCGCCGCCGCGCGGAGAATTGCCGCGCGTATCGCAAGCTGCCCGGCCCGGAAGAAAGAAAATCGGCGTCAAGCGATACGATCACGTCGGCGCCGCGCAGATCGTAAACCGTGTTGACCGGCTGCCCAAACGCCAGCCGCGCTCCAGCACCGGAGGAATGCGCTCCGGCCGGCTCCCATTGGTGCCATTTGGCCGCGGGAAAAGCGGCCAGCATTTCCTCGATCTGATGGGCCAGCGTGGGCGATGTCACCGTCTCGGTCAGAATCCGCAGACCCGCGCCGCGCTTGGCTTTCTGCTGCGTGATGGCTTGCTGCACGGCGCCCAGGAATGCGCCCCACGACCGGATCTCGCCTTCGAACGTGAGGGCTTGGGACCGGTCCGGATCGTACAATCCCAGCACGGAAGCCTGGGCATACACGTCGCACGCGCCCAGGGACGGATGGTCCGCATTGCCTTCCACTTTGGTGGGCCGCCCTTCGTGACTTTCCACCAGCAATCCCGTGGAACCGGCGCCCAGCGGCATGGCCGTAGCGAAAAACAGCGGACGCCCCGGGACCAACTCTTCGGGCTGCCGGACATAGGGGGTGATCAGCTCCGCGGGCTGCCGCGTACACGCCGACAATCCCGCCAGAGCCAGCGACGCGCCCATCAGCTTGATAAAATTGCGCCGGCTGTCGCCGTCTTCCCACTCCGATGCGTAGCGCGGAAATTCGCGATGCATCAAGTCCTGGAACGCGTCTGTCCGAGCCAGATCTTCGAGGCTCCGCCAGTACTCGCGCCCGTGGGATTTTTCCAACAGGGCGCGCACGCCGGGCAGATCCAGCTTGCGCCCGGCTTGCGACAACGCTTGCGGTGCCCCCTCGTCGTCGTGGAATACGTTCAGCGGATTGTTGGCTTCACTCATCTTCTATTTCAGCGATGGCAAGTATTGCAACTGGTCAGCGTCCGTGCGTCTTGAATCTTGTATTCCGCCACCAGGCGGCGACCCATGGCTTCCTGATCTTCGGCGGGCTGGTATCCCATGGTGAACACCTCCGCGCGCGGCCGCACATTCCGCTCCGGATGCCGGTGGCAGTCCAGACACCATTCCATCTGCAACGAACGGGCTTGGTACATCAGCGGCATTTTGTCTACCCGGCCGTGGCAGGTTTCGCAGCCGACACCCTTATTTACATGAATGCTGTGATTGAAATATACATAGTCCGGCAGGTCGTGCACGCGTGTCCAGGAGATGGATTCGCCGCTGCGAAAACTCTCGCGCACCGGCTCCAGCATCGGCGCGGTATTCCAAATCTGCGAGTGGCAGTTCATGCACGTCTTGGTCGGCGGGATGTTGGCGGTATTGGAGGTTTCGACGGTGGTATGGCAATACCGGCAATCGATACCATCGTCGGCGACATGGTGTACATGGCTGAATGGAATGGGCTGATCGCGCACCTGCCCTTCACGCGTCACGTACCCCGACCCGTTCAGCGTGGCGAAGCACCACACGGCAAAGGCGAGAGCGAAGACCGCGCCGTAAATCGTGATGCGCGAAAGAGTATTCGTGCTGTGATGAAAGATCTGAGCCATTCGTCGGACGAACTGCTATTCTAATCCCTGACGATAGCCAGCCGCGTGCGGCAAGCTTACGCTTTTCGTTCGAATAGATACACGCTGGTCTCCAGACGGCTGGCGCCCGAGCCGTCGTTGACCGCGAAGCGTGCGGGTCTGAGCTTGCCCGCGCGTATTTCACCGTTCCAAAGCGATGCGCCTGCATACTCGCCGTCGTTGCGCAACGCGTAATAATTCAAGTCCACTTTTTCCAGGCGCGGCATGTCGTTGTCGAAATTCCGCGCGACTCGCTTCAGCGCTTCCAAACAAGCCTCCCGCGGCGGCATGCCATGGCGCATGTTTTCCACGACCGTATGTCCGCCCACGATCCGAATATTCTCTTCGCCGCGGCCGGTCGATCCCGCACCGCCCACGTCCTGATCCACGTACAATCCCGCGCCGATAATCGGCGAATCTCCTACGCGGCCGGCAATCTTCCAGGCCAGGCCGCTGGTGGTGGTGACACCGGACATCTCGCCTTTGGGGTTCCGCGACAGGCAGTTGATGGTGCCATGCGTGGGGTGGCCGGCCATCTCCCAGGCCCAAGTCAGGGTCTCTTCATCGGCCTGTGGAAACATCCGTTTGAGCAGCGACATGGTCTTTGGCTTGGGCGCGTCCAGGCCGGGCCCCCAATTGCTGTGGCCCTCCGGATCGCGCAACGCCACTTTCCAGGTCAGCCACGCCATCCGCGACTTTTCGGTGAGCAGATCCTCCTCCGGGTAGCCCATTTCCCTGGCGAATTTCCCAGCCCCGGCGCCCACCAGCATCACGTGGTCGGTCTGTTCCATCACCAGTTTGGCGATCTTGGAAGGCGTCTTATTGCCGCGTATGGAGGCCACCGATCCGGCGCGCCGCGTGGGCCCATGCATCACGCTGGCGTCCAGTTCTACAACACCTTCTTCGTTGGGAAGCCCGCCATAGCCGACGGAGGTGTCCTCGGGGTCCTCTTCGTTGATGTTGACGCCGGCGACCACGGCGTCCAGCGTATCGCCTCCCGCCTTCAGGATCTCCATGGCACGGGCGCAGGCGCGCTCTCCGTTGGCGCTCGAAATAACGACCGTCTTGGAGGTCTGGGCGGAGGCCATTCCCAGCGCCGGCAGCAAGGCCGAGCCGAGCATCACCGCTCTGCGGCTAATCCCTTTATCGTCGTTCATCTTCCGCTACACCAACACCCGTATGAATGAGCCATTATGGCACAGGTTTAGCGGGATGATGTACTCCTTTTTCCGCCGGATCTCTCGACGCTTTGACTTGTGCGGAGCAAGCGCGCGTAAAACCCGCCCGATGCCCGGGGCCAAGTCACAGCCGGAAGCCGCCGCAACCCTTGGCCTGAGCGTCTCGCGCGCATACAGTATTGAACGATACATTCCTGCTGAAAACCCTGTTTACACCTTTTACAAAACTTTTACAGAACCCAAACCACCCCTCATGCCCTCCACTCGTAGGATCAGTATAGGCGAAACGCTTAAAGGAGATTTCGGATGGGACCGTTTCAGATGACCGCGACGCACGAGCCGCGCTACCATGACCAGCACCTGGACCTGGATTTCGAACACAAGACCGCCCTGCTGGACACCAGACCGCTGGGCCTGACCCGCAAAGAGTACGACCTGCTGGCACTGCTGATTCAGAATGCCGGCGAGGTAGTCGCCCGCGAAACGCTGCTGTTGCGCGTGTGGGGCTACAGCAACCAGATCCGTACGCGGACGCTGGACGTGCACATCCGCCGGCTGCGCAAGAAGCTGGGCGAGCACAGCGGCACCTATATCGAAACCATCTTCAGCGTGGGGTACCGGTTTCAGCCCTTTCGGGCGCCCCGCCTCGTGCCAAGGGCGGCGCAAATGATGGCTTTGGGGGCGTAGGCACAAAGAGGTGTTCGCACGCGCGCGAACGCGGCGCGCTTGAACGCGTGCGCCACGGAGCTAGAATGGGGATTTCCAATGCCGCAGAGGATTTCCCCCGCACGATCCGTCTCCGGAACCGTCATGCTGCCCGGCGACAAGTCGATCTCCCACCGTTATGCCATGATCGCCTCCATCGCCCAAGGCGATAGCCGGATTGTGAATTATTCGACGGGCGCCGATTGCCATTCCACTCTCAACGCCATGCGCGCGCTGGGCGTGCCCGTCGAAGAAAACGGAACCGAGGTGCTGATTCGGGGCCGCGGTCCGGACGGTTTGCGCGCACCGCTGGCGGACCTGGACGCCGGCAATTCCGGTTCGACCATCCGCATGCTTTCCGGGATTCTGGCGGCGCAATCGTTCCCCACGCGCATCGGTGGCGACGAATCCCTTTCGCGCCGGCCGATGGCCCGCATCATCGAGCCGCTTTCCCGGATGGGCGCATCCATTCGCGCCCGCGAGGGCCGTTTTCCGCCGCTCGAAATCCACGGCACGCGCCTGCAGCCCATCGATTACACGCTGCCCGTGCCCAGCGCGCAAGTCAAGACCTGCGTGCTGTTCGCCGGATTGTACGCGGAAGGCGAGACTCTGGTGCGCGAGCCGGTGCGCTCGCGCGATCACACGGAAATCGCCCTGCGGGAGTTCGGCGCGGACTTGCGCGTGGAACGGAAGACCATTGCGCTGACCGGCCGCCCCACGCTCACCGGGCGCGACCTGGTAGTTCCGTCGGACCTTTCCTCGGCGGCGTTCTTTATCGTGGCGGCGCTGCTGCTGCCCGGCTCGCGGCTGACCATCCGCGGGGTCGGCCTGAATCCCACACGTTCTACGTTGCTCGATTTCCTGGCAGGCATGGGCGCGGCCATCCGCATCACCGAGGTGGAGAGCCGCAACGGGGAGTTATCCGGCGAACTGGTGGTGACGAGCTCGCGCGTGCGCGGCGGCACGATCGAAAAGGAAACCACCGCCGCGCTGATCGACGAGATTCCGGTGCTCGCGGTGCTGGGCGCGGCCAGCGAAGAGGGTCTTACCATCCGCGACGCGGGCGAACTGCGCATCAAAGAGACCGACCGCATCGCCACCGTCGCCGAGAACCTACGCCGCATGGGGGTGCGGGTGGAGGAACTCCCGGATGGCCTCGCGATTCCCGGCCGCCAGCGTTTCCGCGCCGCCGAACTGGATTCTTTCGGCGATCATCGCATCGCCATGGCGTTCGCCATCGCGGCGTTGTGCGCGGATGGCGAATCGGCGATTCACGGCGCGGAAGCGGCGTCGGTGTCGTTCCCGGAGTTTTTCGCGACGCTGGGGCGGATAGCCGGCTAAGGATGGGCCTGCGGCACACGAATCGTGATGAAAACCTTGTGGGGCGGCGCCATGCGCCGCCGAAGAGCGGGCCTGCGAGGCCCGCGCAGGCTGCGAGCCTGCCCCACAAGCCGCTCGTCAGATCCTGTGAAATGCCTTCAAAATCTCGCGCATGGAATACTGCAGCGCGATCGGCCGTCCATGCGGGCAGCTCATCGGACAATCCGTGGCCGCCACCGCGCGCAGCAGCCATTCCATCTTGGCGTGATCGAGCCGCGTGTTGACCTTGATCGCCGCGTGGCAGGCGATGGAAGCCGCGATGGAGCGGCGCACGTCCTCCAGCGAAAGGCCGCGAAACTCTGCCTCGGCGGTTTGCAGAATCTCGCCGAGCACTTTCTCCAGGTCCGCCGGTCCCACCGCGGCCGGAGCCGCCGTCACCGCGATGGTGCGATTGCCGAACGGCTCGCTCTCGAAGCCGATGGCGTTCAACTCGTCGGCGATGCGCGCGTATTCGATCTGCTGGCCGGGCGTCAGTTGCACGATCAGAGGCATGAGCAGCCGCTGTGTCTCCACATTGCCGGCGGCGCGCTGCTTCAACACGCGCTCGAACAGAATACGCTCGTGCGCCACGTGCTGGTCGATGATCCAGAGGCCGTCCCGTCCCGCCGCGATGATGAAGCTCTCGTGCAGTTGCCCCAGCGGCCGCATGTCGGACAACGCGCCCAGCGATACGTCGGAAACCGGCAGCGCGTCGAGCGGGAATGCGCCATGAGTCTCGGGCATGCGCAGCCGCACGCCCGTGGGCGGCGCGTCCGCCACGGCGATGGACGACCCGCCAAAATCCAGGCGCGGGGCGGGTCCAGCCCCCGGACGCAGCGCGAAATCGGGCAAAGCAAAATCCGGAACAGGCTGGGCAGCCTGCCCGGCATCCTCCGGCGCGGGCGGCACGGATTCGGCCGGCGCGGCTTCGTTCTCCAGCATCTGCGAGAATTCCGAATACGGCATGCGCGCCCCCGGCTGCGCGCTGGCCGCCGGTGAGAATGTGGGCGCGGGCCGCGTCTCGATCAGCCGCTCGCGAATCGTATCCCGCACGAAATCGTGTACGAACGATTGGTGCCGGAAACGTACCTCGGTCTTCGACGGATGCACATTCACGTCCACCTCGTCGCAATCGCATTCGAGAAAAAGCAGCGCGAAGGGATATGAGGCGGCTGGCATCAGGTTGTAATACGCCGACGAAATCGAGTGCAGCAGCAGGCGATCGCGGATCAGCCTCCGATTCACGAAAATGAAGATCGAGTTGCGATTGCCCTTCTGCACTTGCGGGCGCGACACGAAGCCCGTCAGCTGGAACGTTTTGCTGGACGGCTCCTCCGGCTCGCGCCGGAATTCCGCGATGGCTTCCGACGGCGGGACATACGGCGGCGGCAGTTCCAGGCGCTGTTCCCGCGTGCCCAGGTCCACCAACTCATCGAGCGTCTGGCTGCCGAAGACCTGGAACACGCGCTCGCGCATGGTGGCCACGGGCGTCACGGCCAGCAACTCGCCCGCGCCGCTCGAGAGCCGGAAGGTCTTCTCCGGATGCGCCAGGCTGTAATGCGTCACCAGCGACGCGATGTGCGCCAGTTCGGTTTGCTCGGAGCGCAGGAACTTCTTGCGCGCCGGCACGTTGAAGAACAGGTCGCGCACCGTGACGGAGGTGCCCCGCGCGCGCGCAACCTCGTCGCAATGCAGCATCTTGCCGCCCGCGATCTCCACACGCGTGCCGGTGGTCTCCTCCGCCGAGCGGGTCTCCAGCAGCAGGCGCGACACGGACGCGATGGAAGGCAGCGCCTCGCCGCGAAAGCCCAGCGTCGAGATGGACAGCAGATCCTTCACATCGCGCAGCTTGCTGGTGGCGTGCCGCTCGAAGGCCAGCAACGCATCGTCGCGCAGCATGCCGCAGCCGTCGTCCGTGATGCGGATCAGGCGCCGGCCGCCGCTTTCGACTTCAACGCGCACTTCACTGGAGCCGGCGTCGAGCGCGTTCTCCAGCAATTCTTTCACCACCGAGGCGGGCCGCTCTACTACCTCGCCCGCCGCGATCTTATTGGCTACCTGATCGGGAAGAACGCGAATGCGGCCCATAGATATCGACCACTATAGCAGTGCGGGTTAGTGGGCGTCGCCAGGGAAGAGCGTGCGGAATTCGTCCGCTTCCGGATCCTTCTCGACACAGTCCGCCCAAGGGTGTGTGCTGGCGCCGGCCATGGAGAAATGGTACGGCGGACGCCACCGGACGAGGAAATACGCGTGTGGCCGCGGGGGAATGTGGGCATCCTCCATGCCGACCTGCCAGAGCTCCGGCCTCTGCTTGCAATGGCATGTTGGATCGATAAAATCAGGAACGTCCTTAACAGTCCGACGCCAGACATCGAGCGCCGCCCTGACGCCCCACGCCGACCGCTGGATTGCTTCTTTGGACGGGCCATCGAGCCAGGACAAGACGAAGTCGCGAGGGCTTAGCGCCACAGGGTCGACCCGTTCGATCTTGCCGGGCGCAACGTGATAGTGGCGTATCTGCCTCCGTCGCCAACCATCCCTGGCTTCTACGGTGTACTCGACGAGCACATCATCCGGCTGGACGGCGGCCTCAATCGGCTCGTCGATGAACCCGAGCTCATCTTCATTCAGCAACAGTTTCGCCGGCGCGCTTGCCTTGGTCTCCCAAATGCGATAGTAGATAGTTTGCCAATTCGATGAACACCAGGGGTACGTGCCCAGGGTCACGATGACGTGCCCCAAAGCTTGTCGCCGTCCGGGCGGTAATCGGCCGGCGAGATCAGCACGGCCTGCAAGTGTTGGGGGACGTAATTGTCCTTCGTGTAGCTGTTCTGTTCGCTCTCCCAGTATCGCCGCAACGATTGTCCTCCCATTGATAAATGTACGCCGACTCGTCATAGCCGCATTGAATTCCTACACCGGTTTCGACCACCAGGAACTTGCCGCTTCGATGAATCTTAATATCGCCCAGAAACCCAGTCGTGTCCTGATCGGGGCACTTGACTTCTTCTGCCTCCGGATAGTACCGGCAAACGAGGCCGGCCTTAGCAAGCTCGGCAGTTAGCTGAAAGGCCGTGAGGATGTCTTCGTCGCTTCGCGTGAGGGGCGGCAAGCGGGATTCGATCCACTCCCGCAAGAGTTCCTTAATTTGTGCGAAATCGGGCGTGGCGCCTCGTGTATCCAGGTGTTCGCGCGAGTGACTCCGCGCGTGGTCCAACAGCGTTTTGAGTTGTCCGGGACCGCGCCTTGGCCAAAGGCCGGCGCCGAGCAGGCAAATAGCAGGACAATCCAGCAGCGCATACTATCATTCTATGGCCCGCCCGCCCCGCAAGTGCCGGACATAAGCCGGCACGTTCTTCATATCGGTCCGGTCCCGCCACATGCCAAACGCCGGATGAGAGCGGAGACTCCCCTTTGTTTTCGTGGCAGCCGGAGTCCTGCGCGGTTTTGATTTCATATCTACTCCCCGACATACAGTAAAATGAAGGTCCGGCTTATGAACGTTCCTCTGATCCTCCGCCTGGTAGGCCTGCGCTACAAGCTCCTGTGGGCCCAAACCCGCACGCGCAACGGACGGATCGCCCTGTTCTTCACCGGTTATGCGTTCGCCGTCCTCATCCTGATCCTGATGACCGCCGGGGGCATCGGCGCCGCTATACTTGCGGTACGCCAGGGCAAAGCCGAATTCGTCGCGCAGGCGGTGCTGGGCGGGCTGTTTCTGAACGCGCTGCTTGGGTCCGTGGTCACCGGATTCGGCATCAACACCGCTTTCACCGACCAGGCCTTGCGCCGCTATGCGATCGGCGCCCGCGACCGGTTGGCCGCGCGCCACCTGACGGGCATCCTAGAGCCCGTCTGGATTTTCGTGCTGGGCCTCGACCTGGGCTTTTGCACGGGCCTGTACGCAATGGGCGCGGGCAGCTTCTGGCTGGGAGCCGTGGCGGTGGTGCTGCTGCTGATTGCGGATTACCTGCTGGCGCGCGTGTTCGCCACTCTGATCGAATGGCTCTCGCACGTCAAGGGCGGTACGGCGATCCTGTTCCTGATGCTTATGGGCGTGTGCCTGCTGCCAAGCATATTGATCTCCAGGCTGGAAAAAGCGCATGGAGCGAAGGAAGCCATGCTGGCCATGCTGCAATACACGCCGCCGTTCGCCGCCGCCGCGCTGATGACGAATCCCGGCGCGGGCCTGATCCATCAATTCGGCCTGTTGGGCGCATGGATCGCGATTTTGCTGGTGGCTCTCGCGGCGATTGAGAAGCAGGCCGCGAAGCCGCGCAGCGCGGCTGCCGCGGTGGCCACCTGGGACAACCGTTACGAGCGCATCGCGTCCATCTTCGGGCCCGGGATGGCGCCGTTGGTGGGCAGAACGCTACGCTATTACGTGCGTTCTAATAAGGTGCGCTTCAACTACATCGCGGCCATTCCGTTGCTGGCGTTTCTCACGTTCAACCACGCCAACGGCCAAGCCGGTCCGGAGCATTATTTCGTACGTGGGCTGGGCGCATTCGTCATCGCCGGATTCCTGGGCACGGCGGTGATGGCCACGAACCAGTTCGGCTTCGACGCTTCGGGTTTTCGGCGCTACTTCCTCCTGCCGGTACCGGCCGGTGCGATCCTGCGCGCCTCCAGTTACACGGCGCTGTCCATGGGAGGCACGCTGGTGGCGGCCGCGCTGGTGCTCTGGTTGCTCTTCGCGCCGGTGCCGCTAGATGCGCGCATGGACTGTATGCTGCTGGCTTGCGGCGTGGGTGGGCTGTGCCTGTTCAACGCGCTGGCGATTTGGACTTCGCTGCTCGCGCCGCGCCCTACGAACTTCGAAACCACCTTCGGAAACCAGCTTTCGCTGAGCGCCAACGTATTGCTGATCGGCGGCGTGCTTCTGTGCGTGTTCGGCACGATGGCGCTGGACAAGGCCGCCGGTCCGGCCGCCGTGCTGAATTATTGGTGGGTGTCGATCCCCGCGGCGGCGCTGGCCATCGTTTTCTATCTCTATTCCCTGCGGTTGGGAGCGTCCTTATTTGTCAGCCGCCGGGAGCGCCTGTTGAACGCTCTTGAAGGACGGAATTAAGCATTGAACCCTGCCATGACGCCTGCCATCGAAGTCGCCAACTTAACCAAGAAATATGGGGAGACCGTCGCCGTGGAGAATCTTTCCCTGACGGTGCCGGGCGGAACCATGTTCGGCTTCCTGGGGCCGAACGGCTCGGGGAAGAGCACCACCATCGGTTGCCTGACCGGGTTGCTCGATCCCACCGCGGGCGAGATCCGCATTCTGGGCGAGCCGTTTCACGATAGCGCGGTGGCGCTGAAGCGGCGCATGGGCGTGATGCCGGAATCGCTAGGCCTGTTCGATGCGCTCTACGCGCACGAGTTCCTCTTCTTTCAGGCCCGCATGTTCGGCCTGGACGAAGAGACGGCGCGCCGCCGTGTGAGCGAGTTGCTGGACGCCATGGAACTCGGCGGCACGGGCAAGAAGCGGCTCTCGGAATTCAGCGCCGGCATGCGCAAGCGCGTGGCGTTCGCGGCCGCGGTGATTCATGGGCCGGACCTGCTGTTCCTGGACGAGCCGTTTGAGAGCATCGACCCGGCCGGCGTGGCCTCCATCAAGCAGTGGCTGCACAAAATCACCGCGCAAGGCCGCACGGTTTTTCTGACCACGCACGTGCTGGAGACGGTGGAGCGGCTGTGCTCCCAGGTGGCCATCATCACCAAACCCGGCAAACTGGTGTGGCAGGGAGATATTAGCGCGCTCGACCGGGACGGCACGATTTCCCATGACGGCAAGGAATTCCGCACACTGGAGCAGTTGTTCCTGCATCTGACCGGCGAGCGGTACGCGCAACTGGAGTGGCTGTAGGACAGGCAGGTCCGGAGACCCGCGCACGGTCGAAAACCCACTGCGTTTCGACATTCCGTCCGCCGCCGTGGGGCAGGCTCGCAGCCTGCGCGGGCCTCGCAGGCCCGCTCTTCGGCGGCGCACGGCGCCGCCCCACGGGTGCGTTTTCGAGGGTGCCCCACAAAAGAAAAACCGCATCGGAGCGGCTCTGAGGACCGGCTAGAGCCTTCTGCCGATGCGGCTCGCCCAGGTCGGGCTGGGATCCGGCGGCGGACCATCTGGATGGACCGGCACTCCTGGTAAGGTCCGCGTCCAAACTTTCCTCGCCACGAATGCCAGATGACTACCGCAACCTCAGACCCCCGGGGAGATCGTATAATGCCGTGACAAAAAAACCCCTCTGTTGCAACCAACAAGGGAAGACTAGCGAGCCCAAATACTGTTACCGGCACCGGCTCCCGCAAGCACGATGTCTTGTTGTGCTCGTTCCTCTTCCGCCTGCCTGTTGCAGCAGAGGGCAGGTTAAAAGTTACTTCGCCAATTCATCACCGAAAATAGCAACCTGATCGCCAAGTGTCAATGCTTTGTATCCTGCTGAAATAGCGCAACGTCTTCGAATTCACCTTTCCGCGGGGCGTGGCCCGCTGGGCGGGCAGTGTGTCGCTATGACACAATCGGTGTGGATGCAGCTTCGCTGGATTTCCGCTTTCGCGCTCGCCGTGGCCTCGCTGGCTGGCATGGCCTCCGGCCAGGACGAAAGCCTGCGGGCGGACGCCCCGCACCCCCGCATCCTCCTGGGGGCCAGGAGGCTGCGGCTGCTGCGCCGCGAACGCGAGCGCCAGTCGATGCGCTGGAATCAGTTTCATCTGCTGATCGCGGGCAAAGCACCCATGCCCGAGCCGGGGTTCGCGCAGGCGCTGTATTATCAAGTGTCCGGCGATGCCGAAGCGGGCCGGCAGGCCATCGCATGGGCGCTGGGCCCCGGCGCCGATCTCCGCCAACTGGCGTTGGCTTTCGACTGGTGCCAGGATATTCTGACGGAGGCGCAATCCAAGAACCTGGCGGCGAAAATCGCGCGCGGCATGCAGCAGAGCCGCCGCGACTCGTCCGTGTCCGCGGTCCGCTCCCGCCTGTTGGCTGCGGTCGCACTATCCGGGCAGCTTCCGGACGTCCCGGAACGGGAGATCGCACAGGTGGTGCGCACGTGGTGGGAGGGCGAGATTCTCCCCGCAATCAATGGCGGCCGCGAGGCGGTGGCGCGCGACGACGCATACGCTCTGATGGAGATTCTCCACGTGGTGCGCGACAACTTTAACCAGGATCTGCGCGAGGGCGCGCCCCATTTTTTCACCGATATGCCCTCCGTGCAGCTTCTGAGCTACTATCCAGCCACGTTTCCGGCGGGCGAAAACGACTACCGCATTCCCGCCGCGGCGCACGCGGACGGCCAGCCGGACCTGCGCCGCGCGACTCTCTCCCGCGCCGCGGAACTGAGCATGGTGGCTTACGATAGCAACGCGCCCGGCAGCCAGATTCTGCAAGGCTGGTTGATGAACGACCACTTCCTGCTGCGCGGAACATACGGCGCGCCTTATGAATTTCTGTGGGCCAATCCGTACCAGCCGGGCCTCAGCTATTTGCAGGCGCCGCTGGTGCTGCACGATAGCGCCTTCGGACGCTTGTTCGTGCGGTCCAGTTGGGATGAATCCGCCGCCTGGCTGGGATTCTTCTCGCGCGGGCTGCAGATGTTTCAGGATGGCGCCGTTTCCGTGCTCGATCCGCACGCCGACGCCGGGCCTCTGGACCTGGGACGCGCCATGATCCTGTTCGGCGCGCACACGCAGAAATTCAAAGTCGCGGTGGAAGGCAACCAGCCCGTATTTGTGGTGGGATTGAAGCCCCGTCAGAATTATCTGATCGAGGTCGATGACGAAGAATTGTCGGAACAACAGAGCGACCCCGGAGGCATTCTGGATCTGGATGTGCCGCATGACAGGGAGGTCGGCGTGCGGCTGCGGATGACGCCGTGACTTGATTTTCCACATTTTTGGTATCGTTTAGGGCCGGCAGGCTCAGCTATGGAACGCGTCGAGAAAACCGTCTTTCTCAGTTATCGCCGCACCAATATTCCGTGGGCGCTCGCGATCTACCAGAACCTGACGCAGAACGGATTTGATGTTTTCTTCGATTACAACGGCATCGCCAGTGGCGACTTCGAGGGCGTCATCCTGGGGAACATAATCGCGCGGGCGCATTTTCTGGTCCTGCTCACGCCCTCCGCGCTGGAGCGTTGCGGCGATCCGGGGGACTGGCTGCGCCGCGAAATAGAGACGGCCTTGGCTCACCAGCGCAACATCGTGCCGCTGATGCTGGAAGGCTTCGATTTCGGTACACCCACCATTGCCAGTCAACTGACCGGCGCACTCGCCGATCTCAGGCGGTACAACGGACTAAGCATCCCACCAGACTACTTTCTGGAGGCCATGGATCGCTTGCGCGGCAGGTATTGAATGTGCCGCTGACCGCGGTGCTACTCCCGGCGTCTCTCCCCGCCCAACAAGCCGCTACGGAACAGAAGGCAGCGGCTGGCGCGGCTCCGGCGGTCCAAGAAAAAGAGCTGACGGCCCAACAATGGTTTGAGCGAGGGTTTGCCGCTGCCGGTGTTGATGAACAGTTGCGCTTCTACAGCGAGGCCATCCGGCTCAAGCCGGACTTTGCCTTCGCCTACTGCAATCGGGGCATTGCGCGCAGCCTCAAGAGCGACCTGGAGGGCGCGCTGCACGATTATAGCGAAGCCATCCGGCTCAAGCCGGACCATCCAAACGCATTCGCCTGCCGGGCCGTCGTGCGCCGCATCAAAGGCGACGTGGAGGGCGCGCTGGAGGATTACACCGAGGCCATCCGGCTCAAGCCGGACTATGGCGATGCCTTCAACAACCGGGGCATTGCGCGTTACGCCAAAGGCGATGTGGAGGGCGCGCTGCGGGATCACAATGAGGCCGTCCGGCTCAAGCCGGACTATGGCGATGCCTTCAACAACCGGGGCATTGCGCGCCGCGCCAAAGGCGACGTGGAGGGCGCACTGGAAGATTACACCGAGGCCATCCGGCTCAACCCGGACTATGCTGACGCTTTCAACAACCGGAGCATCGCGCGCCGCGCCAAAGGCGACGTGCAGCGCGCGCGACAGGATTTCGCCGAGGCCATCCGGCTCGGATACAAACCGAAAGTTTAGGCGCTCGCAGCCCGTCCGAGCTTCCACCGTGCTCGCACAGATTTGTGCGATACTCAAACTGTCAAGGGAAGCGAGTTTCTGCGGAAGTTGCAGCGGCTGGCCCGTCGCCGCGGACTTGGCTTCCAATATAATTCCAGTCTCGGCAAGGGCAGCCGTGGGCGTGTTTGGCTCGAAACGGAGTCGACCATCCTGAAGGACCCGAAAAAGGAACTGGGCACGGGGCTTCTTCGGTCGATGTGCCGCGACTTGAAGATTGAACCCCGCGATCTGTAAAGGAAGGAAACTCGATGTTCACTTTCGCGTACCCCGCAGTTTTCAACCGCGACGACGATGGACGCTGGCTAGTCAGCTTCCCCGACTTTCCAACCGCTCACACGGACGGAGCGGATACAGGCGAAGCAATGGAGGAAGCCATCGATTGCCTGGGCAGTAGCATCGCCTTCGCCATGGCCGACAAAGCCGATGTAGACAAGCCATCCCGTTTGAAACGCGGGCAGAAGCTGGTGCCCGTGCCGCTGTGGATCGTGGCCAAACTAGCTCTCTACTGGGCGATTCGCGAGCTTGGCATCAGCCAGTCGGAACTGGCCCGCCGCATCGACGTCCGTGAGACCGTGGTGCGCCGCATGCTCGACCCGAACCACGACACGAGACCGGAGAAGATTCAGGCGGCGCTCGAAGCCCTTGGGAAGCGGGTTGTCATGGCTTATGACGACGCCGCACGATCCCGCCATCCCCGCTCACAACGGCGGCAAGCGCTCCTCCCGGTACAACGCTGCCGTATTGCGGATGCTCGAAACAATTACCATCGCCCACATACCGATAATTCCCACCACGCCGCCCGCGTCGAAGAGCGGAAAGCGATGGCCGAACAGATTGCCCATCGGCTGGAAGAACAGCGCGATGTTACCCGCCACCAACAGCAATCGCAGCTCGGTGGGACTGAACTTCCAGTACGAGAGCTGGAACGTGCCGAGCGCATAGGCCGCCAGGTAGGCCTGGATCGACAGCATGAAGTAAGCCACCAGCAAGATCGCCGCCACCATGGGGCTCATGTAGCCCGACAAGCCCATGCCGCCCACCAGGAATAGCGTCCCGAAGGCGTCGGTGATGTGGTCCACGTAAAAGCCGTAGCGCGGCCGCTGCCGGTTGCGCACGCGCGCCAGCGTACCATCCAGGCTGTCGCCCAGCCAGTTGGCGGCCAGCCAGAAGATCACCGCCAGCAGCATGTAGCGATTCCAGCGCGCCAACCAATAACACAGGCCGGCGAGGAACATGGCAACGAACCCGAGCAACGTGAGATGGTCGGAATTGACGCGGCGCGGCATGGCATTTGCCATGCGCACGAGCAGGCGCTTTTCGACGGGCGCGAAGAAGCTTTCCTGTTCGCGGCCCGCCTCGCGAAATTTCTCCGGTTTGTCCGGCATGTTCATAGGATAGCTGTGCGCGCCGACGCCGGAAAAGCCGTTATATAATCGGAAGTCGTCGATGGTACCGTTTCCGAAATTCGATCAGATTTCGATTATTTCCGATCTGCACATGGGCGGACCGGCGGGACACCAGATCTTTCGGCTGGGCGGTCTGCTGGGAAAATTCGTCGATTATCTGGGGCAAGCGGGCACGGGCAAGCGGGCACTGGTAATCAACGGGGACATGGTCGATTTCCTGGCGGAAGAGAACGCGATGTATTTCGACCCGGAAGGCGCAATTGAAAAGCTGAACCGGATGCGCGCGGACGCCGCCTTTGCGCCAGCGTGGGACGCTCTGGTACGGTACACGAACACGGGCGCGCGCCATCTGGCGATAACCTTGGGAAATCACGATCTGGAACTCGCGTTGCCCTGGGTGAGAGAGCGGCTATTGGATATATTGAGCGGCGGCGACTCCGCAGCCCGCGCGCGGATCACCCTGGCATTCGACGGCACGGGTTTTGCCTGCGAGGTGGGCGGCGACCGTGTGCTCTGCGTACACGGCAACGAAGTAGACACATGGAATGTGACGGATTACGAAGCTCTGCGCCGGCTTACTGTCGATCGAATGCAAAAAGGGAGCGCTCCCGTCTGGACGCCAAACGCCGGCAGCAAGCTGGTGATCGACGTGATGAATAAAATCAAGGGCTGTCACGCTTTCGTCGACATCTTGAAGCCGGAGAAGGAGGCCGCACTGAGAATCCTCTACGCGCTGAAGCCCGATCTGAAGTCGAAGCTGACTTCCATCGCGGCCATCGCCACGCGCCGGGTTTGGGACGAAGGGCGCCGCGCGGTGCGGCTGCTGTCGGATGCGCCCGGCGGCGAACAGCCGGCGGAGGAGGAGTATTTCCGGATGGCGGGCCGGGCGGCCCAGAACTCGGCCGATGTCGAGACTCTGATGGACCGTGCGGAGGAACTGTTCAAGGCTGGGAAGAATCCGTTGGACATGGTTCACGAGCGCGAATCGGAGCGGTTGGGTTGGTGGGGCGAGTTAGTGAGCACGGCCTTTCGCGGCGAGCCTCATGAAATCGCATGGTCGGGCGTGAAAGAGATGGCCAACGACACGACTTTTCAGGTGCGGCGCGTGGATGACGATTTCGAAAAGATCGACGCCATGGCCGCGCGCGATTTCAAATATGTGGTCGCGGGCCACACGCACCTGGCGCGCGCCCTCGGCCGAAGGAATGGCGGGGGACTCTATTACAACACCGGGACGTGGGCGACCCTGATGCGGCTAGGACGGGAGGATCTCCGGTCGGCGGAGAGTTTCGAGCCTGTATTCCGGCGCCTGCAGGAGGCGCAGACCATTCCCGATCTAGGGAATCTGGCATTCGCCCGCCCGACCGTGGCCACGATCCGCGCTGGAAATGGCCAAACCGAATCGGATCTGCGGAAGGTGATTGAGACGGACGGCAGAATCGGTTTTGTGGACGTTGGAGACGAACAATGAGAACCATCCGGCTGGAAATCCTGCGCCACGGCCCGTCGCATAACCAGCTCCTATCGCCGTTGACCGAGTATTTTGCGCTATGCGAGAACCATCCGGCGGTCACGGTGAGATTGCCGTTCGAACACGCCGAGTTCCTGGCGCGGCTGCGGGCGCTGCAATACAAGCGGAACGATCCGGAGTACCGCGCGCTTGAGTTGGAAGACGTCTCGCGGCAGATGACGGAAATCCTGGGTCAAGTTCCCGGCCTGATTCGAGAGCTCGCGGGACAAGCCGCGGACGCGGACCAGCAATTTCACTTGCGCCTGATCCTGAGCGCGAACGAACTGGCTCTGCTGCCGTTCGAGATCACCAACGCGGCGCAGGGATTCGCCGGCGCGGGGCAGCCGCTGCTGCTGCAATCGCAGAGTCCGGTATGTATCACGCGCGAAGTGCGGCGCGTGGCCACCGAACATCTGGAGTGGCCGCCGCCGCCGGATCCCCGGATTTTATTCGCCGCGGCGGGGCCCGACGCCCAGATCCCGCCGGAGGAGCACTTGCTAGTGCTGCGCGCGGCCATCGACCCTTGGGTATTTCATTACAAGGACGAGAAAGACCGCCGCGCGAAAATCGGCGAACACCTGACGGTTCTTCCGCGCGCCACTTTGCGAGAGATCGAAACCGAGTGCGCAACTGGGAAATACACGCACGTGCATATTCTCGCGCACGGCGTACCGCTGGCCAAGGGCGACGACCGGCGCTTCGGGATCGCCCTGTACGATTCGGCCGATCCGGAGCGGAGCGAGATTGTGGAAGGAACGCGGTTGGCGAAAGCGATACGCGCGCCGCTCAGCAGCGGGGACCCCGGTCTGGCGCACCCGGCGGTGGTGACCCTGGCCGCTTGCAACGCGGGCGATGTCGGCTCGGTGGTGGGAGCGGGCGCCAGCATCGCGCATGCGCTGCACGAAGAGGGCATCCCGTTGGTGGTGGCCTCCCAATTCCCGCTTTCGTTTCCAGGATCCGTAGTCATGGCCCAGGTCCTTTACGAGGGTTTGCTGGTCGGCGAAGATCCGCGCACACTGCTGGTAAACCTGCGCAGAAAGCTGCGGACGCAGGTGGCGGCCGCCCACGATTGGGTCAGTATCGTCGCGTATGCGTCGCTCCCCGCGGACCTGGATCAAAAACTCGGCGCGATTCAGATTTACCAGGCGTTCCGCCGCCTGGGGGCCGCCATCAACTACGCCGACAAGATGATAGTGGACGACAAACCGGCGCCTGCTGAGATGGCCGCGCAACGCGACCGGCTAATGGCCGCGCGAAACCGTATCGACAGGCTGATCGACAAGTCGCAAGACGCGAAGAATCGCGGGATTTTGGCCAGCGCCGACAAACGGCTGGCGCAAATACTGTTCCGCATGACACCATCGGCCGACGCCGCGGCGAAGCCGAAATATGACGATGTCCGCGACCGGTTGAAGACCGCTAGGAAGAACTACGACGAGACCTTCCGGCGCGACCGGTCGCAAGTGTGGGCGCTGGTGCAGGCGATGGCGCTGACGCTCGTTTTGCGGGGCTGGGACAAGAACGAAAAAGTCTCGCCCGACCAGTGGACTCTGGCGAGGATCTTTTCGGATCAGGAGGTGAAACTAGGCGACCGCCAGAGGCAAGCCTGGGCGCACGCCAATCTCATGGAGCTATATTTGCTGGCGCTGGCATTTCGCGACAGCGCGCCACCGGTGAGCCCAGAGGATGCGAGAGTCAAAGCCACGGAGCACGCCCAGGCCTTTCGGAACGTGGCGGATCTTACCGCTGTCGAGATCCATTCGACAAGAAGACAGGTGCTCCGATATTCCTCCTTCTTCGCCGAGCTCAATGAAGAGTTCAAATCGGCGGGCGATCTGGCGGCCGTATTAGCCAACGAGATCCCGGAGTCGTCGGTCTACGCTTAGCCTTCAAGGCTCGGCCGAAGAGCGGGCCTGCGAGGCCCGCGCAGGCTGCGAGCCTGCCCCACTTCGCCCTCGGGTACAATAGCGCTTCAGCAGCGCAGGTGCCCCATGAAGAAGATCGTCTCGTCTATTGCTTGCCTGGCTTGGCTCTCCCCGTGCGCCGGAGCCATCGATTTCAAAGGGTTTGCGACCGTCGCGCCGCTAGCCAGCTTTAGCTCGACGCGCGACACCGTGACGATCGTGTGCCGCGATCAGTCGCAAATCCGCTTTTTCATCCTGGCGCCGGACTTGATCCGGGTGCGCGCCTCCTTTCGTGCGCCGCTGCCGGAGCGCGACCACTCCTGGGCGATCGCCAAGAATGCGTGGGACGTTCCGAAGTGGAGCGTGAAGGAGGAGCCGGACGACGTCGTGATCGCCACCGAGGAAGTGGAGGCGGTGGTGCACCGGTCGCCGCTGCTGGTCGAGTTTCGGGATGCGAAGAGCCATCGCACGATCAACGCCGACGCGCTTCCCATGATGTGGGACCCTCACGTGAACAATCAGCGCCTGCACACGATTGGGGCCGCGAAAAAGCTGGGCTTCGACGAACATTTCTACGGCCTGGGCGAAAAGGCGGCCCGCTTCGACAAGCGGCGGAGCCAGTTCAGCATGTGGAACTCCGACACGCCCGCCTATAAGGAAGGCACCGATCCGATCTATCAGGACATTCCTTTCTATCTAGGCTGGCAGGCCGGCGGTGCGTACGGTATTTTTTTCGATAACAGTTATCGCACGCATTTCGACTTCGCCGCGGAATCGCCGGACCGCGTGGCGTTCTCCGCCGAGGGCGGAGAGATGAACTATTACTTCTTCCAAGGTCCGTCGATCAAGAAGATCCTGGGACGCTACGCGGATCTTACCGGCCACCTGCCCATGCCGCCTAAGTGGGCGCTGGGGAATCAGCAAAGCCGCTGGAGCTACTTTCCGGATACGGCAGCGGAGGAAGTCGTGCGCCGCTACCGGGCCGAAGACCTGCCGCTGGATGTCCTGCATCTGGATATCGATTACATGCAGGAATACCGGGTCTTCACGTGGAACCGCGAAGGTTACCCGGATCCCACGGCTTTCACGGAGAAGCTGCGCAAACAGGGCGTAAAAGTGGTGGTGATCGTGGATCCGGGAGTCAAGTATGAGCCGCCCGCGCCGGGCATAACGGATGCCGCTAATCCGGAACTGGCTGCCCAGGACAAGAGTTACTACGTATTTAACCAAGGGACGGCGAAAGACTATTTCCTGAAACGCGCGGATGGCAAGCCCTGGATCGGCGCGGTATGGCCGGGAAAGGCCGTCTACGCCGACTTCACGCTGGATGCCGCGGCACGCTGGTGGGGCGACTTGCATCGCGCCTACCTGGATCACGGAGTAGCCGGGATCTGGAACGACATGAACGAGCCGTCCGACTTCCTGGACCAGACCGGCAAGACGCAGATGGATGTGGTTACTTACGATGACGGCGCCAAGTCGCCTTATGCCGGGAATCGCAATCTTTTCGCGCTGAACGAAGCGCGCGCCACTTACGAAGGTCTGGTACGGCTGCGGCCCAACGACCGGCCTTACATCATCACGCGCGCGGCGTACGCCGGCATCCAGCGTTATTCCACCATGTGGACCGGCGACAACACCGCCACTTGGGATGCCATGGCTCTGAGTATCCCGATGTTTGAGACGTTGGGGCTTTCCGGGGAGCCGTTCGTGGGCGCCGACGCGGGCGGCTTCATCGGGCGCACCGACGCGGAGTTGTTGACGCGCTGGTATCAGATCGCGTTCCTGACGCCATTCTGCCGGAACCATGCGCAAAGGGACGCTTACGATCACGAACCCTGGCGCTTCGGCACTTACTACGAAGACATCATCCGCAAGTACTTGAAGCTGCGGTATCGCTTTCTGCCGTTCCTCTACACCACGCTGGAGGAGGCCCACCGCACCGGCGTGCCGATCTTTCGGCCATTGCTGCTCAATTACCAGAACGATGCCAACACGCTGGACATCGACGACGAGTTCATGATCGGCAGCGACTTGTTGGTCGCTCCCATACTGAAGCCCGGGTTGACGGGGCGGTTGGTATACCTACCCGAAGGGACCTGGTATGACTATTGGACGGGCCGGCAGTTCACCGGCGGCCGTATGATTCACGCGTACGCTCCCCTGGAGACGGTGCCCTTGTATGTGCGCGGCGGGGCGATCGTTCCCATGGGACCGGAAATGAATTACGTGGGGGAAAAAGCTACCGATCCGGTTACGTTTGAGATTTATCCGGATGGGCAAGGCAGGGCCGAGGTTTCGCTTTACGAGGACGACGGCCTTAGTCCGGCTTACCGGAATGGCGTGGAGCGGCGAACCACAGTGCGCTACCAGGCGCCCGAGATCAATGTGAGCGGTGCAACCGGGAGTTATCTGCCGGGCGCACGTAGGCTGATGTTCGCGGTGCACGCGGCGGCCGAGCGCGGCAAGCCGGTGGAGTTCGCCGATGACGGCAGGCCACACACGATCCGGGTAAAATGAGGACCTTGTTCAGACGAACGGGTGTCGAGACGGGTTTCGACACGGCACGCATAAGTGCGTGCGCCACGTTGATCTGCGCCGCCGTTCTGGGCGCCGCCGAACCCTATCGCGATTGGGCGGTGTACGGCGGCGGCGCGGAGAGCATTCGCTACTCGGCGCTCACCCAGATCAATCGCGGCAACGTGGCGCGCCTGGAAGTGGCGTGGACTTACGATACCGGCGACGTATTCCCGGATTCTGAAATGGAATGCAATCCCATCGTCGTCAATGGGCTGCTGTACGCTACGACTCCGAAGCTGCGGCTGATCGCGTTGGACGCCGCCACAGGCAGCCTGCGCTGGTCATTCGATCCGCGGCAGAACGAGCGGGCCGCATTCGGCAAAGCCCGCAATCGCGGAGTTACTTATTGGGCGGATGGCGGGGAGCAGCGCATCTTTTTCGTCGCCAGCCACTGGCTTTACGCCCTCGACGCACGCACCGGCGCGATCGTCAAGAACTTTGGTGAAGACGGCAGGGTGGATCTGCGGCAGGGTCTGGGCCGGCCGCCGGAAGAAATGTCCATTTCGGCGACCAGCCCAGGCATCGTTTACAAAGACCTGCTGATCCTGGGCAGCATCGTCAGCGAAACGCTGCCCGCGTCGCCCGGCGATATTCGCGCCTACGACACGCGCACAGGCAAGATCCGCTGGACCTTCCACACCATTCCGCACCCTGGCGAAGCCGTCTACGAAACGTGGCCCAAGGATGCCTGGCGGTATATCGGCGGCGTCAACAACTGGGCTGGCATGAGCCTCGACGAAAAGCGCGGCCTGGTGTTTGTTCCCACCGGCTCGGCATCTTTCGATTTCTATGGCTCGAATCGCAAGGGCGACGACCTGTTCGCCAACACGCTGCTGGCGCTGAAAGCGGAAACCGGCGAGCGCGTCTGGCATTTTCAAGCCGTACACCACGATCTTTGGGACCGCGACTTCCCGGCGCCGCCCAATCTGGTGACGGTCCGGCACGAGGGCCGCGCGGTGGATGCCGTTGCCCAGATCACGAAATCCGGCCATGTATTCCTGTTCGATCGCGCGACGGGACAGCCGCTGTTTCCGATTGAGGAGCGGTCCGTTCCGGCTACTGAAGTGGATGGCGAAGCGACCGCGGCGCGGCAGCCCTTGCCGTTGAAGCCGCCGCCTTTCGCGCGCCAGATCTTCACGGGGGACATGGTCACCAACCGCACGCCCGAAGCGCATGCCGCCACCCTGGCGCGGCTGCGGCAGGTGCGCAGCGCGGGCCAATTTGTGCCGCCCAGCCTGGAAGGCACCGTCGTCTTTCCGGGCTTCGACGGAGGCGCGGAATGGGGCGGCGCGGCTTTCGATCCGGCGTCCGGTTTGCTTTACGTCAACGCCAACGAGATGCCGTGGATTCTGCGCCTGGTGGAGTCGCCGCGGGACCACGGAACCAGCGGGCGCAGCCTTTATATTTCGCGTTGCGCGGGTTGCCATCGCCAGGACCGGAGAGGCAGCCCTCCGGAATTCCCGTCGCTGGCCGATATTGCCGCTAGCCGTACGCGCGAGCAGATCGCCGCCATGATTCACGATGGCAGCGGTCGCATGCCGGCGTTCGCGCAGTTGCCCCCGGATGCCGTCGCCGCCCTTATCGCTTACCTCACCACTGGTGAAGACTTGGCAGTTTCCGGAGTCGCGCGCGGCCCATGGCCGATCGAGCAGAAATACCGGCACGACGGCTATAACAAGTTTCTCGACCCGGATGGCTATCCGGCAGTCGAGCCGCCCTGGGGAACGCTGAATGCCATCGACCTGAACAAGGGCGAGATCGCCTGGAAGATCCCGTTCGGCGAGTATCCCGAGCTGGCCGCCAAGGGACTGCGGCACACCGGCAGCGAGAATTATGGGGGGCCGGTGGTGACCGCCGACGGGCTGTTGTTCATCGCCGCCACGAACCACGACCGTAAGTTTCATGCCTTTGACAAAACCACCGGCGAGCTGCTTTGGGAAACCACGTTGCCCGCGGCGGGCAACGCGACGCCCGCGACTTACGAAGTGGATGGGCGCCAGTTCGTGGTGGTGGCAGCCGGGGGAGGCAAGTCGGGTGCGCCCTCCGGCGGGAGCTACGTGGCGTTCGCACTACCCAAGAATTAGTGCCACTGGAGGGCGGGCAATTCTGCCCGCAGCCGGCTGTCAGCCGGCTCTGGCCCGCATTAGACTACTAGGGACCGGGGCGACAGGCGACAGATTGAAAAGGGTGTTGAATGTGTCGCTTTTTGTCGGCCAGCGGCGATGAGTGGCGCGGCTCTTTTCCGATACCACCGTACGGCATCGGCGCGCCTGTGTTTTCAATCGGGTAGAGGAACTTGAAATGCGCGATCGCGGCGCCGGGCTGCGCTCGCCGAAGAGCGGGCCTGCGAGGCCCGCGCAGGCTGCGAGCCTGCCCCACTAAGAATTGGCTGCTTCGCAAGATGGCATGTTATACTCTTGGCGCGACCTTGTTAGCTCGCAACCAAGGTGCCTTCTCATGCTCGATTTAACTATCGTTCGCATCATATTCGTGCTCGTGTTATCCGCGTCCGCCTACTTGCTGCACCCGTTCCAGGCTGCTCCTTCGCCTTGGGCCGCATTGGCCGGACTGGTTATTGGCGTCTGCATCATCTTTTTCGAGGTCCGGCTGGAAGAAATCAGCCTGAAAAGGCTGATCGGGGCGGCCTTTGGATCGGTGCTCGGTATCATCGGGGCGTTCTTCATGTCGCTTGTGCTGCGCTGGGCGCGGCCGGACGGCGTTGATACTTCCCACATGATTCCGTTCATACAAATCTGCCTGCTTCTGTGGATGACCTACGTAGGCTTGATCGTGGGCGCCAAGAAGGGCGACATGCTCAACTTGTCCGCCTTGGGCGGTATTTTCGGCGGCGAGAAAGTGTCCAAGAAGTCGTTCAAGATCCTGGACACCAGCGTCATCATCGACGGCCGGATCGCCGACATCGCCGAAACCGGCTTCCTGGATGGCGTGCTGGTGATCCCGCAATTCGTGCTGCGCGAGCTGCAACTGGTGGCGGATTCCGCGGATTCCATGAAGCGCAACCGCGGACGCCGGGGGCTCGATATCCTGCAACGCATCCAGAAGATGGCGCACTTGAACGTGCAGATCGTGGAGGACGATTTCCCGCACGTGCGCGAGGTGGATATGAAGCTGATCGAGCTGGCCAAGGTCTACGATTCGAAGATCGTGACCAACGACTTCAATCTGAACAAGGTCGCCCAACTGCACGGCGTGCAAGTGCTGAACATCAACGAGCTGGCGAATGCGCTGAAGCCCATCGTGCTGCCGGGCGAAACCATGCGGGTGTTCATTTTGAAGGAAGGCAAGGAGTATAACCAGGGCGTAGCGTATCTGGACGACGGCACCATGGTAGTGGTGGATAACGCCCGTAAGATGATCTCGAAGACCATCGATATCTCGGTTACCAGCGTGTTACAAACGACGGCGGGAAAGATGATTTTCGGGAAATTCGACGAGCGCATGCACGCCGTGGCCATGGCCGCGGCCGCCGGCGGCGACAGGCACGACCGGACGCCGCGCAAGGGCGAGCCGCTCGCATCGGAGAAAAGCACGGTAGAATCGTAAGTTGGCCCTATGAAAGTAGCCGTGATTCTGCCCGCCGCGGGGCTGGGCACCCGTATGGGCCGGACTTCCGCCGAGAAGGCGGGAACGAGCCGGAAGCAGTTCATGCTGCTGGACGGCGCTCCCATCCTGCTGCATTCGGTGCGCAAATTTGCGGCATCGGCGCGCGTCGATGAGATCGTGGTGGCCGTGCGGCGCGACGACGTGGATTGGGTCGCGGAGTTGCTCCAGCGCGAAGTGCGCGGCAAGAAAGTACGGGTGGTGGAAGGCGGTAACTCCCGCCAGCAATCGGTGGAGAACGCTTTGGCCGCACTCGATCCCGAGACCACGCTGGTGGCCGTACACGATGCGGTGCGGCCGTTCATCGATCTGGAAACCATCGATAAAGTGATCGAGGAAGCCGCGGAAACCGGCGCCGCCATCGTGGGCATTGTGCCGGTGGATACGGTGAAGCAAGTGACCCGCGCGCAAACCAACCGGGCTAAGATCCGCGCCACTTTGCCGCGCGAGAAACTGGTGCTGGCACAAACGCCGCAGGTCTTCCGCTACGACCTGCTGGTGCGGGCTTTCGCGGCCGCGCAGAGCGACGGCTTCACCGGCACCGACGAATCCAGCCTGGTGGAGCGGCTGGAGGTGGAAGTGAGCGTGGTGCTGGGCAGCGACCGCAACATCAAGATCACCAAGCCCAGCGATATGGACCTGGCGCGCCTGTTCCTGGAAGAGGAAACCGCGCCCCGCGAACTGTGAGCGAATATCGCACCGGTCTGGGCTGGGACGTCCACCGCCTGGCGCGCAATCGCCCGCTGATCCTGGGCGGCGTGGCGATCCCCGCGGAAGCCGGACTGGAAGGCCATTCCGACGCCGATGTGCTGGCGCACGCCATTACGGACGCCATTCTGGGCGCCGCCGCGCTGGGCGATATCGGCATGCACTTTCCGGATACCGATCCCCGGTGGCAAGGCGCCGGAAGCCTACGGTTTCTGGCCCACGCGCGCGATCTGGTGCGCACTCGCGGCTATCGGATTGTGAACGTGGATGCCACCGTTATCTTGGAACGCCCCAAGCTGAAGGATTACCGCGACGCCATTCGCCGGCAACTGGCCGCCACGCTGGAGATCGATGTGGACCGCGTGTCGGTGAAGTTCAAGACCGCGGAGAAAGTGGGACCGGTGGGGGAAGGGCGATCCGCGGAGGCCCAGGCGATTGTCACTCTTCGTCCGGATTGACCGCTCCCTGACGGCCGCGGCTCGGTAGCACCCCGGAGCCGCGACCATCAGGAAGCGGTTTTCCCCTGGCCGTTTCCATTGCCGTCGCCGTGTCCGTTGCCGTGTCCGTCCGCCCGGCGGTAGTAGGCGTCGCGAAATTGGGCCTTGGCACGGTAGAGCAGCACCCGCAGATAATTCGCATCCACCTTGAACATCCGGCAGACTTCGGGTTTATCGATCTCATCGAGGAATATGGCTTGCAGGATTTTGCGGTCCTTCTCCGGCAGGGCCGCCAGCACCTGCTCGACGACGCGCTTGGACTCGGCGTTGACCAGGTTGGCGTCCAAGTCGATCGATGAATCGATGGGCTCCTCTATGTTGTCCTCGTCCCACGGCGCGTCGCGCTGGTCCAAGCGGCGGAGTTCGCGCATCACGTTATTGCACACGCCGTTGACGAACGCCCCGAAACGTTCCGGACGGTACACGCCTTCGCCCTTGCGCAGTATGGCCAGGACGCGCAGGAGGGTCTCCTGCCGGACGTCTTCGATCAACTCAAGGGAGCGCAGGCGCACGCGCAGCTTCAGGAACAGTACGCTTTCGAAATACGCGGCAAAATGCTCGCCGGCTTCGGAGTCCCCGTCCGTCAGCCAGCGAACATAGTCCTCGTTGAACGATTCAAATTTCAAAACAGATTGTAGGCCTTGTGAGCTTATATGTTATATTAGCGTCAACCCCGACGAGAAGGGGACCAAGAAGTTATTAATACAGGGTCAAATATGTTCGACGCGACCCGGGCGGGGTTTACGGACTCCGCCCGGCAAGCTTTCCGCATCTTCCTCTGGTCCGCTGCTATCGACTATGAACGCTCGCCGGCTTCCGCTGGCGACGACTACGGTTCGCGTTTCAATACCTCTTTTCCGCCACGCGCTGCCGCCGGCGCAGCACTTCCGTGGATGCACGGCGACGTGCCGGAACTTACAGGACTGGCTGCATTTGCCAACGCCGCCGGACGCAACGCGCTCGACCGCTCCGAACAGCCGGATTGCCAATATGCCGGCCGTTGAGGAGACTCGGCAAGGTTTGGAGGCAGCGGAGCGGGGCTAAAGCCCCACGCGGGCTCAAGCCCACCCCCCAGCGCGGTCTCAAGCTGAATTGGATATTACACGCTGGCTCTCCAGAGAACCATCGCGCAAGTCACTGATCTAGCGGGACTAACGTCCCGCTGGGCGAGCTACGCTCGCCCGCGCTGACACGAGTGTCAGCGCGGCAGGCAATGAGTGCCTGCGTTACGTCCCGGCGTCAGTTCTCCGATCTTGGTAACGAGCCGCAGGGTCGTTCGCGCTGAAGCCTTTGCTACCTACGTGAGGGTGATCTTGAGCGTAACGGCGTGCTTTGAGGGCTGTGCTGGGGCCATGGGGACGCGCAGGCCCGATTCATTTTGCGTCCAGCGCATCTTGCCGCGGTTGCCTAGCAGTTCGACCTGTTCCACTTTTTCGGTCACCGAACGCAGCACCGCTTCCCGCTCGGGCCAGCCCATCACGAAGGCATACAGTGTCTTGCCCTTAGTGGTGTACCGGATATCTTCCGCGGTCAGATCCTTGCGCGCACCCTCGTTGAAGGCGGCTTGCGCCTTCAACTGCGTGCCCGGTCCTTCGCCGAACACTTTCCAGGGGCGCGAACCGTGGATGCCTTCGCTGTTCACCGCCATCCAGTCCGTGATCTCGGCCAGGATGCGCCGCTCATCGGCATCCAGCTCGCCGGAATTGGGCAGCGGGAAATTCAGCAGCAGGTTGCCGTTGCGGCTCACGATATCGCACAACATATCGATCACCGTCTTGGGCGATTTGTACTTCGCGCCGCGTTTGTAATGCCACTCGCCGACGCACGTGTCGGTCTGCCAGGGGTTGGGCCAGATCTTGTCCACGATGCCGCGTTCGACGTCGAGAACGCAGGTGCCGACCTCGCAATCTTCGCGGCGCTTGCTGGTGTAGACCGCCTCGACGTGGCCGCCGTTCCGTTTGGCGTTTTCATTGTAATGATGCGAAACCAGGCGCAGGCCGTACTCTTCAAACGGCAGCGCGCCATCGGTGTAGAGCAGGTCGGGCCGATACTGGTCGACTAGATCCTGAATGCGCGCCAGCCAATGCTGCCGCCAGGAATCCGGGATGCCGTCCGACGACCAATCCAGCTTGCCATTGGCAAACTGGGCACAGGCGGCTTGGTGATAGAGATCGGCGTTAGCGGGGTCCTGGCCGTCGTAAGCGATGCCGGCGAGCGGACCAGTCTGGTCGCTGCCGTGGCTCACGGCGAACCATTTGTAGCTGATCCACAGGTGCTCGCTGACGCCGAATTTCAGACCCTCGCGCAGGGCGGCTTTGCGGAACATGCCCACCACGTCCTTGCGCGGCCCCATGTTCACCGCGTTCCAGCGCGTGTGCTTGGAGTTCCAGAGGTCGAAATTGTCGTGATGCACGCCCATGCTGACGAAGTACTTCGCCCCGGCTTTCTTGTAGAGACCGACCAGGTTATCGGGGTCGAACTTGTCGCCCTTCCAGGTGGGGATCACATCCTTGAAGCCGAACTTGCTGGGATGGCCGTAGGTGGCGACGTGATATTTGTATTGCGGGCTGCCTTGCATATACATGTTGCGGGCGTACCAATCGCCGTCTTCGGCGGCGGATTGCGGACCCCAATGCGCCCAGATACCGAACTTGGCATCGCGGAACCATTCGGGGACCTGGTATGCACGCAACGATTCGCGGGTAGCTTCGAAGGATGTGGCGGCTTTGGCGAGGGCGGGTGCGGCGAAGGAGCCCGCAAGCAAGCCGAGGGCGTCTCTGCGGGTGAACGTCATGTGCCGGGCGGAGCTAGTCTTTGTGCGGCGCGGAATCGTGCGGCGGCGCGGGATCTTCGTTCACGCTCTTCAGCGAGTCCTTAAAGCTGCGAATACCTTGGGCCAGACCTTTGCCGAGTTCCGGCAGCTTTTGCGGCCCGAAGAACAGCAGGGCGATGGCCAGGATGATGAGCAAATGCCTGGGTTGGAGCAAATCTTCAATCATGTTTACGCCTGACCTGATAGTAGCACAACGGGGCGTTGGACGCGCGGGCGGCAGGGCCGGACGGGGTGATCGGGTGGTCGGGCCCAGGTGCACGAACAAAGCCTAAGCTATTGGTTATAAAGACATATTACGGTTTAGGGCAAGAAACTTACATTTAACACCCGTAGCGCCACTCGGGGCGGCCTACGAGGCCGCCGCAGGCTGCGAGCCTGCCCCACGCGCTACCAGAAATACAGGACATCCGGACGGACGTGGCCTTTGGCCTCCAGGCAGGGGCCGCACTCCATTTGGTAATCCGCGCGGATCTTGCGCACGGCCGCAGGGATGGTGTACTCGTCGTCCGGCTTATGCTCGGTGGCGATCGCCAGGCGCGGCTTGAAGCGCGCGATGGTTTCGTGCGCGCCAGCCAGCGCAGGGACTTCCGCGCCCTCGATATCCATCTTGATGAAGTCCACGCGCGGCAGCTTCAGCTCGGCCACCAACTTGTCGATGGTGGTCAGCGGCACCAGCACGCTGGGATGGGACGAATCGGGGCGCATCACCACGCTGTTGGCCGCGAAGTTGGTGTCGTCCACGTTCAGCGTGAGCGTGTCGTCTTTGTCCCAGACGCCCTTGGGATACACGATCACGTGCCCGGCGGCCGCCTCCGCCGCCAGATTGCGCCGGATGCATTCGGCGCTGGAGGGCGAGATTTCGACCGAAACCACGGTTTGCGCGCCAGCCTCGAGCGCCTGGCGGGTGAAATCGCCGTCGCTCGCGCCGCAATCCAGCACAACGTCTCCGGCGTGGATGAAATGCTCTCCGGCGCCATAAATGTGCTGTTCCATTTCCGCCAGGTTGAAGGGCAACACGTAGCGGTTGCCTTTGGGAATCCAAAAGTCGCCCTTGGGCGTGCTCCAAAGCTCCAGGCCGCTTTCTTCCTTCACCAGGTGGCTGCCCGCCAGGATGCGGTCCTTGATGCGCGTCTTTTCGACGACGTTGGCTTGGGATTGGACGGCGTGGGACATGGGGCAAACCGGGCTGTGTCCAGCGACTACCAGCGCCCATAGGCGGAACGGCGGAAAAATCAGGTATGCGGCCACTCCGGCGGCCAGCAGAATAAGGAAGGAAACAACGACGCGGGAAGTCTTCACATTGTGATAATAACCCTATGAGCGCGCCTGCTGATTTGCCGTCTAATTTTAGTGTTGTCCTGGTGACCGGAGCGTCCTCCGGCATTGGACAAGCCATTGCCCGCCATCTGGCCGCGCGGGGCTGGCGCGTGTTCGGCACCAGCCGGCACGAAACCGCGGGGTTCGACGGCGTCGACATGCTGCGCATGGACGCGGACGACGATAACTCGGTGTCGCTCGCGGTGGGCGCGATTTTGGAGAAAACCGGCCGTCTGGATGCGGTGGTGAACAACGCCGGCTGGGCCCTGATGGGACCTATCGAAGACACGTCCATGGCCGAAGCGCGCGCGCAGATGGAGACCAACTTCTTCGGCGTGCTGCGCGTATGCCGTGCCGCGCTGCCGGCAATGCGCGAGCAGCGCTCCGGTTACATCGTCAACATCAGCTCGCTGGGGGGCATCTTCGGCATGCCGTTCTCGGGCATTTACAGCGCCAGCAAGTTCGCGGTGGAAGGGTTGAGCGAGAGCTTGCGCCTGGAAACGCGGCGCTTCGGAGTGAAGGTGGTGCTGATCGAACCGGGCGACACGCGCAGCCAGCTCCCGCTGCGCCGGCGCACGGTGCAGCCAGTGAGGCACGCCAGCGCCTACCAGGAGATCTTCGACCGTTTTCAAGCCAAGCAGGCGCAGGACGAAGCCAAGGCACCCGCGCCGGATGCGGTGGCGGCGCTGGTGGACCGGGTGCTGCGCGACCCGCGGCCGGCGATGCGATATAGCGTGGGGATGTGGGATCAGCGGATGGTGCTGCCGCTGAAGCGCTGTCTGCCGTACAGTTGGTTCGAGCGGATTCTGGGCGCGGCGATGGGGGTTTGATGAGGGCCAGTGTCGTATTTCTTCTGGCCGCTGCGATCGGAATGGCGGCGGATGGCGGTGGCCGCGAGGTGGCCATCACGATTGACGATCTGCCGCGCGGCGGCGATGGCGGCGGCCGTAGTTTTTCCGATGTCCGGGACATGACCGAGCGGTTGCTGGC
>Ga0181526_10000204_pt1 | contig 64685 bp, 72 predicted proteins | sample PEATcosm2014_Bin_35_FD_119750 | JGI IMG/M metagenome (GOLD analysis project Ga0181526, IMG submission 119750) | Peatland microbial communities from MTU Mesocosm Facility, Houghton, MI, USA - PEATcosm2014_Bin06_30_metaG | ecosystem: Environmental > Terrestrial > Soil > Wetlands > Peat | place... | reverse complement strand
CCGGGAGACAACGTCAGCCTGGTGATCGAGCTGATCACGCCGGTGGCGATGGAAAAGGGCTTGCGCTTCGCCATCCGCGAAGGCGGCCATACGGTGGGCGCAGGCACGATCGCCGAGATTATTCAGTAAGGCAGGTCGGAAGTAAGAAGTCAGGTTGCAGAAGTAAAACCAACAAAGCGGCTCGTTTCCTGCCGCCAGATCTTTCCTTCCGGGTGAGCCGGGAGGGGTAAAGAGAGAAAAACAGTGACTGGAAAAGAAAGAATTCGCATCCGGTTGAAAGCTTACGACTACCGCATTCTGGATCAGTCGACGGGCGAGATCGTGGAGACAGCCAAACGCACCGGCGCGCAGATCGCGGGGCCGATTCCGCTGCCCACGATGAAGAACAAATACTGCGTGCTGCGGTCGCCGCACGTGGATAAGAAATCGCGGGAGCAGTTTGAAATCCGCACCCACAAGCGGCTGCTGGATATTCTGGAGCCGACGCAGCAGACGGTCGATGCGCTGATGAAGCTCGATCTGCCGGCGGGAGTGGACGTGGAGATCAAGGCGTTCGGCAAGGAACATAAATAGCTGTCAGCCATCAGCCATCAGCCGTCAGTTAAGGCGGCCGGTTCGAAGCTTGAAACAGCCCCAGCCAATAGCCGTCGTCGAATGATCGACGAGCCATGCTGGGAACGGAGAAGGAAATGGCGAGAGTCACGGGAATTCTGGGCAAGAAGGTCGGCATGACGCAGCTCTTCGATTCGAAGGGCGATGTGCGGCCGGCGACGGTGTTGCAGGCGGGGCCGTGCGTGATCACGCAGCACAAGATCCAGACTAAAGACGGTTACGAGTCGGCGCAGATTGGGCTGGTCGAATTTGTGAAAGAAAAGAAGCTGACCAAGCCCATGCGAGGACACTTCGCCAAGCACAACCTTCCGCCGGTGAAGTTTCTGCGCGAGGTTAACGTGGAAGTCGACGCTCCGGGCGAGACGACCGAGGGAGTGATCAAGGTTGGCGACCGGGTGCTGGTGGATATTTTCGAAGGCGAGCGCTTTGTCGACATCGTTGGAGTGAGCAAGGGCCGCGGTTTTCAGGGTGTGGTGAAGCGGCATCATTTTGGCGGCGGTCCGAAGTCGCACGGTTCGATGTTTCAGATTACGGGTTCGATTGGCTCGTCGGCATTTCCATCGCGAGTGTTCAAGGGAATGCGGATGTCGGGCCACATGGGGGATGTCCGGGTCACGACGCGAAACCTTCGGATCCTGGGCGTGGATAAGGAAGAGAACCTGCTGGTGGTTGAGGGCAGCGTTCCGGGTGCGAATGGTGGTTACATCGTGATTAACAAGGCGAAGAAGCCGCCACGAGAGCGCCGTGGATTTGCGGGTGCGGCGACGGTGGACCCGTTAAAGGCGGCGAAACGCGCTTCGAAGAAGGTGTAAGTGCAGTTGCCAGTAACCAGTTGCCAGTTGCCAGTAATTCGGCGCCGGCCTGATTGGAGCAAGACTGGCTTGGCACAAGGGTTCAGCAAGAAGACGAGAGAGATATGGCAACTATTGATATTTACAATCTGAGCGGAGCCAAGGCCGGGACGATGGAACTGGCCGAAGAAGTTTTCGGCGCGGTCAACGAAGACTTGCTCTGGGAGGCGATCACGCACTATCGCGCCGCCGCGCGTGCGGGCACGCATGCGACCAAGAACCGCTGGCGGGTTTCCGGATCGGGCAAGAAGCTGTGGAAGCAGAAGGGCACAGGGCGGGCGCGTATCGGCTCCATCCGTTCGCCGCTTTGGCGCCATGGCGGCACGGTGCACGGACCTCAGCCGCGCTCCTACGACTACGCCTTTCCGAAGAAGAAGCTGCTTGGCGCGCTGCGCTCGGCGCTGGCCTCGAAGTTTGCCGATGGGAAGCTGATGGTGGTGACGTCATTCGAGGTGAAAGAGCCGAAGACGAAGCTGTTTCGCGAGGCGCTCGACAAGCTGAAAGTCGATGGCACGACGCTGCTGGTGGATATTTCGACGGCGGAGAACAAGAACCTGGAGTTGAGTTCGCGCAACATTGACGGACTGGAGCTGGTAAAGGCGAACGAGGTGCATCCTTATCACATCATGCGTTATACCCATGTGGTGTTTGCGCAGCCGGCGCTTGAGAAGTTGCAAGACTCGCTGAAGAAGACATCGAAACGTTCGCATGACGTGGAAGCTGAACCGGATGCGAAAAAGAAACCGGCCCGTCGTTCGCGTAAAGCGAAGGCAGAGGTGGCCTGATGAAATCCGCGTATCAGATTATTCAGAAGCCGGTGATCACCGAAAAAGGCTTGGGGATTAAAGAGACCCAGAATACGCTGGTCTTCCAGGTGGCGCCGAAGGCGACGAAGACCGAGATCAAGGAAGCGGTGCAGGCGATCTTCAAGGTGAAGGTGGCTTCGGTGCGCACCGCGAATTATCCCGGGAAAGAACGGCGGCGGGGCAAGTTCACGGGCTATCGTCCGGACTGGAAGAAGGCGTACGTGCGCTTGAAAAGCGGCGAGAAGATGCCGGAGTACGCGCAGAATCTGTAAAGAAGCTCTCGGCTCTCAGCTCTCAGCTATCAGGAAGTGCGATAGCGGGGTTGCTGAGAGCTGAGAGCTGAAAGCTGAGAGCTCTATGGCGATTAAAACCTACAGACCGACAACGCAGACACTGCGCTATCGCACCACGCTCGTGACCGACGACATCACGTCGAAGAAGCCGCACAAGCCGCTGGTTGAGGGCAAGTTGCGGACGGGCGGGCGGCGCAATTCCGGCGACACGACTATGCGGTTCCGGGGCGGAGGGAACAAGCGCAAGCTGCGCACGATTGACTTTAAGCGCGACAAGCACGGGATTCCGGCGACGGTCGAGACGATTGAATACGATCCCGGCCGTTCGGCGCGAATTGCCCTGCTGAGCTATGCCGATGGCGAAAAGCGTTACATTGTGCAGCCCGATGGACTGAAGGTTGGACAGAAGATCTTGAGCGGACCCGAGGCGGACATTCTGGTGGGAAACGCCTTGCCGCTGCGCAATATTCCGCCGGGCACGACGATTCACAACGTGGAACTGCGTCCGGGCAAGGGCGCGCAGATGGTGCGCTCGGCGGGCGGTGCGGCACAGTTGATCGCCAAGGAAGATGACTATGGGCTGGTGAAGTTGCCTTCGGGGGAGACCCGCAAGGTGCTGCTCGACTGTTTAGCGACGATTGGGCAGGTGGGGAACACGGACCACGAAAACGTGACGTGGGGCAAGGCGGGACGCACCAGGTGGGTGGGAAAGCGTCCGCATAACCGCGGCGTTTCGATGAACCCGGTGGACCATCCGCACGGCGGTGGCGAAGGCAAAACCTCCGGCGGACGCCATCCGGTGACCCCGTGGGGCCAGCCGACGCGTGGATTCAAGACGCGGAACAATAAGCGGACTGATACGTTTATCGTGAACCGCCGCAAGAAGGGTTAAGGTTTTGTAGAGGCGCGGCTTGCCGCGTCTCCGGTACTCGGCAAGCGAGACGCGGCAAGCCGCGTCTCTACAGAGGGATTATGGCTCGATCGACAAAAAAAGGACCGTTCGTGGACGCGCACTTGGCGACGAAAGTGGAAGCCATGAATGCGCGTAACGAGAAGAAGGTGCTGCGGACGTGGTCGCGGCGCTCAACGATTATTCCGGAGATGGTGGGACACACGATCGCCGTGCACAACGGACGGAAATTTATTCCGGTATATGTGACCGAGAACATGGTGGGGCACAAGCTGGGCGAATTCAGCTTTACCCGTCAGTTCAAAGGGCACTCAATGAAAGCGGCGACCGAGGTCGCGGCGAAACCGGCGGGCGTGCCCGGCGGACCTGGAGCCATAGTGCCGTCGGCGCCGTCGGCACCGAAGGCCTAAGAACAGCTTCGAGCCACGAGCTTCGGGCTGCGAGCTAAAGGCAAAGAGATTATGGAATTTCGAGCGGAAGCAAGATACATGCGCGTCTCGCCGCAGAAGGTGCGGCTGGTGCTGAATCTGATCAAGGGACGGCGCGTGGAAGAGGCGCGGAACACGCTGGCCTTCACCAAGAAGCGCGTGGCGGCGACGGTCGGGAAGCTGTTGCAGTCGGCGATCGATAACGCGAACTTCCTGAGCACGGAAAAGGGCCTGGATGTCGATCTCGATAACTTGTACGTGAAGCAGGCGGTAGCGAACGATGGACCGCGCATGAAGCGCATTCGTCCGGCGCCGATGGGGCGCGCCTACCATTACGTGCGGCGCATTGCGCATATTGAAATTGTTTTGGCGGAGAAAAACAGGAACGGTGCGTCGATAGGTACGCCGGCGGCAGGCGAGAAGGCGGCTAAGCCAGCGGCTCGGCCAAAGCCGAAGGCGAAAGTGAAGGCGAAGGCGCCGGCGAAGAAGAAGAAGGCGGTTGGCAAGAAGGCGACCGCGAAGAAATAGGAGAAGTCGTTGGTCGATAGTCGTTAGTCGCTCGGGAAGCGGTTTGCTAACGACCAGCGACTAACGACCAACGACTGAGAGAGATCTAGGAGTTGCACACGATGGGACAAAAAGTTCATCCTTACGGATTCCGGCTCGGTTACACCAAGCCGTGGAAGTCGCGTTGGTTTGTCGAGCGGGACTACGACAAGTTGCTGCTCGAAGACTACAAGCTCAAGACCGAACTGAAGGAGAAGCTCAAGTCGGCGGGTGTGAGCACGGTCGAGATCGAACGTCCGGGCAATAAGCTGCGGATCATCATCAAGACGGCGCGCCCGGGAATCATTATCGGGCGCAAGGGTGCGGAAATCGACAAACTGAAACAGGATCTGCAGAAGAAAACAACGCGCGAGGTGCATGTCGATATCCAGGAAGTGCACAAGCCGGAACTCGATGCGCAGCTGGTGTCGGAATCGATTGCGCTGCAACTGGAAAAACGCGTGGGTTTCCGACGGGCGATGCGCAAGTCGGTGGATTCGGCGCTGCGCTTCGGTTGCAAGGGCATCAAGGTGCGGGTGAGCGGACGGCTGAACGGCAATGAAATCGCGCGTTCGGAGTGGTATCTGCAGGGGCGGTTGCCGCTGCACACGCTGCGGGCCGATATCGACTACGGCTTTACCGAGGCGCGCACGACTTATGGCGTGATTGGCGTGAAGTGCTGGGTTTATAAAGGCGAGATTCTGCCGGCCAAGAAGCGCGAAGCGACGCCGGCGCGCGAAGTGAGCAGCACGGGAGCATTCTAGAAGGTAAGAGGTCAGAGGTCAGATTGCAGAAGTGAAAAGCGGGGGATGCAAAGCTTTTCCTGAGAACTGACAGCTGAGAACTGAGAACCGATTTTATGTTGATGCCGAAAAAAGTTAAGTACCGCAAGCAGCAGCGCGGGCGCATGACGGGGAAGGCCTGGCGCGGGGGCACGCTGGCTTTCGGTCAGTATGGATTGAAGGTGCTCGAGCCGGGATGGATCACTGACCGGCAGATCGAAGCGAGCCGGGTCGCGATGACGCGTTTTGTGAAGCGCGGCGGCAAGATCTGGATCCGGCTGTTTCCGGATAAGCCGGTGACGAAGAAGCCGGCCGAAACCCGCATGGGCAAAGGCAAAGGGGCTCCGGACCACTGGGTCGCGGTGGTGCGGCCGGGGAAGATTCTGTTTGAGATGGAAGGCGTTACGATCACCGACGCGAAAGAAGCCATGCGGCTGGCGTCGCACAAGCTTCCGCTGCGGACAACGTTCGTAAAACGGGAAGTGATCTAGGAATTGCAGGGGTTAGAGGTCAGATTGCAGAGGCGAAAAGCGAGTTCGTAAGTAAGAGAGCTTTTCCTGACACGTGACACCTGAGAACTGAGACCTGATTTATGAAGGCAGAAAAGATTCGCAACTTAACCGATGTCGAGCTCAAGCACCAGGAGCGGGACTTGGCGGACCAGCTGTTCAAGCTGAAGTTCCAGATGAATATGGGACAGACCGAGAGCCTGAAAAAGATTCGCGGGCTGCGCCGGGATATTGCGCGCGTCCAGACAGTGCTGCGCGAGCAGGAACTGGCCGGGCAGAAGACGCAGACCGAGACGGAGAAGAAATAATGGCGGAAATCACGAGCCTACCGGAAAAAGTGCAAGCCGAAAAACACTCGGGCCGCAAGATACTGATCGGCACCGTCGTCTCGAACAAGATGCAGAAGACGATCGTGGTCGAGGTGACGCGGAAGAAAGCGCATCCAATGTACAAGCGGGTGATCTCGATCCGGAAGAAATTCTACGCGCACGACGAGAAGAACGAAGCGCATCCCGGCGACACGGTGCGCATTGAAGAGTCGCGGCCGTTGTCGAAGCTGAAGCGCTGGACGCTCAAAGAGATTGTGCGGAAGACGGCGCTGGTGCCGGAAGTTGACATCGACGCCGGCACGGGCCTTGGGCGATAAGAACGCCCGCTAGGGTCCGCTAAGAAAGAAGAAGCGGTAGAGGAGACGAACATGGCCGTAATGATGAGATCCATGCTCGAGGTCGCCGATAACTCCGGCGCGCGCAAGCTGCAGATGATCCTGCCGCTGGGCGGTTCGACCGGTCTGCGCGCGGGCCTGGGCGACGTGATCACGGCGAGCGTGAAGGAAGCGGCGCCCGACGGTCAGGTGCAGAAGGGCAAAGTGGTGAAGGCGGTCATCGTGCGGACGCGGAAAGAGCATCGGCGGCGGGACGGGACTTACATCCGTTTTGATCAGAACGCGGCCGTGCTGATCAACGAAACCGGCGAACCGGTGGGCACACGCGTGTTCGGTCCGGTGGCGCGCGAACTGCGCGAGAAAAAGTTTTTGAAAATTGTGTCGCTGGCGCCGGAAGTACTTTAAAAACGCCACGTCTTGGGATAGCGAGAAGCAGGTCCTTCGCTTCGCTCAGGATGACAAGTTGGAAAGAAGGTTTTGGATATGGGAACTGCAACTACAGCCGAGCATAAGCGAGTGGATATCCGGCGGAATGACACCGTGAAGGTGATGACCGGGAAGGATACGGGGAAAGAAGGGCGCGTGCTGCGCGTGTTTCCCGACGAGGGCAAGGTGCTGGTGGAGCACGTGATGACGGTGAAGAAGCACGTGCGGCCGAATCCGCAGCGCAACATCAAGGGTGGAATTGCCGAGCAGGAGCGGGCGATTCCTCTGTCGAACGTGGCCCTGGTGTGTACGACGTGCGGTCCGGTGCGGATCGGACATGAAGTGCGCGGCGAGCGCAAGGTAAGGGTCTGTAAGAAGTGCGGGACGACGCTGGACAAGTAGTTCTTAGCCATTAGCTTTAGGCCTTTGGCGGAGTGCGGACTGCAGTTGCGGAAAATTTGAGGATCACGAACCGGTACACGTCGAGCCAAAGAGCTAACAGCCAAGAGCCGACACTCCGAAACCGTGAAAGAAGGTAGAAAGACAATGGCAGACGAGCAGAAAAAAGGCGAGCAGCAACAGAAAAAAGCGAAGCCGGGCAAGGGCGAGCAAAAGGGACATGCGCCGGTCGAGGCGAAAGCTGGTCCGGAGGCTCCGCGGCATGCGGCAAAAGAGAGGCCGCGGCTGCGGGCGCGGTTTGAGAAGGAAGTTTCCGTGGCCCTGATGAAGGAACTCGAACTCAAGAACCCGATGGCCGTACCGCGACTGAATAAGATCGTCGTGAACATGGGCGTGGGCGAAGCCACCCAGAACGCTAAACTTATCGACCCGGCAGTGAATGAACTGGGACAGATTACGGGACAGAAGCCGGTGGTCACGAAGGCGAAGAAGTCGATCGCGGCGTTCAAGGTGCGCGAGGGTATGCCGATTGGGGCGATGGTAACGCTGCGCGGCGACCGCATGTACGAATTTTTTGACCGACTGGTGAGCATCGTGCTTCCGCGAGTGCGTGACTTCCGCGGGGTTTCGACCAAGTCGTTCGATGGGCGCGGCAATTACACGCTGGGCCTGCACGATCAGCTGATTTTTCCGGAGATTGACTACGCGAAGGTGGACAAGCTGAAGGGCATGAACGTGACCATTGTGACGACGGCGAGATCCGATGACCAGGCGCGATCGCTGTTGAAGCATCTGGGGATGCCGTTCAGGGCATAAGTCAGAGGTAAGAGGTCAGATTGCAGAAGTAAGACCAGGAAATTTGCGACAAATGGGTTGCTAGAAGTAGCAGCCAGGAGCTAGAAGCTAAGTGGCCACTACAGCAAAACGAGTGAAGGACGGCGCGGAGAGCAAGACTAAGCCGCAAAACAGGAAAACGCCGAAGTTTTCGACGCGCAAGCATAACCGCTGCAAGATTTGCGGACGTCCGCGGGCCTATTTAAGGAAGTTTGGCCTGTGCCGTCTGTGTTTCCGGCAACTGGCGCTGCGGGGCGAGATCCCCGGAGTCTCGAAGTCGTCCTGGTAAGAATCAGTCGTTAGTCGTCAGTCGGTAGTCGTTCGCTAACACTTACGACCAGCGATTAGCGACTGACTACCGACAGAAGCAAGCTACTGACAGGTTCTCCGCTGAACGCGGAGCGAACGGGTGGCTCGAGGAGAAACAAACGATGAGGTTGACCGATCCGGTCGCAGACATGCTGGCGCGCATCCGTAACGCGATCCGCGCCCGGCACCAGAAAGTGGACGTTCCAGCTTCCAAGCTGAAGACGGAGATTGCCCGCATCCTGAAGGAAGAGGGCTATATCGCGAACTTCAAGCCGGCGGAAGAAGAGGGCCATAAGGTCCTGCGCGTTTATCTGAAGTACGGCAACAACAACGAGGCGGTGATTACGAACTTGGCGCGGGTATCGCGTCCGGGTTGCCGCGTCTATGTGCGCCGCACCGAGATTCCGCGGGTACTGGGCGGGATGGGTATCAACATCCTGACCACGCCGAAGGGCGTGATGACGGGACGCCAGGCGCGGCGGCAAGGCCTGGGCGGCGAATTGCTTTGCGAGATTTGGTAGAAAAGCGCTTTTAGCTATCAGCTCTCAGCTTTCAGTTGGACCGCTGAGATGTGATGGCTGATAGCTGAGAGCTAACAAGCTATGTCACGAATTGGAAAAAAGCCGATCGCCATCCCGAAGGGCGTGACGGTCAAGATCGAAGGCAATACGGTGATGGTCCAGGGGCCGAAAGGCAAGCTGGACACATCTCTTCCGTCCGGCATCAAGATGGAGCAGAAGGACGGCAACCTGGTGGCGATCCGCGAGAACGATTCGCAATCGGCGGTGCACGGACTGGCGCGCGCTCTGGTTAATAACGCCGTCGATGGCGTGACAAAGGGCTGGACGAGGGAACTGGAAATCGTCGGCATCGGCTACCGCGCGGAAATGAAAGGCAAGGGAACGGTGGTATTCAGCCTCGGCTATTCGCACCCCATCGAGTATCCGCTGCCAAGCGGCGTGGATTGCGCGGTGGATGCGAAGCTGACGAAGTTGACGCTGAACGGCATCGACCGGCAGAAAGTCGGCCAGGTGGCGGCGGAGATGCGGTCGCTGCGTCCGCCTGATCCTTATAAGAACAAGGGAGTGCGCTACGCCGGCGAGCGCTTGAAGAAGAAGGTCGGCAAGACGGGGGCAAAATAGCTCTCAGCCGTCAGCCATCAGCCATCAGTAACTTCTCATGAAGTCTGACGGCTGGTCGGGTTTAACTGACGGCTGACGGCTGATAGCTGAGGGCTAACAGATGCTGAGAATCACTTCAAAGAATCAGACGCGGCAGCGGGTGCATGATCGTATCCGGAAGAAGGTAATGGGTACTCAGGAGCGTCCACGGCTGAATGTGTACCGGTCGCTGAACCACATTTACGTGCAGTTGATTGACGACCTGAAGGGCGTCACGCTGGCGGCGGCTTCGACCGCGGACGACCGCAAAGGCGCGCGCGTGACGGGCGGCAACGTGGCCTCGGCGAAGATGGTTGGGAAAAAGATTGCCGAACTGGCCAAACAGAAAGGCTTCACCAAGGTGGTATTCGATCGTGGCGGCTACATCTACCATGGCCGGGTCAAAGCGGTGGCCGATGCGGCGCGCGAAGCGGGATTGCAGTTTTAGAAAACAGTTCTCAGTTCTCAGTTCTCGGTTCTCAGTAAGAGCTGAAAACCGGTAGCCTGATCGCTGACGACTAGAGAGTTATAGGATTCAGAATGGCTAGAGTAACTAAGAAACTCGATGCGGGTTCGTTCCAGTTAAAAGACCAGGTGGTCTCGATTAACCGGGTGACGAAGGTAGTTAAGGGCGGCAAGAACATGTCGTTCGCGGCGCTCGTAGTCGTCGGCGATCCCTCGGCGGCGGTGGTTGGTTTCGGATCGGGCAAGGCGAAGGAAGTACCGCAGGCCATCCGCAAGGGGATCGAGGCGGCGAAGAAGAACCTGATGAGGATCAACCTGACGCAGACGACAGTGCCGCATACGGTGCTGGGACGTTTTGGCTCGGGCATGGTGCTGCTGAAGCCGGCTCCCGAAGGCACGGGAGTGATTGCGGGCGGAGCGGTGCGGGCGGTGATGACGTCAGCGGGCGTTCAGAATGTGCTGACAAAGTCGATTGGCACGACTAATCCGCATAACGTGATCAAGGCGACTTTCGACGCGCTGAAGAAGCTCAAGAACCGTGAACACGTCGCCGAACTGCGGGGCAAATCGGTACAGGAGTTGTAAATGACAACCAAGACATCGAAGGCGGCGGCGAGCGGCAAGATCCAGTTGAAGTGGGTGCGGTCGGCGATTTGTACTCCGGTAAAGCACAAGGAAGTTGTGAAGGGGCTGGGGTTCACCCGGCTGTACCAGGTGATTGAGCGGCCGGACACAGCTGCGATCCGCGGCATGGTCAAGAAGGTTCCGCATTTGATCGAGATTGTGAAGGCGTAAAACGCAGCGCATGACCGTCCTGAAAAGAAAAGCAGGTCCTTCGCTTCGCGAAGGATGACAAAGGGTTAGAGAGAAGTTTTATGAACTTATCGACAATACGGGCACCGAAGAAGTCATCGGAAAAGCGGAAGCGAGTCGGACGCGGCATGGGGTCCGGCATGGGCAAGACTTCTACGCGCGGTCATAAGGGGCAGTGGTCACGATCGGGTGCGCGGCTGATACGCGGGTTTGAAGGCGGCCAGATGCCGCTGCACCGGCGAGTACCGAAGCGCGGCTTCACGAATATTTTCCGCGAGGAATACGACGTCGTGAACCTAGATCGCCTGGCGGCGCTTGGCGCAGCCGAAATCACGCCCGAGGTGCTGAAGAAGGCGGGCGTGGTGAATGGCAGGCAGCCGGTCAAGGTCCTGGGCAACGGAGAACTGACGACGGCGATTACCGTGCATGCGCACAAGTTTTCGAAGTCAGCGCAGGAAAAAATCACCAAAGCGGGCGGCAAGTGTGAGGTCTTGCAGTAATGCTGGATAAGCTGGCGAACATCTTCCGGGTTCCCGACCTGCGCAAGCGCGTGCTGTTCACGCTCGGCCTGCTGGCGGTGTATCGCATCGGCGGCCACATCCCGACGCCCGGGATTAACGGCGACCGACTGGCGGCGTTCTTCGAGCAGAACCGAGGCTCGGTGTTGGGCTTTGTCGATCTGTTCAGTGGCGGCAACCTGCGGCGGCTCACAATTTTCGCCCTGGGCATCATGCCGTACATTACGGCGTCGATCATTCTGCAGTTGCTGACGGTGGTGTATGAGCCGCTGGCCAAGCTGCAAAAAGAAGGCGAGATGGGCCGCAAGAAAATCACCCAGTGGACGCGTTATCTCACCTTGATTTTGAGCGCGGTGCAGTCGTTCGGCATCGCCATCAGCCTCGAGAAAGCGGGCGATTTCGTCAACACTCCCGGGCCGGGCTTCATCTTGATGACCATGCTGACGCTGACCACGGGCAGCGTATTCGTCATGTGGCTGGGTGAGCAGATCACCGAACGCGGCATCGGTAACGGCATGTCGCTCTTGATTTTTGCGGGCATTGTGGTCGGTCTGCCGCGCGGCGTCATCGATCTTTACCAGAAGGCGAGCACTTCGGCTTGGGGAGTATTCACGGCCCCGGCCATCCTGATGCTGCTGGTGCTGATGATCGCCGTGGTCGCCTTTATCGTATTCGTCGAGCGCAGCGAGCGGCGTATTCCGGTGCAGTATGCCAAGCGCGTGGTCGGACGAAAGGTGATGGGCGGGCAATCCACACACCTGCCGCTGCGGGTGAATGCCGGTGGCGTAATGCCGGTGATTTTTGCGTCTTCGATTCTCGCTTTGCCACAAATGCTGGGCGCGGCGTTCCACAATAACCGGGTGGTAGGCCCTGTTCTGGACGCGATGAGATGGGGCGAACCGCTGTACACGTTGCTCTATGCCACCGGGATCGTTTTCTTTGCCTACTTTTATATCTCGATCGTGTTCAATCCGAACGAGGTCGCGGACAACATGCGGAAGTGGGGAGGTTTTATTCCCGGCATCCGGCCTGGGAAGCGGACTTCGGACTTCATCAACGATGTTCTAACCCGGATCACGCTGGTCGGCGCGGCCTACCTGATCTTGATTTCGCTGATTCCGGAGTGGATGATTGCGGGTATCAAGCTGAATCACCTTCCGCTGCTGGGGCGAATGTTTGAGAACCTGCCCACCTGGATTACGAACGGCCTGGGAGTGAATTTTTATTTTGGCGGAACGTCGTTGCTGATCGTGGTCGGGGTTGCGATGGACACGGTTACGCAAATTGAGGCGCAGCTGATCATGCGGCACTACGATGGATTCACGCCGCGCAGCGGACGGATACGCGGTCGCCGGGTCTGGTGATAAGGAAAGGTTCTCAGTTCCCGGTTCTCGGTTCTCAGTAAGAGGTGCGGAACCTTGGGTTGTTTTGAGAACTGGGGAACTGGGAACTGATTGTGTGAGCGCGCAACATGGCGCTGTATCGGCAAGGGGAAATACGAGTAAAAGGGATCATTTTGATGGCCAATGAGACCGCGCGAAATATTGGACCTGTGATTGTTCTGGGGCCTCCCGGAGCCGGGAAGGGCACCCAGGCCAAACGGATCGTCGACCGTTACGGTATCCCGCAGATATCGACGGGTGATCTTTTACGGGATAACGTGGGGCGTGGCACCAAGCTCGGCCTGGAAGCCAAGGCGATCATGGCGCGAGGCGAACTGGTTCCGGACGAGTTGATCTACGGCATTGTGTCCAGCCGACTGCGGGAGGCCGATTGTCAACGGGGATTTGTGCTGGATGGCTTTCCCCGGACAGCCGCCCAGGCACGGTGGCTGGACGCTGCCTTGGAAAAAGAGATCTTGGATAAATCGCAGAGCGGCAAATCGGAGAAGTGCCCGCCGATTGTGATCCAGTTGCTCGTAGACTATAATCAACTACTGCTACGGCTCACCGGGCGGCGTTCGTGTCCTACCTGTGGACGGCTCTATAACATTCACTTTCAGCCCCCTCGCGTCGACGAGTTGTGCGATGTAGACGGATCCAAGTTGTTGACCCGCAGCGACGATCGCGAAGACGTTATTTCGGAGCGATTGGCTGCCTATGAGAGCCAGACCAAGCCGGTGGCGGATTACTACCGGGCGCAGCGGCGGCTGGTAGTGGTCAATGCGGATCGGACGATGGACGAGATTGCGGCGCAGATTTTTGGCGTGATTGACAGGCATGGACAGGGCGCCGGTGGCGGAAACGCGCAGTTAGAGTCAGCGAGCTAGGGTCGACGAAGTTCGAATCGAAGTTAGCGTCGGCGAAGCTAGAATGAATTATGAGTTTTGGAGAAGACCGGATCATCCGCAAGTCGCCGGAAGAGATCGAAAAGATGAGGCGGAGCGGGAAGATGGTCCACCAGGTGCTGAACCACTTGAAAACGCTGGTGGCAGCCGGCGTTACCACGATGGACTTGGAGAAAGCCGCCGAGAAACTGATCGCGGAACTCGGAGCGGTGCCGGCGTTCAAGGGGTATTACGGTTATCCCTGCGTGCTGTGCACTTCGATCAATGAAGAGATCGTGCACGGCATCCCGTCGGAAAAGCGGGTGCTGAAAACGGGCGACATCGTTTCCATCGATTGCGGTGTGGTCTGCGATGGGTATTACGGAGACGCTGCCATCACCGTGCCGGTGGGCGAGGAGCTGACCGCGGAACTGAAGAAGCTGCTCGAAGTGACCGAGGCTTCGCTGTACAAGGGCATCGAGCAGGTAAAGATCGGCAACACCGTCGGACACGTGGGCTCGGCGATCCAGAAGTACGTGGAAGCAAACGGGTTCAGCGTGGTACGGGAATTTGTGGGGCATGGCATCGGGACGAAGCTGCATGAAGCGCCGCAGATTCCGAACTTTGGCAAGAAGGGTCAGGGCGCGGAGTTGACCGAAGGCATGGTGCTGGCGATTGAGCCGATGGTGAACTCGGGCGGTCCCGAGACCAAGGTTTTGAGCGACAAGTGGACGGCCGTAACGGCGGACGGCAGTTACAGCGCGCACTTTGAACATTGCGTGGCGGTAACCAGAAAAGGGCCGATGATTTTGACGCAATAGAGGCTCTTAGCTTTTAGCTCTTGGCTTCTAGCGAAGGGCCAAGAGCTAACAGCTAAACAGCTTTTCAAGGAGTCAATGAGTAAAGAAGACGCGATTGAAGTGATGGCAACGGTGGTCGAACCGCTGCCCAATGCCATGTTCAAGGTGGAGCTCGAAAACAAGCACCAGGTACTGGCGCACGTTTCCGGCAAGATGCGGAAGAACTTCATACGGATACTGCCGGGAGACAAAGTCGCGGTCGAACTTTCTCCCTACGATCTGAATCGCGGGCGAATTGTGTACCGCTATAAGTGATGCGGTTGGAAGCGGCGGGCGAGACGCCCTCCGGGCAGCCGGCGAGGACACCGGCGCTACATGTGAAGATGGGACATGAATTTATGAAGGTAAGGGCATCGGTTAAAAAAATTTGCGACAAGTGCAAGGTTATCCACCGCAAGGGAGTAGTGCGGGTGATCTGCGAGAACTCGAAACACAAGCAGCGTCAAGGCTAAATAAACATGGGTTGCAGTTACCGAAAGCTGAGAGCTGAGAGCTAACTTAAGAGAGGGATCATGGCTCGTATTGCAGGCGTCGATCTTCCGCGCAACAAGCATGCGAATATCGCGCTCACTTACATCTACGGCATCGGTAATTCACGCGCGGCGCGCATTCTGGACGCGGCGAAAGTGGACCCGATGAAGAAAGTGTCGGACCTCGCGGAAGACGAGGTCAATCGCATCCGCCAGGTCATCGAGGCGGAAGGCTCGGTGGAAGGCGATCTGCGCAAAGACGTTTCGATGAACATCAAGCGGCTCATCGAAATCGGATCGTATCGCGGATTTCGTCATCGCAGGAACCTGCCGGTGCGCGGGCAGCGCACGCACACCAACGCTCGTACCCGCAAGGGCCCGCGCAAAGGCACGGTGGCGCAGAAGAAGAAGACGGCGTCAAAGACGTAAAAACAAGGTGTCAGTTCTCAGTTCCCAGTTCTCAGCTGTTGCGGAGAACGGATTGACTGAGAACTGAGAACTGAGAACTTCAAAAAATGGCAAAACCAGCAGCAGCAGCAGCAGGCGGCGCCGCGGCGCCCGAGAAAAAAGGCAAGAAGAAGACGTTCAAGAAGAAAGAGCGCAAGCACGTTCCGCACGGACTGGTGCATGTACAAGCCTCTTTCAATAACACCATCGTGACCATTTCGGATATGACCGGCAATGTGCTGGCGTGGAAGAGTTCGGGCTCGCTGGGTTTTCGCGGGTCCCGCAAAGGGACTCCGTTTGCGGCCCAGCAGGCAGCGGCAAACGCCGCCAGCATGGCACGCGATCACGGAGTGCGCACGGTGGATGTGCGGGTGAGCGGTCCGGGATCGGGCCGGGAATCGGCGGTGCGCGCGCTGGCCTCGGCGGGAATCGAAGTGCGGTCGATCAAGGACACGACGCCGATTCCACATAACGGTTGCCGGCCGCCGAAACGGCGACGAGTCTAAGAACTGAATTTCGTCCGGGATGAAGGGTGAAGCCAAACCTGTAAACCGGTCATCTAACAAAGGAGAATAACTTGGCACGTTATACCGATGCAGTGTGTCGTCTTTGTCGCCGGGAAGGGATCAAGCTCTTCCTCAAAGGCACGAAATGCTTCAGCGACAAATGTCCCATTGAGAAACGCAACTTTGCTCCCGGACAACACGGGAAAGACAAGAAGACCAAGGTCGTAGGCTACGGTCTGCAGTTGCGCGAAAAACAGAAAGCCAAACGCATCTACTTCACCCAGGAAGGCCAATTCCGGAATTATTTCGAGAAGGCAGTCCGGTTCAAGGGTGTGACGGGCGCGAAGCTGCTGGAGCAACTCGAGCGGCGTTTGGACAACGTGGTCTACCGCATGGGCTTCGGCATTTCCCGCCGCCAGGCGCGCCAGTTGGTGCGACACGGGCACGTGCAGGTGAATGGCAAGAAGGTAAACATTCCCTCGTACGAGGTCACCGTGGGCGAAGAAATTGCGATTCGCGAGGGCAGCCGCAAGGTGCCGATTCTCGAAGTCGCGAGGGATTTTGCCAGTCATCAGCCGGCGCCGGTGTGGTTGGAGATCGATCGCGAGAACTACAAGGGGCGCGTGATTGCCCTGCCGAAGCGCGAAGATATCCAGTTGCCGGTGAATGAGCAGTTGATAGTTGAGTTGTACAGTAAGTAGTAAGTAGTCGGCGGTCGTCAGTCGTTAGTCGTTGGCAATACCGGCGAACGACCATCGACTGACGACCAACGACTGATTTTTCGGCCTACTATTTCGAGCCAGATCAGCCCGCAGTGGCGTTCAATTTGAACCTGGGCCGGTTTAAAGAGCCACCGCGGAGCCACATGGCCGAGAGGAGAAACACACGATGTTATGGAGAGGGTTTCAAAAACCGAAGCGGCTGGCAAGTGATACCACTTCGCTTACTGACAAATACGGGATGTTCTGGGCGCAGCCGTTTGAGCGCGGATTCGGCACCACCATCGGCAACGCGCTGCGGCGCGTGCTGCTGAGTTCGATCGAAGGCGCGGCCGTTACCGCGGTGAAGATCGAAGGCGTGCTGCATGAGTTCCAGTCGATCCCGGGCGTGGTCGAGGATGCGACCGACATCATCCTCAACCTGAAACAGGTCCCGTTCAAACTTGCGGGAGACGGTCCGAAGGCGATTTACCTGCGCGCCGATCAGCCGGGAGTGGTCACGAGCGGTATGATCGAAGCCGATGGCGATGTCGAAGTGCTCGACAAGGAAATCTACATCGCGACGGTGAGCGAGGGCGGCAAACTCGAAATGGAAATGCGCCTGAAGCGCGGCCGCGGTTACGTTTCCGCGGACAGGAATTTCGAAGACGATCTGGGCATTGGATTCATTCCCATCGATTCCGTGCACACGCCGGTGCGCAAGTGCAACTACACCGTCGAACCGGCGCGTTTGGGACAGATCACCGATTACGACAAGCTGACGGTCGAGGTCTGGACGAACGGTTCGATCACTCCCGGCGATGCGCTCGGCCTCTCCGCGAAGCTGCTGAAGGATCACATGAATATCTTCATCAACTTCGAAGAGGAAATAGAAACGGCGGCGGCGAGCGAAGAGCGCAGGCCCGAGATCAAGAACGAGAACCTGAACCGTTCGGTCGAGGAACTCGAACTCTCCGTGCGCAGTTATAACTGCCTGAAGAACGCCAACATTCAATCCATCGGCGAACTGGTGCAGAAGACCGAAGCCGAGATGCTGAAGACGAAGAATTTTGGACGGAAGTCGCTGAACGAGATCAAGGAGATCCTCAACTCGATGGGTTTGAGCCTTGGCATGAAGATCGACGAGCACGGAAACGCCGTGCCCGGGCCGACTTCGAACCAGGTGCTGCCCGCGTCGGCGTACGGTGACAACGATCTGTAGAAAAGCAGTGGCCAGTGGTCAGTTGCCAGTAAAACCTCTGACCCAACGAGCCACTGGCCGCTGACTAACAAGCCACTGGCAACTGGCCGCTGGCAACTGACAACTGGGGTTCAGACATGCGTCACAAAGTCGCAGGATACAAGTTAGGACGAACCACTTCGCATCGGCGCGCCATGCTGCGCAACATGGTCACGTCGATCATCATGGAAGAACGCATTGAGACGACCGTGATCAAGGCGAAGGCGGTGCGTCCGCAGGTGGAGAAGATGATCACCCTGGGAAAGAAGGGCGATCTGGCGGCGCGGCGGCAGGCGGCGTCCTATTTGATGACGGATGAAGCCGTCCGCAAACTGTTCGATACCGTGGCTCCGCGCTTCGGCGACCGCAAGGGCGGCTATCTGCGGATCGTTCGCACCGCCTGGCGCAAGGGCGACGGCGCCGAAAAGGCGTTCATCGAATTGCTGGGCAGCGAGCAGGTGATCGACGAAAAGCGCCAGAAGCGAGCCGAAGTCCGCGCCAAACGCGCCGAAGAAAACCGCAAGGCGATGGAACATGCCGACGAAGAGGCGCAGGTGCAGAAGGACATGGCCGCGAATGAGGCTGAGGGTAAAACTGAGGGTGGCGATAAGAAAGAGTAGTTGCCGCGGTCTCAGATTTAGCGAAGGAATATTTTCAGAAAAACAATAGGGCGTCCGGTCTGGACGCCCTTTCTTTTATAGTGATCAAATAGAAGTCGAAACATTCGTGGGACATGATGACGATATTCGACACAGAAAGTCCGCTCAGCGATGACGAAATCGTAGGGGTCAGGCACTATGCGAGGGAACGGATTGCCGTCTGGCTAAGGCGCGCTCTCTACTCCACCGTTGCGCTCCTCCTGAGTTGCGCTTCAGTAATTCCGTTCTCTAAGGGGCACTCTCTTCACGCTTACGCTGAGCCATTCGGAAGACTGCTGGTTTATCTGTCGATGGCGCTATTGGTCGTGTTCGTCTACTGCACCGGCTTGTTCTGGAGCGCATGGCAAGCTCTTCGCGATGTGGAGAAGGGGCAAGAATAGTCTCGGAAACAGACAGACTGCATTTGCTTCACGTGTGCCCCCTCCCTACAATAGAAGTTTCATCCAAAACCCTATGATCCATTTTCCCGTACCCGAAGCCCTCACATTCGACGACGTATTACTGCTGCCGGCGCATTCCGGCGTCGTGCCCGCCAACACCAACACGCAGACGCAGCTCTCGCGCAACATTCGGCTGAACATCCCCATCATCAGCGCCGCCATGGACACGGTGACGGAGTCGCACATGGCGATTGCCATGGCGCAGCAGGGAGGCCTCGGCATTATTCATCGCAACCTGACCATCGACCAGCAGGCCAATGAAGTGGACAAGGTGAAACGGTCGGAGAGTGGCATGATCGTCGATCCGGTCACCATGTCGCCGGACGCCAAGGTTTCCGATGCGCTCGAAGTCATGCAGAAGTTTAAGATTTCAGGTGTGCCGATCACGCTGAACGATGGGAAACTGGTCGGCATTCTGACCAATCGCGATCTGCGCTTCGAGACGCGTTTCGACATTCCGATCAGCAAGGTGATGACCAAGGAGAATCTGATCACCGTCCCCGTCGGAACGACGCTCGAGCAGGCGGAGGAGATCCTGCACGAGCACCGCGTCGAAAAGCTGCTGGTCGTCGACGACAAGTACAACCTGAAGGGCCTGATCACGGTTAAGGATATTCAAAAGAAGTTGAAGTATCCGGGAGCCGCCAAAGACACGCACGGACGCTTGCGCGTCAGCGCTGCCATTGGCGCCACCGGCGACTTCCTGGAACGCGCCCAGGAACTGGCGAAGGCGAAAGTCGACGTGCTGGCCATTGACAGCGCGCATGGGCATTCCGCGCTCGTTCTCGCAGCGGTCAAGCAGGTAAAGGCGATGCTGCCGGAAGTGGAACTGATTGCCGGGAACGTAGGAACCTTCGACGGCGCCTGCGACCTGGTGCGCGCGGGCGCGGACGGGATTAAAGTCGGCATTGGGCCGGGCTCGATCTGCACCACGCGCATCGTAACCGGCGTGGGCGTTCCGCAGATCACGGCGATTGCGGAGGCGGCGCGGGCCACGCGCGACGCGGGCGTTCCGGTGATCGCCGACGGCGGCATCAAGTATTCCGGGGATATCAGCAAGGCGCTGGCAGCGGGCGCTTCCGCGGTAATGATCGGATCGATGTTTGCAGGGACGGATGAAAGCCCGGGCGAACAGATTCTGTACCAGGGGCGCACTTTCAAGGCGTATCGCGGCATGGGGTCGCTCGGAGCGATGGCGGCGGGCTCGAGCGAGCGCTATTTCCAGAACTCGGATGGAGATGCATCGACCGCAGGTCCAATGCTGGGCGAAGAGTCGAACCGGCTCGCTAAGCTGGTGCCGGAGGGAATTGAAGGCCGCGTGCCGTATCGCGGTTCGGTGGCGATGATCGTGCACCAGATGGTGGGCGGGCTGAAGTCGGGCATGGGTTATTGCGGATGCCAGACGGTGGCGGAACTGCAGCAGAAGGCGCGATTCGTGCGCATCAGCGCCGCTGGCCTGCGCGAAAGCCACGTGCACGACGTCATGATCACGCGCGAAGCTCCGAATTACGCGGCGGAGTGAGGGAATAGTTCCATTTGACAATCGATTTGACCGCCGATTTGACTGACTCTCGTCCCAATCTTGTGCGCGCCTGGTGGCCAGCGGTCGTCTGGATCGGTCTCATTGCGTTTGAGTCCACCGATTTTTTCTCGTCCGAGCACACCGGCAGCCTGCTGTATGCGTTGTTGACGCGCCTGTTCGGTCAGATCAATTTCTACGACTTCCTCATCTTTCATCACTATCTGCGCAAGACCGGACACGTCGTCGGGTACGGCATGTTGAGCCTTCTGCTGCTGCGAGGCTGGCGGGCAACGTTTGGTCAAACTCAAGCATTATTGTGGCGCACGTCACTGCTGTCATGGCTGGGGACGGCTTTCGTCGCGTCGATAGATGAATGGCACCAGAGCTACATTCCATCGCGTACCGGCACGTGGCGGGATGCCGTGCTCGATAGCGTGGCGGGTTTCGTTTTCCTGCTGGTGGCATATTTCTGGTTGCGCCGGTCGGATGGGGCGGAGCAGACGGCCTGAACAGGTTGCGGGAAACTCGGAAACGCCGTAGCAAGCCAGGGTCACCCGCCGCGCAACCGCCCTGCCGGCGGAGCCCCTATCATTAAGGCAGGGCATCCAGCACAGGCATGCCCGCAGCATGTGCCGGTTGCGGAACTACACATAAGTAGTACTTCTGAAGCTTTACTGCTCCCGGCTAACCCACGTGGGCACTTGTAAAACACTCGCCGGAGGTTGAGAGTACCAAAAGCGCCCGAGTTGGCCCTCCCCCAGCCCCCAGGGTCATCGGCGGCAGAAGAAGCCCTGTCCGCCAGGAGCAAGATCCGCTAGGACGAGCTCTGCCTGCTGAAGCGGCTCAGGTTTTAACGGGCCGCGCGGGCGAACGGTGGGCGAGCAGGGCGAATGCCGATACGGTCGCGATCCCCGCGGAAAAATAAAACGGGACCGCCGGGCCATATACCTTCCAAAGCGCACCGGTAATGACGCTTGAGAGCAGCGTGGTTATGCTGGTGAGAAACGAATAAATCCCAAGAGCTCGGCCACGGACATCGGCGCCCACGCTTTCGACGACCAGAGCCTTGAGCACGGGATTGGTCAGCGCATAGAAGAGTCCGTAGAAGGCCATGGTGAGCCAGATCGCCAGTTGAGAAGGTGCGAGCGCGAAAACAAAATAGACCATGGCGAAAACGAAATATCCGGCGGCGGCGATGGCCGAACGCGAGAAGCGATCGCTGAACTTGCCCGCCGGCCAGGACAGCAACGTGAACATGATGTTGAAGACCAGTCCCAGCAGCGGCGCCCGAGACGCCGGAATGCCGATATTTCCGGCGCGCAGAACCAGGAACATATCACTGGAATTTCCCAGCGAAAACAGGGTGACCACTGCCAGTACGTAGTAGAATCCGGCGGGCAATTTCGGCAGCCACTTGGATTCGCTCGTGGAGGGACGGGCGTCCCCGCCCGTCCGCGCAGGGGCAGCCGCTTGCCGCCCGAGCAGTTCTGGATTCGTTCCAGTTTCCGTGAGCGGGTTACCGCCGCGATGAACCTCGCGGATTCCGAGCCAGACGACGATTACGCAGAGCGCTCCCGGAATGGCGGCGGACGCGAACACGGCACGCATGCCGAAGCGTCCGATAATTCCGAGCGCCAGCAGCGGGCCGGCGATGGCGCCGGCAGAATCCATGCCTTGAATCAGGCCATAGGCTGAGCCGAGCATTGACTTGTCGACCGACTCGGCCACCATCACGTCGCGAGCGGTGCCCCGGACGCCTTTCGAAAAGCGATCGAAAAAACGAATTGCCAGAATCTGCCACCACGACGAAACCAGCGCCAGCAGCGGCTTCACCGCGTTGGCCACGAAGTATCCGCCGACCACGATAGGCTTGCGGTGCGCCACCTTGTCGGCCAGGTAGCCCGAGAAAAACTTGGCAAAAGAAGCCACACTCTCGGCGATGCCCTCGATAATCCCAAGTTGCGCCGGTCCGGCGCCGAGCGATGCGAGAAAGGCGGGCAGGATCCAGTACGCCATTTCGCTGGCCGTGTCGTTGAGGAACGAGGTCAGGCCGAAAACGTATACATTCCGGGGGATATTTCGGGGGACATTCCCGGCGATAGCCTGGGAAAGTGGTCTGGGCGGCGCGTCCATGTCTGTCCATGAAAATAGCATGGGCAAGAAGGCAAACGGCGCGGGGCGGACGAGCATCCAACACCTTTTGCATCGCCTTTACCAGCTGTATTGCCGTTACCAGGTCCTTACGCGGGCTGCGGAGAAGTCTGGTAACATTTTGCAAACAACATTTCACTTCGGAGCATCAATGTTTAAGGCGGGTGAGAACTGTAAGGAATCTGCGGATTCAAGGTCACTGGGCATGAATCCTGGGGAGCTTCGACTTCTGGAGGGTGCCAAACCCGGCCCAGCCGGCGTTCGCTCTCGAACGCTCTTGCGGATGGTAGCGACGGCGCTGGCGATCCGGCTAATCGTCATGGCATTCATGTATCCACAACATCTGGTGCCCTTTCACGATCACTTCCACTTTGGATTTGAAGCCGGAAGAATTGCACGATCGATTGCACAAGGCGAGGGCTTTAGCAGTCCGTTGTATGAGAAGACCGGGCCGACAGCGTGGATGACGCCGGTCTATCCCTATATTCTGGCGGGATTCTTCAAGCTTTTCGGGGTCTACACCAAGGCTGCGGTGCTTGCGATCCTCTCTTTTAACTGCCTGACATCGGCGGTGACGTGCGTTCCGATCTTTTTCTTCGCGCGCCAGAGCTTCGGTACACGTGTGGCCAAGTGGGCAGGATGGACGTGGGCTTTCTTCCCTTATGCCATCTATTTTCCCATTGACCGAATTTGGGAAACCTGGCTCGCCACGCTGCTGTTCGCCCTGCTCTTTATGATTACGCTGAAGCTGGACCGCACCGATCGAATTTCAGCATGGGCGGGCACGGGCGCGCTCTGGGGCCTGGCCGCGCTAACCAGCGCCGTTGTACTTTCCGTGCTCCCGTTCCTGCAGCTGCGAATTTCCTATCTGCGGTATAAGCAGGGGCGCCGCTGGTTGGTGCCGAATATAGTGCTCGGGCTGGCGCTCGTGGTGGCGGTGTGTCCCTGGTTTGTGCGAAACTGGCGCACTTTCCATGCTTTCATTCCCTTCCGGGACAACATGGGGCTGGTGCTGCGCATGGGCGTTAAAGGCCCTACCAGTTATTGGCAGCGCAATGTCGACTATTGGCAGCCGACTGAACTCGGACCCTGGAATAACGCTGCTGAGGTGCAGGAGTTCCAACGCGATGGCGAACTGAAATATATGGCCACGAAGAAACAGCAAGCAGTGGCCTTCATCAAGACTCATAAGCGTTGGTACCTGTGGACATCGTTGCGACGGGTGGTTTTCCTTTGGACCGGATACTGGAGTCTGTCGCACGCATACTTGCAAATAGAGCCGTGGGATCCGGCGAACATAGCGTTTTGCTCGGCCTTCACGATTTTGGCGTTCGCCGGCCTGCGCAAAGCCTGGAAAAGACGAGCGGGCGCGGCGATCTTTTACACTATCGTTCTGCTGGTGTTTCCTCTGATGTACTACATCACCAGTCCGGAGTTTTACTATCGCCGTCCGCTGGACCCGATCATGGTTGTTCTTGCCGTCTATGCGCTGACGCCGTCTCGTCGACTGGATGAGCCGCCATCGGCTGACACGATCGAAAAGGATCGGCTGCGGGCGTGTGAGGATGACCAACTCGAATCCGAGTTAGCCGAGCCGGTGTAAAGATCCGTGCCTCGATTCTGCCACTGGCGTGCTTCAGCGGAGCGATCTTAGCCGCTCCCGCCCCGATGCGTTATTTGTATCGCGTCCGGCGCTTTGTTATTCTTTATAAATGTACTTAGACAGCATAAGTATGCAGGCGTCTTGCCGCGCAAGGGGAGAGTTTGTCTAAACAGACATCGGCAGCAGTGGCGCGGTCCTCCCCTATCCAATATGCAGGCTGGTTCTGCCGCCCGCGGCTTATCGCGTTGTTTTGCCTGGGAGCGGCCATTGCGCTGGTGGTAATGGCTTCGGTCGGCTCGGTTGGATGGGATGCTCAGGGTTACGGGAAGGCCGTCCAAGCTGTTCACCACGATTCCGATCCGTATGCTGAAGATCTGGTGGCGCTGCAGGCGTTTCACACCCGCTTGGCATCCAACCCGGCCGAGCGCCCGCCCTTCGTCTACGTCTACTCTCCGATGACGCTGCTTTTGCTGCGGCTGCTGGCAGTGTTTCGACGCTGGCTCCTGGGCCTGCTTTATTGGGCTGCGGTTGCAGCCGGAGCCCTGCTTCAGCTCTGGGCGGGATTCCAGATGGCTGATCAACGCGAACGCCGCTGGCTGGCGCTGATGCTGCCGGCCATAATCTTTTTCCCCGGACTCATCACCGACGATGCGATTCTGAGCGGCAACGTGGCCTACCCGCTTTATGGCGTGATCCTGGCCGCTGCTACCGCCGGGTGGAAACATGGCCGGTGGTCCTGGTATTACATCGCCGTTCTGGCTGCTTCAGTTTTCAAGACGCCATTTCTCGTGTTCCTCGCGTTTCCCGTTCTGGTGGAGAGTGGCAGGGACAGTGAAAGTGACCGCGGCAGGCGGCAATGGGTTCCGTCCGCCATGACGGCAATTATTGGAGTGCTGATCTTTGCTGCCCAGGTCCGGCTCTGGCCCGGTTTATTCCGCGAGTACCTGTCGAGCCTGCGACTAGTGTTTGACTACCTGCATGATTTTGGATATGGCCCGGCGGGCACGGTGGGCAGGGCTCTCTGGATGAGGGGACTGCCGTCTTCTCTCGCAACCACGATTCTGCACCTGCTCGTTGTCTGCGTGCTTGGAATTGTCCTGCTGTTTCTTGCCCGTCGCGTCCGCGAATGGAATCTTCCGCGGGAGGCATGGATCCCTGTCGCACTGGTCGGTACCGCCCTGTTGAACCCGCGCATCATGAAATATGATCTCGCCGCCATTACCATTCCGATGCTGCTGATCGGCGGGCGAGCGCTGCGATTCGCTTTAGGGCGCTCAGCCGGTGAAAGCCAGCCCGCCAATTCACCCGCCATGGGGCAGAAGCGTTTCGATCGTATGCTGATTCTGGTTGCATCGGGATGTTTCCTGATCCCCAATGTCATAACTGTGGCCGGGCCATTCTGGTTTCCGGTGGAAGCCGTGGTCTTGCTTGCCATCTTCGCGATGGGAGTCTGGTTGCTTGATCAGAGTTCTCAGGTCTCGGTTCTCAGAAAAACCCGTAGAACTGTCGAACTCGGGTTTGCGGAGAACTGGGAACTGGAAGCTGAGAACTGATTTTCGCCCAGGCTGTAGAATAGGAACACATGTCCGACCGCACCTTTACCCTCGATGAAGCGCAGATGCTCCTGCCGATTCTGGAATCGCTGCTGCGGCAGGCGATCAACGGCAAGAAACTGATTGAAGACGTGGACGCCGAGTTGCAAGAGACGGCGCACCGGGTTTTTCTCAGCGGCGGCACGCTGCTGAATGTCGTCCATCTGGCGCGGCGCAAGGCGGAGCGCGAAAAGTCGATTCGGCGCATCAAGGATGCTCTCGCCGAAATTGACTCGACCGGCGTGCAGGTGAAAGACCTCGACATCGGATTGCTCGATTTCCCCTGCAAGGTAGAGGGCGAGATCCTCCTGCTGTGCTGGAAGCTGGGCGAGCCCACGATCGCGAACTGGCACGGAACGAGCGAAGGCTACGCAGCAAGGAAGCCGATTGACCAGCGGATCGCGAACGCGGGCAAGAAGCGGCCGAAGTAAGGGAGAGCTCTCGGCTGTTAGCTCTCAGTCTTCGGCGTTGTCATTCTGTCAATCGCTGTCATCCTGGGCGAAGCGAAGGACCTGTGCACTCTTACGGAGCCTTCGACCAGCTCAGGGGGCAAAATGACCGCGTGGCTTGATGCCATAAATTCGCGGGACAAGACACCAGAAAACACCGCAAGTTCAGCCTCGCGCCCCGTTCCTTTACTGCAGAGCGCTCCGAGCCGGCCGGGCGGAGGTATGTTCCCAGACATGCACTACCGGCAGTCGAGCAAGCGCCGCGTATTCTGCTAAAATTATTTGAGGGCGATTACTTATGAGCACTAGACGCAGGTTTACCGGGAAAAGACTGCCCTTGACGCTGGCTTTTGGCGTGCTGGTCGCAGCGGCGATTGGAGCCGCCTGCAATGGCTTTTTCCAACCCAACACTCTCAGTTCGATTGCGATTCAGCCTCCGAGTCCGCAGGTCCAAGTTGGTCAAACTTATGGCTTACAGGCTTATGGAACTTATTCGGACAACTCCAAGAGCCTGCTTACTAGCGGTGTTGCATGGACAAGCACTGGACAAGACGTCAGCGTGAACATCACAAGTACCGGGCAAATCTCGGGAGTGGACTCCGGTGGCACAGCCACGATCACCGCTTCTGCGCAGGGCGTAAGCGCGACCGCGACCGCGACTGCATATCTTGGCAACGTCACTGGTCTTACGGTGTGCACGGGTACGTTTAACACTGGAGTCTGTCCCGCTAGCACCTGGACCATAAGCGGCTCGACCAGCGGAAACCAGAGTTACTACGCAAAGGCTACCTCCGCCAGCACAACAGTGGACGTTACAGTTGTGGCGACCTGGACCGTTACGCCGACTCCGAGCACTGGATCGATCGTGTGCTCAAACAGCGGTGTTTCCCCGGAGACCTGCGTTCTGACGCCGCCTGTGGCCCCAACGGGTCCTTATGTCATTACCGTGACGTATCCCGGCACTATCCCGGCCACGGCGAACATAACGGTGGATTAACCCTGAAAGTTTGAATCGGGCTGCCGAGTGCCCCACGTCTCGCGGTTTTCGAGACGTGCGATGCCGCGGTCGTTTTCATTTCTCTCTCACGCCCTGACTTTTTTCATCACAAACCATCTGTGCACCATCAAATTAAGGAACAACGACCGGAGCAGCACGCCAAACCGTAGTCGGAGTCACCGAATGAGTGCCGGCGGAAGCGGGCTCGCGCTATATTGGTAGCGAGCCCGTGAAACTTTCCTTCCATCGTTTCTTGCCCCATCGTTTTTTACCGCTGCTTCCGGTTCTTTGTTTCGTGTTGCTTTCCGCGTGCAATCGCGGCCGCGGGCGCGTGCTGGAGATTGCCTACATTTCCGGAGTTCAGGCCATCCTGCGCGACCGTGTGGCGGCGGTGTACGAAAAAGCCGGAGTGGTGAAGAACGGCGAGCGCGTGGAAGTGCTTGACCATGACCGCCGCTTCGTCAAAGTGCGCACCGCAGCGGGCGTGACGGGATGGGTGGAGCAGCGCTACCTGGTCGGTCAGGAGGTCTTCGATCGGATCCAGAAGCTGACCGCGGACAACCGGAACGATCCCGTGCAGGCGCAAGGCGCGGCGCGCAACGACACGAATCTGCACGTCGAACCGGGGCGGGATACCGAACATCTCTATCAGATCTCCTCCGGCGAAAAGCTATCGCTGTTGAAGCGAGGCACGGCCGAGAAGCCGGGCGCGATTGTGCCGCCATCGCGCTCCGCCACGCCGGGCGGCAATCCGCAAGACAACAAGCCCCTGCCGGTGATCGAGGATTGGTGGCTGGCGCGCGACTCCCACGACCGTGTCGGCTGGGTGCTGGCGCGCATGATTGATCTCGACGTGCCGCTCGACGTCGCGCAATACGCGGAAGGCCAGCGCATCGTCGCATACTTCGTGCTGAACCAGGTTCCGGATGGAGACAAGAAAGTCGCGCAGTACCTGACCGTCGTCACCGAACCCAAGGACGGCCTGCCGTTTGACTTCAACCAGATTCGCGTCTTCACCTGGAACGTGAAGCGCCATCGCTATGAGACGGCCTATCGCGAGCGCATGGAAGGCGTCCTGCCGGTGACCGTTTCGCAAGAAAATTTCGACAAGGAAGGCGAGTTGCCCGTGTTCACCCTTCGCGTGCAGGACGACAACGGCAACGTCACCGAGCGCAAATACAAGCTCAACACGCCAATTGTGCGCCGCGTTTATGCGCCGGGTGAAGAGCCGGTACGGGCCGCGCGGACATTACCGAAGCGCGCGGGGCGCCGGCGGAAGCGATAACTGTCACCGCCGAGACGCCGAGAATTGCCCATTCTCTTTCTCCGAAGGATTTTTTTCTGAAAAAGGCTTTCTCGGCGAATTCGGCGTCTCGGCGGTGAAGCGCCTCTTAGGAATAGAACTCGGCGATGCTCTCAACCACCGACTGGATCTCGGCCTCGGTTAACTCCGGGAACATCGGCAACGCCAGTACTTCCCGCGCGGCCTGTTCGGCGACGGGCAAGTCTCCGGCCTTTAGCCCGAGATAGGAAAATACCGGCTGCAGGTGCAGCGGCAGTGGATAGTAGATTTCCGACCCAATTTTTCGATCCGCCAGGAACTTGCGCAGTTCGTCGCGGCGCTGGGCGCGAATCACGTACTGATGAAACACATGTTTGGCTTGCGGACTTCGCGCCAGCAAGCGCACCGGCGCGCTGCTTGGGTTGGAAGTTTGGCCGGAAGTCTGATCGGAAGCCTGGCGGGAAGTCAGCCCGGACGTTAGTCCGGACTCAGCAAACAGCCGGTCGTAGGTCGCGGCGTGCTGCTGACGGCTCCGGTTCCAGTCCGCGATGTGTCCGAGCTTCACGCGCAGCACCGCTGCCTGAATGGCGTCCATGCGTCCGTTCCAGCCAAATTCGTGATGGTAGTAGCGCCGCGGACTGCCATGGTTGCGGAGTTGCCGCATGTGCTCGGCTATCTCCGGTCGGTTGGTGGTGACGATGCCCGCGTCTCCGTAGGCGCTGAGGTTCTTGGTGGGATAGAAACTGAAGGCGGCGGTTACACCGAGCGAGCCCGCGCCGCGTCCGCTCCACGCAGCGCCAATCGCCTGGGCTGCGTCCTCGACAATGGCGACTCCGAATTCGTGAGCATCTTCATGAACATCTTCATGAACTATGCGGTCGAATGCGTCGATGTCGGCGCACTGGCCGTAGAGATGGACGGGAAGAATAGCGCGGACATTCTTGGATTGCGTTGGAGCGGCCTGCCGGTCGCGGAGTCGCCGATCTTGCAGTTGGGAACGGACCAGCGCCGCATCGAGATTCAAGGTGCCGGGATCGATGTCCACGAAAACCGGCGTTGCGCCTGCCCGCACAATTGCGCTGGCCGAGGCGAAGAAGCTGAATGGGGTGGTGATGACCGAGTCCCCGGGCTTTACGCCGGCGGCGACGAGCGCCAGCCAGAGCGCCTCCGTTCCCGACGCACAACCCACGGCGCAGGCTGCTCCCGTCAGCGCGGCAATCTCGCGCTCGAGCGCTTCGACCTCCGGACCAAGGATGAAGCTTTGCGAATCGCAGACGCGAGTGATGGCGGCCAGCACCTCGGTGCGGAGGCCATCGTACTGGCGGCGCAAGTCGAGAAGAGGAACGGCGAGAGGAAGGGCGCGAGGAACAGTGAGTGGAACGGACTCGGGCGCGGCGTTTTGCGGCGTTTTGCGTGGCGACGTGCGTGAGAGACCGGACTTCACAAGAACAAGATTCTAACAGGCGCGGTCATTCAAGGGAGATCAGCCGCGCAGCACGATCTTCGGCAGGGCTGGAGCAGTGTGGCGGCGAACTTCCCTCCCGCCCAAGTTCTTTTTCTCATCCGCGCTCTCGGCATCGTCCAGATACTTGCGCCAGGTCATTAGCTCAGCGCGCAAGCGGTCGAAATCGATCTCGGGAAAAGAACTGTCCGCGCCGTTGAGATTGCGCAGGGCGCGCTCCAGAACCGAACGCGCACCCACATGGTTGCCGGTGGACTCGTGATGGAAAGCGACTGCCAACTGAACCAGACCTTGGACGTGGAGACGGAGATGGCGACGCGAGGGCCGGTCACGAGGCAGGAAGCGCCAGACGTCTTCGAGAGCTTCATGAGCGTCGAAAAAATGGGCGCGGTTGAAGAGATCGAGGCCGGTGGTGAAGTCGTCGTGGTCAGGCGACATGGTCATAAGGGACAAGCTCCATCGGACTGCGTTATCCTGTTTGACAATCTACATGTTTTCATAGGTTAATCGATGGCATGCCTCCAATGAATTGTAGAGATTTCTGGGTTCGGAATGTATGTCACTGAAGAAGTATGATGTATTCGGTTCCCCCTCTTGGAATGCTGATTGCGTTAAGATTGGTTACTTTCCGACATCTGGCCGGTGCTGTGTGCCGGCCGTCGGCCTTGGGGTAGCTTTCGCGCCAATCGGAGTCGGCGAGTTAACCGGTCTGACTACATGAGGATGGTGGCGGAATAAGGAGGAAGCGATGACGATCCGAATGGACAACGGTTTAGTGCGTGTTGTGGCGTCACTTGCGCTGCTGTGTGCGCTGTCGGCGGTTCCAATGGTCGCCCAGGTTGTGACGGGGTCTCTTAGCGGTACAGTCGTGGACCCCTCGGGTGCTGTCGTACCGGGCGCGGCACTGACGCTGACCAGCCAAGCCACCAACGCGAAGCAACAGGCGACGACTTCCGACACCGGTGCCTTTCGCTTCACCTTGCTTCTGGTTGGCCCATATGACCTGGAAGTCAGCAAAGCCGGCTTTCGGAAGCTTAAGCTGACGGGCGCCGCGGTGGATGCCAACGTCGAGCATGCCCTTGGAACACTACAGTTGGAGGTGGGGGAGGCCAGCGCGTCGATTGAGGTGACAGCCGCGCCCCCGCTGGTTGAATCGGCGCAGGCTCAGGTGACGACCTCAATCAGAGGCCCGGCGCTTGAAACCTTTGCTGGAGTCAGCGAGGGCGAGGGCATGGATTTCATTGCCCTGACTCTGCCCGGGGTGGTCGCCAGCCGCGACAACAATTTCGCGAATACGAACGGCGTGGGCTTCAGCGTGAACGGCATTCGCGGCCGGAACAATGACCAGCAGATTGATGGACAGAACAATAACGACAACTCGGTCTCCGGTCCGCAAATTTTTGTGTTCGACACCGATTGGGTTAACGAGTATCAGGCCACCACCAACAACTTCGGGCCGGAGTACGGCCGCAACTCGGGCTCGGTGATCAACATTGTGACCAAGAGCGGCACGAACCGCTGGCACGGGACGGTGTTCGGAGAGGAAACCAACTCGGTTCTGACCGCCATGACCAACATTGAGGAGGGTACAGGACCGGGTGAGGAGGGCCTCACCAAACCCCCTCGCTTCAACGAGGAACTTACGGGTGGAAGCATCGGCGGACCACTCCTGAAGAACAAGGTGTTTATCTTCGGTGGTTTTGACAATCAAATTGAATCCTCCACCGCGCCTTTCAGCAGCGGCGGTATCTTGACGCCAACGCCAGCCGGGATCGGACAATTGGACGCGTGTTTCCCGGGAAGCACGAGTTTGCAAGCATTGACGGCATATGGTCCCTTCGGGGTAGGAGGGGGTTCGCCGATTATTGCGCCGGGGACACTCACAACTCAATACTTTGATAATGCGCCGGTCAATAACGGCACGGATCCGGTTACTGGGGCGCCGGCGTGTGGATATCAACTGAGCGGCGTCCAGCGCACTCTTCCTGACGGTTTTCACTCCTACAATTGGATTGCGAAGCTTGACGTGCATCTCACAGACTCCGACTCGTTCTACACGCGTTACCTCTACCAGAAGGAGAATTTCGTCAACGCTTTCGAATTCCCCTACCAAGCCGCAGGATATCCGGTCAGCGTTCCATCGTTAGGACAATCGGGGCTGATCGATTGGACCCATATTTTTAACAACCACATGCTGAACGAAGTGCGAATTGGCTATCAGCGAAGCAGCGTCCAGTTTGGCACCAACTCGCTGGGTACGGTTCCAAGCCAGGAAGCGGTCGGCACCGCGTTGACGAACGTGGTCTTCACCAGTTCGTCATTGCTAGGATTCGGGCCGCCGAGTGCCTTTCCACAGGGCCGAATTGTTAACACCTACCAGCTCCAGGACAACTTTGAGTACACCCGCGGAGAGCACCAACTGAAGTGGGGCGCCAACATCACCAACCAGCGGTCGCCCAACGTCTTTCTGCCGAATTACAACGGATTTTACGTGTACTCGGACTGGGGCTCCTTTGCAGCCAACGGCCAGTTCCCGGACGTGACGACAGCGGGCGCGTCGGCGGTAAGTATCACCGACGGGAATCCGAAGTTCGGGTTCAAGGAGTGGGATACTTTCTTCTATGTTGGCGACGATTGGAAGATCAAGAGCAATTTGACCTTAAACCTGGGGTTGACGTGGAGCTATCTGGGTCAGCCTGCCAACATATTCAACCAGGAAACCGTGGCGCAGCAAAACGGCCCGAATCCGTTCTGGCTTAAAACCTTGCCGCAATCGGCCACTACGAGCCCGAAGGTCGGGTCGGTCCACGACCTCTTCGGTCCAAGCATTGGATTCGCCTGGTCGCCGAATGGACCGCTCACGGGTAATGGAAAGACGGTTGTGCGCGGAGGCTTTCGCCTGACCTACGACCCCTCGTATTACAACACTTTTCTGTTGAATGCGATCTCGGCTCCCGTCGTTTTGGCGCAGACGTTAGAACCTACGGCGACGGTTCCGTTAAATGGACTTCCGGCAGCGCCTTTTGGTCCGGCGATTCGGGCTGAATACGCAAGCAGCCTGACCCCCGGGGTTTTCGATCCACGAAATTTCGATCGCACGATAACTCCACCCACGTTCCGTCCGGATAAGGTCTACGAGTGGTCGTTCGGTGTTCAGCGCGAAGTCACGAAGAATTCGGCGGCGGAGGTTCGATACGTCGGCAACCACGGTACCGACCTGTTCCAGTCCATCAACGTGAATCCGTATATTGCAGGGTTGGCAGCATCCTATCCGAATCAGGTTCCGGGCGGGCTCACTCCCTGCACAACGCCGCTTTCGACGGTGCCGAATGCCTTGGGCCGGATTAATTGCGATGTGGGAATCACCGACACGACCGCGAACACCGGCTACTCGAACTACGACGCCTTGCAGGCGGAATTCCGCACTACGAACATTTTCCGTCAGTTAACTCTGCGAACCAGCTATACGTGGAGCAAGACGCTGGATAACGTCAGCGAAATCTTCGGCACCGGCGCCGCGGGGAATACGAGCGCCTATTCCCAAAACGTCCTGAACTACACGGGGCAGGAATACGGACTTTCCGGGCTTAACTTCCCGCAGACCTGGACCGTTTCCTTCCTCGAAGATATCCCCGTCATGCGTACACAGCACGGCGTCCTCGGACATATCATCGGGGGCTGGGCGGCATCGGGGACCTACATTCTCCAGTCCGGGCAGGGGTATACGCCATCGCAGATAGCCATTAACGAAGCCTCCGGGGGCGTAGCTAACGATGCCGGGTTCGATCTTGCCAACAATGGCCCATACGGGGGCGAGACTTCACGGCCGTTTGTGGGAAGTTTGAGCGCTCCGGCAACCCAGGTGGGAATTTTTGCGGGAGACGCCTGCAATGTTTACGGAGCAGGTTGCAGTCTGGGTGCGAATACATTGCTCAGCCTCAACGGCATCAACAATGGGGCGGTTACGACCGTTAGCAAAAGCCAGGTCCGCTTCATTGCGAACGGCGCGGAAGCTGACAGCATCTTCGGCACTCCTTTTGGCAACGTAGGACGAAACAGCGTTCGCGACTTCCATACGAACATAGCTAACTTCACGCTGTTCAAGAACATCAAGTTCTGGGAGCGTGCGACGCTGCAATGGCACATGACCATGGATAACGTGTTCAACCATCCGAATTACGGCAACACGATTCCCGGCATTGTCCCGTATATTGAGGAAGCCGGAGTACCGGGAGCCTTCACGACGTTTGGTGACCCGAAGGTGACGTCGACGGCTGACCTAGCCTGTCCGGCTGGGTCACGCTGCATTTACTTCGGGCTGAAGGTCATTTACTGAGGGAGTCGGCAGAACGGCGTTTGAAAGAAGGGCCGGCTGCGAGGCCGGCCTTTTTTCTGACTGCCAAACATTATTTGCCGAACGTTATCTCCAAAACATTATTTCCCAAACATGGGATAGTGGCTTGCGGTGCCCATCAGGAACAGCATGGGGAACGAGAGCACGAAGTTCGCGCGCGACGTAAGGAAGGCTTGGCGGGCCAGGTATTTTGCTTTGTCTGGCATGGGTGTGCCATGGGCTGCGTTGTCGGCGGTCCAGCGGATGATTTTCTTCTGTGCGCGCCAGATTACGCCCCAGACGTTGAGCATCATCACCCAACCCATCCCGCCGCCGATGCCGATGGCGAGGAGGCGATTGCTCTCCCAGCCATGATCGTTGAAGCGCAAGAACAGCCACGATGCGACGACCACGATGGCGGTGTAGATCGCGGCGAGCAGCGGACCTTTGTCGAGCGCGCCTTTACCGGGGATGGTGCAGGCATACATTAGCGCCCAGACGACCGTCCAGATCACAAAGAAGGTTGCCATTGGAACACCGGAAGATGCGCTGCCGTTTCTGGCGTCGGAGCCTACGACGCTGCCCCAGTATGCCAGGCCCATCAGCACGGTGAGAACCGACGACGAACGAAACCACCACAGGGCGCGCGACATCAGGCTGGGCAGGACTTTGCCTTTGGTGGCGGGATCGAGTCCCTTCATGAAGGGAACATTGACCAGATTGAAGAAATACAGCAGGCCGAGCCAGGTCACGCCGCCGATAAAATGCAGCCAACGAAACAGCATCAGAAGGTTAGTGTTAAAGTCGGTGGGGAGGTTGATGTTGGTCAAGGTCAGCGCCTCCTGTTGTGCAGGTCTCGTGTGCAAGTCTCGTCCGGAAGTGACGATTGTAGATCGCTGGCGAGGGAAATGGAACCCGGGCGACTTTCTGGTGGGTCAGTTTGAAAGACACATTCCCCCGGCGGCTAAAGCCGTGCCCTTTCAAAACCGATTCAAACTGGGGCCACTCGTACGGAGACGCCTTCGGAGAATATTTGTTGGGCGGAAGTTGAAAAGCGCGAGACAAGGCCGTATTGTAGGAGCCGACAGGAACGAGCTGCCGCCAATTGCCCTTCCCAAAGCTCGTGGCGCAGCATCGAATCCGCAAAAAGGAGATCGGCAAATGGAAGCCAAGCCGGCACAACAGAACATTCAGGATTCCTTCCTCAACACGGCACGAAAGGAACGGCACAATATTACGATCTATCTGGTCAGCGGGGTGAAGCTGACGGGTCGTATCCGATCGTTCGACAAATACTCGGTGGTCCTCGAAACCAGCAACCAGGAGCAGCTCATCTTCAAGCATGCGATTTCGACTGTCGTCATTTCGCGTGGAGCCCATATCCACACGGAAGCGAAGTCCGCGGCGGTGGGGTCGCAGGGGGAGGCGGCGACCGCGAGTTCCGCTTCCGGCACCACCGAAGGATGAAGTGAGTTTGCTTGCGCCGAGACGACTCCAGACTGAGCAGCCGCGATAGTTCGCGCGATAGTTCGCGCAATAGTTCGCGGAATGAGCCCAAGGCGCTGCTGAATCCTTCGGAACGGCGCGAACGGGCGTTCCTGGTGGGGGTTGAGTTCCGCAGCAAGGGCCGCGCTGGCGGCGCAGGAAAGACAAGTTCCGCAACCATCACTCCGGGAGCGCAGGCGGCTCGCGATCATGCCACGAGCGTGGGCGCGTCGTCGTCCTCATTCCTGGCGGCGGATTCGCCGGATTTCAGCTCCGAGGAATCGCTTGACGAATTGCGGGCGCTGGCTACGAGCGCGGGCGCCGAGATCGCCGGCGAATTCATGCAGCGCCGCGACCGGCCGGAACCTGCCACGCTGATCGGCAAGGGCAAGCTGGAGGAAATTGCGGGCGCGTCAGCCTCGGTTTCCGCGGATGTGATTCTGTTCGATCACGACCTATCGCCTTCGCAACAGCGCAATATTGAGCGCGCGGTCGACACGCGCGTCATCGATCGCACGCAACTGATTCTGGATATTTTTGCGCGCCACGCCCGCACTCGTGAAGGCCAGTTGCAGGTGGAACTGGCCCAGCTCGAATACATGCTGCCGCGGCTGGCGGGGCGCGGCGTGGAAATGTCGCAACTGGGCGGCGGCATCGGCACTCGCGGACCGGGCGAAACTCAGCTGGAGACCGACCGGCGAAAGATTTTCCGCCGGGTGCGGCACGTCAAGCAGCAGATCGAAAATGTGCGCCGCATACGGGCGCAGCAGCGGCAACGGCGCGAATCGGTTCCGGTGGCTACGGTGGCGCTGGTGGGGTATACGAACGCGGGGAAGTCAACGTTGTTCAATGCCCTCACCAAATCGAATGTGGCGGCGTCGGCGCGAATGTTTGCCACGCTCGATCCGACCATCCGCGGGGCTGAGCTGCCCTCAAAGCGCACAGTTCTGTTCTCCGATACGGTGGGTTTCATCCGGCATCTTCCACACACGCTGGTTTCGGCGTTCCGCGCCACGCTCGAAGAAGTGCAGCGCGCCACGCTGATCATGCAGGTTTCGGATGCCAGCAGTCCGGTCTCTGCCGAGCAGGACGCGCAAGTTGAAAGTGTGCTCAAGGAACTCGACGCCGACAAAAAGCCGCGGCTGCGCGTGATGAACAAGATCGATCTGCTGCTTCCGAAGCAGCGCGAGTCTTTGCGGGTCAATCGGCGGGATGACGAGCAGACGGTTCACGTCTCGGCGGCGAAAGGGATCGGATTGAGCACGCTGCTCGATCGCGTCGATGCCCTGCTTGAAGAAGACCGGCCCCGCCGGGTTCGGCTGCGCATCCCGCAAAAAGAGGGCAAGATGCTGGCTCAGTTGCAGGCCCGTGCCCGCATCTATTCGCGCCAGTATCAGGACGGGCTGGTGGTACTGGAAGCGGATGCGCCCGTGTCGCTGCTGCGGCGACTGCGGGAGTGGGTGGTGGAGTGAGGATTTTGTAATTTGGCAATCGGGTAATTTGGTAATTTCCGTTGCGCGGACTTTAGGAAATTGAAGAATGCTCCGATTAGAAGACTAGATCTCCTACCACGTAATTTCGTGCGTTGAGGTTCGGGCAATCCCAGGTCTCAAAATCGAGACCTGGGGCACCCATCTTTGTACATGATCAAGCGGTCAGACGTTGAGGTTCGGGCAATCCCAAGTCTCAAAATCCTGGGGCACCCATCTTTTCGGAGGAACAATGGGCAATTATGCGGTGACGGGGGGGCGGATGGTCGCGCATAACATGGTGACCACGCAGTTTGAGCTTGATGGCTTTCGCGTTGTGCGCACGCTGGGCGTGGTGCGCGGAATTACGGTGCGCTCGCGGTCGATCTTTGGAACCATTGGTGCTGGGCTTCAGACGCTGGTCGGCGGCAACATTACTCTGCTGACCAATCTCTGCGAGAGGACGCGCGCCGAGGCGTTCGACCTGATGCTGCAACACGCCGCGGACATAGGAGGCAACGCCGTCGTCGGCGCCCGCTACGACGCGACGGAAGTGATGCAGGGCGTCACGGAAGTTCTGGCCTATGGGACTGCCGTTGTCGTGGAGGCGGCACCGAAGGCTTAGAGGCGAATCCAGGGTTGCTGTGGCTGCGGGCAGCTGCCGAGCTTTGCTCGGCTTGGACGGGGCAGAGCCCCGTCCCCACACGGGCACCTCAAAAGGCCATCACCACACAGGCCGTCATCAACAGGCTGGCCCCCCACAGTTCACGATCAGGCTGAAAAAATAAATATAGCCGTTCTTTCGAATCATTGGGTTGGGCGGGCGGAAATTCCGGCACTGTCCTAATACTGCGTTGAAAACTTGGTGGCGGGCGCGCCAGGGCGACCCGCCAGAATTTCATTGATTCTTCACCTTGCGGGCAAGGGCCTTAATCGTCAGTTCGATGTGGTCACGCAGTAAGTCTAGATCGTCGGGCGTGACCGCTCCTCTCAAAGTCAATTCTGCGCGTGCATCCGGCGACAGGGCGAAAGAATAGGTTTGTACTCCGGGGAGGAGTGCGCTCGGAATGGGAGGTTTGGGAGGAATTTCGGGATTAAGATTCGACATTTTGTTACCCTCTGCCGAATCAGTATAGGATACGTCCGTCAAGCCCGCAAGTGCCATTGTAGATCGAAAATGTCCGATCAGGTCATCTATCGCAGTAGGGTTAAATCCACGTTTCAGTAACGTCGCCTTGAGGGTTTCATCTGACGGGAGACTATCAGGGTATTGTTCGCGCAGCTCTCGGAACAGAGTCGGGCTTACCGCTGCTTTCTTGATAGCATCATGTCGTTCCTGAGAGCCTTCGGGGTACTGGAGGATGGCAAAGCCGGTATCGGAGATTTTCCAATGTCCGCCCGATTCCTCGATCAGCCCATATTGACGCAAGCCAGAGAGTGCTCGCCCCCCCGGCCCATGTGTGTGGGAATAGCCCATGTGCTTCACGATCACTTGAGGAGTCGTGGGGCTACGCCTCTCCTTCTCGTAAACTGTCGCAGCTTTGGCAATCGCTTCCGTAAGGTCAAATGCAGGATGATTAGGGCTGCGGAACGCCTTCTTTGCGCTTTTGGTACTTTGTTCAGCCATCGCATCTCCTTTCAGCGTTCTCAGGATACAAAAGCGAAATACGTTTGTCAACCGTAAAATTACATGTTTGTATAATTTTTGTATTGACACGTGCGATACGTAATGGTACTCTGTTCTTGCAATAAAAAGCCCCGATCAGCGCGCTAACGCTAACCGAGGCCAGAATCCATCACAGCCGGTAGCTGCGATAGACCCGCAAAAGAATTATCCGGCAAGTCGGCTGTGAACTCAAGGAGATTTCACAGTGACCTGCCATACCTGCCAAACCACCTGTAGACGCTTCGGGAAACATCGGAACGGATTACAACGCTATCGCTGCTCTGTCTGCCGCAAGACATTCACAGAAGATCACACCCGCCCGCTCGGAGAGATGCGCCTGTCGTTTGACAAGGCCACGGCGATCTTGCAGTTGATGCTCGAAGGAATGAGTATTCGCGCCATCGAACGATTCACTGGAGTTCACCGGGACACGATTCTTTCACTGATGCGGAAGGCGAGCGAGAAGGCGCGCCAGGTATTGAATGCGAAAATTCAGCACATTAGTCCGAAGTACGTACAAATGGACGAAATGTGGGGCTTCATTCATACGCGAGAGCCGAACCTAAACGAAGGCGATCCCGAAGAATGGGGTAGCACGATGGTCTGGCTTGCCTTGGACTCCGAAACAAAACTAATCATCACGCATCACATCGGCTCGCGTAATGGTGTGAGTGCCCATGCGTTCGTTTCCGATCTTCGTGCTCGCACCGATGGTCGCTATCAGGTCACGTCGGATCAGTACAACGCCTATGTAGGCGCGATGCGCGAACACTTCGGACAGAACGTCGATTTCGGCCAACTCCACAAAATCTATGGCCGCATCAACACCGATGGATGGTACGGCGGCGGTCAGGTTATCGGAGCGGTCCCACATGTCAAAATCGGACGGCCAGAGTGGAGCCGGATTTCAACGTCACACGTAGAGCGAACAAACCTCAGCGTGAGGATGCACCTTCGCCGATTCACGCGGTTGACGAACGCTCACAGCAAGACGCTGGCGAACATGCAAGCGGCAGTGACGCTTTATATCGCGTTCTACAATTTCTGCCGCGTCAATCAAGCCTTGAAGAAAACACCCGCCATGGCTGCCGGATTAACAAATCACGCTTGGACAATATCCGAATTACTATCGTAGTTTCAACGTTTTCCACATGAAGTGATGGAAGTACCATGCTTGCAAGCACTTACGTAATGGTGCAAAACTCATAATTGATTTACAATCAAAAAGGCAGTAAAATGCCGCGCGACTTTTGTGGAGTGCCTGCTGGTAAATTATGGCCGAAGGGAAAACTATCAAAGTGTTCGGAATTGATGTTCCCGTCACTGAAGTTCCAATCGTCCAAGAAGAGGAACGTTTCATAGAATACAAGCTTGAAGATGGAACCGTCCTTAAGGTTAAGAACGTGGCCACCAAAGTGTTGCGAGTAGATGACCAGTATTTGCCGGATGGGCTTCCGGTTTACCTCGTACTATCTAACCCAGTTGTGAATGTGGTCTCCTCCCCGATCACGAAAAAAGTCACCGAGAAAGTGAATTAAAAAATGTCGGCCGCGACTGTCAGCTTTGAAACAACGAACATGAATGACGGAGTTGTGTCTTCCGCCGATGTTCAGACTTTGTCGCCCGTCGCTGCTCGCTTCCCGCAGAAGCTGTTCATTTTCTTTCCTGACATCAAGTTTGATCGTTTCATCTTTCGCCTCAACCGACCAATTGAGTTGGCATTGGAAGCTGTGCAAGGTGGATGGATCTGCGAAGATAAACGATTTGCACTCTCGGGCTTCGGTAAAACCAGCGCTGCCGCTATATGCTCCATTTTCGAGGACTTTACTGTGCTTTGGAAGGAAATCGCGCAAGCGCCTGACGAGGAATTGTCAGAAGAGGCGCAGAGCACAAAGCACGACCTCTTAGGTTTGGTAAAGTCAGTTGAAGAAAACGACTAGACAACTTGCCACAAAGAGCGCAAGACGTAAAATATTCCCTAGAGGTGAAGGGGTTCCGCGAGAGCACTGAGGGAACGCGGGATCACCATTATTACTTTTTCTACCGCAATGGCAAGAAGACAAATATCCTCACTAAAATCAGCCATGGCGAGCGTGAGATTACTGACGACAACTGCTCGAACATGGCCCACCAGATGAAACTGAGTACTTCTCAGTTTCATGAGTTCGTCGCTTGCCCTCTCACACTGGAAGAGTACCTAAAACTGCTTATTGCAGGCAGACACCTGCGAGAACAATCTCAGCAACAGGCACAGCGATCCCTGATCTCTGATAAGGCAAAAAAGAGAGAGGTACTCGCTCACTGTGACAAATGTAACCGTACATTCTCTGGCTCCCGCAAGAGTGGCGAAAAAGAAGCCGATGTACTACTCCGCATGAAGAAGGATTTTGACCTGCACCAGTGTAATCTCAATATATCAACGCACTCTTAGGACACTACCGAAATTCCTGCAAAATAATTGATTTTAAAGGACTTATTCGTAAAATATTCTGGAATAAGGGATTAGCGACAATTCTCTTGGTTTCTGCGTTTTCGATACTCGGACATCGGAGGGCACCCCCCGAGGCGGCGCTTCAGCGTCGGGCTCGGGCCTCACTTCGGGGCTGGGCTTGTCCAGGAAGTTTGGATCGCGGGCTACACAGAGGCGCAGTCGCATCAATTCCGACATGCAGTATTTGCCGTGTTTGTCTTCCTCATGAAAATGGGGGGCTTGACAAGATTTACGACGGGCGGTGGCGCACTCAAGACCCCTGCCAATGAGCGGCAAGAAGTGAAAGGTTCTGGAGCAGGTGATAGCAATTTTCTATGCGGCATCCCGTTCGGGGAAGCAAAGCGAGGGCTGCAGGTCGAGTTTGTCTGCTGCCGGCTTCACATTGATGTGGAATGACGCTCGGTCTCGTGCGAGCTTCGGGCCAATCACAGTGGTTAATCTCTCAACGGTGGTGCTCACGTCTTTGGGGTGCATCTGCTGCAACTCAATCGTAATGGCGATGTCGAATAACCCACTTTCCCATGCTTGAAAGTGTTGCGCCTGGTGCGCGAGCAAACTACCCCCGAGCATCCGAGCCAAGCTGACCAGGGACCGGCCTTTGCAGGCGACGCATTGCTCCCCTCGACTGCTGCTGATGACCTCGCAATCGAGGCAGAAGACTGCATTCCAGAGAGGGAGAACTTCCGCGTCCAGATGTTTCCTTGTTGCGGTGAACATATACACCAACCCTGTGGCTGAGATGGGGGCAGCTATCGTCAACAAGAATACAGCGTCATGCTCGAATCTGTAAGCTGTCAAAATTCTCGCTCTCACTCCGAACTCGGGCCTCATCGGATGATCCACGATGATTGCCGGGCCGTCAGTAAGAGCTTTGACGGAATGGCATACAGCAGCCGGTACGAATCGTCAGTCTCTGCCTTTCAACTTTTTCGATTTTATGTGGGGCTAGGGTGCTACTCTTCTTCATTGCCGGTCTCCTTAATCTCTTGCGCTGGAAAGCGCGTATAACTTGGGAATCCGGGCCCAATCGCTGAGGATAAATCGCGATGAGCAGAGCAATAGAAAACCTACAAGCTGCCCAGAACCGGGCCATGGCCGGGAGACCGAAGGTTGGGGGGTTCCCGTATCTGGCCGAAACCCTGCGCCGCGCCGGTGTGACGCGAAATCTCTGGTATCTCCCCGCCGGGGAGAGCCTATATCTGACCAAAGATGGGCCGGCCGTGTCGCTAGGCACACCACTGTCTTCTGGCGCCGTCGATGTGCCTCCATTCGACAAAGAGGCGCTCGTCGCGGCGTTGCGCACCGACCAAGCCGGGAAAAGCACATACCCGGAGTTTTTGGCGGCCTCATGGCGTGCTGGTGTTGTGCGCTACGATGTCGATCTAGTGGCGCGCAAGGTCGCCTACTACGGCTGTAACGGGGAGGAGCATGTCGAAAGCTATCCCGCGGTCGAGGTAGAGTGATGTCGTGACGCTCAAGGTTTAGGAAGCTGCGGAAAAAGTCGTCGAGGGCGCGTGAGGCACACCTCAGGCGCTAAAGCGCGGACACATTTTCAACGACGTAAGGGCACGAGTAAACTCGTGCCCTTCCCATGCATTGAGCCGGACCGGCCAAATCTCGAATGAGTGCTAACGTGTTCTCGCTAACAACTGGCATCTCGATTCATATTGCGATAGATTCCACGCCGTAACGTACACGGAACAATGGAAGCTTCCCTTCCACGGCCCGGACTCGCACCCATGCCCAATAGTAGGAGAAGGATTTACAAACTGTTGACAACCCCCTGACACTTCGGAGTCGCGACTCGACGTACGATCACGGGCCAAGCAGGTCAGAGAAGGTTCTGTGTTCGTTACTCGTACCGATGGTTCGACCCTCCTCTGCCGCTGATTTCGCTAAGGAGAGACTACTATGCAGGTTTGCAGGACAGCAGTCGTCGCATGCTTCGGCCTGGTCCTTTTCATGGTTTCGTCCCCGGCCGATGCACAATATCGCATCACAAACTTAGTTTCGAATCAAGTCCACCAAGCCCCGACCATCGATCCACTGCTGGCCAACGCCTGGGGATTAGCTCGGAGCGCCACATCGCCTTGGTGGATCAGTGATAACGACACCGGCTGGTCGACTCTCTATCAGGCAAACGGAACGCAAGTGCCACTCCGGGTTTTGATTCCGACCGCCGGAAACGGGCCCGGCTCGCCGACCGGCCTAAACGGCCCTGGCACGCCGACTGGAGTCGTTTTCAACGGATCGTCGACCGATTTCCAGATTCAGGGCATGGCATCAGCCTTCATTTTCGCGACGCTGGATGGGACTATCAGCGCCTGGGCGCCAGGAGTAAACAAAAACCAAGCGATCATCGCGGTGGACAACTCGGCGAACAAAGCGATGTACACGGGCTTGGCCATCACCAGCAACCCCTCGGGAAATTTCCTCTACACGGCGGATAACACGAACAATCACATAGATATGTTCGACGGCAACTTCAACCTCCTGAAGTCGTTTGGTGATCCGGCGATTCCATCCAACTTCTCCGTGTTCGGTATCCAGGATATAAATGGCGTGGTTTATGTCGCGTATGCTGTACCGAACGTCGGAGCCGGCGGTTTCATCGACCTCTTCACGGAGGACGGTACTTTCGTGAAGACACTGATCCAAGGATTGGCACTCAACCAGGCCTGGGGCATCGCCGCGGCTCCCGCCAATTTTGGACCGCTGAGCAACACTCTGCTGGTTTCAAACAACTCCGTTAACGGCACCATCAACGGGTTTGACCCGATTACCGGGAAATTCGTGGGTACGATCAAGGACCAGAATGGAAAGCCGATCATCCTCAATAACTTATGGGGAATCGCCTTCGGAGGCGGGAACAAGACCAATGGAGCAACAAACGAGCTGTTCGTCACCGTGGGTCAGGGAATTGGCCCCGCCGAATTGGCCGGCACCTTTGCATCCATCGTCTACAAGCCATAACCGACGAAAAGGGGTAAAGCCGAAGACGTAACGAGGGCCGCCTGAAACAGGCGGCCTTTCTGCTTGGGGAGTCGGCTGCAAAATTGGAGCGACGTGCTCCTGATGGCAGCTGCTGGTCAAGAGCTTCGCGACACTCCCTGCGTCCAACTGATGCCTGCCTGTGCTGAATCATTGACGTAACCTCTGATAACGTCAACCAATTGGAAAATAGCTGCACTGCGGAGTAAACTGCCACCGTGAAAGGGAACACTCATCGGGAGAGTTGACTCGCGTGTATTCTGTGCGCTGACAGGCATTTTGAAGATTCTTAGCGATAAATCCGATTACAGTCATTGACCCTGTCCCTGAATCCGTGAGTGATAAAGTGTTCTCTTTTCCTACGAAACGTGGCCGGCAAGGCGACTGGGCCGAGGCTACAGTTCGCGCAGGGCGACGGCCACAGGCCGCCAGGCGGCACGCATCGCCGGAGGCAAGCCTCCGAGCAAACCCATCAGAAGCGCGAAGACAATGCCGGCCAGCAATAGAGCGGGAGTAATTCGGAAAGCAAAGGCCAGTTGCGAAAAAGTCTGCCAGTTCATGGTGCCGGTGGTCAGGCCATTCAAGGGCAGGACGGCGATGCAGCCGATGGCGCCGCCTACGAAGGAAATCAGCAGCGCCTCGACCATGAAGGAGAAGACGACGGCTCCGCCACCAAAGCCCAGGGCGCGCATGGTGGCGATTTCGCGACCGCGCTCGGCGACCGCGGAATACATGGTGTTGAGCGCACCAAAAACCGCGCCAATGGCCATGACGAAGGCCACCAGTCCTCCGAGAATGGTGATCAGTTGGGTCATGCGCGTCGATTGCTTGGCGTAGTAGTCGATTTCGCGGGTTACGTCGAAGTTGAGGCGGCGGTCGGAAGTGACCGCATCCTTGAACTGCTCAAAGGCGCCTGGCGAACTCAGGTGGACGGTGGCGGACTGAAAAATATTGCTGGGTCGCTTGTACACGTCGTCGAGCACGCGTGCATCGCACCACACTTCCGAATCAAAAGCGCTGCCGCCGGCGTCGAAGATTCCCACGACCTGCCAATGACCGCCTCCAAAATTAACCATGTTGCCGAGGGTCAAACCCGAATAGCTGCTGCTGGCGTTTTTCCCCACGATCAACTCGGCGAGGCCCGGTTGGAACATTCGACCCTGAACGATCTTAACGTTTTTGCGAACGGTCAAAACGTTGGCGGAGACGCCGCGAATTTGAGCGTTGGCATCGGTCCCGGTAGCGCGCAGGGGAAAGGGTGCAACCACCACTACTTCCGAGGTCACCAGAGGGGCATCCGAGGAGCGGGCCACACCGGGAGCATCCTGGAGAATTTTGATGTCTTCGAGTTTAATTCCGCTCATCATCTCCGAGGTGGCGCCGGCGCGCAGGACGATAGCGTTGTCATCGGAGCCGGAGGCGACCAAGGTAGCCCTGAAGCCGCGCGCCAGCGAAAGCATGGCCACAAAAACGCCGACGGTTCCGGCGATACCCAGGACAGCGACGATGGACGACGTCCAGCGAGCCTTGACGCTGCGAAAGTTGTAGATGATCGGGATAGCCATCTAAACCCTCCCGAGCGCATTGACAACCCGCATGCGCATGGCGCCGATTCCCGGTAGCAGTCCGCTGACGACTCCAACCAGCAGAGCGGTGGCCAGCCCGAGAGAAAGAATCGCAGGTGACAAGATGAGTTCCGGCAGCAGGCCGTTCAGGGCCGCGCCCAGAGCCGGGATTGCCAAGAGGGCAAGCCCAAGGCCCAGAAGGCCTCCGACAGCCGCAATCGTAAGAGATTCGGCAAGCACCAAGAAAAGGACCCAGCGATCGCTGAAGCCGATGGCTTTGAGAACCGCAAGCTCAGCGCTGCGCTCGCGCACGGAGATGGCCATGGTATTGCCGGTGACCAGGAGGAGAGTGAAGAACACTACGGTGCCGATGGTCAAGATGAGGAATTGGATGTTACCGAATTGCTTGACCCAACCGGCGGCGAAGGCGGATTCCGTTTCTGTCTTCGTTTCGAACGAAGAGTTGGCGGTCATGTTGTCAATAGCGTTCGCGACGCTAACCGCATTATCGGGACTGTCGAGTTTCACCACATACCAGCCGGTGTTGCCCTTGAAGGTTGGCGGCACACGCTCTTCGAAATAGTCCCACTGGAACCAGAACTGGGTCTCGTCGCCGCCCGCGTGCTCGCCGTGATAAATGCCGTCCAGGTTGAACTCCCAGGTGCCGGTAGCGCCATAGCCGATATTCTTGATGGGGATGCGGTCACCGATTTTCCAGCCAAACCGTTGGGCGGTTTTCGCGCCGGAGATGGCGCCCTGGCGGTCTTTTACGAAGTTCTGCCATTGCTCATCGGGAACAACGAGTTCGGGGATGACCTGGCGCTGATTTTCGACGTCGATCACGTACTGCGGGAAGAAGTTTTTTTCTTCCTGATAAACGCCGCCGAACCAATTGTTGTGGGTGACCGCCTTGACCCCGGGGATGCGCTGAATTTTGTCGCGGTCGGCAAGCGGCAGCGGCTGAATGATGGAAACGCGATTGATCACCACCAGGCGATCGGCGCCCGCGATATCGGCGCCGCGATTGAAGGCTCCCCTGACCACGGCGAGGAACGCAAAAAGAAATAGTGCAACGGCGAACGACCCGATGGTGAGGATCAAGCGAAGTTTCTTGCGAAAGAGATTGGCGAAAATGAGCCCACGGAATTTCATGCCGCGCCTCCGGCCGGGACTTCTTGCGAATGGCGGGACTCGACCAGAACGCCTTTCTCGAGGTGCATAGTGAGATCGGCGCGCTGTGCGACCACCGGGTCGTGGGTCACCATGAGCACGGTCTTGCCGTGCTCCTTCACGAGACGATGAATCAAATCCATGATTTCATCTGCGCTCCTGCGGTCGAGGTCGCCGGTGGGCTCGTCGCAAAGCAGGAAAGTGGCATCGGCAACAATGGCGCGCGCAATGGCCACCCGCTGCTCCTGTCCGCCCGAGAGTTGACGCGGATAATGGCTCATCCTATCCGTCAGTCCGACGATGCCGAGCGCAGTCTCCACATGTTTGCGGCGCTCGGCTTTGGAGAGGCTGGTGAGGAGCAACGGGAGCTCAACGTTCTGAAACGCCGTAAGCACCGGGATGAGGTTGTACATCTGAAAAATGAAGCCGACGTGCCGGGCTCGCCACGAGGTCAGCTTGCTACCGGACATGTGCGTGATTTCGTCGCCGTCGACGGTGATGCTTCCCCGCGTCGGAATGTCGAGTCCGCCGAGCAAGTTCAGCAGTGTGGTCTTGCCGGAACCGCTTGGTCCCATAAAGGCGACGAAATCGCCCTTGTCGACGTCGAGATTCAACCCTTGGAGTACGTGGATTTCTTCGCCGCCCCGGCGGTACGTCTTATCCAGCCCGCGCACCTGAATCTGGCTGTTCGTTTTGCCAGTGCCATCCAGTTGAACCATGCCATTACTCCCTTATTATTTGTTTGATCTTCATTTTTGGGTCTTTATTCTAAGATCTTTATTTCTTGATCCGGACGCTCTCGCCATCGTGGAGATTTGCCGGTCCATTTACAACCACGATGTCGCCAACAGCTAAACCCGCGATCACTTCCATGTCGGTACCGTGATTTCCGCCCAGGGTGACCGCGCGGCGCTCTATTTTGTCGGCCCTGATCAGAAAAACGACCTTCTTGCCGTCGTCGTCGCGCACGGCACTCCGAGGTATGAGAATTGCGGGCGCGGCTGCGACATTCTTCTCAGATGGTTCATCCCCGAGGAAAGTCACTTTAATTCCCATGTCAGGCAGGATGCGCGGGTCAAGCTTCAGGAAGGAAATCCGCACTTTGACGGTCGCTTTTTGGCGGTCCGCGCTGGGAATGATGGTGCGCACACGGCTGGGAATCTCCCAGTCGGGATAAGCGTCAAGAATCGCAGTGACCTGCTGGCCGGGCTTGACGCGAGTGATGTAGGCTTCATTTACATCGACCTCGATTTCATTCGAGTTCATGTCAACAATTGTGGCGATACCTGTGCGGGTGAAGCCACCGCCTGCCGAGATGGGGGAGACCATCTCGCCGACTTGTGCGTCCTTCGAGACAACGATGCCGTCGAAGGGCGCGCGAATCGTGCAATTATCGACCGCTTGTTGCGCCTCGGCGATGCGGGCTTCCGCCGCAATCGCTTGCGCCTTGGCCAGATCGATTTTGGCCTGGAGACTTTCCGCAGCGGTGCGCGCATTGTCCAGCTGCTCCTGGGGCTCTACCCCAGCTTCTTGGAGTTCCTCGGTGCGGTGCAGCAAAATTCGAGCATTCTTTAGTTGTACTTCATAGTCTGCGATGGCGGCTTTGGCGGAATCGCGGTCGGCCTTGGCGGTTTCCAGAGCTCTCCTGGCGTCGGCATCGTCGAGAGTGGCCAATAATTGGCCTTGGTGCACGTGCGTGCCTTCGTCGAAGAAAACGCCAGTCACGCGGCCCGTTATTTTGGCAGCGATGGTGGCTCGCTGGCGCGGGGTGACGTATCCGGTGGCGTTCAGCAGCGCCTCGCGGCTTCCTCGGCCCCCGGCCTTCCTCGCCACGGCTACTTCTACGGCCGGTTTCGATCCTAATAGGGCGTAAACGCCCGCTCCAACACCGGAGAGGATAATCAGCAGCCCAAAGAAAATGGCGAGGCCCTTCCCCACTTTGCCGCCTTTGCGCTGTCCTTCGTGGATGCGCAAAGAGCCCAGGTCGTGTGCGGGTGCGTCTCCTCGCGTCACCATATTATTACTGTTGTCCTTTCCAGGGAGGAATGATCCATGATAAATCCCATCCTCAAACAAGCCAAAGCCGAGCCCGCGAGCCCTTTGCAGGCGACCGAAGGGAGCGTCTCGCGGGTGCCCGGGAACTCACTGGGCGACGAGTCGGCAAAGAGTAGATGTGGTCCTCCCTTTCGACCTTCTGGGGTCCGCACAATCAGGGTGTAATCTGCGGCCCCCCTTGCCTCATCGCATGGAAGCGAACGGTGACACAGCGTTGAATGCGGTAATCGCCGGTCCCAACTTCAGCAAAGCGCAACTGCTTTTTGCCACCACTACAGATACCTTCCTGCTGGCCCCGCCAACACGGGCATTTCCCAGCAATTTCTTGCCTGCGCCGCTCGTCGGTGGTCCCAAGGGACCGGCCGGATATTTTCCTGGCAGCAACCCGTGCGGAACCACGCCGCCGATTTCGGCGCTGAAATGCGCGGAGATTTCGGAAACTGGTTTGCCGAGCGCCCAGTACCATCAGTTTCTCGCCGGCGGCGGCACGGGTCTGGAGAGTAAAACTCCCGATACACGCATCACCAATGTTCAGAATCCGCCAGCCGGACCATTTCAGATCACAAACGGCAGCACGTTCCCTTACGACGCTTATGCCGCGAGCCCTGTCCATCGCTTCTATCAGATGTGGCAACAGTTGAATTGCAATCTGGAAAATGCGACCTCGAGCAATCCTTCTGGTTGTAATGGCGCATTGTTTTCCTACGTTGGAGCGACCGTCGGGGCGGGCACGAATGGCGCTACCCAGCCGCCACTCTGCTCCTCCAATGGCAATACTCTTTCTTGCTTCACCTACAACTATTTGAACAGCGTTCCTGGCGCACAAACCACCGGTGCAGGGTCTACTGCTCTCGCTTTCTATAATGTGCAGCAGATGACGCTCCCTACTTCAAGAGTCTCGCAGACCAGTACACGATGAGCGATAACTTCCACGAGTCCGTCAATGGAGGCACCGGCGCCAACCACATCATGCTCGGACATGCCGACGCCATCTTTTCGGTGATGGCACGCGCATCCCGCTGCTCATCGTTTCACAATACTCGACGGGTGGTCACGTCACGCACGGCTACGCGGACCATGTCTCTATCGACAAATTCATCGAGAGAAACTGGAAGATCGGCACCATCAGTTACCGCAGCCGTGACAATTTCGCGAATCCAATCACGGCGCCAAGTAACCCGTACGTTCCGCTCAACGGACCGGCAATTACGGACCTCTTTGACGCGTTTAATTTCTCTAACTGATCGGTTGTAATCGGGTCGCATTCACCGGCCAGGAAAAGCCTCCTGGCCGGATTTTTTGTGTCCTCCTCCCTGGGGATGCCTGGCCTGCCAGGTCTTCCCCACAGGTTTTCGTCGTCCTTTGCAGAACCGACTTATTGTCTCTCGACGTTCTCGCTCGCTACTCTCCGATAACACGTATCCAGCCGCCGGTAGCGGCCAGAACCGCTGACACGACTGGTCTTGATGGGGGTGAGATCTGTGGTTTGTTCGGATTTCGTAACAACGATGGAGAAGAGCAAGAAGTTACAACTCGTGTCCTGTACAACTTGGGCTGCTGAGCAAATCCTGGGGAGCCGTAGCCGCAGGCGATGGTTATGACGATGTGATCAGCGTCACATATCGGGATTACCCAGCAAGCTTATGCTTACTCGAGTTTAAGGAGGTTGTTTAGAGGGTACAGCGGCTCCACGGGAGTTATCGTTACCTCGGGTTCATACAGTCTTTCTGCAGGTCCATCGAAGGGCTTCGGAATTCGGGGGAGGCGAAATCTGCTATCGCCGCGGAGAAACGCTGGTTGCCCCCCCGGGTGTTCGTGGTTTCCCCTTTTCGATATCTCTGTTGAACCTGCAACTTACTTTAGTAGATAAGACATGTTCCGGTTAGCCAAGTGGGCGACGGTAGGGCTTGCAGCGTGTTTGTTGACAGCGGTGCCCGCGAAGGCCGGTGTGGGATTTCAGCCGGTTTCGCAAGATGAGCTCAAAATGACCAGCGAGCCGCGGGCGCCGGGAGCACCCGCGATCATTTTGTACCTGCAGGTGGACCGGGATGACAATAGCCGCACTCCCCACGAAGACAATTACTTTCGCATAAAGATCCTGACCGAAGAGGGGCGGAAGCATGCTGATATCGAAATTCCATTTGCCAAGGGACGCGAGGAGGTGGTGAACGTAAGGGCCCGGACCATCAAGCCAGATGGCTCGATCGTAAACTTCGACGGTAAGGTTTTCGAAAAGGAATTGGTCAAGGGGAGGGGATTGAAGGTTCTGGCGAAGACTCTTACTCTTCCGGACGTGCAGGTTGGGGACATCATCGAGTACTTCTATACGATCGATTTGCAGGAGGGTTACCTTTTCGAGTCCCATTGGATTCTGAGCAATGAGCTGTTCACCAAGAAAGCGCAATTCTCGCTGAAACGCTACCTGGGCACCTACAGTAGGTGGGCCCTGCGCTGGAGTTGGCAGAGCCTGCCGGCAGACGCCGTCCCACCTAAATTGGGGCCCGACGAGATCGTCCGCATGGAAGCGAGCAACATACCGGCGTTCCAGACGGAAGACTACATGCCTCCTCCGAACGAGTTGAAGTCGCGCGTGGATTTTATCTATGAGCAGGGCCTCCCCGAGAAAGACCAGGACCGTTTCTGGAAGCAGGTTGGGAAGGAGCGGAACGGGCAATTGGAGAGCTTCGTCGGCAAGCGGAAGGCCATGGAGCAGGCGGTAGAGCAAATTGTCTCGCCAGCCGACTCGCAGGACGTAAAACTGCGAAAGATCTATGACCGGGTGCAGCAGATCCGGAACAAAACGTACGAGCTGCGGAAAACCGAGCAGGAAGAAAAGCGCGCAAAAGAAAAGCCGGCCGAAAACGTGGAGGAACTTTGGAAGCGAGGCTATGGCAACGGCGTGCAGCTGACATGGTTGTTCCTTGGACTGGTGAGAGCGGCGGGTTTTGAAGCCTAGTGGATGCTGGGTATCGGGTCGTAGCGAATATTTTTTCACTCCGGTGACGATGCAAAGCACGAAATTGAACGCCAACGTTGTGCTGGTGAAGCTGAATGGGAAAGACCTCTATTTTGATCCCGGAGGCGCCTTCACGCCGTTTGGGTTACTGGAATGGTCGGAAACCGGGGTGCCGGGGTTGCGGCTGGATAAGGATGGCGGAAGCTGGATTCGGACTACGCTTCCGGAACCCTCGGAGTCGCGGATCGAGCGGACGGGGAAGCTGAAACTAACGGAAACGGGGGATTTGGAGGGGAAGATAACCGTCACTTACACGGGGCTGGAGGCCATGCACCACCGGGTGGAGGAGCGAAACGCGGACGAAGTGGCGCGCAAGAAATTTCTGGAGGAGCGGGTGACGTCACAAATCGCGGTGGCCGCCGAGGCGGAACTAACCAACAAGCCGGACTGGACCAGTTCGGAAACGCCGCTGGTTGCAGAATTTAGCCTGAAGATTCCGGGCTGGGCATCGAGTGCGGGCCGGCGTGTGGTGATTCCTGCCGCCATATTTACCGCCAGCGAAAAAGGGCTCTTCGAACATGCCAACCGGGTGCAACCGATCTATTTTGAGTATCCGCATGAGAAGGCGGATGACGTGACCATCGAACTTCCGCCGGGATGGGAGGTGAGCAGTGTGCCACCGCCGCAGGATCTCAATGGGAAAGTAATCGTTTACAGCGCGAAAGTTGAACGGAGTCCGGGAACACTGCGGCTGACGAGGAAATTAACCATCGACATTTTGCTGTTGGAGCAGAAGTACTACGCATCGTTGCGGAATTTCTTTCAGACGGTCAGGACCAGCGATGGAGAGCAGATTGTTGTGCAACCGGGGGAAATCCATGCGAGTAACTAAGCGAGTAACTGGCCAGCGGGCGCAGCCTGCTCCTTCAGATCGTGGTCAGAGCGCTTTTTGCGGGCGGACTCTGCTGCTTGTCTTCTGGGCCGCGATATGGGTTATGGCCATCGTGCCGCGGGCCTCGGCCAGCGGGAACGCTCCACCGTGGATGCGAGTGCTCGTTGGGGTCACGTTGCCTTCCTATGACGAGAAGACTGACGCGGTGTTGCTGTATTCCGAAACGAACGTGACCGTTCTCTCCGCCGATAAAGTCAGAAAGCATGTGCGCGGGGCGTACAAGATTGTGAGGCCCGAAGGGCGGGAACATGGCACGGTAGATGTCTCTTTCAATCCGCAGAGGAAAATCATAAGCCTGCGTGGCTGGTGCATCCCGGCGCAAGGCAAGGACTACGAGGTAAAGGATGGGGACGCAACGGATTTTGCGGCGCCGGCCGAAGGCGGTTATCTGATCGCGGACACCAAGTACAGAGTCCTACATATTCCGGCGCCTGATCCGGGCAACATCATTGGTTACGAGTATGAAGTGGAAGAGCAGCCTTTCTGGTTGCAAGACAGTTGGGACTTCCAGGGAACTGATCCCGTGCGGGAGAGCCATTACTCTCTGCAACTTCCTCCCGGCTGGGAGTACAAGGCGTCGTGGCTTTTCTATCCCGAGATGAAGCCAACCGAAGGGGGCGGCAATGTGGCGGAATGGGTGGTCAGCGACGTGAAAGGGATCAGGCATGAGGCGGACATGCCGCCGCTGAGTGGTGTGGCAGGCCAGATGATCGTGTCATTCTTACCAGCGGGTGGGACGTCGCGGAAGAACGAGATCGCGAACTGGCACAGCATGGGGAGTTGGTACGGAAGTCTGATCAGCGAACGGATGGACGCGTCGGAACCGATGAAACAACAGGTAAACGTTTTGACGGCGGGGAAGACGACGCCGCTACAGAAGATGCAAGCCATCGCCGGGTTCGTGCAACACGACATTCGCTATGTGGCGATCGAACTGGGCATCGGGGGCTGGCAACCGCATGCCGCTCCGGAGGTTTTCTCGCACCGGTACGGAGATTGCAAAGATAAAACGACGCTGATGCGCACGATGCTGCGCCAGATTGGCGTGGACTCCTACCATGTGGTGATCAACACGCAACGGGGCTCGGTTACGCGTGAGACACCGGCTCACAACGGGTTTAATCACGTGATTGTTGCGATCAAGTTGCCGGATGAGTTAAAGGATCCGTCGCTGATCGCGGTGATGCAGCATCCCAAGTTGGGCAGGATTCTGTTCTTCGATCCGACCAACGAGTTGATCCCCTTTGGTGAGATTGGGGGCTACCTGCAGGCGAATTACGGTTTGCTGGTAACGCCGGAAGGCGGCGAACTGGTGGAGTTGCCACAACAGCCATCGGCGATGAACAGTATCCAGCGCGTGGGCAAGCTGACGCTCGACGGCAAGGGAATGTTGAAGGGCGACGTCGAGGAAGTGCGGCTTGGGGATCGAGCTTCGTCGGAACGCTGGCGATTGCGCACGGTCGCGAAGAACGAGGACCGGATCAAACCAATCGAAAACCTCCTGGCGGGATCGCTTGCCAGCTTTCAGATTGTGCGGGCCAGCGTGATCAACGTCGACCGCACGGACCAGCCCTTCGGCTTCAACTACACTTTCGAGTCTGACAACTACGCGAGGAGTGCGGGGAATCTGCTGCTGGTGCGGCCGCGGGTGCTGGGAAGCAAGTCATGGGGCGTGCTGGAGACGAAGGAGCCGCGAAGGTTCCCGATCGAATTCGAAGGGCCGTTGCGGGATACCGACAGCTTCGATATTTCGCTGCCGCCGGGCTATGAAGTGGACGAGTTACCGCCTCCGACGGATGCGGACTACCGCTTTGGCAGTTATCACAGTAAGACCGAAGCGAGCGGGCAAATGTTGCACTATACGCGTAGCATGGAAATCAAAGAGCTGAGTGTTCCCGTCAGCAAAATGGACGACTTGAAAAAGTTCTATCGAATGATCGCTGCGGACGAGCGGAATACGGTGGTGCTGAAACCGGCTGGGGCGGCGAAGTAGCGGGAATCGAGTGGTGGGTGTGGGGTGAAATTTCTGCGACAAATTCCTTCGATCGGTCCCACACAAGAAAGCCTTGAAGCTGGCAAAGATTCGCCCATTCGAGGTTTACTCAATCCGGCATATGTTCCTCACCCGGCTTGGAGAGAGCGGCTGTGACGCGTGGACTCTTGCGCGAATCGCGAGACACTCGAATATCAGCATCTCTCAACGGTACGTTCATCCTTCCGAGGATGCAGTGCTGAATGCGCTTTCACGTTTAAGTGGGCACAATTCTGGGCACAGCGCCGAAACCGCGATTCCTGCAGGGTCTGGAGAATTGCTGCTAAGCACCGCTAACCAAGAGGGTTAGATGGTGAGCGCGGTAGGAATCGAACCTACAACCTACTGATTAAGAGTAGGCGAGCCTGATAGGACCTTCCACGTCTTACTACTTTTAAGAATCAATGACTTACCGACAATCAAGCCCGCACGGGAGCAAGTTGGTTTGGTATTGAAAAGAAGCAAGTTAGCGCATATGGGATCGAATGGTACGGCACACTTATGGCACACCTGAATGGGGTTAACCCTGCGTTGAGATCCGCGCCAGTAGCCGCTCGTGTCGCGCACATGAAATCCGGCCTCCTCGTAGAACCGATGCGCAGCTTCAGGCCGGCGCATATCGCTTGATCGAGATGCTCCGTGCTTGCACTCGCGTTTTCGCCACGTCATAGGCGAGCTGCATCCGGAGAAGGTGATCCATGTCCGGGCCGAACGCCTTTTCGATGCGGAGGGCCATTTCCGGCGTCAGCGCGGCCTTGCCGTGCAGAAGATCGGAGAGCGTAGCGCGGCGCACTTTCAAAATCTCCGCCGCCTTCGACACGGTGAGGCCGAGAGCTTCGATGATTTCGGTTCTTATCAGGTCGCCCGGATGGGGCGGGTTCTTCATAGGCATTTCGGCCTCCTAGTGGTAGTCGATCAGGTCAATATCGCTGGCGGTGTTTGTCTGTTCGTCATAGTGGAAAACTAACCGCCAGTTTCCCGTGACAGTCAGGCTCCATGAGCCTTTCAGGTCGCCTTTAAGAGGATGCAGCTTCCAGCCAGGGAACCGACCGAGCTGCTCCAACATCTCGGCGGTTTCGAGGGCGAACAGAAGCTTGCGCAGCTTGTCGGCCATCGCGGACGGCACCCCCTTGGCGTTTCCGTCCTCATGGAGCTGCCTTAGCCCTTTGTGCCGAAAGCGGACAAGTTGCATGTTATCCCTTCACTATTCCAGTATGTACGGTTATGCCGTACACGTCAAGCGGTTTATTGTGGAAGGGAAAACCCGCACAGAATCTCCGCAATTGACTACAGGCAGCCGGCCTGCAAGTACAAGGGGGATAACCACGCGAACGCGCAGAAATGTCGGATTCGATCTCGGGATCGGGGCACCGAAGGCTGCTCGGATAGCCGGACATAAAGGACGTTATGTCCTGCTATCAGGAGAAGATTCCGACCTGCGAGCGCCTCTTTCGGAGAGTGGGTCACGCCAGATGATGAAATGAGCCGTACCCTTGCGTTTTGATGAGCACTCTCGCGGCTTGGGATAGTCAGTCTGCTTTCCCCATTGGCAACAACCTTATGTACTTCGGCTAAGAATTCCTGAGCGAGTCTGTGCATTTTCTGGAGTCGCAGTCGCGATTCCCTCTCTGATTCGTTTTCCGGATTCCAGTTCGCGCGCCTCGTCGTCATTTAATGATACTAATCCCCTCCGGTGCTTTATCATTCACTTCGGACGTCTGCACCTTCCGAGCACCTTCGCCGATTCAGGGAGAACGGTTCAGTCGGTCGGCCGCTACAAGGGTTCAGTTCTCCAGTGAAGAACTTTCTGAGACCGACTGCAGTTCGCGAAAAATGTCCGCGTGGTGCTGGCCAAGGTAGCGGGCAACACGGGCATTGCCGAGCAACTTCGCGAGGTAGCCGCGCGCTAGGACCAAATTAAGGACCTGATTTCCATGAGATTCCTCAATCAGCCCTAAATCGCGCTGCAAGACTTCCATCTCTTTTTCCATCTTCGCGACCTGTTCCGGGGTCAGGCCCTCGACTACTTTGTGTTTGTCAGGATCGACAAGCATGTCGGAGCGGGTAGCTGCCAGCAGAGCCTTTGTATAGGGCACCGAGAAGTTCCCCGTCGCCACCAACAGGTCGGCTACCTCAATCTGGCGCATTGGTTTTAGCTTTCGTAGAAAGGAGAATGCTCCTAGCGACACATGTTTATTCTTGAGGATCTCGATGGCCTCCTTGCAGATACCATTCAACAGGTCTCGCTTCTGTCGGATAATAGCCACATCCACTTTCAGCACCTTGGCGATCCGTTCTTCCGAGACGCCGTGCCGAATCGCTTTCAGGATCATATTGTGTTCCTGAATTGTGGCCATCCGGTTTACACGCCGATTGTATGTGTAGGTTTCATCGTCAGTCGCGATTAGGCAGCGCGCATGAGTTTCGCCGATCTGCCTCAGGACCTCAAGCCGCACGTGGCCATCCAGCAATAAATACGTGTCTGACTGGCCGTTGTGTGGGAACACGATCAGGGGCTCAATGATGCCGACTTCGCGCACGGAAGAAAGGACTTGCTGGTACTTTTGGCTGGACCGCATGACAGGGTTTACTTGCTTGAGCGGCAAGATGTTTGTGATCGGCACCACCACCCCCTGGGGATTAAACGCGATGGAAACCTGCTTAGTCATATTCAAGCCCTTTCGGCGATCTGAATCCTTTCTGCAAGGTGAGCGGGTAGCGACTCCAGTCCTTCAGCACGCAACAACGTGATGAAGTTCTCATCACGGAAGAGATTTCTTAGCGCGGATACGATGAACAGCAACCGGTGCTCCGTCAGCTGCGACTTCTTCACCAGGAGCTTTTGTCGGTCGGCTTCTTGACGATAAACACGAACCAGCGACTCTGCTGACTGCAAGCCGTTATTTCTACGTCGGACACCTGGGGTCGCACGTTTGCCGTTAGCTTTGCGCAGTTCTATGATGCGGCGAACGGTGAGCAGTTTGCGGCCCCGTAGAGTCTGATCTTCGTAGGCCTGGCAGAGGGCTCGCTGAATGCCGTCCTCGTCCGCATTCGCGATCTGCATCGCCACCGACAACGGTATCCGGCCTTTGTCGACGGCATGAAGAAGACGTTCTTCGCCGTTTTTCAACAGATGTGCGATTCCCACAACATAGCTCTTCGCCACATCGATTTTTTTGGCAATCTCAGTTGTGTTGTAACCTCGCGACTTCAGGCTGTCGATCTCCCGGAGCAACTCCAGTGGACGGATTTGGCGCCTAGCAATGTTTTCTACCAGGCTCATTAAGAAACATTCCTCCCTCGATGCTTCCTTCACAATTGCGGGAATCTCAACTTGGCCGAGGGCCATGAAGGCCTCAAGGCGACCTTGGCCGCACACCAGATCGTATGGTTTACCATCTATGGGCTCGATCCGACGAGCGACGGTAATGGGCCTCTTGAGACCGAGGCTAGAAATATTGGCCACGATGCCTTGGAAAGCCACCTTGTTCCGGCTTCGCGGATTGAGGACATTTATTTGATCTATGGGGATCATCTGAACGGTCGGAGCGGTATCGTTCATGCGGCCCCCGGTATCTGTGCGCGCTCGGCCATGCCGAAAAAGAAATCGAGGGTGACAAAACGATATGTATCCAAACTTACCGCGTTGTCTTCGGCGAGCAATAGCTTTTCAAAGGTCATGTCGAGACTTGGCAGGAGATAGTAGTCGAGCGGGCTCTGGTTGTCGGCGGCCATTCGGACTGCAACGGTGATGTCTGGGTTCAAACCGGCATCGATGCGAATTAACCATCGAAACGCTCCTGAGTCTCTTTGGCGGCATCGGGCGATAACGACAGCTGCGGTGAATTCATCATTCACCACCAACAAATCACTGGTGGGGTCACTACTCACAGCGCCTCCGAGTTGGCGAATATTGTCAATGACATCAGCAATGATCTTCGGATACATCAGGCGCAGTTGACGGTTTGTTTCGATGAACTCGTAGTCGCGTTCGGGAGCGTACCCGATCAACCCGTATGCCCGGATCAGGCTGCTAAACCGGCTGCGATAGACCGTACTGGACGCCATGCCGTCAGTCTCGTCGATCAGAAGACCAGAGAGACGGCCCGTGCGCTCCAGCAACCTGCGAAGTTGGTTCAGTAGTTCGTCATTGGTGTATTTGCGACTGCGTTCGCGAATGATGGTCTGCGCCCTTGTGAACAGGTCTGCTGGAACAATGGACTCGAATGCCGCATCGCTACGAATCCACATCTCAGGCGGGTTTAGAACGCGCTTTTTCTTCAGCTTGAAGGACATTCTGTTGTAGATGTTGTTGCCAACGTACTTCTCGTTCGTCAAGATCTGGTGAATCGTGCCTTGAGTCCAGGCCCGCCCCAAATCTGTGGTTATGCCACGTTCGTTCAACATCTTGGCGAGTCTCGATTCGAGCATTCTTTCTTCCACGAACATGCGGTACATCCAACGAACGATCTCCACTTCTTCGGGCGGCCCTGGAACGAGAATGACGCGGTCTGTCTGTATGCTCTTTTGCTCTCCCCGGTTGAGCACTCCCTTGTGTTGGCCGCTCACGTCACGCAGCATCCGCCGAAACCCAAACCCTGGCGAGCCACCCTGGCGAAATCCGAGTTCGATAAGGCGACATTGCCCGATAAAAACCTTGGCGGAAAGCTCGCGGCTGTACTCACCAGCCATGGCCCGCTTCACGCCCTTAACGATTGTCGAAATGGGGCTGCCGTCATTCTCAAATTGCTCAGCGCAATAGTGCACATCGATCTTTGCGCGTCGGCAAATGTACTCGTAATAGGCGCTCTCGTCCGCATCCTGGAAGCGTCCCCAACGGCTGACATCGTAGACAAGAATTGCGTTGAAGTCAGCTTGGCCATTCTCTACATCATGGATCAACTTTTTCAGAGCATCTCGACCGTCAATTCGAAGGCCGCTCTTGCCGGCATCTGTGTAGGTCCGCGCGATGGTCATGCCTCGGCCCTCAGCGTATTGCTGGATGACTTTCCTTTGGTTGTCGGTAGAGTACTGTTGGTGTTCTGTCGACATGCGGACGTATTCCACGACGCGGGTCGCGCCAGTACCGGATGGACATGATGAAGCCTGCTGTCGTCCCGTTTCTTCCATTGCTGGCAGTCGTCTGAAGTGCGGATTTCACGCGATGGGAACCGGGGCGACCCTAAGAGTCACTGCCGCTCTTGCGGACCGCTGGCCGGCGTGGTCACCTTGCGGGGGACCGCCTTAACGCCCAATGCTGGATTCTCCAGACATTAGTAGTTATATGACGAACGGCAAACCAGGTTCAAAGAGATGTTCTTTACTGCCTGACCCTAGGCTGAGGGGCACGGAATCCCAAGCACGATAATGATTTTGGCGGAAGCAAGGTTGTTCTTTTCATATAACCCATCTGGAGAGACAAGCCAAATGCTTGCATCCAGCGACCGAAGATCGACAGCCGAGTTGTTCTTTGCCAATTTCAAGAGCTGGTTCAGTTCAGATGTTAAGCGCGATTTCTTAGCATTAAGACGGTCACCGGCTCGCCGGTCTGCCCAGTAGCGCTTCATATAGTGGGGGTTTTTCTCGCGCCACTTCTGCTGACTGTCGCGGCATTGCTCGCGATAAACGGGATCTTCAACGAGTTTTTTCCGATGGTAGTCTGTGCGGCGGCGACGCTGACAATCTCCTGAGCTGCAGACTTTTTGATCCGGGTGGTACCTAGAAGGTCGGAATTTATGGATGCAGTACCTACACACATTTTCTTCCATGCTAACTGTGTAAATCTTCGCATGGAACGCGAATCCGGTCTGCACTCTCTGAAGAGGAAGCGGAACCCTGACGATTTTCGAGAAAGCCATGATGGGGCCTTAAGGCTGGGAAATCACCGCCCCGGCGAGCCTGATAGGACCTTCCACGTTCTTACTACTTTTAAGAATCAATGACTTACCGACAATCAAGCCCGCACGGGAGCAATTTGGTTTGGTATTGAAAAGAAGCAAGTTAGCGCATATGGGATCGAATGGTACGGCACACTTATGGCACACCTGAATGGGGTTAGCCCTGCGTTGAGACACGTCTACGATTGGCACACTTTGCAAGCCATGTAAACTTGCTTGCTACCTACAAGTTTGCCTTGGCAAGTCGACGCAGGAAGCTCTCCTTGGCGGCGTGTACTTGCCGGATCTTCTCCAGTTCTTTTTGAAATCCTACCGTCTGGCCGCGGCGAACTGCGAGATCATGCAGGTCAGTTAGCAAACTGACCGCTTTGTCATAATCTTTGGGCTGCCGCATCTGGATATGCGTTGCAACCTGTTTCCAGATTTCCGGTTGGCGTCGTCCTATTTGATCGAGATACCGAGCCCGGTTTGCCTCATCCTCTACCCGTCGTTTTGCCGCTTCCGCTATGCGCTGTTCGTTGAGTAGCCGGGCTCTCTCCTTCGCACGCGCATGGGCCGCTGCCAGAAGATCGCCCACCTTACGCCGTTCGTTTGCAAAGGGCACGTCAGAGGGTTGCTGTAAGTCCGTACGCCGGTAACGCCGCATGAAGTCGTTTCGCCAGCACTCGCCCTGCTTCACGACCGCAGTAATGAGCAACTCGTACTTGTCCTTCTCCGGCAGGCCTCGAATCCATGCGGACAGCTCTTTGCGGCTCGGTCCAGTGGCGAGTGGGTTTGAAGCCTGTGCTGCAACGTCGACGAGATCCTCGTCGATTTCGAGGAATTCGATCAGCGCGTCGAGAGGACCGGACAATTCTTGCAAGCCTGCAGGTACGGGCGGCTCCATTTCATCTTCATCAAGTCCTCCATCCTGCGCACCGCGAAGCCAGCCGAGATACAGGCATCGGAGGTCGCCGCGAAGCAGGTCTGAGCGCAGAGGCATCAGGGAGGCCATCCATCCGGTTCCGTCGTCCTCGCCATCCCACTCCGACTCACATCCAAATTCAACGATCACGAATCTCGCGGTTCTTTGCACACGCACGGTCTCGCCTGGGATCATGGCCTTGAGCAACTTGTAGTCAACCGATTCCTGCGGGAGGCGAATATAGAACTCATGCGTCCCCCAGTTCGCGAAGTAAACAAAAGCGTCAAAATATTTCTCCAGCAGCTTACTCGGGTTGGCTTTCAGGTCTCCCCATTCGTAGTGGTTCGTAAAGCTCGTTGTGGTGATTGCGGCTCGCGTCGAGATGGAACGGAGCGCGGCCATCTCTTTTTTCGTCAGCGGACGGTCGATTGCGCGGAAATCGTAATACTGGTATTCGCTCACCAGGACCCTCGCCGCCAGTGGCGATAAGCGACAATCCATTCCACTCCTGCAGGTGCCGGCGTTGGCAAAGGCAGCTCCAAGATTGGGATCTTCTGGCGCGTTTTGCCTCGACGGCAAATGGCAACAATTTGGCCGTCTAGCGTCATGTCGACTTTCTCCACGTCGGCATCGACGCCGAGGACCTTCACACGGAACGGCAACGCTAGGTATTCCTCAATCATGGTGAAGAAGCCGCCCACCTGTTCTTCCTCGCCGTAAGCATCCATGATCGCTTGTTCGATCAGTTCCTTCAGCCTCGCCTTGCTGAGCGAAGGGAGATTTGTCCCAGACTCGCTTTTCAGCTTTCGCAGATGCAGAACCGCCGGGCGGCTGCTCCGTTTTGTCATGTTTCTCCGTTGATCGAAGGCTCTTTGGGGGATCGATTTTCAACCTGCTGAAAGAACGAAGTTTCGTTGCTGGTATCCCGGATCGTGTAGCCGATCAGGTTGTACCCTTTCAGGCGACGCGCGTACATTCGCGCCAGCATCAGGACGTTGGAATCCACGTAATCGTAGACTCGCACAACGCGCTTGGCATCATGAAGTCGATGGAGACGCCCTACATATTGCTGTAGCGTTCCCTTCCAAGAGATGGGCATCGCCAGAAAGAGCGTATCCAAACGAGCGTCGTCGAATCCTTCGCCAATGTAACTGCCGGTCGCCAGAATGATTCTTGGCTCGCACTCTGGCACGGCCGCGATTGCCTCTGCTGTCGATCGTCGTTGTTTCTTGCCCATGCCTCCCTTGAGGATGAACACATTGTTCACTCTGCCAGCAAGCTCCGCCTCGAAATATTTCAAGTGCTCAGTTCTGCCGGTAAGAAGCAACGGTGAGCGGCCATCTTTAGTTGCCTGGATGAGATCGGCAAGGATCAATTCATTGCGTACGCGATCATCAACAAGTGCTGCGTACACCTCCTGAATCGTCATATCGGTTTGCTCAGGCGGCAAGAAGAAGTCCGTCAGCCGCGGAACTACTTCGTGCTCGAACGGCGTAGCTGCCGTCATTGAGCGGGCGCTGAGCTTGAATCGAATCGGGCCGCACTGCATATAGATGATGGGATGATGTCCATCTTTCCGTTCTGGAGTTGCTGTCAATCCGACAACATACTTTGCTTTCACCTGCCTCATCACCTGCTCAAAAGTAAACGCCGATAGATGGTGACATTCGTCAACAATCACTTGGCCATACTCTGCCACGAAGTCTTTCACCCCTTCCTTGTCGTGGGCGCTTTGAAGAATGGCGATATCGACACAGCCGCTGCGTTTGGCCACCCCTCCCCCGATTTGGCCGATTGACTTTGCGGGAAGACCGAGAAACATCGCCAATCTTGCATGCCACTGGTCCAGCAACTGTTGACGATGCACCAAGATCAATGTGTTCACCTTCCGTGACGCAATCAACCATGCTGCGACTGCCGTCTTGCCAAAAGCTGTGGGAGCGCAGAGAATCCCCTCATCGTGCTGTGCGAACGCGTCAACGGCATTCTGCTGTAACGGGCGAAGTCGACCGGAGAACTCTACTTCGATCGGGCGACCAACGGACCGTTCGTCCCTAACCATGGGCTTGATGCGGTGCGATTTCAATAGCTCGATGACCTCCGCCAGACAACCACGTGGTAGGGCAATGTGCTCGGCAAGTTCCTCGCCACAGGCGATGACTCGCGGCTTGTTGAAAGTGGGAAGTCGCATTGCTTGCGCCTTATAGAATTCGGGGTTCTGGAATGCCCCAAGGCGAAGCAACCGGTTCAACATCGCGGAAGGAAGATCCTTCTTTTCGATATACAAGAGGTTGCCGCGAACAACTTGGACCTGCACCGGAAAGGGGCCTGGTGTTGGACGCTCTGCTCGCTTTCGGGATGGTGGCAACGTCCAAGGATCTTGTCCATCATCTTCCGCAGAGCTGATTCTCACTCCGACAAGATCTCCACTTCGTTGGGCTTCCAGAACAACGGCCTCAGCAGCAGCAATAGGCATCCGTTTCACGCTCGCCAGAAAGGCCCATTGGTCACTGTACGGACGAAACTCCGCATCTACGAAGACGCTGTTTCCGTCTGCACGAGGAAGTTTTTGCAGAGGCAGAGCGATTAAGTTGCCAAGCCCTCCCTTTGGCATGGTGTCTTGGTTGGCCTCAGTGATCACTTCAAAAGCGGCCAACGATTATCACTTCAAAACCGGCCAACGGGATTGGCCGTCCAGGACTGAGAATGTTCTATCCTGCCGCCTCCTGTGGTGGCAAGTCGGTTTTGGT
>Ga0181526_10000203_pt1 | contig 64729 bp, 56 predicted proteins | sample PEATcosm2014_Bin_35_FD_119750 | JGI IMG/M metagenome (GOLD analysis project Ga0181526, IMG submission 119750) | Peatland microbial communities from MTU Mesocosm Facility, Houghton, MI, USA - PEATcosm2014_Bin06_30_metaG | ecosystem: Environmental > Terrestrial > Soil > Wetlands > Peat | place... | reverse complement strand
GTCCGTCGAACCCGAGTCAGTTGAGACGGAGTCAGTTGAGACGGAGTCCTTTGAGCCAGGGTCCTTTGAGCCAGGGTCCTTTGAGCCAGGGTCCTTTGAGCCAGGGTCCTTCGAGCCAGGGTCCTTTGAGACGGAGTCCGAGACGCTCGAGTCGGTGGCGGCCGCCGCTCTCGGGAGCGAGGCCGGGAGCGCCGTCCCGGGTGGGGTGACGCTGGCCGCACTGGCGGGCGACCTTGCCGTCGCCTCCTCGCCGAGCTCGACGGACGAGCCCGCGACCGCCCCCGTCACGGCGAAACCTCGACCGGGCGGCCAACTACCCGAGCGAGAGGCGCCGACGGCGGCCCAGCTCGAGGCGAGCGGCCGGGCGCGGGGTCGCTGGGTGGCCCCTGACGGCGCCTGGGAGACGACGCTGCGAGGACGCCAGGTCATGAACGACCCCCGCCTCTACCGGGGCGTCGCCTTCACCGAAGCGGAGCGGCGCTCGCTGGGTCTCGTCGGCCTGCTCCCACCGCAGGTCGTCCCGCTGCACGAGCAGCTCACGAGGGCGTTGGGCCAGTACTACGCCCAACCGACGGCGCTCGCTAAGCACGTCTACCTCTCCTTGCTGCAGGACCGCAACGAGGTCCTCTTCTTCCGCCTCCTCTCGGAGCATCTTCCCGAGATGCTGCCTGTCGTCTACACGCCCACGGTCGGTGAGGCGATCCAGCACTACAGCCAGGAGTACCGGCGACCACGTGGGGTCTTCCTCTCGGTGGACCGCCCCGAGGACATCGAGCTGTCCCTCACGGCTACGAGGCTCGGCGCCGACGACGTCGATCTCGTCGTCGCCACCGACGGTGAGGCCATCCTCGGCATCGGCGACTGGGGCGTCGGAGGCATCGGCATCTCGCTCGGAAAGCTCGCCTTGTACACCGCCGCCGGCGGCATCGACCCGGGGCGCGCCATCGCCGTCATGCTGGATGTCGGCACGAACCGGCAGTCACTTCTCGACGATCCGCTCTACCTCGGCAACCGGCACCCTCGAGTGGACGAGCAGACCTACGACGCTTTCATCGACACCTTCGTCGAAACGGTCACCCGCTTGTTCCCGAGCGCCCTCTTGCACTGGGAGGACCTGGCGGCCCGCAACGCCCGCCGCATCCTTCATCGCTGGCGCGACGACGCCTTCACGTTCAACGACGACGTGCAGGGCACCGGCGCCGTGGCGCTGGCCGCCGTTCTGTCGGGTCTCAGGCGCTCAGGCGGGCACCTGGCCGAACAGCGCGTCGTCATCTTCGGCGCCGGCACGGCCGGCGTGGGAATCGCCGAGCAGCTGCGCGACGCCATGGTGGCAGACGGGTTGGACGCCGAGGCGGCGCGGCACCGCTTCTGGCTCGTCGACCGAAACGGTCTCCTCGTGGAATCCCTCGGCGCCGCCATGGGCGAGTTCCAGCGCCCGTGGGCACGGCGCGACGAGGAGGTCTTCGACTGGTCGCCGGAGGACGACGGCAGGATCGGCCTCAACGAAGTCGTCCGCCACGCCGGACCCACCGTGCTCGTGGGCACCTCGGGCCAGCCCGGCGCCTTCACGGAGAACATCATCCGCAACATGGCACTCTCGTGCCAGCACCCCATCATCCTGCCGCTCTCGAACCCGACCGACCTCGTCGAAGCGGAGCCGTGGGACATCTTGCAGTGGACAGGTGGACGAGCCCTCGTGGCAACCGGGAGCGCCTTCGACCCGGTCACCTACGCCTGGTCGACTCACTACATCGGACAGGCCAACAACGCCCTCGTCTTCCCCGGACTCGGCCTCGGAGCCACCCTCGTCGGGGCCGTGCGGGTGACAGACCACATGTTGACGGCCGCCGCCGAGGCCATCTCGGCTCAGGTCGACATGACGATTGCCGGGGCGGCGCTGCTCCCGGAGATCGACTCGCTGCACGCGACGTCCGCCGCCGTGGCGCTCGCCGTGGCCGAGGCGGCTCTCGACGACGGCGTCGCCCGCTGGGCACTGCCCGAGCAGGCCTCCGCCGCCGTCGAGGCAGCCATGTGGAGGCCGCAGTACCGCCAGATCCGGGCCGTGTGACGTGAAGCGGCGCCGGCTTGCCAGCGCCCTGACCGCCACCGTGATCGTCGCGTCGCTGGCGGCGTGCAGCCGGCCGGCGGCCGCTCCGGCCCGGCGGCACGCCACAACGACGACGCCGGCTGCGCAGGTTCGAGCCCTCGTGCTCGACGCCGCCGCCTCGACCGAGAGCACGAAGTCGGCTCACGAGACCATGAGCGGCACGCTGACGATCGCCCAGGGCGGCGAGGAAGAGACGCTGACGATCACGGGAAGCGGCGTCGTACGCTTCTCGGGCCCGGCTGCGACGTCGTACGCCCTCACCTTTGCCCTCCCGTCGACGAACCAGGCGTTCACGATCCGAGAGGTCGTCGTCGGCAACGCCGTCTACGAGCAGGCCGCTGCCTCGGCAAAGTGGGTCGAGATCGCCGACATCGCCCATCTCAACACCGACGGCATGACCTCCGCCCTCACGGTTGGGGGCGACTCCACCTCGCCACCACAGTTGCAACGTCTCTTGAGCGAGGGAGCGGTCCTCATGCCGGCGCCTGCTGCCACCATCGCAGGCGTGCGCTCTCGCGTCATCGGCTACTCGATCTCACACGCCATGATCGTGCGCCTCCTCGATGCCTCCGTCATCGGGCGGGCTCCCTTGCGGAGGGAACTCGCCCAGATCGCCGGCGGCCTCGACGGCGACATCTACATCAACAGCAGCGGCCTCGTGTGGCGGACGACGGGGCACATCACCAAGGTCGAGGACGGCGAGGAGTTCACCATCGACCTCGCCACGACCTATCTCGACTACGGGGCGCCGGTGCACGTCCTGGCGCCGGCGGCGAGGAACGTCACGGTCGTGCCGCTGGGAACGGACCCGTTCGCCGACACTCAGTCTGCGGCCCCCTCCGGCGCGCCCTCCTAGTGCCGCTCGTCTGGGCTGATCGCCTGCGGGAGCGCCGAATCGGCGTGAACCACCTCAGGTGGTCACGGTTCGCGCTCCGTTCTCTGAACTGGAATCGCCGCACCGGGTCCGCCGGGACCTCGTCGTAGGGCAGCTCTTCGAGACGACGAAGGGCTTTCGTCCCCGCCGGCCCGCTCGTACAGCGTCTCTGTGTGCTCCATCGCCTGACGTATTGCCCCGCCCGAGCTGCCGCGTCACATGGAGCTTGCGCCCCCGCTATTTAGTGTTACTATGTACCGGTAGTCAGTATCGCTGAGTAGCTCGAAGGAGGTGATCCGTGGGCAAGGAGATGACGGAGATGCTCAAGGGCACGCTGGAGGGCATCGTCCTCGCGATCCTCTCCGGCCGGCCCGCGTACGGCTACGAGATCACGGCATGGCTGCGGGAGCAGGGCTTCTCCGACATCGCCGAAGGGACCGTCTACGCGCTGCTCATCAGGATCGAGCAGCGCGGCCTCGTCAGCGTGGAGAAGATCCCGTCCGAGAAAGGACCCCCGCGCAAGGTGTATTCGCTCAACGCTGAGGGGCAGGAATGTCTCGAAGAGTTCTGGAGGACGTGGAGCTTTCTCGCCGAACGGCTCGAACAGCTCCACGAAGAAGGCAAGTAGACATGGCCACAGGGTGGATTGAGCAGAAGAGGCGCTACCGACAGTACAAGGCGCGCACGGAACAGCTTCCGGAGAACTATCACACGGCGATCGATGCGCTGGTGCGGTACATGTATCGCTTCGGGCCGGGCACGGGGGGCGCCGTTTTGTCGATGCTGGAGGATCTTGCTGATCTCTTCGAGCTGAGCGCAGCGAATGGAACCCCGGTCCGCGCCGTCGTCGGGGAGAACCCTGTGGAGTTCGCCGAGGCGTTTCTCCGGAACTACCCGGAGGGTCAGTGGATCAGCCGGGAGCGGGAACGGCTGACCAACGCCATCGATCGCGTCGCGGGCAACGAACCGTGACGAAGGAGAGAACCGATATCTAATGGCAGACAATCACATTCAGGGGCCTGCGATCCACGTGCAGGGCCTGGTGAAGTCGTACAAGAAGCTGGACGTGCTGCGCGGCGTGGACTTCGACGTGGCCCGGGGGAGAATTTTTGCCCTGCTCGGCCCGAACGGGGCGGGCAAGACCACGGTCGTGAAGATCCTGTCCACGCTGCTCAAGGCCGACGCGGGGACTGCCAGGGTCAACGGCTTCGATGTCGCCACGCAGGCTGCTGACGTGCGGGAGTCCATCAGCCTCACCGGACAGTTCGCGGCCGTCGACGAGATCCTCAGCGGACGAGAGAACCTCGTGCTGGTCGCCCGGTTGCGGCACCTCAAGGATCCGGGCGCGATCGCCGACGACCTGCTCGAGCGTTTCTCGCTGACCGAGGCGGCGACGCGGAGGGTCTCGACGTACTCGGGTGGCATGCGCCGCCGCCTCGACATCGCCATGAGCCTCATCGGGAATCCGCAGGTCATCTTCCTCGACGAGCCGACGACCGGGCTCGACCCCCAAGGGCGCATCGAGGTGTGGCAGGCCGTCAGGGAACTCGCCCAGCTCGGCACGACGGTGCTGCTGACGACGCAGTATCTCGATGAAGCCGAACAACTCGCCGATCGGATCGCGATCCTCCACGGGGGTCGGATCATCGTGAACGGCACCCTCACCGAGCTCAAGCGACTGCTACCGGCCGCCAAGGTCGAATACGTCGAGAAGCAGCCGACCCTCGAAGACGTCTTCTTCGCCCTCGTCGGTGCCGAGGGCAAGAACGGCGACTCCGGCAAACATCGCAGCGTCGGCACGGAGGAGTAAGGAACAACAATGACCAAGCATTTCTTCGTCGACACCGCCGTCCTGCTTGGACGGTCCCTGCGCCACATCACGCGCAGCGTGGACACCATCATCACAACCACGCTCATGCCGATCGCCTTCATGCTGCTGCTCGTCTACGTGTTCGGCGGCGCCATCAAGTCAGGGTCGGGTTCGTACGTGAACTACCTGCTGCCCGGCATTCTGCTGATCACGATTGCTTCGGGCATCTCCTACACCGCGTTCCGGATCTTCCTGGATATGACGAGCGGCATCTTCGAGCGGTTCCAGTCCATGCCGATCGCACGCTCGTCCGTGCTGTGGGCGCACGTGCTGACCTCGCTGGTCGCCAATCTGATCTCGCTCGTGGTCGTCGTGCTCGTCGCTCTCCTCATGGGCTTCCGTTCGGGGGCGGGAGTGCTGGCGTGGCTGGCGGTCGCCGGCATCCTGATCCTGTTCACCCTGACGTTGACGTGGCTTGCTGTCATCCCCGGTCTCTCCGCGAAGTCCGTGACCGGCGCGAGCGCGTTCTCCTACCCGCTCATCTTGCTGCCGTTCATCAGCTCGGCATTCGTGCCCACCCACACCATGTCTGGCCCAGTACGCGCCTTCGCCGAGTACCAGCCGGTGACCTCCATCGTCAACGCGATCCGCGACCTGTACACGCGGCAGCCGGTCGGCACGGAAATCTGGATCGCCCTTGCCTGGTGTGTCGGCATCCTCATCGTCACCTACGTCTTCGCCATGGTCGTATACCACCGCCGGATCTCCTAGTGCACGTCGAGCTGGTGCACCTCGAGCGGGGCGCGACTCGCGTCTACAAGGTCTCTGGGTAGAACACCTAGAGGACGTCGTGCGGGCCGAGCCCGTACGCCGCCCGTGCGTACTCGCGAGCCATCCGGTCGGTGCTGAAGAACGAGCCGTTCAGTGCGACGGCTGCTCTGCGGATGCGGAGGTAGTCGTCGGGCTTCTCGAAGTAGGTGGGGGCGACGACGTCGTCGAGCTTTGCGTAGAGGGAGGCGGCGTCGCGTCCTGCCACCGCGAGGACCGCCGCCTCGTCCGTGCCGGCGATGGCGTTCTCCCCGTCGGGCTCCTCGCCGACGGCCCAGCCCGTGACGCCCTCGACGCATCCCTCGATCCACCATCCGTCAAGGACGCTCAAGCTCGGGACGGCGTTCACGGCCGCCTTCATCCCGCTCGTGCCGGACGCCTCGAGGGGGCGTTGCGGTGTGTTCAGCCAGACATCGGACCCGGCGCAGAGCGCCGCCGCCAGCGCCATGTCGTAGTTCTCGAGAAACACGACCTCGACGGAGGACGCGAACCTACGGCCCGCAGCCACGAGGGCGCTCACCGTTTCCTTGCCGGCGAGGTCACGAGGGTGCGCCTTGCCGCTGCAGACGACTTGCAGGCGGCCATGCTTTTCGGCGATGGCCGTCAGTCGTTGCGGGTCGGAGAGCAAGAGCAGGGCGCGCTTGTACGGCGTCACGCGGCGGGCAAGACCGATCGTGAGAGCGTCCTCGTCGAGCCGGACGCCGGTGTGCGCCGCCACGATCCCGAGCAGTGCCTGCTTGGAGCGAGCGTGCGCCGCCCCGAGGGCCTCGAGCGGGATGTCGCTCGCGTACCGGAGCATGCTGCTGTCCCGCCGCCACCCGGGGAGATGCTCGTCGAAGAGCGTCGCCATGGGCTCTGACGCCCAGTAGGCGACGTGAACCCCGTTCGTGATGGAGGCCACTTCGACCCCGGGCATCATCGCCCGGGCCACCTCGGCGTGACGCCTCGAGACGGCGTTCACGTAGGCCGAGAGGGCGGTTCCGAGCGAGGTCATGTTGAGAACGTCTCCGCTCAACTGCCCGAGGGATTCGAGGACGGCGGTGTGGCGAGCGCCGAGCACCTCCTTCACGAGGGTTGCCGGGAAGCGGTCGTGGCCGGCGGGCACCGGCGTATGGGTGGTGAAGGCGCAGCGGGAGCGCACCGCCGCCACGTCTCGCGGCGTGGGAGCCGTCGCATCGCCCATCTCCTCTTCCAGCAGCCGCAGGGTGAGCAGAGACGCGTGCCCCTCGTTCATGTGGAACTTCGACAGATGGCCGTAGCCGAGCTGGCGCAGCATGGCGGGACCGCCGATGCCGAGCACGGCTTCTTGCCGGAGGCGATGCTCGAGGTCGCCGCCGTAGAGCTGGTCGGTGATGTCACGGTCCGCCTGGACGTTCTGCGCCAGGTCCGTGTCGAGGAAGACGACGGGTACGACACCTCCGCTGACGCCGCGCACGAGCAGCTCCCAAGCACCGATGACGACCGATCGGCTGCCGATGTCGACCTTCACGGTCGCCCCCAGCCGGCGCAGCAGCGCGGCGCGATCCCAGTGCTCCGGCGTCTCGACCTGGTGACCGGCCGCATCGATGCGCTGGCGGAAGTAGCCGTCACGGTAGGCGAGGGTGACCGCTACGAGGGGCAGCTGGAGATCGGCCGCCGAGCGGAGGAAGTCACCGGCGAGCACGCCCAAGCCACCGCTGTAGGTGGGCAGTCGAGGGTCGAGAGCGACCTCCATGGTGAAGTAGGCGACAGTGCGCTCCGCTTCCGGGTGCCCGCCTGGAGCGAGGTGGGCAGCCGGGCTCTTTCGGGACGAAGGCATCCGGGCATACTACGGGTGGCATCCGGCGGGGCACCCCGATCGGCCCGCCCGATGGGTCGGCGCCCGCCCTGCTACGGACGGCTGCTTCGGAGGCCGTCGTCGGAGATGACGTCGACGAGGCTCTCGAGCGAAGCGAGCGAGTGCCCGTCGACGAAGTCGTCCACGAAGGGGAGGGCGGCCGCCATGCCGCGCACGACCGGCGAGTAGCCGGGGGATGCCTTCAGTGGGTTGACCCAGACGAGACGATGGGCGACTCGCCGCAGCCGGCGCATCTCCGACGCCAGGACGGCGGGATCGCCACGGTCCCATCCGTCGGAGAGAATCACGACGACCGCTCCTCTCGCCATCCCGCGGATGCCCCAGTTGTCGTTGAACGCTTTCAGGCCGTCGCCGAGGCGGGTGCCTCCGTACCAGTCGGAAACGGCCCGGCCGGCTTCGGCCAGGGCGACGTCCGGATCGCGCCACGACAGCGACCGCGTGATCCTCGTGAGGCGGGTGCCGAGCACGAAGACCTCGACGAGACCGGCGCTGCGGGCCGAGATGGCGGCGTGCGCGAAGCGGAGAAACCCACGCGCATACTCCTCCATCGACCCCGAGATGTCCACGAGCAGGACGGTGCGCCGGGGTCGGAACGAGGACGCCCGCCACGCCCGATGGAACGGCTCGCCGTCCGAGCCCAAGGCACGCCGCAGGGTGCGGCCGATGTCGGGTTCGCCGCGGTTGTGCTTGGTGGAGGCGAGCCGGCGGGAACGGCGCCGCGCCGTGATCGGACGGAGCTGGGCGAGGAGGCGCCGCGCCTCGGCCCAGTCGGCATCGCTGTAGGCGGCGAAGTCGCGTTGGCGGAGCAGCTCGACGGCGCTGTATCGCACGACACGCCGGCTGGCGGCCTCCTCCGGCGTGTCGTCAGCACCCGCCGGAGGCTCGTCCTCGTCGGCGGCGAAGTCCGTCGGCACGGCCAGCGGCACGACGACCTGCGGCGGCGGCACCCCTTGCACGCGGTCGAAGAACAAGCCGAAGGCCCAGTCGTAGACGGCGGCGTCCTCCGGCCGTTGCACGAGCGTCGCCCTCCCGGTCCAGTAGACGGCGTCGCGCCGATCTAGACCGACGACCCCGAGCGCCTGGGCGTAGGCCACGACACTGCGGACGGGCACCTCCACCCCGCCCGCCCGCAGCAAGGTCGCGAACCCGACCGCCACCCGCCCGCCGACGCCCCCGCCGGAGTCGGTCACACCGTCCCCCGACACAGCCAGCCCGCCCCGCCCCGGAACTCGTCAACCGGCCCCGCGCCACGACCGGCCGGCGCCCCGGCACCGGAACCCATCACACGGCCCTTCTCCACACCCAGCCCCGCTGTGCTCGGTCGGACGCCCCACTCCGACGGTCGTGACGTGACGTGCGGAGGTTTCTCCGCCCGGCGCGGCCACCGACCGTCGGCCAAGGAGGCCTCAGACCGCACGCGCAGCAGCCGCATCGATGAGCCCCGCCAGCCCGAAGGCGCGCACACGGTGCTGATCCTCCTGGTACTTGAGGACCGCCCCGAGGGTGACGTCCATGACGTGGGCGTCGATCTCTGAGGACCCGAGCGCCGCCAGAGCCGCTGCCCAGTCGATGGTCTCGGCCACTCCGGGCGGCTTGTAGAGGTCCATCGACCGGAGCGCCTCGACGGCGGCGGCGATCTGGCGGGCGAGGCGGGGGGCCGCCTCCGGGGCGCGCAGCAGGACGATCTGCACCTCGCGCTCGAAGTCGGGATGCTCGATCCAGTGATAGAGGCAACGGCGCTTCAGGGCGTCGTGGACGTCGCGGGTCCGGTTGGACGTGAGCACGACGACGGGTGGCTCCGCCGCCCGGATCGTGCCGAGCTCGGGCACGGTGACGGCGTACTCCGAGAGGATCTCGAGGAGGAACGCCTCGAACTCGTCGTCGGCACGGTCGATCTCGTCCACGAGGAGCACGGGGACGGGTCCGATCGTGGGTTCGAGGGCACGCAGGAGCGGCCGACGCACGAGGAAGCGCTCGTCGTAGAGCTCGTCCTCCGCCGCCCGGGCGGACTGCCCGCTCGCCTCCACCGCCCGGAGGTGGAGCAGCTGGCGGGCATAGTCCCATTCGTAGGCGGCCTGCGAGAGGTCGATGCCCTCGTAGCACTGCAGGCGGAGCAGCTCGCCGCCCGTCCAGCGGGAGAGGACCTTGGCGACCTCGGTCTTGCCGACGCCGGCCTCGCCCTCGAGCAGGAGCGGGCGGCGCAGCGTGACGGCGAGGAAGATGGCCGTGGCCAAGCCCTCATCGGCGAGGTAGTCGTTGGCGGCGAGGGCGGCGACGACGTCATCGACGCTCGTCGGGGGCATCGAGAGGGAGTCCACGCTGGACACGCTAATGGCGCCCCCGACGGGCTGTTAGCCCCCTGAGCTGCGCCAGATGACGATCACGCCTCGGCCGCCAGCTCCGAGGGTTGATCGCCGAGATTGATCTCGGCGATCGTCGTGGCCGCCGAGGCGGCCGCTTCGGCCAGCAGCATGGCGGTGAGGGCGTCGCCGAGGAGGTTGGGATTGCCTTCGGAGGCCAGCCTCGTGGCGAGCAGGCCGATCTCGCCGCCGATCTCCGCGATCTCGAGCGGCACCGCGATGGCTCTCGCCATCGCCTCCGAGAGCGTGGCGTCTCGTTCGTCGCCACCGATGTCGGTCGGCAGGCGGCGGGCCGCCAGGACGGCTGCGTAGGCGCTCGCATCCTCATCGGCGAGCTGGAGCGCCCGCTCGCGAAGGCGGTCGGCCGCGCGGGCGATCTCGGCCGCCGACCCGAGGGAGGCTTCCGAGAAACGAGCGGCCATTCCGCACAGCGCCGCCGCCAAGGCGACGGAGACGGCGGCGGCGGATCCGCCGGCGGGCGCCGAGGTGCGCGCCGCCAGCGAATCGAGCAGCTGGGTCACGGTCAGCTCGGCGAACGGCCCTCCGCCGGCCGGGACGCCCGCCACGCTCACGAGAGGCCGACGATCTCGCCGTCAGCGTCGATGTCGATGTGGGCTGCCGCAGGATCCTTGCCGAGACCCGGCATCGTGCTCATGTCGCCGCAGATCGGGTAGACGAAGCCGGCCCCCACGGAGGCCCGTACCTCTCGCACGGGCAGCCGCCAACCGGTGGGAGCACCCTTCAGCGTCGGGTCGGAGGAGAGCGACAGGTGCGTCTTGGCGATGCAGACCGGCAGGTGCCCGAAGCCGTTGCGCTCGTAGTTGTCGAGCTGACGGGAGGCCGCCGGCGTGTAGTCGACACCGTCGGCGCCGTAGATGCGGGTGGCGACGGTCTCGATCTTCTCTCGCAGTGACGCCTCGTCCGGGTAGAGCACCGAGAACTTGCTCGGCTCGGCCGTCGCCTCCACGACGGCTTCGGCAAGGTCGGCCGCCCCGCGGCCGCCGTCGGCGAAGTTCGTGCACACGACGCTGCGAACGCCGAGGGCATCGGCGACCTCGTCGATGGCCTTGTACTCGGAGGGGTGGTCGTCGGGGTAGGCGTTGATGGCCACGACGGGCGTCACGCCGTGCACGAGGATGTTCTCCAACTGCTTGCGCAAGTTGGCGCCACCGACGGCGACGTCGTCCGGGTTCTCCTCGAGCAGCTCGGGAGGAAGCGGGCGCCCGGCCACGATCTTGTACTTGCCGGAGTGCGCCTTCAGCGCCCGCACCGTCGTCACCATGACGGCGGCGTCGGGAGCCAGCCCCGAGACACGGCACTTGATGTTGAAGAAGCGCTCCGCTCCCATGTCGGCCCCGAAACCACCCTCCGTCAGCAGGAACTCGCCGCAGTGACGGCCGATGAGGTCGGCGATGATCGATGAGTTCCCGTGGGCGATGTTGCCGAAGGGGCCGGCGTGCACGAGGACGGGCGTGTTCTCGAGGGTCTGCAGCAGGTTGGGCTTGATCGCCTCCCGCATGATGACGGCCATGGCGCCGGCGACGCGCAGCTGCTCGGCGGTGACGGGCTCGCCCTCCTTCGTGTAACCGACGACGATGCGTCCGAGGCGGGCGCGCATGTCCTGCAGGGACGTCGAGAGCGCCAAGATGGCCATGACCTCGGAGGCGGCCGTGATGTCGAAGCCGGTCTGGCGCGGGATGCCGTCGAGGCGGGTGCCGAGCCCGAGGACCCCGTTGCGGAGCTCGCGGTCACAGACGTCGAGCACGCGGCGCCACGTGATCTGGTTGAGGTCGAGGCCGAGCTCGTTGCCGTGGAAGAGGTGAGCGTCGAGCATGGCCGAGCAGAGGTCGTGGGCGGCCGTGACGGCGTGCATGTCGCCGGTGAGGTGCAGGTTGAGGGCGTTCGCCGGTACCGCCTGGCTGTAGCCGCCGCCGGCGGCGCCCCCCTTGATGCCGAAGGTCGGTCCCATGGAGGCCTGCCGGATGGCGATGACGGCACGCTTGCCGATGTGAGCCATGCCCTGGCCGAGGCCGAGGGTCGTTGTCGTCTTGCCCTCTCCGAGCGGCGTGGGCGTCACGGCGGTGACGACGACGTACTTCGCCGCCGGGCGGTCGGCGAGCTCCTCGATGGCCGCGAGGCGGATCTTGGCGACGTAGTCGCCGTAGTTCTCGAGCAGGTGGCGCGGCAGCCCCATGGAGTCGGCGATCTCGGTGACCGGCTTCAACGACGCGTTCCGGGCGATCTCTTGTGTCGTCGGCATCGGCATTCTCAGCGTCTCCTTTGACGGGTCGCGAGGCGACCTGGTGTATACAACGAGACTGCCACAACGACGTTTTGTGCGACAGGCGGTACCATCCCGCCGTCGCGAGGCAAGGAGGCGCCGGTGGCAAACGGGCACTACGACTTCATCATCGTGGGCGGAGGATCGGCCGGCAGCGCCCTCGGCAACCGGCTGACGGCGAGCGCCTCCAACCGGGTTCTCGTGCTCGAAGCCGGCCGCCCCGACTACCCCTTCGACGTCTTCATCCACATGCCTGCTGCCCTCACGTTCCCCATCGGGAGCCGCTTCTACGACTGGAAGTACGAGTCCGAGCCGGAGCCGCACATGAACGGGCGGCGCATCTACCACGCCCGCGGCAAGGTGCTCGGCGGCTCCAGCTCCATCAACGGGATGATCTTCCAGCGCGGCAACCCCCTCGACTACGAGCGATGGGCGGCCGACGAGGGAATGGGCGAATGGGACTACGCCCACTGCTTGCCCTACTTCAAAAAGATGGAGACCTGCTTGGCGGGAGCCGACGAGTACCGAGGCGGCGGCGGGCCGCTCGTGCTCGAGAGGGGCCCGGCGACGAACCCGCTCTTCGCGGCGTTCTTCGAGGCGGTCCAGCAAGCCGGTTACCCCCTCACCCACGACGTGAACGGTTATCAGCAGGAAGGCTTCGCCGCCTTCGACCGCAACATCAACCGCGGGCGCCGCCTCTCGGCCGCCAGGGCCTACCTGCACCCCGTCATGCGCCGTCCCAACCTCGAGGTTGAGACGCGTGCCTTTGTGACGCGCATCGTCTTCGAGAACGGGCGGGCCGTCGCCGTCGAGTACCGCGCCGGCCGCGGCCCGCTGCAGCGGGTGCGGGCGGGCGAGATCATCGTGTGCGGGGGCGCCATCAATTCCCCCCAGCTGCTGCAGCTCTCCGGCGTCGGTGCCGCCGCCGAGCTGGAGCGGCTCGGCATCGACGTCGTCGCCGACATCCCCGGCGTCGGTGAGAACCTGCAGGACCACCTCGAGGTGTACATCCAGTACGCCTGCAAGCAGCCGGTCTCGGTAGCGCCCGCCCTCAAGATGTGGCGCCGCCCCTTCATCGGGCTCGACTGGTGGCTGCGCCGGCGGGGTCCGGGGGCGACGAACCACTTCGAAGGCGGCGGCTTCGTCCGCAGCAACGACGAGGTGGCCTACCCGAACCTCATGTTCCACTTCCTGCCCATCGCCATCCGCTACGACGGCTCGTCGCCGGCCGGCGGGCACGGATACCAGGTCCACATCGGGCCGATGTACTCGGACTCGCGCGGGAGCGTGAAGATCGTCTCGCCCGACCCGGGGCGCCACCCGGCGTTGCGCTTCAACTACCTGTCGACCGAGCAGGACCGCCGCGAGTGGGTGGAGGCGATCCGCATCGCCCGCCACATCCTCAACCAACCTGCCATGGACGATTTCAACGCCGGCGAGCTCTCACCGGGCAGCGGTGTCTCGAGCGACGCCGACGTGCTCGACTGGGTGGCTCGCGACGGCGAGACGGCGCTCCACCCCTCCTGCACCTGCCGGCTCGGCACCGACGCCCTCTCCGTCGTCGATCCCGCCTCCATGCGGGTGCACGGCCTCGACGGCTTGCGCGTCGTGGACGCCTCCGTGATGCGCTACGTCACGAACGGCAACATCTACGCCCCCGTCATGATGATCGCCGAGAAGTCGGCCGACCTCATCCTCGGCAACACGCCGCTCGCCCCCCTGCACGTCGAGTTCTACCGCCACGGCACTGCCTCCGGCCCCGGCCAGCTGGAGTCCTCCGGTGCCTGAACGATCGCACGGCCTCTTCATCGCCGGCGAGTGGGTGGCGGGCGCCTCGTCGGCGACCGCCGTCAGCCCGTCGTCGGGCGAGACCTTCGCCCGCGTCGCCGTCGCCGACGAGAGCCAGGCCGGGCGGGCGGTGGAAGCCGCCGCCGCCGCCTGGCCGCAGTGGGCGGCCGCCTCCGCCTTCGAGCGCGCCGCCGTGTGCGCCGCGCTGGCGGCCTGTGTCCTCGAGCACCGCCACGAGCTCGCCCGTGCCCTCACCGAGGACCAGGGCAAGCCGCTCGTGGCGGAGGCCTACGACGAGGTGGACGAGCTCGCCGTCTACTTCTCGATGGCGGCCGAGGACGCCAAGCGGATGGAGGGCAGCATGCCGTCGTCGGTCTCGGCGGCGCGACGAGTGCTCACGGCGCGCCTCCCCCTCGGTGTCGTCGGCGTCGTCTCCCCCTGGAACTGGCCCTACACGATGGGGGCCGAGGTGTTCGCTCCCGCCCTTGCCGCCGGCAACACCGTGGTCTGGGTGCCGGCGCCGACGACGACGGCGTGCTCGGCGCTCCTCGTCGAAGTGCTCGCCGGGGCGCTCGCCGCAGCCGGTGCCCCTGCCGGCGTCCTCAATTTCGTCTCCGGCCCGGGCGCCGTCGTCGGCGACGCCGTCGTCGCCCACCCGCTCGTGAACGGCGTCGGCTTCGTCGGTTCCGTCGCCACCGGCGCCCGCGTGGCAGCACGAGCAGCCGGCAAGGCGCAGATACTCGAGCTCGGGGGCAACGGCCCCATGGTGGTGCTGGAGGATGCCGATCTCGAGCTGGCGACGGAGGCCGCCCTCGAAGCGGCCTACCTGTGTGCCGGTCAGAGCTGTACGGCGGGCGAGCGGTTCCTCGTGCACGCCTCCGTGCGCGCCGAGTTCGTGGAACGCGTCGTGGCGGCGACGGCAGAGCGGGTGCGGCTCGGCGACCCGTACGACGCGACGACGACAATGGGCCCGCTCAACAACGAGGCGACGGCTGCGAAGTTCGACGAGCACGTCGCCGGGGCCGTCGCCGCCGGCGCCCGCCTCTGCATCGGCGGGCGGCGTGCGCCGGACCGGCCGACACCGCTCTATGCCGAGGCGACGGTGCTCGACGGCGTCACTCCCGACATGCAGATCGCCCGCGAGGAGACCTTCGGCCCGGTCGTGCCGGTCGTCGAGGTGTCGTCGATGTCGGAGGCCCTTGCGCTCACGAACTCCTCGCCCTTCGGTCTCACGGCCGCCGTCTTCAGCGAGGATCTGGAGCGGGCGCTCGCCTTCGCCGAGGCGGCCCGCGCCGGCTGGGTGAACATCAACGCCTCCACGAACCTGTGGGAGTCCCACCTGCCCTTCGGCGGCCGGGCCGGCTCGGTGAGCGGCCGGGGGCGTGTCGGCGGCCGCTTCGTCATGGAGGCCTTCACGGAGCCGAAGACGATCGTCCTGCCCGCACCGCGAGGGAGCCGCCCCGCCGGCGCCTGAGTGGGCGCCGGCGGCTGTCCTTGCCGCGGCGGCGCCCTTCTCCTGAGCACGGGGCGGGCGCCGGCGGTACCGTTGCGTCGCAGACTCGACGGGCGCGACGAGGAGACGAGGACATGGGGGACGCTGACGCCGCGGCGGACATCGTTGGGACGGCCGACGACCCGCTCGTCGAGGCACGAGCCCTCGCCGAAGGTGCCTTCGCCGCCAAGCTGCCGCTCCGGCTCATCGGAGGCCTCGCCGTGCGGGTGCTCTGCCCCGACTTCCCGCCCCGGCTGCGACGCGACCAGGACATCGACTTCGCCTGCCTGGGCAAGGAGCGCAAGCAGGTCATGAGCTACCTCGAGGAGAGCGGTTGCGTCCCGGACAAGCGCTTCAACGGCCTGAACGGTGATCGCCAGATGTACTTCAACGCCCCGTCCGGGCGCCCCATCGACGTCATGGTCGACCGGCTCACGATGTGCCACACACTGGATTTCCGGCCCAACTTCTCCCTCTTGCCCTTCACCCTCGACGTCGTCGACCTCTTGCTCACGAAGCTGCAGATCTTCGAGCTGAACGAGAAGGACGCCCGCGACATCTTCCACCTCCTCTCGGCCTTCCCGGTGAGCGGCGACAGCCCCGGCGAGGAGGGCCTCGAGATCAATCGCGATCGCTTCTGCAAAGTGCTCGGCTCTGACTGGGGCTGGTGGCGCACGGTGACGGGCAACCTCTCCAAGCTCCCGCTGCTGGCGAGCGACCATCCCGACCTGCTGCCGAGTGACGCCCGCCACGACCCGCTCCGCACGGCGCAACGCCTCATCGACCTCGCCGACGCGACGCCGAAGTCCTTGCAGTGGAAGGTGCGCTCGAAGGTGGGCGAGAAGGTTCGCTGGTACGAGCTGCCTGAAGAGGTCGACCATTGACAGCAAGGCAGGCGGAACGGAGGTTCCACCATGTGGACCTTCCTTGACCGGAGTTCCGCTGGGTGGTACTCGTTTTGCCGAAACGGAGGCCAGCCGTGAAGATCTTCTTCGCCACAGACATCCACGGTTCCGAGGTCTGCTGGCGCAAGTTCCTGAACTCGGCCGCCTTCTACAAGGCCGATCTCGTCATCCTCGGCGGCGACGTCACCGGCAAGATCATGGTGCCCATCGTCAACCACGGCACGTACTGGCAGGTCGTCCTCAGCGGCGAGACCCAGCAGCTGGAGACGGAGGCCGAGCTGGAGGAGGTCGAGCGCAAGATCCGCAACCGCGGCTACTACCCGACCCGCGTCGACCCGGACGAGCTGGCCGCCCTCAACGAGGAGGACGGCTCCATCGACCGCCGCTTCACGGCCGAGATGATCTCGACGCTCGACCGCTGGCTCGACATGGCCGACGGCAAGCTGCGCGGCGGCGAGATCCCCTGCATCGTCAACGGCGGCAACGACGACACCTTCGACATCGACGCCGTCGTGGAAGCCTCGCCGTGCGTGACCTTTGCCGAGGGCAAGCTCGTCGACCTCGACGGCTTCTCCCTCGTGTCCATGGGCTACACGAACCCGACGCCGTGGGACACGTTTCGGGAGGCGCCGGAAGAGGACCTCCGCAAGCGGATCGACGACGTCGTGCAGCAGATCCCCGACATGGGTCGGGCGATCTTCAACTTCCACGCCCCGCCCTACGGCACCGGGCTCGACGACGCCCCCGCCCTCGACGCCAACCTGCGGCCCATGCACGGCGGCGTCGTCATGAAGGCGGTCGGCTCCACCGCCGTGCGTGACGCCATCGTCGACAACCAGCCGATGCTGTCGATCCACGGCCACATCCACGAGAGCCGCGGGATCAAGAAGATGGGACGCACACTGGCCATCAACCCGGGCAGCGTCTACGGCGACGGCGTGCTGCAGGGTGCCGTCATCGACCTCAACATGAAAAAGGGCAAAGTCGACAGATACATCCTTGTGAACGGTTGATCCTTGTAAACAGCTTGATCCGAGGGGAGGGGCACATGGCAACGGTCGAAGGAGCGGGCAGTCTCGGGGGTGGCCGCGTCGGCTCGGAGGCACCGACGCTGTTCCTGCGAAAGGCCACCGGCCTCGTGCGGGGCTGGTCTGTGCGGGACTCCATCATCTATGCCTGCCTGTCCACCAACGTCGTCACGCTCGGCATCGTGGAGATGTCGTACAACTCCTTCATCCCTCGGGGTCAGCTCCTCACCTCCATCCTCATCTCCGGGGTCTGGGTGTCCTTCCTCGTGGTCACCTACGCCGGCCTCATCGTCACGATCCCGCGCGCCGGCGGTGACTACGTCTGGCAGAGCCGCATCCTCGCCGGGCCGCTCGGCTTCGTCATGGCGACCACCGGGTGGTGGTTCATCCTCTGGCTCTGGGCGCCCATCTACGGTGCCGTCCTCAACGAGGAGCTGTTCCAGCCGCTCTTGATCACGCTCGGGCACCCGGGTGCCGCCTCCTGGTTCGGGACCCACACCGGCGACTTCGTCGTGTGCCTCATCACGATCGCCCTCGCCGGCCTGCTCGTGTCGCTCGGGATGAACGGCTACGCCAAGGTGCAGAAGTGGTGCTTTGCCGGCGGCCTCTTCGGCTTCGCCGTCATCCTCGCCCTCCTGCTCTTCTCGAGCCACGGCAGCTTCGTGAGCGCCGTCGACACCTACGGCAAGGCGCTCTTCCACACGAACAACGCCTACGCCGCCACGAACGCCGCCGCCAAGACCGACGGCTACGTCTCGCCGCCCTTCAGCCTCGGTCCCCTCGGCCCGAGCATGCTGCTCATCCCGTTCATGATGTTCTACCTGCTGTGGCCGAACTGGGGCTCGACGCTGTACGGGGAGATCCGGGGGGCGAGCGACTTCAAGCGCGTCTTCGCCGGGATGTTCAGCGGTCTCTGGCTGACCGTTGCCCTCTCGGTCGCCTTCCTCCTCCTCGTCGCCAAGACGATCGGCTACGGCTTCTACAACAACGCCAACGCCGCCTGGTGGACCTACTACTACGCCGTGCCGCATGCCGCCACACCTGCCATCTCGATCTGGCCGTACCCGATCATGATGGTCGGCTGGCTCATCCACAACCGCGCCTTCCAGGTGATCCTCATCCTCGTCATGTGTCTGTGGTTCATCGCCTGGGTGGGCACCCTCTTCCTCTCCTCGACGCGGGTGATCTTCGCCGCCGCCTTCGACCGCGTCCTGCCCGACGCCGCCGCCACGGTCTCGGAGAAGCGCAAGGTGCCGATGGCCTCCCTCGTCCTCATGCTCTTGCCCGCCGTCGCACTGTCGGCCGTGTACGCCTACTCGCTGCAGTTCCAGACCTACACGCTCGATGCCACCTTGGTCATCGCCGTGACGTACTTGTTCAGCGCCATCGCCGCCCTCCTGCTGCCGTGGATCAAGCGCGACCTCTGGGCGGCGTCGCCGGCAAGCAAGATCAAGCTCCTCGGCGTGCCCGTCGTCCCGGTCGCAGCCGTCGTCACGATCGGACTGCTCGGCTTCAACATCTACGAGTGGCTCACGAACAGCACCTACGGCGTGAACAATCACAAGTCCGAGGTCTTCATGGGCTGTCTCTACGCCGGAGCCATCATCCTCTACGTCGTCGCCCGCCTCGTGCGCAAACGCCAGGGCATCGACCTCGGCCTCATCAACCGGGAGATTCCCGTCGAGTAGCCGGGCGCCGGTGGGCAGCCGCCTCGTGCCTCTGGGGCCGGCGCCCGAACGGGCGCCGGCCGGGCTCCCGTGCTCAACCTGCGGCGTGCGCCCAGACCAGCCAGAATCAAGATCATGAGCGACACGACACGGGAATCCGCCCCGCCCACGAGCGCCGCCGCCACGGGGGAGGCGACTGGCCGCCGCCCTGGCACGACAGCGCGCGCCGTCATCGTCGGCGCCGGCATCGTCGGGAACAGCATCGCCTACCACCTCGCCCGCCTCGGGTGGCGGGACCTCGTGCTCGTGGACAAGGGACCCATGCCGAACCCCGGGGGCTCCACCGGGCACGCCTCGAATTTCATCTTCCCCATCGACTACTCGAAGATGATGACGGACCTCACGGCCGACAGCACGGCGCAGTTCAAGGAAATGGGCGTCCACATCGAGTCGGGCGGCATCGAGGTGGCGCGCACGGCGCAACGCCAAGAGGAGTTCCGCCGGCGCGCCTCGGTCGCAAAGGCATGGGGAATCCCCGTCGAGATCATCTCACCGGCGGCCGTCGCCGACCTCGTCCCCTACCTCGACCCGAGTGTCATCGTGAACGGCCTTCACTTCCCGACCTGCGGCGTCGTCGACTCCTTGCGCGCCGGCACGATCATGCGGGAGCGGGCGGAGGGGCTCGGCGCCCTCGAGGTGCGGGCGAACACCGAGGTGCTCGGCATCGAGACGGCCACCGCCGGCCGCCGCAGCGTCATCGAGCGCGTGCGCACGACGCGCGGTGACATCGAGACGAACATCGTCGTTGTCTGCTGCGGCGTCTGGAGCCCGCGCATCGCCGCCATGGCGGGCGCCCACATCCCGCTCACGCCCATCGTGCACCAGATGATCAGCGTGGGCCCGATCCCCCTCTTCGCCGGCACGGTCGGCGAGATCGGCTACCCGATCATCCGCGACGTCGACACGAACATGTACGAGCGTCAGCACGGCGGCGACATCGAAGTGGGCTCCTACGCCCACCGCCCCATCATCGTGCGGCCGGACGACATCCCCTCCAACGAGGAGGCATCGCTCTCGCCCACCGAGATGCCCTTCACCCAGGACGACTTCGACCCGCAGCTCGCCGAGGCGCTCGAGCTCATGCCCGAGCTGCTCGGCGACGAGAGCGTCGGCATCCGCTACGCGATCAACGGCCTCATCTCCATCACGCCGGACGGGCACCCCGTCCTCGGCGAGTCGCCCGAGGTGAGCGGGCTGTGGTCCGTGGCGGCCAGCTGGATCAAGGAGGGACCCGGCATCGGGCGCGCCGTCGCCGAGTGGATGAACGGCGAGCAGCCGGAGATCGACATCCACGAGGCCGACATCGCCCGCTTCTACCCGTTCCAGACGACGCAGCGCCACGTCATCTCGCGGGCGAGCGAGAGCTTCAACAAGATGTACGGCATCGTGCACCCCGCCGAGCAGTGGGCCGAGGAGCGCGGCATCCGCTTGGCACCGATGCACGCGGCCACCAGCCAGCTGGGCGCCGTCTACTTCCAGACGGCCGGCTGGGAGAGGCCCTTCTGGTACGAGAGCAACGCCCCGTTGCTCGACCGCTACGGCGGCGCCGTCATGGCGCGTGAGGCCGAATGGGAGTCGCGGTGGTGGTCTCCGATCATCAACGCCGAGCACCTCGCCATGCGGGACGGCTGCGGCCTCGTCGACCTCTCCGCCTTCGCCGTCCTCGACGTCACCGGGCCGGGCGCCCTCGCCGTCCTGCAGCAGCTCGCCGTCGCCCAGCTCGACGTGCCCGCCGGCAGGGTCGTCTACACGTCCTTCCTCGACGAGGCGGGCGGGTTTCTCGCGGACCTCACGATCATGCGACTGTCAGGAGAGCACTTCCGCGTCGTGACGGGGGGCGCAGACGGCATGGCCGACCGTCACTGGATCGCCGAGCACCTGCCCGCCGACGGCTCCGCCCAGCTGACCGACCTGACGTCCTCCTGGACGACCATCGGCCTCTGGGGCCCGAACGCCCGCCGGACCCTGTCGGAAGTGACGGCCGAGGACGTCTCGCACGAGGGTTTCGCGTTCGCCACCTGCCGGCCGATCGAGCTGGCCGGCGTCGTCGCCATCGCCTCTCGCATCTCCTATGTCGGCGAGCTCGGCTGGGAGATCTACGTTCCCTTCGAGCAGGGCGAGCGGGTCTGGACGAGCCTGCACGAGGCGGGGCAGGCCCACGGCCTCGTCCCGGTCGGCATCGGCGTCTACGGCACGACCGGCCGTCTCGAGAAGGGGTACCGGGCCTTCGGCAACGAGCTCACGCCCGAGTACAGCCTCGTGGAGGCGGGCATGACGCGACCCTCGGTGAAACGCCAGGACTTCGTCGGCAAGGCCGCCTATCTGGCCCAGCGCCAGCAGCCCCCGGCGGCGACCCTCTGCACGCTCACCGTGGACGACCACACGGCCGCCGACGGCCGCAAGCGCTACCCGCTCGGGAGCGAGCCCGTGCTCACGCCGGCGGGCGAGCGCATCGTGGACTCGAAGGGCCGTCCCTCCTACGTCACGAGCGCCGGCTCGGCGCCGTCGCTCGGCAAGCACGTCCTGCTTGCCTACCTCCCGCCCGAGCTGGCCGTCGCCGGTACCGCCCTCGCCGTCGAGTACATGAGCGAGCAGTTCCCCGTCACCGTGGCGGTGGCGGGATCGACCCCGCTCTTCGATCCCGAGAACGCCCGCGTGAGGTCCTGATGGACGTCCTCGTCTGCGTGAAACGCGTGCCCATGGTGGGCGGTCGCATCGTCGTGACCGCCGACGGCCTCAGCGTCGACGACCGCTCGCTCGCCTTCACGATGAGCCCGCACGAGGAGTGCGCCGTCGAGGAAGGCGTTCGGCTCGTCGAGCGCCACGGCGGCTCGGTGACGGTGCTCACCCTCGGTCCGACCGAGGCGGTGGACCAGCTGCGCGACGCCATCGCCGTCGGGGCGAACGGCGGCATCCTGCTTCGCACCGACGGTCGCGAGTGGGGCCCGCAGGCCACGGCGCAGGCGATCGCGGCGGTGGCGGAGCGGCACGAGGAGAACACGGGTTGGCGCTACGACCTCCTCCTCTTCGGCAACGAGGCGGCCGACACCGGCGACTACCAGGTCGCCGTACGTGTCGCCCACCTCCTCGGCCTGCCCTGCGCCACCGGCATCAAGAACCTCGAGATCGACGTGCACGGCGCCCACGCCCGTCGCGAGTACCGCGGCGCCACGGAGCTCTTCGAGCTCCCGCTGCCCGCCGTCGTGAGCGTGAAGGAAGGCATCAACCTCCCCCGCTACCCGTCGCTGCCCGGGCGCATGCGGGCGAAGAAGGCCTTCATCGAGGAGATCGAGCCCGAATGGCGAGAGGAGGGCATCCACCTCGACTCGCTCCGCGTGCCGGAGTCGGAACGCCGCCAGGCCGTCGTGCTCGGCCGTGGCGTCGAGGCGGTGCCGGCCCTCGTCGACTTGCTCGAGCAGCTCGGGATGCTGTCGTGAGCGTCGTTTGCTTCGTCGAGCAAGACAGCGACGGTGTCGTCATGGACTCGTCGCTGCGTGCGCTCACCTTCGCCCGCTCCCTCTCCTCCCAATCAGGCGAGGACGTGCTCGCCGTCGTGGTGGCCGTGCGCCCGCGGGGAACCGCCCCGGCACCGGCGGGCGGAGGGGGCGGGTCGGCCGCCATCGGGGTCGCCCGTGACGCCCACGAAGCGCTCGCCACCTACGGTGTCGCCGACGTCTGCGTGCTCGTGCTGCCCCGCACGGTCGGCTACGCCCCGCGAGCGCTCGCCACGGGGCTCGCCCAGCTCGCCGGTGCCGCCCGAGCCTCCGCCGTCGTCGCCGCCGCCACCGACCACGGCAACGAGGTCATGGCCCACCTCGCCTCCCTCAGCCATCTGCCCATGCTCGCCAACTGCTTCGAGGCCGACCGCCTCGCCCCGACGACGCTGCGCCTCAGCCGGCATCGCTGGGGAGGCAGCCTCATCGAGGACGCCACGCTGGAGGCGTCGGTGGCGCTGCTCACCGTCGCCGCCGATGCCGTCATGCCGACTCCGGCCCTCGTGGCGACGGAGCCGGAGGCTCGCACCTTCACACCGGAGCTCGCCGAGACCGATCTCGCCGTGCGGGCCGTCGAATCGCGTGACGCCGGCGGGGGCGTCTCGCTCGCCAACGCCAAGGTCGTCGTGAGCGGCGGCCGCGGGGTCGGAAGCGTGGCGGGTTTCGAGGCCCTCGACGAGCTGGCACAGCTCCTCGGGGGCGCCGTCGGCGTCTCGCGGGCCGTCACGAGCCTCGGTTGGAGGCCGCACTCCGAGCAGGTCGGCCAGACGGGTACGCGGGTCGCCCCCGATCTCTACCTGGCCTGCGGCATCTCCGGCGCCATCCAGCACCTGGCGGGTTGCCAGAGTGCCAAGGTGATGGTGGCCATCAACACCGACCCGCAAGCGCCCATCATGAGCAGGGCCGACTACGCCGTCATCGGTGACCTCAACGCCGTCCTGCCGGCACTCGTGGAGGCCTTGCGCGACCGTCGCTGATCGTTTCGCAGCTCCGGCCGGCCGGCCTGCCGCGCCCCCGCCCCTCACCGCCTCGCTGCCGGCGCCTCGCCCAGCCGTTCGAGGAGCTGGCGCCGCCAGCGCTCCGTCTCGGCCACCTGATTGAACGTGAACACGTGGAGGCCTTCGACCTTCGAGGCGGGATCTGCCAGCATCGGCCCGATCCGGGCGAGCAGCCGGTCAGGGGCGTATCCGCCCGGCGCGTTGAGCTTCAGCACGGTCGAGGAGTGCGAGCGGAGGTAGCGGACCGAATCGGCGAGGCCGATCTTGGAAGCCATCGACACGAGCTTGGTGCGGTCGACGGGACCGGCGATGCCGACCCGCAGCGGCAGCGTGACGCCGCGGGCGCGTACCCGGTGCACCCAGCCCTGCAGCGTGCGGGCATCGAAGCACAGGTTGCTCACGATGTAGGAGGCGTATCGGCGCTTGTCCCACATCGCCTGGATGGTGACGTCGTCGTCGATCTTCGGGTGGCTCTCCGGGTAGCCCGTAATGCCCGTGCGAGGCAGCGGCCGGTCGAGGAGCTCGCCCATCTCGTGCAGCGCCTCGAGGAGCGAGAGCGAGCTGTCGAACTTCCCCGCCGGCGGATCGGAGTCGCCGGCCGGCACGAAGATGTCCACGATCCCGAGCTCGTGCAGGCGGGCGACGATCTCGCCGAGGTGGGCGCCGTCGCGCACGAGGCGGGCGGAGATGTGGGGCACGACGTCGTAGCCGGCGCCGGCGAGGCGCCCCGTCAGCTCCATCGTCGCTTCGAGGCCCTTCGTCGGCGATGCTGTCACGGCGACGGTGATCTCGCGGGGGACGAATTCGAGGACGGCGCCTTCGATGCTGGCCGTCGGGATGACCTCGTAGCGGCAGGCGACGAGGGAGGCGGTGGCGGCGCGCAGGCCCCGGCGGATCACGGCGCTCCTGCTGCCGCCTGCTCGAGGAGGTGCTCCAGCTCGTCGTCGAGGCGGCCGCTGCCGGTCCGCACGACCTCGAGGGGAAGCCCGAAACGGCCGGCGATCTCGCCGGCGAGGCGTTCGAGCTCCGCCGTCGGGCGTTGCGCCAGCCAGACGAGCCGGCGGTAATTGCCGAAGTAGTCCCCCCACAGCTCGGGGTGACGGTCGAGGCCGAGCTCGCGCACGACGCTGCGGCTGAAGCTGCGCACGAGGAAGTCGGTGAGGAGATAGCTGCCCGCTTCCTCCTCGAAGAGACCGGCGATGCGTTGCGGGCCGGCAAAGACGTCGTAGCAGTGCAGGCCGCCGAGCCGTTGCAGGCCAAGGGCGCCGCACACCTCGTCGAGCCCGCCGTAGGTGCCGCAGTCGGCGTAGGCGACGACGACGGTGCGACCGGACTCCTGCAGCCGGCGCGCCAGCCGGGCCACTTCGCCGGCGATGAGCTGCGGGCGGTTGTGGAGCAGGGGGGGGAGGGTGTGGACCTCGACGTCGCCGCCGCCGTGAGCGCTCCGCTCGGCGGCCGCCCGCACCTGCGCGGCGATGGCACCGCAGGCGATGACGGCGAGCCGCTTGCTCCCCTCGAGCGGCCCGCTCACCGGCGACGGCCCGCTCCCCCGCGACGCCACCGCTCCTGCCGGCGCCGGCGCTGCGGTCTCCTCAGGCGGGGAACTGCAGCAGCTCGACGAAACGGTCGTTGAAGTCGGCACGATCGGACAGCTCGACATAGTTCACCTCCTCGAGCAGGGCCATGGCGCCGGCGCGCTCGCGGACGCTGAGCAAGGCCATCTTCGCCCCCTCGCCGGCCACGTTGCCGGCGCTCACGACCCGCAGCACGGGCAGCGGCGGCACGAGGCCGAGCCGCACGGCGCTCGCCGGCGACAGGTAGCTGCCGAAGGAGCCGGCGAGGAGCACCTGCTGCACATCGCTCGCCACGAGGCCGGCGTCCTCGAGGAGCAGGTGCCATCCCGTCGCGATGGCGGCCTTGGCGAACTGCAGCTCGCGGACGTCGCGCTGCGAGAGGTAGATGGAGGCCTCCGCCTCGTCCCGCCACGACAGCACGAAGACGCGCTCGGCCCCCACCATCGTGAGCCTCGGCGCCACGCCGGGGGCGATGCGAGCAGCCTCCTCGTCCGCCACGAAACGCCCCGAGCGGTCGAGCAGACCGAGCGACACGAGCTCGGCGACGGCGTCGACGAGCCCGGAGCCGCACAGGCCGATCGGCTCGACGTCGCCGATGACGCGCAGCTCGATGTCGCTCTGCGAGATGCGGACACCCTCGATCGCCCCGGCGGAAGCCCGCATGCCGCAGCGGATGGCGGCGCCTTCGAAGGCCGGCCCGGCGGGGGCCGCCGTGGCGAGCAGCCGCTCGTTGCTGCCGAGGACGATCTCGCAGTTCGTGCCGATGTCGATGAACAGGCGGGTGCGCGGATCGCGGTCCATGCCGGAGGCGAGAAGGCCGGCGATGATGTCGCCGCCCACGTAGGCCCCGAGGGCGGGGAAGACGACGGCGCGTGCGCGGGCGTGCACGTGCACGCCGAGCTCGCTCGCCAGCATCTCGGGCCATTGGCGGGCCGTCATGACGAACGGCGCCATACCGAGCGGCTCCGGGTCGACGCCGAGCACGATGTGGGTCATCGTGGCGTTGCCGGCGACGGCGATCTCGTAGACCTCGGACGGCTGCACGCCGCCTTCGCTGCAGACGTCGTGCGCCAGCTCGTCGAGGACGCCGTGGGCGAGGCCGGTGAGGCGCTCGAGCGCCCGCTCGTCCATCATGATCGTGCTGATCCGCGTGATGACGTCGGCGCCGAAGCTCTGCTGCGGGTTGAGCTTGGAGGCGACGGCCACCGGCGTGCCCGTGGCGAGGTCGAGGAGGGTGGCGACGACCGTCGTCGTGCCGAGGTCGAAGGCGATGCCGAAGAGCCGGTCGCTCGTGTCGCCCGCCTCGATGTCGACGAGGACGTCGTCGACGATGACGGCGGTCACACCGCCGTCGGGCCCGCTCGTGTTGTGGTCGAGGCGCATGAGCTTGCCGAGGCGCCGCAAGGCGTGCAGGTCGATCCGCAGCTCGAGGTCGTCCATGGCGGCCAGCAGCCGCTCGACGTCGCTCGTCTGGTCCGAGAGGGAGGGGACGGAGAGGAGGAGGTGGCGCTTCTGAACCGCTGGGCGGAGGATGACCTTGCGCCCGACGCCGACGGTGGCGGCTTTCGGCCGCGTCTCGAGCGGGGGGACCTCCACCTCGAGGTCGGAGCCGACCTCGACCCGGCAGGCGAGGCGCCAGCCCTTTCGCAGCTCGTCGGGGAGGAAGGCCCGCGTGTCGAGCGGCGTGATGGCGGCGTCGCCGCCGAGGACCTGCACCTTGCACTTCTTGCACGTGCCGTGGCCGCCGCAGGTCGAGTCGATGGCGATGCCGTTCCAACTGGCGGCGTCGAAGAGCGTGACCCCGACCGGGACGCGGACCTGGCGGCCGCTCGGCCGGAAGGAGAGGTCGACCCGACCGATGCCGTCGTGCACGGCCGTCACGGCCTCTCCGCGCTCAACCCGCTCCGATCGGAGCCACCGGGATGTCCGCCGGTGCGGCGGCGTCGCTCTTGGCCTGCGCCTGCTCGGCGCGGTGACGGGCGATCCAGGAAGCGCCCCAGGGATCGCGGTCGAGCAGGAGGTCGGCGGCCTTGACGGCGCGCACGAGCTGGGCCGAGCGGGCGTCCATGATGGCGCTCGTCAAGCCGACCATCATCGCCATGGGCACGAAGGCGGCCCCGATGGCGGCGCGATTCGGCATGCCGAATGACACATTCGAGGCGCCGAGCGTCGTGTTGAGCCCGAACTCCTCTGTGATGAGCCCGATCGTCTCGAGCGTGCGGCGCACGAGCACCGTGTCGGCCCCGATGGGCATCGCCAGCGGGTCGATGACGAGATCCTCGAGGGCGATGCCGTACTGGCCGTGGGCGACCTCGACGATCTTGCGCACGAGCTCGAGGCGTCGCTCTGGCTGCTCAGGGATCTCCTCCTCGTCGTTGGGCAGGCAGATGACGGCGGCGCCATGGCGCTTCACGAGGGGAAGGATGGCCTGCAGGCGCTCGTCCTCGGCCGTCACGGAGTTCACGAGGGCCTTGCCCTCGTAGGTCTCGAGGCCCGCCTCGAGCACCTCGACGATCGACGAGTCGATGACGAGGGGCAGATCCGTCAGGCGCTGGATGAGGCGAACGGCCGTCACCATGAGCTCGGCCTCGTCGGCGAGCGGCACGCCCATGTTGACGTCGAGCACCATGGCGCCGGCGGCAACCTGCTCGGCGACGTCGATCTCGACGCGTGAGAGGTCGCCCGCCCGCAGCTGCTCCTGGAAGAGCCGGCGCCCGGTCGGGTTGAGCCGCTCCCCGATGACGCAGAACGGCTGGTCGTCGCCGATGACGACCTCTCTCGAGGAGGAGCGCAAAACGGTGTGCACGTGCGACCAATCTTTCCTGTTGCTCGAGGGGGCGCCGGCCGCAGCTCAGGCCGGCTGCACGCTGCGGCGCTGCTTCATGAACTCCTTGGCGCGGCTGACGGCCGTGGAGGCGTCGGCCGCGTAGCCGTCGGCGCCGACGGCGTCGGCGTACTCCTGGGTGACGGGGGCGCCCCCCACCATCACGATGACCTTGTCGCGCAGGCCGGCTTTCTCGAGGGCGTTGATGTTGGCCTTGAACATCGGCATCGTCGTGGTGAGGAAGGCGGAGAAACCCACGATGTCCGGCTGGTGCTCCTCCACGGCCGCCACGAACTTCTCCGGCGACACCTGCACGCCGAGGTCGATGACGTGGAAGCCCGCCCCCTCCAGCATGATGTTGCAGAGGTTCTTGCCGATGTCGTGGACGTCGCCCTTCACCGTTCCCATCACGAAGGTGCCGACGGACTCCACGCCCGTCTCGGCCAGGAGCGGGCGCAGGCGCTCGAGGGCGCCCGCCATGGCACGGCCGGCGATGAGCATCTCGGGCACGAAGAAGTCCCCGCGCTCGAAGCGCGCCCCGACCTCCTCGAGCGACGGGATGAGGGCGTCGAACAGGAGCGACTCCGGCGTGATGCCCATCTCGAGGCCGGCGTTGGTGAGCTGGAGCACCTCGGGCGCGTTGCCGACGAGGGTGAAGTCGTACAGCTGCGCGAGCAGCTCCTGTTCGTTCATGCCGCTCCCTCCCTTCGTGGACGATGACCGAGCAGGCGTGACAGGGCGTTGCCCTCCGACACGCAGGCGGCGGCGACGTCGCCGATGCGCCCGGGCGCCAGGCGGGCAATCGGGCCCGAGACGGAGAGGGCCGCCACGACGGCGCCACCTTCGCGCTGCACGGGCGCCGCGATGGCGACGAGGCCGGGCTCGAGCTCCTCGGCCGTCACGGCGAAGCCGCGGCGGCGCACGTCGTCGAGCTGGGCCGTCAGGGCGGCGCGGCTCGTGATCGTATACGGCGTCAAGCGCTCCAGCCTGCCGGCAGGAAGCTCGGCGGCGCCGTGGGCGAGCAGGATCTTGCCTTGCGCCGTGCAGTGGAGGGGAACGGCCCGCCCGACCCAGTTCGTGCCGCCGAGGACGTAGCGGCTGTCCACCTGGGCGATCTGCTCCACGAGCCCCCGGTTCGTGACCCCGAGGTTGACGGTCTCCCCCGTCCGCTCCCCCAGGCGCTCGAGGAACGGGTGCGCCACGTCGACGAGATCCGCCTCCCGCCCGGCCTTCCAGGCGTAGCGGATGAAGACGGCGCCCGGCCGGTAGCCGTTGTTCGCCTCGCGGCGCACGAGGCCGTGCCGCTCGAGGGCGAAGAGGAGGCGCGACGTCGTGCTCTTGGCGAGACCCGTGACGGCGGCCAGCTCCGAGAAGGTCACCGCCTCGCGGGAGTCGACGATCTCGGTCAGCAGGCGGGCGGCCCGGTCTACGGCCTGGGTGCCGGTCGGGTTTGCGGAGCTCGTCGCGTCGGTCATGGGATCCCGGGAGATCGTGCGGGTTGGGTCGGCTTCTCGGGCGCAGCGCCCGTCGAGTTCCATGTTGCGGAACACTGTTCTACTATGTGATAGGCAAGTTACCATACGAGATCGGACGAGGTGACCGTGTTCCGGAACCGCATGCCCCGCTACGAGATCCTCTCTGAAGACGCCATCGGCGTCCTCGACAAGGGCTGGCGGCGCATCGTCTCGGAGATCGGCGTGCAGTTCGCCAAGCCGGAGGCGGTCGAGCTCTTCGCCGCCGCCGGGCAGCGGACCGACGGCGAGGTCGTCTACCTCGATCCCGAGTTCGTGCTGGCGCAGGTGGCGCTCGCCCCCGCCGAGTTCGACGTGCAGGCCCGCAACCCGGCGAAGTCCGTCCACATCGGCGGCGACCACATGGTCTTCTCCGGCGTCTACGGGCCGCCCTTCGTGCGCGAGGGGGCCGTACGGCGCGATGCCACGATGGAGGACTTCCGCCGTTTCAGCATGCTCTCGCAGAGCTTCGCCGAGATCGACTCGGCCGGCGGCGTCATCTGCGAGCCCAACGACGCCCCCCTCGACTCCCGCCACCTCGACATGATCTTCGCCCTGCAGACCGTCACCGACAAGATCTACATGGGCAACGTCGTCTCCGGCCCGAACGCCGCCGACACGATCGCCATGACCGAGATCCTCTTCGGCGGCGCCGAGACCATCCGGCAGACGCCCGCCACGATCTCGCTCATCAACTGCAACTCCCCGCTGCGCTGGGACGATCGCATGCTGGACGCCCAGTTCGAGTACAACCGGGCGCGCCAGCCGGTCGTTCTCACCCCTTTCTTGCTGATGGGCGCCATGTCCCCGGTCACGATCCCCGCCGCCCTCGTGCAACAGCTGGCAGAAGCCCTCTCAGGGATCGCCCTCTCACAGCTCATCGCTCCCGGCTGCCCGGTGATCTTCGGCTCGTTCCTCTCCAACATCGACATGCAGTCCGGCTCGCCCACCTTCGGCACGCCCGAGTCGGGCATCGGCCTTTTGTGCACCGGGCAGCTCGCCCGCCACTTCGGCTTGCCCTTCCGCACCGGCGGATGCCTGACCTCGAGCCAGACGGCGGACGCCCAGGCCGGCTACGAGGCCCTCATGACGCTGCTGCCGACGTTCCTCGCCGGCACGAATTTCGTCATGCACGCCGCCGGCTGGCTCGAGGGCGGGCTCGTCAGCTGCTACGAGAAGTACATCATGGACATCGAGCTCGTGAAGATGATGCAGGTCGAGTTCACCCCGCTCGAGATCGACGAGGCCTCCCTCGCCTTCGGCGCCCACGAGGAGGTCGGCCACGGCGGCCACTTCCTCGGAGCCGCCCACACGATGGAACGCTTCCGTGACTGCTTCTACCGGCCGATGCTCTCCTCCTCGAAGAACTTCGAGCGGTGGCAGCGCGACGGGGCGCTCGACGCCGCCGCCCGGGCGGGGCAGCTGTGCGCCAAGACGCTGGAGGCCTACGAGCAGCCGCCCCTCGACGACGCCATCCGGGCCGAGCTCGAGGAGTACGTCAGGCGCCGCCGCCGCGAGCTCGGCGACTGAACAGCGGGCCCTCAGCGCCCGCGGGGAGCGATCTCGTCGATCTCGGCGAGCTGCTCGGGCGTCGGCACGAAGTCGGAAGCCGCCGCGTTCGCCTGCACCTGCTCGGCCGAGGTGGCGCCGGCGATGACCGATGCCACGGCCGGTTGCGCGGCGAGGGCGCCGATCGCCACCGACACCAAGGGGACGCCGGCGGCCTCGGCAAAGGAGCGCAGCCTCTCCACGATCTCGAAACCGGCGGCGTTCGAGCTCGCCATGGCCCTCCCCCACGGCTCGGCGAGGCGGCTGCCCGCAGGCGGCTCCTCACCCTTGCGCCACTTGCCCGTTAGCAGACCGCTCGCCAAGGGGAAGTAGGGGATGACCGAGACGGAGTGTGCGAGACAGCACGGCACGAGCTCGCCCTCGATGCCACGCGAGAGCAGCGAGTAGTGGTTCTGCGCCGAGATGAAGCGGCTGATGCCGAGCTCACGCGAGGTCCACTCGGCGTCTGCGACCTGCCAGGCGGCCAGGTTGGACGAGCCGATGTAGCGGACCTTGCCGGCGACGACGAGATCGTGCAGGGCCGAGAGCGTCTCGGCGAGCGGCGTCAGTCCGTCGGGGCGGTGCAGCTGGTAGAGGTCGATGTGGTCGGTCTGCAAGCGCCGCAGGGAGGCTTCCACGGCAGCCATGACGTAGCGGCGGCTCGCCCGTGCACCCCAGTCGGGTCCGTTCGATCCGGCCATGTCGGAGCCGAACTTCGTGGCGATGACGACCTCGTCCCGACGCCCGTTGGCGGCCAGCACTGAGCCGATGATCGTCTCGGAGCCGCCCTGTGACCCGTAGGAATCGGACGTGTCGATGAGCGTGATGCCGGCATCGAGAGCGCTCTCGATGACCGGCCGGGAGGCAGCGAGGTCGAGGCGGCCGCCGAAGTTGTTCGTCCCGAGACCTACGACCGACACCATGAGGCCCGACTGGCCGAGCTGTTGGTAGCGCATGACGGCAACCTAGCGGCACCACGACAGGGGTGACGGTGCCCGACGACGCGGCGCCACCCACACGACGGAGCCGGACGGGAAGGCATGACCGTTCTCTGGCGCCGCGCGACCCGCTCATCCTCGTCAACACCGGTCACGTCCTCCCGGCCGAGGGTTCAAAACGCCCAATCGCTGTAACGCTCGCATCCGTACATCAGACTGAGTGAAGAGGGCCGACAACACGAGCGGCCCGGCAGCGACAAGACTGACGCCACAGATGACACCTGAACGCCCGCAGGGGGCACGATGAGCCCGGACGACGATACGAAGAACCAGCCTGAGCACACGACGCATGTCGGCCGCCGCGCTGTCCTCGGCGTCGCCACGCTCGGAGCCGCCGGCATCGTCCTCGGGTCCCGTGTCGAGAACCGGCTGGGCGGTGCCCTCACCCGCATCAGCAACGACCTCGGCGGCCTCGGCGCCCTCGTTCCGGGAGCCGACGAGTTCCGCATCTACACCGTCACGGGCTCGATCCCGACGATCGCCCCGGCGACCTACCGCCTGCGCGTCGACGGCATGGTGGAGCACCCCCTCGATCTCTCGCTCGGCGACTTGCGGGCGATGAAACGCACCCAGCTCGTCCACTACTTCCAGTGCGTGACGGGCTGGCGCGTGCCGGACGTCCACTGGGGAGGCGTCCGCCTCTCCGAGGTGCTCGCTCACGCCGGCGTCAAGCCGGGTGCAACGGCGCTGCGCTTCTTCTCCGGCGACGGCGTCTACACCGAGTCCCTCACGATGAGCCAGGCACAGCTGCCCGACGTCCTCGTGGCGGACGAGATGATCGGAGACGACGTCACGCCCGAGCACGGCGGGCCGGTCCGCCTCTACGTCGCCCCCATGTACGGCTACAAGTCCATCAAGTGGCTCGACCGCATCCAGGTCCTCAACGAGGTCATCCCGGGCTTCTGGGAGGACAACGGCTACGCCGTGAACGCCTGGATCGGCGGCAACTCGTGAGCCTGCGCTCGGACGCCTCGCCCGCCGCCCCGGCGGCCAACCGCCGCCCGCCCAAGACGATCGAGCGGTTCGACGTCGTCGAGCGCGCCGTGCACTGGACGACAGCCGTCTTGATGCTGGAGCTGCTCGCCACGGGCGCCATCCTCTACATCCCGTCCATCGCCTTGGTCGTCGGCCACCGCGCCATCGTGGAGAACATCCACGTCTACAGCGGTCTCGGCCTCCTCGTGCCCCTCCTCGTCGGGGTGCTCGGCCCGTGGCGGGAGCGTCTCGTGCGGGATCTGCGGCGTTTCGACCGCTGGTCGGTGGCCGACTGGGACTGGTTCCACCGCAAGGCACGGCGTTCCGGGGCGCCGAAGGGAAAGTTCAACGGCGGCCAGAAAGCCGAGGCCGCCTTCGTGGGCAGTGGCATGCTCGTCATGCTCGCCACCGGCGTCCTCATGCGTTTCGCACCCGTCAGTTGGATCAACTGGCAGCAAGGCGCCACGCTCGTGCACGACGTCGGCTTCATCGCCATCGCCGTCGGCGTCCTCGGCCACATTTACTACGCCCTCAACCGCCCCGAGCAGCTGCGATCCATGATCACGGGGCGCATCTCCCGTGCCTGGGCGACGAAGAACACGCCGGCCTGGGTGGAGGAAGCCGACGAAGGCAAGCCCTAGGAAGCGGCGTGGTTGACGGGACATCGCCCAGCACGAGTGAGCTGCGGGCGATGCAGGAGCTCGCTCGAGCGGTGTGGTCTCTCGATCCCGGGGCCGTCAACACCGACGCGAGCCTCGGCGAGCTGGCCTGGACGTGGGGCTCGGGTCAGAACCGACGCGCCGCCGAGTGGCGACACCGGCTGTGGCTCGACGGTGGTCGCACGGTCGCCTGGGGTTGGGTGACGCTCCCCGAGATGATCCGAATCGCCGAGGGCCGGGATGAGCTCGGCGACACGAGGCTCGTCTGGCAGGTCCACCCTGACCACCGGGAACTCCTCGACGAAGTGCTTCAGTGGTTCGATGCGGTGGCAGGCGGTGCCCGGCGGTGCACCTCGACGCGGGTGGCAAACGAGGACGCCGTCGAGCGGCTCGGGCGCCACGGATACCGCCGGGATCAAAGCGCCCCGTGGTCGCAGCTGAATCACAGACCCCTCGGGGAGCTCGAGGAACCGGTGCTGCCGCCGGGATTCCGGCTGAGGACGGCGGCCGATGTCGACCCGGTAGACATCGTGGCCGTGCACCAGGCGGCATGGCACCCGTCAGCGTTCTCGTTGGACAGCCTGCGCGGGGTCCGCTCCTCGTGGCCCTACCGCGACGATCTCGCGGTGTTCGCCGCGTCCCCAGACGGCTCGCTCGCCGCCTACGCCTTCGTTTGGTACGACGAGATCAACCGGACCGCGCAGCTGGAGCCGGTCGGGACCCGCCCTGACTACCGACGACGCGGCCTTGCCCGCGCCGTGAGCCTGTTCGGGATGCAACAGGCGCGAGCGGTCGGCGCCACCCGGGCCGTCGTCAGCTGCCGGGGCGACGATGACTACCCGATCCCGCGGCGCCTGTACCGCTCGATCGGCTTCGACGAACTCACGCGGGACCTCGTCTTCGCGAAATAGCCAACCCGCTGGCGAGACGCGCCGCAGGCCGTCGGCAGCGTGCAGATGCCGCATTGTGGCGCAGTCGTGACGTTCCCCACGTGCGAGGTCGGGCGGACAGGGAACGCCGTTCGGCCCCATCGTCGCGGCACTCCCTGTGGAACGGCGGCAAGCACGTCATGACCTGCTGGGTCGCCGGCTGGGGATGCCGCTGGAGGGGACCGTGACCATCCGAACGACCAGCCACATCGGGCGCGGAATCAGGTCGTCACTCCGCGCCGCGGGGCTTCGCCGTCGCCGACCGACTCGGAGGCCGTGTGGCTTCGGACGGTGGTTGCTCGAGAGTGAGCTGAAGGCGTGAGAGCGCCGGCTCGAAGACGACCGGGGCGTCGAAAGCGGCGCGCCGGGCGGCGCGCCGGAGGGTCGCCAGCACCGGCCGGCCGACCACGAGGATGCAGACGACCGTGGTGATGGCCCGGCCCGTGTCCCAGCCGAGCGAAGTCGTGGTATCGAAAGCCAAGTAGCGGACGAGATTCGTGCTCAACGCCGCTCCCGGCACGTAGGCAATGGTGCTCTGGGGGTCGACGGCGAAGGGCCAGGACGACAAGTTCACGGCAAGCCCGTAGGCGTAGGCCGCAATCGCCCCGTACGTCGCCAAAAGGAGCACCTCGCGCCGGCCCGTAGCCCGTGGCAGGAGGCCGGCGCCCATTCCCACCCAAGCCGTCGCGAACATCTGGTACGGCATCCACGGTCCCACCCCGCCGGTGATCAGCGCCGAGGCGAAGATTGTCGTGCCCCCAAGGGCGAAGCCGAAGCCCGGACCGTAGACGCGCCCGGCCAGCACGAGCATGAAGAAGACGGTCTCGATGCCGGCCGTTCCCGCCCCGAGGGGACGAAGAGCGGCGCCGACAGCTGACAGCACGCCGATGAGGGCCACAGCCTTGGGGTCAATGCCGCCGTCCGCCAGCTCGGCCATGACCACCGCCAGGACCAGTACGAGGAGCAGGCCGAACATCAAAGGCGGCACAAGGCCCCCGCCGACCCGGCCGGGCGCCACAACGAAAGGCCAGCCGACCGAGACAAGGCCGAGCAGCGAGGCGACGGCGATCACGACTCGGGAGCGGGGCCCGACCGGGACGGCGTCCGCGCTCACGACGCCGCTCCGACCGCGAGGCCACAGGCAACTTGATCGACGGTGAGGTAAGGCAGTGGCGCGAGGATCTTCGCCGTCTGAGGCGCGAAGGCCGGTGAGGAGGTGACCACCTCTGCGGTCGGCCCGTCGGCGACGACCTCTCCAGCCGCGAGCACCACGACGCGGTCGGCGGCCGCGGCGGCGAACTCGACGTCGTGGGTGGCCACGAGCACGCTCCGACCATCCGCGGCGAGGCTGCGCACGACCTCGACGAGGGCCGCCTTGGCCGGGTAGTCGAGGCCTCGCGTCGGCTCGTCGAGCAGCACGACGCGTGGTTCTGGGGCTAGCTGCACGGCGAGTGCGAGAGCGAGGCGTTGGCCTTCGGAAAGGTCATGGGGGTGCGCTTCATCGGGCACTCCGGGGGCGAAACGGTCGAGCAAGCGGCGCGTCGTACCGGTTGGGAGCGGCGAGCCCGATGCCTTGCGCCGTCGTCTTGTGACCGCCTCCAGGGCGTCGCTGTCGCCCTGCGCGCACTCGGCGGCCACGGTCTCGAGGTAGAGCAGGTCGCTCGGGTCCTGAGGGACGAGGCCGACGAGGCGACGCGCTTGCGAGGGCGCCAGGCGGGCGGGGTCTTGGCCCGCCACCCGTACGATGCCCCCCTGTCGTGGGCCTTGGCCCTGCATTGCCCACAAGAGGGAAGACTTGCCGGCACCGTTGCGGCCCATGATGGCCGCAACCTCGCCCGCACGAAGATCCAGAGTCACCCCGCGCACGGCCACGACCGCACCGTGGCGGACCACGATGCGCTGGGCTGACAGCAGCGGGATGCCCTGACCGACCTTGGCCCGGTCCGCACGGCTCGCAGCGCTCCTGCTGCCGTCGGGAGGCACCTCCGGGAGGCGGCGTCGCAGTGGTTCGGCCATTCGGCGGGCGTCGCGGACCGAGAGCGGCAGCGGTGTCCAGCCGGCGAGCCGGCCGAGGGAAACGACCGGTGGCGCCACGGCCGCGTCGGCCATCAAGTCCACTGGTGAGCCGTCCCGCACGGAGCCGTCGGGAAGGACCTCGACCAAGCGATCGGCATACTGCACGACGCGCTCGAGGCGGTGCTCAGCCAGCAGGACGGTGGTGCCGAGGTCGTGCACCAGCCGCGTGATGTTGGCCAGGACCTCCTCGGCCGCCGTCGGGTCGAGGGCCGACGTCGGCTCGTCGAGCACCAGGACAGCCGGGTGGGCGGCGAGGACTGCGCCGATCGCGACCCGCTGCTGCTGGCCGCCGGAAAGAGTCCGAAGCGGCCTGTCGCGCAGGTCGGCGATGCCGAGCAGGTCCAGAGTCTCCTCGACGCGCCTTCGCATCACGTCGGCCGGCACTCCAAGCTGTTCCATGCCGTAGGCCAACTCCTCCTCCACGAAGTCAGTGACGAAGCCGGCGAGCGGGTCCTGGCCGACCATACCGACGACGTCTGCGAGCTCGCGAGGGGGATGAGTCCTCGTGTCGCGGCCTGCGACGGACACCCGCCCGCGAAGCCTGCCTCCGGTGAAGTGCGGGACGGAGCCGTTCACGGCACCGAGGAGCGTCGACTTACCAGCGCCCGTCCGCCCCACGACCAGCACCAGCTCGCCTTCGGGGAGGCTCAAGTCCACGTGTCTCAGCACCGGCTCCGAAGCGCCCGGATAGGTGACGGTCACCCCTTCGAACTCGATCACGGTGAGACCTTTACCGGCGACTCGACGACCGGCTGCTGCTCGACGGGCGGCGAGACCGCCGGGGAGGCGAGGGGTCGCGCCGGCGGGGGGGCCAGGACGGCGGCCGCCGCCGCGGCGAGGATCGCCAGCGCCGGCCAAAGCGGCAGCGTCGGCCACACGAGCGGGACGGTGGACGGGTTGAGCCCGGCTGACGAGCCGAACATCAGGACGGCTGCCGGCACGAGTCCACAGCCTGTCACGCCCCATTCGGGCCAGCGCCAGGGGTCCGGCCGGTAGGTACTTCGCCGGACCCGTCGTCCCCCCACGACCATTCCGGTGGCGCATGCCAGGGTTCCTACCCCGAAAGCGATGAGCTCGACCCAGCGAGGCCCCGCCGTCGCCAGGAGTCCGTAGGCTCCCAGGCACAGCCCGGAGGCGCCACAGAGCAGGCATGAGGCGGTCACTCGGCGGGCGAGCGGTGAGGCATCGGCCCGCCTCCCGTAACCGCGTGCGTCCATGGCGGCGGCGAGCATCAGCGAACGGTCGAGGGCGTCCTCGAGGACGGGCACGGCCACGACCCGCAGTGCTCGGAAACCGGTGGCGTCGTTGCCCCGCAACCGTTGCGCCCGTCTGGCCCGCTGGACACTCTCGACGAGCTGAGGGGCGATGCTGATGGCGACTACCACGGCGGCGCCGAGCTCGTAGAGGGCGCGGGGCAGGATGCGCAACGCCCTCTTGGGGTTGGCGAGGACGTTGGCGGCGCCGACGCAGCACAGCAGCGTGGCGAGAAGCATGCCGTCGTAGAGGGCCGACAAGAGCTCCTCGGCCGTCACCGGCCCGCCGATCTGCACACCGGCAGCCCAATGCGGAAGAGGCACATGGGGAAGCCGCAACAGCGTGTGCTCTCCCACGGTGGTGACGTCGCCGCCGAAGACGACCCGGAACACGACCCTGATGGCAACCACGACCAGAGCGAGCAGCAGGTAGTACCGCCAAGCTCTCGCCCACGGCGCGTCACCCCGCCGGCTCACGACCACGAGGCCCAGAACGCTCACGACCAGCAACAGCAGAAGCGGGTTCGTCGTGCGCGTGACGGCAGCCGCCAGCCCGAGCGCCCAGATCCACCAGGCGATCGGGTGGAGCGTTCGAGGAAGCCGCCGCCCGGTCATCCGGCCCGCCACCTCCGCCAAGCGACGGCTCCGCCGGACGCCGCCAAGATGGTGAGAAGCGCCACGGTGATGAGAGCCCCCGTCGGTGTGCCCGCAGACCCACCCGGCGACGTGCCGGCGCCGGAGCCCACGGCGACGATGTGCGTGAGGCGAGTCGTGGTCGACGTCGTGTCCGGGGATGTGGTCGTCGGCGCCGAGGGCTCGTGCCCCTTGGAGCCGCCGACCGTCGTCGGCGGGGCGATGGATGGGAGTGTCGTCCCGCCCGCAATCGTGGTCGGCGTCGTCGTATCCGGCACGGTCGTCGGTGCGCTGGAGGTCGATGGCACACTCGTGGTCGGCGGTGGGGCAGCCTCGGCTCGCAGCTGTGCCGGGGTCACGCTCGGCGCGCCGCCGGACCCGAAGCCCCAACCCTCGATGCTGCCGGGTGCGGGTTGGTAGGAGTCCGCGCCCGACTGGCTGTAGCTCCAGGCGCCCTGGCCAGCGTCGGCGATCCAGAACGCCCAGTAGGCCGAGGCCGGCGGCGTGCTGACGCATGGATCCTCGGCCGGCGTCGGCCGTTCGCTCCCGTCTCCCTTGGAAGCGACGCCAATGCGGCAAACGAAAGCGTCGCCGGCGGCCTCGTCGCCTGCGGTGAGGAAGCCGGCGTCATGCATGGCGTCAAGACCATCGGCCTGCCGCCCGGAAGCACAGCCCAGGTCGACTCGCCCACCCCAGTGCGAGAAGTCGACCGCGACGAGCACCCCGGCAGTGGCGGTGCAGGCCGAGAGCCCGGCCGGGCTGGCGCCCGCCGCGAGCGAATCGCCGAGCAGAGCGCCATCTGTCAGCACAGAAGCCAGCACGGCGACGAGCGCCGCCACAAGCCGAAGGTTGCGTCGGTGCACGCGTTCTCCCGAGAGGGTCATTTGCAGGACATGACCGGCAAGGAACGAGAGGCCGATCCCGGCGCTATCGGGTAGGCCTCTCGCATCACGGCGGGGATGGCCTGGATCGTGGCGTACAGGTTGGGACCGGAGGCGCCGGGGTACCGGTAGGCGCCCCGCTGCGAGACAGGCGAGCTGCACCCGAGCTGGAAGGTGGCGAGACCAGCTTCTGCGCCTCGACCGCGGCGGGTCACGGCAGACAGCTTCCCGAGAGCTACAAGCGCCTGGGCGACCATGGCGGTGGAGTCAGGATCCGGCGCCTGGGAGCTGGCGTCACCGCCGTAGTAGGCGAACCCGCCGCCTGGGTACTGCGAGGACTTGATGAACGAGAGCGGGCTCACCTTGGGCGAAACCTTGCTGGCGACGAGGCCCTCGACAGCGAGGGCGGTGTCGTTGGTGTCGGGCCCGGTGTATGTCGTCGGGTTCGGAGGCGGGCAGGGCTTCGAGACCGACCGGTAGGACTCCCAGCCGCCGTCGTGGCATTGCTGGGCGACGAGCCACGCCGCCCCCGAGTCGTTGACCTGTCTGACGGCGGCGAGAGCCGTCAGCACGAGGCCTTGCGTAAACGCCGTCGAGTCGGTCGGCGCTTCCGGGGAGCCGAAGAGGCCTTTGTCGGTGCCCGATCTGGCCTGGGTGGCGAGCAAGCGGGCCACCAGGTTGTTGACCGGCTTGGTCCCTCCGAAGGCTCGTGGGTTCGCCTTGGCCACCACGGCAGCCAGGATCACCTCAGCGAGCCGCCCGGGGTCGGCGACCGACTTGGACTTGGACACTGGCACCTCTACGAACGACGCGAAGTTGCGCTCGAGGTAGGCGATTGCCTCGCTGATCTGGTGGCTCCCGACCTTGGCGGAGGCGAGAGCGACGACGGCGAGCGGGACGTAGTTCACGCCCGTCTCCCCCTCTGTCTCGGGCAGGTCGCCGTTCCTCTCGAACTGGCGACCGAGCCAGCCGGCAGCCACAGCGCCGGCGCTCGGGGGCGTCGTCGGTCGGGCGGCAAGGTCGCCTCGGGGGGCGGCTTGGGCGACGGTCGCCGACAAGGCGACCGGTCCGCCGGCGATGGCGAGGCCTGCCGTCAGTGCTGTTACGAGCACGACGGCTCGCATGCTGCCGTGGACGGTTTGCATGTGAACCCTCTCTGGAATCGAGATCCGAGAGAGCACACCGTGACCACGCGGATCCCAGTTCCCGTGTTCCTCGACGGTGTACAGGGCGACATCACCCGTGAGATTCCCGGCTCGTGAACTGCTCTCGGGAGAGCGGTTCACCTACGGTTGCGGGCCAGCGCCGGACTTTGACCGGACTTCCCTCAAGTGGGTGGCGGGCGCCTCCTGAGAAGCGCCATGGTCAGGGTATCAGAGCGTCCTCAGCTGTGAGGCTGGCGGCTCGAGCGACGCCTCCGGGGGCGGCAAGGTCAGCCGAGACGGCCGTCGTCATGCCGACGATGGATGACCACCTCTGGCGGATCAGCGCCGTCGCTTCACCTTTGCTTCCTCGTGGGCCGCCTCGGCGAGCCCTTTGATGACGTCGAGACGCCGGTCCCATTGCGCGGCGAGTCCCGCCATCGCCCGGGTGGCCTGGTCAAGGCGGTCGGCTTCTACCTGGTAAAGAACCTCCCGACCCTGCTTGCGCCGGCTGACCAACCGGGCCTCTTCGAGCACGACGAGGTGCTTGGAGACCGCTTGGCGGGAGAAGGGCACCCGCCCGGCCAGCCAGCTGGCGCTGACCTCGCCGTTGCTGACGAGGAGGTCGAGGACGCGGCGGCGAGAGGGGTCGCCGATGGCCGACCACAGCTCGTCATCGGCCTGCGCCGTCATCTCGATGGCTGTGCGAGCACGCCGGCGAGGCGCTGCAGGAACTCGGCCCAGCCGTCTCGGTGCTCGTCGGCATAACGCTGTTTCTCCTCGTCGGGCCAGTCGCGCAGCTCGTGGCCGCTTTCGACGACTCGCAGGCGCGTCCGCTCGTCGCCCTCGGGCGTGAGCGTGAACTCGACGAGCATCGAGTTGCCGGCCGCCGGCTCCTCCTGGCGGGGATGGTTCCAGCGAAATGAGAAGCGGGTGGGTGGATCGACGCTCTCCACGACGACGGGGCCGCCCTGGTCGCCGAACTGCATGTAGCCGTGGGCGCCGGGAGCGACGACAAGGTCCACCCGGTCGGCGAACCACCGGCTCATCTGGTCGGGCTCGGTGATGGTGCGCCATACCACCTCTGCCGGCGCCTCGATCAGAACCTCCCGCTCGATCACGAGGCCTGCCATCGTTTTCGCTCCCTTCCGAGGCACGCCGGCGGCTGCCAGGGCATCGCTCGCCGCATTCTCCAACTGCAACCTATAGTAGCACGTCAGGGGACAGACATGCAACTACTTGTTGCACATGGGTGGCCATAACGTGCTACCGTTGGTTGCACAACGAGAGAAAGGCAGGGAGGTGGCCGCACGCACCGAGGAGACGACGACCTTTACCTACACGACCTACATCAACGCGGCGCCCGAGCGGGTCTGGCAGGGCCTCACCGACCCCGCCGACACCAAGCGCTACTGGCGGCACCAGAAGGCCGGAGCGAAAACGTTCCGTTCGGACTGGGAGGAGGGCTCCACCTGGGACTTGGTGCACGAGGAAGTCGGGCTCGTCGTGAGCGACCCCGAACAGGTGATCCTCGAGTCCGATCCCTCTCGCCGGCTGGCCTACACCTGGCACACGTTCTCGCCCGAGTGGGCCGGTGAGGTCGGGATGGACGAGTCCACCGCTGACGCCTGGCGAGCTGAGCCCCGCTCCAAGGTCGCCTTCGACATCGAGGACGCCGGGCCCGCTGTGGTCAAGCTCACGGTCGTCCACGACGGCTTCGAGCCCGGCAGCCAGGTGCTGCTGAGCATCTCTGATGGCTGGCCTGCGGTTCTTGCCAGTCTGAAGACGTTGCTCGAGACGGGGACGGCCTTGCCTCGGTCGTGAGACGGCACGGCCGCCGCCGTCTGGGCGGTCCGCCGCCGGGCGGGCTGACGGTCGATGCCCGCCGTCGCACGCAGCCACCACTAAGCGGGCGGGGCACTCTCCCGCCCGTAGCGCACGGCGCGCAGCGACTGCGAGCTGACCGTGCCCGCCTTGGTGTCGTAGGCGAGGAGCCCGACCCAGCGGTCGGTGCCGCCCACGACGGGCGAGACGCGGTGCAAGGAGTAGCGGCCGGCGAAGATCAAGAGCGTGCCCGGCGTCATCTCGAGCGTCACGACGCGGGAGCGGTCGCCCGCCAGCACGGCGGCGACGTCCGGGTAGTGCTCGTCGCCGGCTGAGCGGATGCGGGGCACCATCTCGAAGTCGCCGCCGGACTCGGCAGTGCGGATGGCGAGCGACACGACGAAGTCCGTCATGTCGTAGTGCCACTGCAGCTCGTCGCCCTCGGTCATGACGGCCAGGTTGAGCGCCCCGCAGGGGTCGGCGTAGCGGTAGAGCGACCCGACGTCGAGGACGGCTTCGACGAAGTCCTTCAGGGCGTCCCACTCGTAGAGCCGTCGCAGGGGTGACGAGGCCGGGAAGAGGTCGTAGGCGACGGCCCCCGTCGAGTAGGGGCCCACCCAGCGCCGGGGGTGGCCGTCGGGCACCTCGTCAGGCGGGGGCGCCAGATAGGCCGTGCCGACTCCACCTGAGCGCCACGCCAGCGGCGCCAGCTGCTGCGAATCGGCCAACAAGTAGCCGAGGGCGTCCTCCCGCACGAAACCCGGCAGCTCGGCTGCCCCCAGCTCCGCCAGGCCGGCACGCGCCACCGCCACGACGTCTCGTGCGCTGTCTCGCCCGAGGATCGGGTACCGCTCGACATCGACGAGATCGGCCGGCTCGACCATGGCTGACATCATGCCAAGCCGAGCTCCGCTTCGACAGCGGCCGTGTGCTCGCCGAGGGCGGGCGGGGCGAGCCGATAGGAGGGGGGCGTGCGGGAGAAGCCCATCGGGTTGCGCACCTGGGAGGCGCCCGACGGCACGCCTGCCGGCGCCGCGTGGGCCTTACCGGAGCGCTCGAGGTGCACGACGGGATCGAGGCCGAGGGACTCCGCCAGCTCGAAGGCCTGCGCGATGTCGTTGACGACGCCGCAGGGGACGCCGGCGCCCTGGATGACCGGCACCCAGTCGGCCGCCGGCCGCTCGTGCAACTCGGCCTGCACGATGGCGAGCATCACCTCGCGGTGGGCGACGCGGCCGGCGTTGCGGGCGAAACGCTCGTCGTCGGCCATCCAGCCGAGGCCGATGGCTCGGGCGAAGGCGGCGAATTGCCCGTCGTTGGCGATGGCGACGACAAGGAGGCGGTCAGAGGCGTGCAGCGTCTCGTAGGGGGCGATGCTGGGGTGGCGGTTGCCCATGGCGCGTGGCACGGTGCCGGTCGTGACGTACGTGGAGGCTTGGTTGATGAGGGCGGAGAGCAGGCAGGAGAGGAGATCCACCTCGACGCGTTGCCCGAGCCCGGAACGCTCCCGCTCGTAGAGCGCCGCCACGATGGCGTTGGCGGCGAACTGTGCGGTGAGCACGTCCACGACGGCGACACCGACTTTGCGGGGCTCGCCGCCGGCGTCGCCGGTGATCGACATGAGACCGCCGACGCCCTGCAGGAGGAAGTCGTAGCCGGGTAGCTCGGCGCCCTTGCCCGTCGTGCCGAAGCCCGACACCGAGCAGTAGACGACCCGCGGGTTCACCGCCGAGATGTCCTCGTAGGCGAGCCCGAAACGGGCGGCTGTGCCCGGCCGGAAGTTCTCCACGACGACGTCGGCGCGCTCGGCCAGCCGCCGCGCCTTGCGCCGCCCCTCCTCCGAGCCGAGATCCCAGGCGACCCCGCGCTTGTTGCGGTTGATGGCGAGGTAGTAGGAGCTGTCGCCGTCCACGAAGGGCGGCCCGAAACCCCGCGTGTCGTCGCCGCTGTCCGGCCGCTCCACCTTGATGACGTCGGCCCCGAGGTCGCCGAGCAGCATGGTGGCGTACGGGCCGGCGACGACGCGGGAGAGGTCGGCGACGAGGATGCCCTCGAGCGGGCCGGTGCCGCCCGTCACCGGTCGTCGAAGGCCAGCTGCTCGGCGAGCATGCCGGCGACGGTCCCGGGGGTGATGTCGTCGCCGACGAGCTCGGCGCCTGCCTCGGCCATCTCCCGCAGCGCCCGCTCGGTCGTGTCCGGCGACACGCCGGCCGTGAGATCCACGAGCACGCGCACCTGGAAACCGAGCTGGCGGGCGTCGAGCACCGTGGCTCGCACGCAGTAGTCGGTGGCGATGCCGCAGATGTCGAGCCGGTCGATGCCGTTGTCGAGGAGCCAGGTGGCAAGGGCGATGCCGGACCCCTGCCGGCCCTCGAAGGCCGAGAGGGCGGCTTCGTCGCGTCCCTTGTCGAAGACCGCATCCCAGTCCACGCCGGCGAGGGCTGGGTGGATCTCGGCACCCTCGCTCCCGGCCACGCAGTGGACCGGCCAGGACGTCTCGAAGTCCGGCAGCGTGCCGGGCTGGGCGAAGTGCGTCCCCGGGTTGACGTGACGGTCTCGTGAGGCGATAACGGCGGCGTAGCGCCCCGCCTCGTTGGCGATGAGGCCAGAGGCCGCGCTGGCGACGAGCGTGCCGCCGGCGACGGCGAGGGAACCGCCCTCGCAGAAGTCCTGCTGCACGTCGACGACGAGGAGGGCAGCCGAGGAGGCGGCGGCATTCGGCCAGAGGCTGTTGGCCGAGCGGCGGAGGCGACCGCGCCCGAGATCGGGCGGCCGCTCGCCGTCCCGGTCCTCGGCATCGCTCACCGGGCGCCCCGCACCGGGCCGTATCTCGCTCACGGTCGCCAGCGGGCGCTCACCGGGGGCCGCCCGGCGGGGATCGCCGGGGGCGCGGCCGTAGCGCGTCGGGATGACGGGCGAGCCCGGATGCAGGTCGAAGGCTTCGGCGCCGAGCTCGCGCAGCGCCCACCGGTGGTGCTCGCGCGAGTCGGCGAGACTCGGGAGGTCGGTGACGGGCTCGCCTTCGGCTATCCAGCGGCGTTGCAGCTCACGTGCCTCCCAGCCGTCGGGGAGCTCGTCGGGGACGTCGTCGGGGACGCCCGAGAGGTTGCGGCCGGAGACCGTCCTGGCCATGGCCGCCGTCTCGCCCCCGCTGCCCGTGCCCGTGGCGGCCCCTGCGGACTCGGCATCGTCCGGCACGGGCCGCACGAACTCCACCCGCGCCCGGCCCTCCTCGTCGATCCAGCGGGAGGCATGTTTGCGTGCTCCGAGGCTGTGCTTGGCCGGGGATCGCTTCTCGACGGGGTGGAGCTGGGCAAGGCGACCGTTCTCGGACGCCACGGCGACGAGCTTGTAGACGAAGCCCGACGTCGGCGCCCCCGACCCCGTGACGAGCCGCGTGCCGACGCCGTAGCCGTCCACCGGGGCGCGGGCGAGGGCGGCGATCGAGTACTCGTCGAGGTCGGACGTGATGATGATCCCCGTCGCGGTGGCTCCCAGCTCGTCGAGGAGGCGGCGTGCCCGTGTCGCCTGGTCCAGTAGGTCACCGGAGTCGAGGCGGATGGCACCGGGGCCGTCGGCCCCCCGCTCGCGGGCCAGCTCGACGGCGGTGCGGATCGCCTTCTCGACGTCGTAGGTGTCCACGAGGATCGTCGTGCTCGTGCCCATGGCGTCGAGCTGGGCGGCGAAGGCAGCCCGCTCGTCGGGGTGAGCCAGCACGAAGGCGTGGGCCGCCGTGCCCGCCGTCGGCACGCCGTAGAGGCGGCCGGCCTCGAGATTGGACGAGGAGGCGCAACCGGCGACGTAGGCAGCCCGGGCGGCTGCAACAGCGGCCTGCTCGTGGGTGCGCCGAGATCCCATCTCGATGACGGGGCGGCCCTCGGCGGCTCCGACGACACGGGAGGCGGCCGCTGCCACGGCGGAGTCGAAATTGAGGATCGAGAGCACGACGGTCTCGAGCAGTACGGCCTCGCCGAAGCTCGACTCGATCGTGAGGACTGGGCTGCCCGGGAAGTAGCACTCCCCCTCGGCGTAGGCGTCGAGATCGCCCGAGAAGCGGAACGAGCGCAGCCACTCGCCCGTCTCCTCCGAGACGATCCCCTCCCCCACGAGCCAGGCGATCTCGTCGCCACCGAAGCGGAACTGGTCCAATGCGTCCACGACGCGCCCGACGCCGGCGACGACGCCGTAGCGCCGGCCGGGGGGGAGCGCCCGGGCGAACACCTCGAAAACCGCCCGCCGGCCCGCCACGCCGGACTCGATGGCGGCATCGAGCATGGTGAGCTCGTACCGGTCTGTCAGCAGCGCCGTTGACGGTGTCCGGTCGATCACGGACTTCACGCTACTGGCGCCCCCGCCACCGGCTGTGCAAAGGCGTCGGTGACGGCGCCGTGGCGGTGGCGGCGCTCAGGCGAAGCCGCCGCCGGCAGCCGAGTAACGGGCGAGCTGGCGGGACTCCGCCACGAGGACGCCGTCGGCCGACCAGAGCTCGCCGTTCTCGTCGATGTAACCGCCCGACAGCTGGCGGCAGTGGAAACGGGCGTTCAGCCAGCCGCTCGGGACCCGGTTGCGCCAGTGCACGGTGAGCTCGAGCGTCGGCGCCCCAACCTCGTCGGGCCGCATCGTGCGGGAGAAGACCGCCGGCGGCCAGCAGTCGAGGAACAGCGGCACACAGAGCACGTCGGTGGGGCGCCCGTCGGCGAGTCGCGTCCAGCCGCCCGTGCGCGCCTCGCCCGGTTCGCTGCGCAAGAAGAAGATGTCCTCGGCGCGGGCGATGCGGGTGTCCAGGCGGCCCCAGAGCGCCAGCGGCTCCGCCGACGTCGCCACGCGGTGCACGGCGCTCGACTCCTCGGGCCCCGGACCCTGCGGCGGGTCAGGGGCAAAGTCGTACGGCCCCGGCTCTCGCAAGCGTCCGGTGAGCACGAGCCCGCTCGCACGCGCCTCGCCGTCCTGCACGAGCTCGAAGCGGTAGGTGGCGTGCCCGCGGCCGACACGCATGGCCGTCACGTGCACCTCGGCTCGACCGGGCAGCGGTCGGGAGAGGTAGTGGATCGTCATCGAGAGCGGGTCCGGCAGCTCGCTCTCCGCCAGCACGGCCCGTAGGCAGAAGGCGGCGAGGTACCCCCCGTTCATGCCGATCCCGACGTTCCAGCGCTCGACGAGCTCGCCCTCGTAGCGCCCGGCGGGACCGCCGTCGAGGAGGGGAGACACCGCCGTGTCCGTGTCGAGCTCGAAGGACGACACCGCGCTCACGTCACCACCTCTGCCATCGATCGGCTAGCCGCATTCGATCCAGGTCACGATGGCCCCGCCGGGGGCGCCTCCGGAGGGTTTCGTGTTGACGACGGCCGCTGCCACGACGACGGGGCTCACGGAGCGGGCTTGCCCTTGTTTCATGGAGAACCTCACGATCGTCCCAGGTCAGGCTGACGGGCACACACTCGCAGACGGTTTGCCCACTTGTCGAGGGCACCGACCGCCGCTGGCGGCGGCCCGGACTGGTCGCGGCGGGCAGGGCAGGCCAGACTGCGGCGATGCTGATCGGGGCCCTCGCCACCGCCGTCACGGCGATCCGCCTGACCGTGCACGTCCTCGCCGCCGCCGTCTGGGTGGGAGGACAGGTCGTCCTGGCGGGCCTCTTGCCCGAGGTCCGATCGCTCGGCCCCGATGCCCCCAAGCGGATCGCCCGAGCCTTCGGGCGCATCCAGTGGCCGGCGTTTGCCGTCCTGCTCCTCACGGGCATCTGGAACGTGACGGCCACCGCCAAGGGCCAACCGCATGCCTGGAAGGTCGTCCTCGCCGTCAAGCTCGGGGTCGTCGTGCTCGCCGGGCTCGGAGCCTTCCTGCACCAACGGGCGAAATCGCGCGCCGGCCTCGCCATCTGGGGCTCCCTGGCCGGTCTGGCGTCGCTGGCCGCCCTCGTGCTCGGCGTCCTCCTCGCCGGCTGAGCGCCGGCCCGAGCTACCTAGAGACGGCTGCCTCGACACGAGCGGCGACGGTGCACAGGAGGGACTCGCTTCCCGGCCGCCCGACGAGCTGCAGCCCGCACGGCGGGCGGTCCGCCGAGGCGACGGGGACCGGCAGCGAGATCGCCGGGAAGCCGGCGTAGTTGACCGGTGCCGTCAGCACGTTGAAGCCCGACCCGACCTCGTCGAGGAGGGGGGGCCTCACCGACAGCGTCGGCAGCGCCAGGACGCCGTGGCGTCCCACCGCCTCGCCCAGGGTGGCACGCCAGCTGACCTCGAAGGCACGGGCGGCTTGGAGGGCCGCCTCGCTGACTTCGCTGCCCGCCTGCAGGCGGGCCCGGATCTCGTCGCTCACCCCGGCGCCGCCGTCGATTTCGAGGAGGTGGTGATCACAGCCGAAGGCCTCGTGCACGAGGAGGCGCTGCTGGGCTCGGTAGGCCTCCACCCAGTCCTCGAGCCGGACCTCCTCGCTCAGCAGGCCAGCCGCCCGCAGCGCAGCGTCGACGGCGGCGTCGATGACCGGGTCGACGTCGCAGGCTGCACTCAGCCGGGCGCGCCCGACGAGGTCAGGGGAGCCTTCAGCCACCATGGCGACACCGAGCAGCTCCATCCCGAGCACGACACGGGACACGTCGGCTGCCAGCACACCGACGGTGTCATAGCTGGGGGCGAGCGGCCAGACACCTTCGAGGGAGATGAGGCCGTGCGTCGTCTTCAGGCCGACGACCCCGCAGCAGGCCGCCGGGATGCGCACGGATCCGCCCGTGTCGGATCCGAGGGCGAGGTCGGCCTCGCCGAGGGCAACGGCGGCGGCCGAGCCCGAGGAGGAGCCGCCCGGCACGCGTCCGGGATCGGCCGGGTTCGGCGGCGTCCCGAACCACCGGTTGATCCCGCTCGTGCCGAAGGCGAGCTCGTGGAGGTTCGTCTTTCCGACGAGACGCCCGCCGGCGGCCCGAATGGCGCTGATGCAGGCGGCGTCGGAGGCGGCCGGCACGGCGAGATCGGCCAGCGTCCTGCACCCCGCCGTCGTGACCGAGCCCTCCACGGCGATCAAGTCCTTCACCGCCACCGTGGGTCCCGTGCCCTCGCCGGCGGGCCAGCGCTCCAGCCATGTCGTCACGCACGCAACACTAGAGCGCTGACCAGGCACGTAATATCTCCACATCAACGACCTCTTGATGCGCCTGCGAGACCGGGACTGGCGGCTCACGCCGCAGCGCCGCGTCGTCGCCGAAGTGCTCGACGGTGAGAACGTCCACGTCACGGCCGAGACCGTGCACAGCCGCGCCCAGGAGCGCCTGCCGGAGATCAGCCTCGCAACCGTCTACAACACGCTGAACGAGCTCGTCGGAATGGGCGAGGTGGTCGAGGTCCCCGCAGCCGGCGGCGCCCGCCGGTACGACCCGAACGTTCACGTCCCCCACCACCATCTCGCCTGCACGAGCTGCGGCGAGCTCTGGGACGTCCCGCGCCGGCCCGGTGAGTCGATCACGTTGCAGGACACGGAGCGCCAGGGCTTCCGGTTGACCGGCGTCGAGATCGTCTTTCGCGGCATCTGCTCCGACTGTCAGGGACGCCCGCTCCCGCCCGCCACCGCCGAGCCGGCCACGGCGGCGCCCGCCAGCACCGAGCCCACCGAGGCGGCGGCCATCCGGCCCGTCGCACCACGGCGGCCGGGCTGACGAGCAGCGACCTGCGCCTCCTCCTCAGTCCACCGCATCGGGCGGGCACGCCCGCCGCGGGCCCTTTGCCCCCAGCACGGCCCTCATGGCCGCAAAGACGGTCGCAGGGCGCACGACGACGAGCGCCACGGGCGGGTCGGTCCAGGGCAGTGGGACGGTTTCGCCCGCTTTGAAGAGGTGCTCGTCGTCCACCCAGACCGTTCCGAGGCCGGGCAGGACGGCCAGGCGGGCGCCCCGTGCCACCCAGCGCAGCTTCGGCTGCCGGCGTTGGTTCTGGCGGGACGAGCGCTCCATGCGCCTGGGGGCCGTCCTCGACTTCGGCAGGTAGGTCTCGAGCGGCGTCGGCTTTGCCACGCACACGAAGACGGCACCGTCGCCCAGCTCCCGGTGCACGGCGCCGAGGTCGGCTTCGCTGACGTCGCCGCTGCCCACCCGCTGGAAACGTCCCGCCGAGACGAGGTACCAGTCGAGGTTGCCACCGAGTTGCCAGGCCCGCGGCCTGCGCTGTTGGTCGAGCAGCCCGCCCGGCGGGGTCGTGAGGTCCGGCACCGCCAACATCATGTCGCAGGGCGCCGCTATGGTTCCCCCTTCGCCGCCGAGGCGGCGCCTGTGCCCGGAGCCGAACGACGTCCTGCCCCGGGGGGATCCCCCACCCGGCGCGACCAGTCCGGTACGGTCCACGCCAGGCGATTGACCCAACAGGATGCAACGAAGATGAACCTCAGACGTCAAGGAAGTCGCAGCTAATGCCCAATTCATCTGCTCATTCGCGCCAAGGTGGGCTTCGCCGGTTCCGTTCCAAGCTGGCCCTGACGTGGCGACGCGCCAGCACGCGGGGCCGCGTTGTCCTGTCGGTCGCCGTCGTGCTCGTGCTGGCACTCGTCTCGACCGGGATCGGGTTCCTCGTCAGCTCGGGGGCGACCCACAAGGCCTCCGCCGGCACAACCACGACGACCAAGAGCAGCTCCACCACCTCCACGACGAGAGCAAAGGCACACGTCGTGACGCATTTCTGCCCCCTCACGGGCACTCCGGCGCCGCGTGGCAAGGTGCCGCAGCGGCCGGCGCTCGGCGTGAAGGTCGGCAACGACCCCGCCTCGCGGCCTCAGTCCGGCCTGCCGGACGCCGACATCGTCTACGAGGAGATGGCAGAGGGCGGGATCACGCGATACCTCGCCATCTTCCAATGCCACGTGCCGGCTGCCATCGGGCCCATACGGTCGGTCCGCTGGGACGACTGGCACCTGCTTGCCTCCTACGGCCACCCCATCCTCTCGTTCTCGGGCGGCATCGACCAGTGGGACGCCGAGGTGGCCAGCCAAACATGGCTCTTCGACGCCAACGGCTCCGAGGGCGCCACCGTGAGCGCCTACTACCGCACGTCGAACCGCGTGCCGCCCTGGAACTACTACAGCTCCGGCAAGGCGCTCTGGGGTCTCGACTCGTATCACAAGCCGCCCCCGCCGCAGTTCGCCTACTCGAAGGCCCCTGCCGCCGGGGCCCTCAAGGCAAAGGGCGCAACCGTGAGCGGCTTCGCCTCCGGCTCGACCGTGCAATGGGTCTGGAGCTCGCGGCTGCACGCCTGGTTGCGCTACGTCGGTGGCGTCCCGGACGTCGACGTGAGCGGCTCGCAGCTGCAGGCGACGAACGTCATCATCGAGACGGTGCCAACGCAGCCGGGACCGTATCCCGAGAGCGGCACGACCCCGGACGTGGAGAGCCTCACGCAGGGAAGCGGCCCCGCCTGGGTGTTGCGCAACGGGATGGTCGAGGAAGGCACCTGGAACTGCCCGGCCTACGGCGACATCACGACCTATCGCTTCCCCGACGGCCGGACCATGACGCTTGCTCCGGGCAACACCTGGATCGAGCTCGTCCCCAACCAGGATTACCCCGTCGCCATCCAGCATTGAGCGGCCCGTCGGGCGGCGCCGGCAGCCCTCTCATGGCAGACTCGGCCGATCAGCTCGATCGGGGGGAGTGATGGCATGAAAGTCCTGCTCGTCGGTGCAGGCGGTGTCGGTGAGGCGGCGGCCGTGATGGCCGGCTCGAGAGGCTTCCTCGAGGAGCTCGTCGTCGGCGACATCGACGCCGACCGTGCCGCCGCCGTGGCTGGGCGGGCGACCGCCGCCGGCAAGGGCACGCCTGCCAGCGGCGTCCGGCTCGACGCCGGCAATGCCGCCGACGTCGCCGAGCTGGCGAGGTCCGCCGGCGTGGACGTCATCTTCAACGCCTGCGACCCGCGGTTCGTGCCGAGCATCTTCCAGGCGGCTCTCGATGCCCGCACGGACTACCTCGACATGGCGATGTCACTCTCGCTGCCACATCCCGAGATCCCCTACGAGCAGGTCGGCACGATCCTCGGGGAGCAGCAGTTCGCCGCCCACGACACCTTCGTCGAGCACGGCCGGCTCGCTCTCGTCGGTTGCGGGGTGGAGCCCGGCCTCTCGGATGCCTTCGCCCGCTACGCCTCCGACCACCTCTTCGACTCGATGGACGACGTCGGTGTGCGGGACGGCGCCAACCTCGTCGTCGCAGGTTTCGACTTCGCTCCGACGTTCAACATCTGGACGACGATCGAGGAGTGCCTCAACCCACCGGTCGTCTTCGAACGTGACCGCGGCTGGTTCACGACGGCACCGTTCTCCGAGCCGGAGGTGTTCGACTTCCCGGAGGACATCGGCGAGATCACCTGCGTCAACGTCGAGCACGAGGAGGTGCTCCTCATCCCCCGCTGGCTGGAGGCCGGGCGGGTGACGTTCAAATACGGCCTCGGCGACGAGTTCATCGGCGTCCTACAGACCCTGCACATGCTCGGGCTCGACTCCACGCGGCCCGTCGAGGTCCGCGGCCAGCAGGTCTCGCCCCGCGACGTCGTGGCAGCCTGCCTGCCGGATCCGGCCACCCTCGGGGACAAGATGAGCGGTCGTACCTGCGCCGGCACCCACATCCGCGGTACGAGCAAGGACGGCAACTACCGCCAGATCTACCTCTACCACGTCGCCGACAACGCCGAGACGATGGGGCGCCACGGCTGCCAGGCGGTCGTCTGGCAGACGGCCATCGCCCCGGTGGCGGCCCTCGAGCTGCGAGCCAACGGCGAGTGGCAGGGCGCCGGCGTCCTCGGGTGTGAGGCCTTCGACGCCGTCCCGCTCCTCGACATGTTCACGGACTACGGCGAGCCCTGGCACCTGCGCGACGAGACACCCGCCTGAGGGCGGCGGCACACCCGCCTGAGGACCGCCATCAGGAGCCGGACGGCTTCACCTGTTGCCAGTTGGAGAGCGACGGGATGATGCTGCCGGCGGGACCCTGGCCGAAGAGCCAGAAGAGGTTGCCGGTGATCTTCTGCACGGCGCCGGCCGAGCAGACCGTGACGTGGCGGCCGCACGGCGTCATCGAGTAGATCCAGTTGTTGTCGCCCGTGTCGAGCACGCCCGCCTTGCTCGTCGGAGACGAGTAGTACGTCATGTCAGAGTAGGTGTAGCCGCTCCACGTGCCCTCGTCGGTCTGGGCGTCGGCGGCGAGCACGGGCGAGTGACCGAGCACCTCGACGTTGGAGGGCATCGGCCAGCTGGGCGTGACGTGATCGAAGTCTGCCTGGATGACGCCGGGAAGGGCCGAGCCGTCGTGCAGGCCGGTGTCCTTGAAGATCCAGGCGCCGGCGTCGTGCACGACGAAGGCGGCCGAGGGCGTCCCCGGCTCGAGGAACCCGGCGTACATCTCCCCCACGAACCCGCTCTCGGGCCAGTCGGCGGGCGGCGAGTACCAGGCGTTGCCAGTCACCTCGAGCGGGTTCCCCTTGCCGTTCAAGGGGTCCTCGCTCGAGTCCCGGTAGTCGACGATCTCACGGTCCGCCCCGAGCGGCGAGGACTGCAGGCGGACGTGGCGCAGCACGGCGCTGGCGCCGAAGAAGACCATGTTGACACCGTGGTTCATGGCGTTCTCGGCCGCCCGGCGCTCCGTGAGCGACCAGCACTCGTCGTGGCCGAGCGACAGCAGCGCCCGGTGCTGCAACAAGAAGGCGGGATGCTGCTCGAGTGTGAGATCGTCGGCATAGGTGACGTCGAGCCCGTTCTCCTCCGCCCAGCGCACGAGCGGGTACTCGTTTGCGAAGAAGTCGTTGGCCCCGTTGCCGTCCATCGGCCGGTCGAGCGAGACGACGCGGGCGCGGCTGCACGGCGGGTAGGTGGCGGCGCACGTCCCGAGGCCCTGGTAGAAGTCGTAGCCGCCGTAGGTGTTCCAGGCCTCCTCGGTGTAGAGGTCGTTCTTGACCACGTAGGCGGCGTGACTGGAGGGATCCCAGATGACGAGCAGGATGTAGCTCTGCTCGTTGCCGCTTCCGACGAGCTTGAGCAGGTAGTCGCCCGGCACGAAGGCGGCCGTCACGGCGAAGGAGAGCGACGCCTTCCAGTTGTCGCAGGACACCATGTTGATGCCGGGCGTCAGCGGGCAGGCCGGCTGCACCCGTCCTGCCACCTCGGGCGAGCGCCACACGAGGTGGCCACCGAGGCCCCCGTAGTAGCCCATGCGGTACGCCATGACGCGGAAACGAGGGGCCGTCGTGTCCACGTAGAGCACGACGCGGTTGCCGACGGCGGCGTACGGCCGGCTGGCAAAGCCGTCGATGGAGCCCGTCTTCGGCTGGCGGCTGATCTCCCAGCCCTTCGTGCCGGGGAGCTTGTTCTCGGCGATCACCCAGGAGGCCTCCAGCCCGTTCGGGCCGAGGAACGTCCGGCTGTCCGCCGGGTTCGGCGACGTCGTCGTTGTCACCTGCTTCTTCGTCGTGGTCGAGGTCGTGGCGGCGGCGCCCGGGTGCGAGCCGGGGTGCTGCGTCGCCGCGATGCTGAGGGCCACGGCCAGTACGACGACGAGGAGGACGCTGAGGGCGATAAGGGGCCGCCGCCGCCGGGGCGACCCGCCGGGCGTCGGGGCGGCGGCCGCCGGGCGAGCAGCGGGGCGGCGAAGGTGCTGGGGGCCCTCGTCTCCTTCGGCTCCGCTCACTGCGGAGACCGCTTCGCTTTTGCGCGTTCGTCCCGGGGCACGGCCGGATCATACAAATGCGCCGGCACGCGGTGGCTTCAGTCGATGGCGCTCATGACGTGCTTGATCCGCGTGTAGTCCTCGAAGCCGTACATGGAGAGGTCCTTGCCGTAGCCCGAGTGCTTGAAGCCGCCGTGCGGCATCTCGGCCACGAGCGGGATGTGGGTGTTGATCCAGACGCAGCCGAAGTCGAGCCGCTTCGCCATCCGCATCGCCCGCCCGTGGTCCTTGGTCCAGACGCTGGAGGCGAGCCCGAACTTGACGCCGTTCGCCCACGCCACCGCCTCGTCCTCGTCGGAGAACTGCTGCACGGTGATGACGGGCCCGAACACCTCGTCCTGGATCAACTCGTCGTCCTGGTGAAGGCCGGACACCACGGTCGGCTCGAAGAAGTAGCCACGCTCGCCGATGTGGTGACCTCCGTTGCGCACCTCGGCGTGCCCTGGCACGCGGGCGAGGAAACCGCTCACGCGCTCCAGATGGTCCGCGTTGTTGAGGGGCCCGAAGAGGGCGTCCTCGACCTCAGGCGGACCGGTGACCGTGGCGGCCGCCTGGGCGCTCAGCGCGGCGACGAAGTCGTCATGGATGCCGGGCCCCGCCAGCACCCGGGTGGCGGCCGTGCAGTCCTGGCCGGCGTTGAAGTAGCCGGCGATGGCGATCGCCTCCGCCGTCTTCTCGAGGTCGGCGTCGTCGAAGACGACGACGGGCGCCTTGCCGCCGAGTTCGAGGTGGACCCGCTTCACGTCGCGGGCGGCATCGACGGCCACCTCGATGCCGGCACGTACCGAGCCGGTGATCGACACCATGGCCGGCGTCGGGTGGGCGACGAGCGCACGCCCGGTGTCACGGTCGCCGCACACGACGTTGAAGACGCCGGGCGGGAGGAACTCCGCCATGATCTCGGCCATGAGGATCGTCGAGGCGGGCGTCCAGTGTGCCGGCTTGAGCACGCTCGTGTTCCCCGCCGCGATGGCCGGTGCCCACTTCCACACCGCCATCATCATGGGGTAATTCCACGGCGTCACCTGGGCGCAGACGCCGACCGGCTCCCGCCGGATCATGGACGTGTGGCCTGCCATGTACTCGCCGGCGGCCCGCCCCTCGAGCACGCGGGCGGCTCCGGCGAAGAATCGGATCTGGTCGATCATGGGAGGGATCTCCTCCGACATCGTCAAGGCGAGCGGTTTCCCGGTGTTCTCGCTCTCGACCTTGACGAGCTCCTCGGCGCGCTCCTCCATGGCGTCGGCGATCTTCAGCAGCGCCCGGCTTCGCTCCGACGGCGTCGTGTCGCGCCACGACTCGAAGGCCGTCGCCGCTGCCGCGAAGGCGGTATCGACGTCCTCGGGGCCGGCGAGCGGGGTCGTGGCGTACGCCTCACCCGTGCTCGGGTTGATGACATCGATCGTGCGCCCCGACTTCGCATCCACGAGCTCGCCGTTCACGAAGTTCTGCAGCCGACGCAGTCCGTTTCCGTTCTCGTTTGACATGGACCGATCCTGGCAGACCGATGACGGCTCGACAAGCGGCTTTGCAGGGTCCTTTCCACGAATTCCGTTGCCCGGGCGAGCAGAAGCGGAGGATTCCGAAGCGACGGCTGGGGCCACCGGCATTCGGATGGATATCGGAGATTTCCCCCAACCTGGCCACAGACCGCCCGCCTAGACCACCTCAGTGCCGGCACTCGGTGTGCCTGCAGGAAGAGAGATCACAATGCGAAGACATGCAATCGGGGCCGCCGTCGCCGGCCTCGCCCTCGTGGGCACGAGCGTCGGCATCGGTGCCGCCGTCGCCGGTGCGCAGCCCAGCCGGGCGACGCACACCTCGACCCACGCCGCAACGAAGACGGTGGCCGCCACCAAGACCATGAAGGCCACGAGCCATGCGGCCACCGCCAGCCGGCCGGTGACGGCCGCCGCGAGCTCGAGCCCACTGGCGGCCACGAAGGCTCCGTCGTCCTCGACGACGCACAAGTGCCCGAACATGGGCTCGAGCTCGAGCTCCGGCTCGTCCTCGACCACGTCGGGCAGCACCGCGACAGCTGGGTACTCGCTGTCCTGACCGGAGCATGACAGCAGAAGGCCGGCCGCCCGACCTCACCCCGCGGGCGGCCGGCCCCGAGCCGCCGATCGCCGAAACCGTTGCTCAAGCGGCCATTTCCTGCGGATTCCGCCGTGGAAGGCCCGGTAGCCTGCGAGGGTGACGGCAGATTCCTCTCCTCCGACCGACCAGCGCTGGCGCCGGCTCTCCTACTGGTTCGACTCCCTGCCCGGCGCCGTCGTCCCGCGGCCAGCATTGGCGGGGGACCTCGACGTGGACGTCGCCATCGTGGGCGCCGGGTACACCGGTCTCTGGACGGCCTACTACCTCGCCGGTCTGGACGCGAGCCTCCGAATTGCCGTGCTCGAGAAGGAGGTGGCTGGCTTCGGCGCCTCCGGGAGGAACGGCGGGTGGTGCTCGGCCTTCTTCGCCGTCTCCAACGGCAAGCTCGTCGAGCAGGTCGGCCGTGACGGCATGCACGCAATGCGCCGCGCCATGGAGAAGGCCGTCGACGAGGTCGGCGCCGTGGCGGCCGCCGAGGGGATCGACTGCGACTACCGCAAGGGCGGCACGATCAGCCTGGCCCGCTCGAGCACCCAGGTCGCCGCCGGGCGGGCCGAGGTGGAGGACGCCCGCTCCGTCGGGATCGGCGCCGAGGACCTCGCCTGGTACGACGCTGCGGACGCATCAGCGCTCGTCGGTGCCACCGGCGTCCTCGGAGGAGTCTTCTCGCCCCATTGCGCCGCCATTCACCCCGCCCGCCTGGTACGGGGGCTGGCGGAGGTCGTCGAGCGCCGAGGGGTGACGATCTACGAGGGCACTCCCGTCCTCGGCGTCTCACGCTCCGGCTCCGGCCCCGCCCCGGGCGGGACACGCAACCGACTTCGGACGCCGGGCGGACGGGTGTGGGCCGACGTCGTCGTGCGGGCGACGGAGGGCTACACGGCCGCCTTGCCGGGGGGCCGCCGCCAGGTCGTGCCGCTCTACTCGCTCATGGTGGCGACCGAACCGCTTCCCGAGGCAACCCTCGAGTCCATCGGGCTGCGTGGTGGGCTCACGTTCGCCGACGGCCGCCACCTCATCATCTACGGGCAGCGGACCGGTGACGGGCGGCTCGCCTTCGGCGGCCGCGGCGCCCCGTACCATTTCGCCTCCGGCATCGAGGAGTCCTTCGACCGCGTGCCCGCCGTCCACGAGGCGCTCGGCGACACCTTGCGGGAGCTGTTCCCCGAGCTGGACGGCGTCTCGGTCACCCATGCCTGGGGAGGCCCCCTCGGCGTCCATCGCGACTGGTACCCCTCGGTGAGCTTCGACCGCTCCAGCGGCGTCGCATCGGCCGGCGGCTACGTGGGCGACGGCGTCTCGACGACGAACCTCGCCGGCCGCACCCTGGCCGATCTCATCACCGGGCGCCACAGCGACGAGACACGCCTGTGCTGGGTGGGGCACCGGTCCCCGCACTGGGAGCCGGAGCCGCTGCGCTGGCTCGGCGTCAACGCCGGCCTCGTCGCCATGCAGTGGGCGGACCGCACGGAGGCCCGCAGCGGGCGGCCCTCTCGTCTCGCCGGCGCCGTCGACCGCCTGACAGGGCACTGAGCGGTCGGTCGGCTCGGTCGGCCGGCCGGAAGCTCAGCCGGGGCTCTGCCCGCTCGCGCTCGCCGTGGCGGAGAAGGTGGACGACGTCACGGCGCTCCCCGACGCCGAGACACACAGGGGTGCGTACCCCGTCCAACCGGTGGGTTCCGACACGCCGGACAGGCCCGTGAGCCCGCCGCTCGAGCCGGCGGCGCCGACGGGCGTGGCGCATCCGAGCAGCCCGGTCTCGAGCCCGATGACGTTGAGCTCGGGGATGAGGCCGAGGCAGAAGCCACCGCCGTTGTCGGACGACTCGGCCGATGCACAGTCGCAGACGCTCGTGCCGGCACCGGTGGACGGTGGCACGGCCGAGCCGCCGGGGCAGAGACCGAAGCCGCTCTCGAGGGACGTGACGATCGAGGGCGTGATCATGTCGGCCCCCGCCGGCGCCGTCACGGCGACGCTGGGGTGCGAGATGGCCATGTCGAGCGAGTCGCCCTTGTACGTGATGTCGAGCTGGCTGAGCGCCCCGTTCGTGACCCACATCGTCATGGGGATCGTGAGACTGGCGGGTATCGCCTTGACGAGGAGGGAGCTCGAGCCGAGGTCGCGAGCCAGGCTGGGCACGTCCTTGGCGAGAGCGCTCGCCAGGTGCTGGGTGAAGCTGGCGACGAAGCTCCGCACCGGCATCTCGAGCGAGTACTCGGTCGAGCCACCGCTCGAGGAGACCTCGTGGATGGTCGCCCAGGTGTCCCATGACTGGGCGAAGGACATGGCGGCGGCGTTGCGGTAGGTGTCGATACCCGGGCCGCTCGACTTCAGCTTCACCCCGAGCCCTGCGACCGTCGAGGCGATGGTGCTGTCGTCGACGCCCACCCACTCATCGCCGATGGAGGCTTGCGCGAAAGCGTTCGCCGGCCCCGGCACGAGGTCGTTGTCGATCGACTGCGTGGCACGCTGGAACGCACTCGGGCTGATCGCCTGCAGGTTGAGGCGTCCGTAGACCGCCCCGTCGGCCACGAGGAGGTCGCCGAGGTCGGTGCCGGACCGGAAGACGGAGATCTCGAAGTTGTCGAGGCCGTCGGAGCCCGAGAGCGGCTGGCTGCCGTTCTCGCTCGTCACCGTGAGGGCGACCGAGTACTGCGCCAGCGTCGCCTGCTCCTGCACATCGGCCGTCTCGGCCGAGAACACGACCTTCAGCGTGGGCGATCCCAGCAAGCTCGAGAAGGCCGTGTGCACCGTGGCCGCCCGCGAGAAGGCCCCGGCCGCTACGGCACCGAAGGCCGCCGCCACCGACACGACGACGCCGAGGACGATGAGGCGGTTGCGGAGGCGTCGCTTCGGCGGCGCCGGCGGCTCCTCACTGCTCAGCCAGAGCTGCGGCGTCGGCGCCGGCGGCTCCTCTCGAGGCATTTCCGACCAACCGGTACCGTCTGCCATGGTGACACCAGTCTCTCACGCCGAAGACTTGACCTCCGAGTCCGGCACGCTCAGAGCGAACGCAGCGCCTTCTCGAAGATCTCGAGCCCCTCGTGCAGCAGATCCTCCCCGATGACGAGGGGAGGCAGGATGCGCACGACGTTGTCGAAGGTGCCCGCTTTCAGCATGATGACGCCTTCGCCGTGGCAGCGAGCGAGCACCTTGGCGGCCGATGCCGCATCGGGCGTCTTGCGGTCGCGGTCCGAGACGAGCTCGACCGCCGCCATCGCCCCGATCACGCGCACGTCACCGACGGCGGCGACGTCCTCGACGAGCGGCCGCAACCGCTGCTCGAAGATCTCGCCGATCCGCTGGGCGCGCCCGATGAGCCCGCCTCGCTCCACCTCGGCGATGGCGCCGAGGGCAGCGGCACAGCAGACGGGGTTGCCGCCGAAGGTGGTGCCGAGCCCTCCGGGGTGCACCTGGTCGACGAGGTCCGCCCGCGCCGTCACGCCGCCGATGGGGAGGCCACCCCCGAGGCCCTTTGCCGTCGTGATGATGTCCGGCACGATGCCCGAGTGCTCCGAGGAGAACCAGCGGCCCGTCCGGGCGAAGCCGGCCTGCACCTCGTCGGCCACGAACACGATCCCGTTGGCGGCGCAGTAGTCCGCCAGCGCCGGCAGGAAGCCCTCCCCCGGGATGACGACGCCGCCTTCGCCGAGCACCGGCTCGATGACGAGGGCAGCGATCCGGTTGGCTCCGATCTGACGGTCCATCGCCGTGATGGCGGCTTCGGCGCAGGCCACCCCGCACTCGTCGGCAGGAGCCCCGACGGCACAGCGGTACGGGTAGCTGTAGGGAAGGCGGTAGATCTCCGGTGCCAGGGGGCCGAAACCCGACTTGTAGGGCATGGCCTTGGCCGTCAGGCTCATGGTGAGCAGGGTGCGCCCGTGAAAGGCGTGGTCGAAGGCGACGACGGCCTGGCGCCCCGTCACCGAGCGGGCGATCTTCACGGCGTTCTCGAGGGCCTCGGCGCCCGAGTTGACGAAGAACGTGCGCCGCTCGAGGTCGCCCGGCACGAGGGCGTTGAGGCGCTCTGCCAACTCGACGTAGCTCTCGTACGGCGTCACCTGGAAACAGGTGTGCGTGAAGCGGGCCGCCTGCTCGGCGATGGCGGCCGACACGAGCTCGGCGCTCGAGCCGACGTTCAGCACGGCGATGCCGGCCCCGAGGTCGATGAAGCTGTTGCCGTCGACGTCGACGACGACCCCCCCGCCGGCTTGTGCGGCGAAGACCGGCATGGTCCCGCCGACGCCTTTCGGGACGGCGGCCACCCGCCTCGCCATGAGGGCGCGAGAACGCGGTCCCGGGATTTCGGTGACGAGCTCACGCCGTTGGGCGATTCCGGAGTGGTCCACGATCGCGCTCCCTTTAGAGACTTGCTGAATCGGTTGTAGGGCAGCATAACGGCAACGGATTCCATTGACAATCAGCCCTTTCAATGTGAATATGGGCAGCCATGGCGAGGGTGAGCGGCACGTCGACCCTGGCCACGGCGGCGCTCGACGAAGTCTCAAAGCACCTCGTCGAGGAGCTGCAACGGGACGGCCGGCGCTCCTATGCAGACCTCGCCAAAGCGGTCGGCCTCTCGGAGGCGGCCGTTCGGCAACGGGTGCGCCGCCTCCTCGACGAGGGCGTCATGCAGATCGTGGCGGTGACGGATCCGGCGACGGTGGGCTTCTCCCGCCAGGCCATGGTGGGCATCAAGGCCGAGGGGGATCTGCGCGGCATCGCCAAGCGCCTGAGCGCCCTGCCGGAGCTCGAGTACGTCGTTTTGTGCGCCGGATCCTTCGACATCCTCGTCGAGCTCGTCTGCGAGGACGACGAGCGCCTCCTCAGCCTCCTCGACGAATCCATACGCTCGATCGAGGGCGTTCGCGAGACAGAGACCTTCATCTACCTCCGGCTGGTGAAACAGACCTATGCGTGGGGTACGCGATGAGCCATTTCATGACCCCGAGACGAGAGAAGAGATGAGCGCACACGAGCACGCCCCGTCAGAGCAACAGGCGCAGCAGAACAACGCCCGCGACCACCTGTGGCTGCACTTCACGCGCATGGGCGCTTACAGCGACGATCACCACATCCCCGTCATCGTGCGGGGCGAGGGCCCCTACGTCTACGACAACCACGGCAAGCGCTACTTGGACGGCCTCTCCGGGTTGTTCGTCGTGCAGCTCGGGCACGGCCGCCACGACCTCGCCGAGGCGGCCCGCAAGCAGGCCGAGACGCTCGCCTACTTCCCCCTCTGGTCCTACGCCCACCCCGCCAGCATCGAGCTGGCCGATCGTCTCGCCGACTACGCCCCCGGCGACCTCAACCGCATCTTCTTCACGACCGGAGGCAGCGAGGCCGTCGAGGCGGCTTGGAAGGTCTCGCGGCAGTACTTCCAGGCGATCGGCCAGCCGAGCCGCTACAAGGTCATCAGCCGCAACATCGCCTACCACGGCACGTCGCTGGGCGCCCTCTCGATCACCGGCATCCCGGGGGCCCGCATCCCCTTCGAGCCGCTCGTCCCGGGCGCCCGCAAGGCCATGAACACGAACCGCTACCGCTGCGGCGACTGCTCGCACCTCGACCACTGCACGATGCGTTGTGCGGGCTCCATCGAGCAGATCATCGAGTTCGAGGGTCCCGAGACCGTGGCGGCCGTCTTCATCGAGCCGGTGCAGAACTCCGGGGGGTGCTTCCCCCCGCCGGAGGGCTACCTGCAGCGCGTGCGAGAGATCTGCGATCGCTACGGGGTGCTCATGGTGTCCGACGAGGTCATCTGCGCCTTCGGGCGCATCGGCGAGATGTTCGCCTGCGACCGCTACGGCTACCTTCCCGACATGGTCACCTGCGCCAAGGGCATGACGAGCGGGTACTCCCCCATCGGGGCAATGATCGCCCGCGACCACGTCATGGAGCCGTTCTTGCAGCACGGGGCGAGCTTTGCGCACGGCATCACCTTCGGCGGGCACCCCGTCTCCTCCGCCGTCGCCCTCGCCAACCTCGACGCCTTCGAGCGTGAAGGCATCATCCAGCACGTGCGCAAGCACGAGGCGGACTTCCGGGCCTCGCTCGAGAGCTTGAGCGACCTTCCCATCGTCGGTGACATCCGCGGCGCCGGCTACTTCTACGGCATCGAGCTCGTGAAGGACAAGAAGACGAAGGAGACGTTCTCGCACGCCGAGGCGGAGTTCCTCCTGCGCGGCTTCCTGTCGCCGGCACTGTTCGAGCGCGGCCTCATCTGCCGCGCCGACGACCGCGGCGACCCGGTCATCCAACTCTCGCCCCCCCTCATCTGCGAGCAGGAGCACTTCGACGAGATCGCCGGCATCCTGCGCAGCGTGCTCGAGGAGGCCTGGTCGCGCCTGTAGAGGGCCGTGCCGGCACCTTGCCGGCCAGCTTCGCCCGCCAGTGGTCGGCGCGACCGCAGGCCGCCGCCCTCATCGACGCCGCCGACGGCCGCCTCGTCACGGCCGCCGAGCTGGAGTCCCTCAGCAGGCAGCGGGCGCACGAGTTCCTCGCACGAGGGTTGGCGGCCGGCGACCGTCTCCTCGTCAGCCCGGGGGCTCCGCTCGAATCCGCCGTGGTCGTCGTTGCTGCGCTTCGTGCCGGCCTCGTCCTCGTGCCCGTCAACCCGCAGTCGACCGCGGCCGAGCTCCGCCACATCATGGCGGAGACGAAGCCGGCAGCCTGCGCGCCGGGCAGCGCCGCCCTCGGCGGCGCCGTGGCCGAGATCGACCCCTCCGTGCAACGTGTCGGCGACGGCGCCGTCGTGACCCGGCCGCCGGCCGCCTCGCGAAGTGGCGGCACCGTGGCGGGCGCCCTCGACGCCAGCGGCCCGGGAGACGCCGCCCTCATCCTGTTCACTTCGGGCACGACGGGCCGGCCGAAGGGGGCCGTCCACAGCCACGGCAGCCTGTGGGCGAACGCCGAGGCCTTGCGGGAAGCCTGGCGCTGGTCGCCCGACGACCGTCTCGTGCACGCCCTGCCCATGTTCCACGCCCACGGCCTCTGCGTCGGGCTCCTCGGCACGCTGCACGCCGGCGCCGCCGCCGTGCTCCTCCCCCGCTTCGGCGTCCCCGAGGTGCTGGGGGCCTGCGCCCGCTTCCGGGCGACGCTTTTCTTCGGCGTGCCCACGATGTACCACCGTCTGCACGCCTCCGGACGGGCAGGCGAGCTCGGCTCCCTCCGCCTCGCCGTCTCCGGTTCGGCCGCCCTGCCGGCCGCCCTCCACGTAGCCATCGCCGCCGCCAGCGGGATGGCCATCCTCGAGCGCTACGGCACGACCGAGACGCTCATGAGCCTCTCGAACCCCTATGACGGGGAGCGTCGAGCCGGCACTGTCGGGTTCCCCCTGCCCGGCGTCGAGATCCGCCTGCTGGCGACGGCGTCGCCGGCGGCGAGCCCGGCGGCTGCAGGCGGCGCACTGCACGACGAGCTGCTCGTGCGCGGGCCGGCACTGTTCACCGGATACCTCGGCCGTCCCGCCGAGACGGCGGAGGCGTTCGACGACGACTGGTACCGCACGGGGGACATCGCGAGAGTGGACGAGGACGGCTACGTGCGAATCCTCGGCAGGACGAAGGAGCTCGTGATCTCGGGG
>Ga0181526_10000202_pt1 | contig 65106 bp, 53 predicted proteins | sample PEATcosm2014_Bin_35_FD_119750 | JGI IMG/M metagenome (GOLD analysis project Ga0181526, IMG submission 119750) | Peatland microbial communities from MTU Mesocosm Facility, Houghton, MI, USA - PEATcosm2014_Bin06_30_metaG | ecosystem: Environmental > Terrestrial > Soil > Wetlands > Peat | place... | reverse complement strand
TCGCCGCGCAGCACGCCAACCTGTTCCTGCTCCTCGGCGCAGCCACTTTTGGCTCTTTTCTCGGCGGCTTCTTCAGCTACAAAGTCGGCCAGTCCGGCGGAATGACATTCCTGGAAAAGCACGTGCCCGCGCGCTTTCTAAAGCCCGTCTGCAACTGGATGGAATCGCACGCCATCCTCTCCGTCTCATTGCCCGCCCTTCTGCCGCCGCCTATGCCCCTCTCGCCGTTCGTCCTGGCCGCGGGCGCTCTCAAGATGTCGCGTAACAAGTTCCTCACCACGTTCACGGTCAGCCGCTTCCTGCGCCATTCTGCCTTCGCAGCGCTCGGCGTCTACTACGGCCCGCATGTGCTGCGTATGTGGAACCGGTTCAGCCGCAAATGGGGCACTGAGATCCTCATCGTCGTCTGGAGCGCCATCCTCATCAGCGCCGGCATCGCCTTCTGGAAACTCTACAAGACCTCGCGCGCAGTCTCCGCCCACCCGCCGGAGGCAGGCTCACCCGCCGAAGCCTAGCCGACATTGCTGCAGCCGCGCTACAGCCAGCGTTTCGCGTCCCAATCGGCCAGCGCTGCGCCCGTAAGCTGGTCCAACTCCTCTAATAAATCCGGCTCCGGCTCCTTCTTGAAGTTGAAGCACGTCTTGCCTTGCATCCGCTTCTTCAAGCCGGCAGGAATCGCGCTTTGCAGCGGTGGATTCATGTAGAGCGGCATCAGGTGGAAGCTCACATACGCCTTCCCCAGGCGCACCTCCGCGAACCACATCGGCTGCCCCTTGTGCTGTGGAAACGGAGACGGCGTCTTGCAATTCACACCGTAAGCAACAGCTGTATCCGTGCGTACGGCTAGCCGCTCGGCATGCTTCTCCAGAACACCCTTCAGCGTCCCGAACGCCGCCTCAAAGTCCGTCGCCATGCCGCAAATCCTCCGTCGCGACAAAGTCCCCAACTAACAACCAGCAACTAACAACTGCCTTCTCTACATCTCCCACTGCAGCAGCGTTGCGCCCACCGTAAACCCGGCCCCCACGCTTGCCAGCAGCACCAGGTCGCCCTTCTTCAGCCGGCCTTCCTCCATCGCCGTCTGCATGGCTAAGGGGATCGTCGCCGCCGTGGTGTTGCCGAAGCGGTCGATGTTGATGATCACCCGCTCCAGCGGCAGCCCCAGCCGGTCCGCCGTCGATAAAATGATCCGCTTGTTTGCCTGGTGCGGAATGAAGCACGCCAGGTCCTTGCCCGTCACCCCATGGCGCGCGAGCACGATCTCTGCCGCCTCCGCCATCTTCCGCACCGCAAATTTGTACACCGCCTGGCCGTCCTGGTGCACCACGTGCATATTCGCCGCTACCGTCTCTGCCGTTGGCGGATGCAGGCTTCCGCCGCCCGGCATATTCAGCGAGTGCGCTCCCGACCCGTCGATCTCGTGGTAATAGTCGATCATCCCGATCTCGCCCGCTTCGCACGGCTCCAACAGCACCGCGCCCGCGCCGTCGCCGAAGATCACGCACGTCGCCCGGTCCTTGTAGTCGATGATCGAGCTCATCACGTCCGCCCCGATCACCATCACCTTCTTCTGCATACCGCTTTCGATCAGCTTCGCGCCCATCTGCAGCGCATACGGAAACCCCGAGCACGCTGCCGAAAGATCGAATCCCCACGCACCCTTCGCCCCAATCTTGTCCTGCACCAGGCACGCGCACGCCGGAAACAGCATGTCCGGCGTCACAGTGGCCACAATGATTACTTCCAGATCGGTCGCCTTGATCCCGCGCTTCGCCAGACAATTCCGCGCCGCCTCCGCAGCCAGGTCGCTGGTTGCCACTCCCTTGTCCACGATGTGCCGCGTATGAATCCCCGTCCGCTCAGTAATCCACTGATCGCTCGTCGCAACCATCTTCTCCAGGTCGGCATTCGTCAGCAACCGGGGTGGAACATACGTCCCCACGCAACTAATCTTTGCCCGCACTTGATTGTGCGGCTTCAACGTCAGACTCAAACTCTCACCTCACTGCCTCTCGCGCTCGCTCTATAGCGGAACCGCATCCATGCCTGCTGATATGCCTTATGGCCCGGCAATCATTCTCTCCGACCCGCGCCCGAAGAACAAGTGCCACCCATGCCGGCGCCACAAATCCGGCCCATCCTTTGCGGCCCTACGCAAAGGGTGGGTTCTTCGTGCCGCGCTCAAATCGATCCTCAATTGTCTTGGGGGCGCCGCAGATCAGACAACCTCAGTCGTCAACTAGCAACTAACAACCAGCAACTAACAACTGCAAATAAAAGTACCGGGCGACCTACTGCGCCCGTAATTACCCGTTACCGTTGCTTCCTTCCGGACCTGGCGGGGTTGGCGGGATTACGTCGCGTAGGACCCGGCACTACCTAAGTCTAACATCCCCGGCGCCCGGAGTGGCGCTCGTGCTGCCCATTGCACATTTCGCAAACATCGCAGTAATCTCATCCGCATGAATCGCCTCGCCCTCACCGCGTTGCTTCTCGCCCTTCCCGCCCTCGCCGCCGACATCCACGTCCGCGTCGACCCCTCCGCCCGCATGGCCGCGCCCGGCAACGAAAATCTCGTCACCTTCCCCACCATCGTCAACGCGCTTGACCACCACCCCTTCGCCACGCCCAACCCCGACGGCACTCCCGGCCGCGTCTTCATCGAGATCGTCCCCGGCACATATCACGAGCGCGTCATCGTCACCCAGAACCACAACAACATCACCCTGATCGGCCTCGGCAAATCCCCCGCCGACGTCGTCATCACCAACTCGCTCAACGCCCGCGTCGCCGACGGCACCTTCTTCACCGAAACCGTTGAGATCAACGGCACCGGCTTTGAAGCCGATAACATCACCTTCGAGAACGCCGCCGGCAACACCGGCCAGGCCGTTGCCGTAGCCGACCGCGGCGATCGCAGCATCTTCAAGCACTGCCGCTTCCTCGGCCACCAGGACACCCTCTTCGCCGACTACGGCCGCCAGTACTACGTCGACAGCTACATCGAGGGCGGCGTCGACTACATTTTCGGCAACGCCGCCGCCGTCTTTGATCGCGACGAACTCCACTCCAATGGCCCCGGCTTCATCACCGCGCAGTCGCGCACCGCGCCAGACCAGCCCACCGGCTATGTCATCCTCAACTCCAAAGTCACCGTCGGCTTTGAAGCGCCTCCCGCACCAGCCGCGATCCCTTCCGGCACACCCGCGCCCGCACCCGGCGCCACTCCGCCCGCTCCGCCCGCTGCCAATGCCCCTCCTCCGTCCACCGCCGCAACCGATCCTTCTATGCCCGGAGCGCGCTCCATCGCCGCCGCTCGCCGCATGATCGGCCTCGGCCGCCCCTGGCGCACCTACTCTCGCGTCATCTATATCTCGACCGAACTCCCCGCCGAGATGAATCCCGTCGGCTGGAACAACTGGGGCAGCGCCGCCAACGAGTCCACCGCCTACTACGCCGAATCCAACTCCATCGGCCCCGGCGCGTCCCCCTCTACGCGCGTTCCCTGGTCCCACCAGCTCACCGCCGACCAGGTCAAACAATATCTCCCGCAAACCTTCCTCGCCGGCCCCGACCACTGGAACCCTATCGCCGAAGCCGCCAAGCTCCCCTGACCATACCCCCGCCAACTCAAAAGTACTTCCACTCGCAGCCCCTATAGAGTACGCTGGCAGCCATGCAGGGACGCCGTCCTCTCGTAGCAGTTCTTCTCGCGCTTTCCTTGGTCGCAAAAGCGCAGGATTCCTACAAGGTCTCCGGCTACGTCACGGCGCTTCAATCCCCTGGTGTCTTCGATGTTGAAGGCGTGCACATCCGCCTCACTCCCACCACGGAGTTCCGCTCGCGCACTGGCACGCTCTCTGCAGCCCGGGCGTCAAAACCTGCTGCCTACTATCTCGGCGAGCCGCTCGACGCTGTAGGCTACTTCGACCGTACCAGGAACACTCTTACCGCCGCGCGGATCGTCCTCATCCCGGTGGCGCCCGCCACGGTGCGCGGTGTCGCCATCATCGACCTCATTCCCCCCGCTCCCGCCGCCCAACCCGCCACCGATCGCACTCTCCGCGCCGACGGCTTCCTTCTCCACATCACCGCGAAAACGAAGCTCAAGTTCGCTGACCCTCTGAAGTCCATCTCCGACATCGCCACCAACCAGTGGATCGACTACTCGGGTGTCCAGCAGCTCGACGGTACCGTCCTGCTCGACTACGCCGGGATTGGCCCCAACAAGGTCAACCACACCGAAGACAGAATCCGCACCGGGTCCGACTACGACCCCGCCGCGGTTCCCGACGATTCCCATCAGAGCGGTCTCAGCAAAGCCTTCACCGGCGTCAATCCGCGCAAGATCCCGCCTTACCACAACCAGGACATGCAGGCCCGCGTCGAGCGCATCGGCCAGTCCCTGATCCCCGCCTATCAGCGCGCACTCCCTGACTCCGACCCCACCAAGATCCACTTCCGCTTTCAGGTCATCGACTCCACCAAGTGGCGCGACGCCGTCTCCATGCTCAGCGGCGTCATTGTCGTCCCCCGCCAGGTTGTCGAGCGCATGCAGAACGACGACCAACTCGCTACCGTCCTCGCCGACAACATCGCCGAGACAATCGAAAAGGACGCTCTCCGCACCAACGCAACCAACAACAAGGTCCTGGCTGCCGACCTCGCCGGCGACGCGGCGGGCATCTTCATTCCTTTTGCCGGCCTTGCCACGGACCTCGCGGGGGGCAGTGCGGCAGCGCACGTGCACAACCTGGAGCTCCAGCAGAGCGGCCGCGTCAGCCTCTGCTTCCTTCACGATGCCGGCTACGACATCACCCAGGCGCCTCTGGCATGGTGGTTTCTCGCCCCTAAGTCGGCTAAGCCCATTGAAGATATTCCCTTGCCACCCCGTGCCGTCACGCTCTATCTCGCACTTGGCACCACCTGGCATCCCGCCGCCGAACCTTCAGAGAACTAGGGTGAAGAGATGATTCCGAGGATTTGTACCGTCGCGCTGCTGACTTGCGGAATAGCCGCCGGGCAGTCAACCAACCCATCGACAGCCGCACCGCAGCCCGCCGCCACAGACGCCAAGGCGATCCACTTTGAGGTCGCCACTGTCCGCCGCAACAAGACCGGCACCTACGGCGGCCATGGCCCAACCGCCGATGGCTACGATCAGAAGAATCTGCCGCCGGTCATCTACATTGGGATGGCATTCCACGTCATGGAGTTCCAGCGTATTCAGGGCCTACCCGACTGGTGCAAGACGGACGCGTACGACATCGACGCCAAAGTGGCCGATTCCGACATCGCTGAGTGGCAAAAGCATGACTTTGCCGAATTTCCCGGCGCACTGCAGGCGCTGCTTGCGGACCGTTTCCAGTTGAAGGCGCACTTCGAAACTCGCGACGCACCCGCCTATGCGCTCGTGGTCGCAAAGAACGGCCCGAAGTTCAAAGCCGCGACGCCGGACGAGACCTACCCTGACGGCGTGCATGATCGAACCGGGAAGCCCATCCTCGGGCTTCGTGATAAGTACGATCCAGGCTCCGATCACGGCCTCTTGATCGGGCAAAGTGCCTCGATGGCGCAGCTTGCCCAACGCTTCAGTAGCTTGATGAATCCCATCCTTGGACGGCAAGTGGTCGACAAGACCGGGCTCGCCGGGCAATACGACTTCTCCATGCCGACGTACACCGAATGGACTAGCAACCACCAAACTGAGGAGTCCGCGCCTTCGATCTTTACCACGCTGGTGGATTCGCTCGGCCTCAAGCTCGAACCCACAACAGTGCCCATGCAATTCCTCGTCATCGACCACATCGAGCGCCCTTCCGAGAACTAACCGCTCAGACGCCGGGCGGGCGGGACTATCATTCTTCGCATGATGCGCTACGCCCTCCATCCATTTTGCGGCACTAAACTCTGCCTTCTCATCGCCGTGCTCATCGCTCTCGCCACGCCCATCGCCTGCGCCCAGACCGCTTCAACACTCCCCTGCATCCCGGATGGGCCATCCGCCGCGACCATCCCCTCCCTTACATACGATGTCGCCTCAATCCGGCAGATCAAATCCAGCGACGGCAGTTTGAGCGTCCGCGACTCGTCCCACGAGGCAATGCTCTCCATCAACGGAATCACGATGAAGAACCTCATCTCAGAAGCCTATGGAGTAACCCTTTTCGATGTGTCGGGAGGTCCAGCCTGGATTGAGGACGAGCATTTCGACATTCAGGCAAAGTCGGACGACACCGTCAACGCCCAGCTCGTCAACCTCAACAACTGCGACGCTCGGCAGGCGAAGCAAAAAATGCTACAGGCGCTGCTCGCAGACCGGATCAAGCTGACCGTCCATCGCACTACCAGATTGGTCACAGGCTACGATCTCATCCTCGCCAAAAACGGCCCTAAACTCCAGTCATCGAAGCCGGCCGAGGAAGACGCTGCCGGCGAAGCCAAACCCAGGGGCGGTACCATGTCGATGCGCATGAGAAGTAACGGCACTGAACTCACCGTCCAGGACTATTCCATGTCCATGTTCGCCGGGTGGCTGAACGTCGGCGATCTGCATAGTCCCGTTCAGGACAAGACCGGTCTCCCCGGCACATATGACTTCAAATTGCAGTGGTCGAACGAGGATAGCCCTTCATCTTCGCCCCAGGACAGCCGGTGGCCTTCCATCTTCACCGCCGTTCAGGAGCAGCTCGGCCTCAAGCTCCAACCCACCAAGGTCCCCACCGACACCATCGTCATCGACCACATCGAACAGCCCACAGAGAACTAGCCGAACCGGCGCCCGCGACCTCACCCAGTCCGCTTGCATAACCCTAAGGGGGTATAGCGGTTAGGGGCCGGGTGACGGTAGCCTACCACTAAGCCGGAGGATCGCATCATGCCCGCAGTGGCGACAAAGTCGAAATTGGATCGCGAGGTTGCTCTGGTGTTCGTTGGCGCCCTGGCGATGCTCTTCGGCTGGCTCCTGATCACCAACACTGACGCGGCGGCCGGGAAGATGTTTCAGTGCGTCCCGGTGCAGTCGCTGGACGGTGTTAACGTGGTCGTCACCTGCGAGACCTCGCCAAACAGCATCCTGGTAGTCGAGATCGCCGGGGCCGCACTTGGGATCTGCGGCGTGGTCACCGTTCTCGTCAGCGCAGTGAACTGGTCGAGCTAGGGCGAAAGGCCTTTCCCCGCCATAGGCAAAGCCCACGACGCCGCACTTTGCGCGAACGATACAATTACTCAGTGCAATCGCTGAACAGCCAGCCGAACCCCGCCCCGAAGCGCATCCTGCTCAGTTGGAGCGGCGGCAAAGATAGCGCCTGGGCGTTGCATCTGCTACGGCGGGAAAATAAATACGAGGTCGTCGCCCTTCTGACCACGATCAATGAGAAGTTCCGCCGCGTCGCCATCCACGGCTTCCGCGAGGAACTGCTCGACCAGCAAGCCGCCTCCGTGGGCCTGCCGCTCTGGAAGGTCGACCTTCCCTTCCCCTGCTCCAACGCCGATTACGAGTCGCGCATGGCCGAGGTTTGCGCTCGCGCCTCCGCTGAAGACCTCTACGGAATCGCTTTTGGCGACCTCTACCTCGAGGACATCCGCGCCTACCGCATCGAGAAGCTGGCCGGCACCGGCCTCCAACCCATCTTCCCGGTCTGGTGTGCAGACCTTGGCATCACCACGGCAGCGTTGGCGCAGGAGATGATCGCCGCCGGCCTGTGCGCGCATCTCACTTGCATTGACCCGCGCTCGCTCAGACCGTCGTTCGCCGGCCGTACCTTCGACGCCAGCCTGCTCGCCGACCTGCCCGCCGAGGTCGATCCCTGCGGCGAGCGCGGCGAGTTTCATACCTTTGCCTTCGCCGGCCCCATGTTCTCGCGTACCGTCCCCGTCATTCCCGGCGAGCGAGTGGAGCGCGACAATTTCATCTATGGCGATCTCCTCCCCGTGCCGCCGATCGAACCCGGCTCCAAATCACCGACGTCGACCGAGCCACCCGCTTCGCGCTCTCTGGATACTCGCCTGTCTGCTGTTGCTGGCGGCGATCTGCGCCTCCGCGCAGATGCTGGCCAGGCCCGGCTTGGCTGGCTCGGGCCTTAAGGCCGACCCATGGTGGAAGCACGCCGTCTTTTACCAGATCGCCGGGCCGACTGGCCCGCCCGACTTCAAAGCGATCTCGATCCGGCTCGACTCCCTTCGGTCGATCGGCGTCGATGCGCTGCTTCTTCCCGCACCCGCGCTTCCCGCGCCCGGCACGAACGGAAGTGTCCCCAACCTCGACGACCTGGACAACCTGCTCCGCCAGGCCGGCAGCCGCGGCATTCGCATCCTGCTGACGATTCAAGCACCCAACGCCAAGGCGGACCTCTCCGGCGTCGCCCGCTTCTGGCTCACCCGCGGGGTCGCCGGCCTTCACATCGCCACGCCCCCCGGAGCCAGCCCGGAAGACACGCAGGCCATTGTCCAGACCCTGCGCAAGCTGGAATCCAGCACGGCCGGACAACGCATCGTCATCTCCGACCTTGACCTCGCCTTGCCCGACGCCCAACCCGCTCGGAAGCCGTCGCCCCACGCGACCGCCAGCCACGTGCGAGCCTCCGATCCGTCTGTCGCACAGTTGCAGATCGACGTGCGCCCGGAACGCCTGCAAACGCTTGACGCCGCCGGTCTTCGCCCGCTGCTGGCCCAGGTCATTGCCCAACCCAATCCTCTGCTCGACCTTCCTGCACCCGGCTCATCCGCCTCACCGGATGCCCGACCGCCGCTGGCCAACGCGGTCGCCGCCATCGACCTCCTCAGCTATCCTGCCGCGCTGATCGACTCCAGCGCCAACCTCGTCCTCGCACCCACTCCGGAGCACCCCGAAGCCCCAGAGCCGACGGAGCAGCCCGCCAAACCGACGCCTCCGCCACCGCCTGCGCCGCCACCCGGAGTCTATCTGCCGTACGTGCCTTACGTTCCACCGGCTAAGCCGAAGCCCGTTGTGGCGCCGAAGCCGCCGCCAATCGACCCGCTCACCCTCTGGTACCAGAAGCTGGCAGCGCTCCGCCACGACAACGACGCGATTCGCACCGGCAGCAAGACATTTCTCGACTTCGATGCCCAGAACGTGCTGGTCTGGGTGAATCGGCCCGCTTCTCCGTCTCCGCGCACGCCACCAATCGTCGTAATCTGCAATCTGTCTTCGTCGCCGGTGCAGCTATCGCTGACGGCGGAGATTAAGAAGCTCAACCTGCATGGCTTTTTCCTGCGGGCCGTGCTGCGATCCGACAGCGGCATGGGCGCCCAGGATGTGGATGCCGTGACCTTGCCGCCATTCGCCGTCTACATCGGGGAGCTGCGGCTGTAAGGCGCAACGGTTCAGAGCTATCGCTGGGTCGATTTCTCGAGGCGTTTGATCTGGTCCGCGTCCATCTCCTTGCGAATCTGGAGCAGCATGTGAGTGGTCGCTTTGTCCAGATCGGCGCGGGCCTGCGCAACGCGGTCGATCTGCATAAACAGGGCCGACTCGTCGGGCGCAGGCAACTTGGATATCTCTTCCATCTGGTTCTCGGCCTGCTGCACACCTTCAATCCGCGAGACCAGCGCTGCACGGTTTTGCTCAAAGATGGCGTCCATCCTGGCCTGCTGCTCGGGGCGCAGCTTCAGGCTCTTGATGTATGCCTTGTCATCCCACCAGCGTTGATCCGGAGGGCCTAGTTGCAGGCCTGGGCGCGGAGGTGGTTCGTCAGCCCGGCCTCGTTGACCCGTTTGAGGCACATTTCCCATGGAGCCGGGACCCATCGACCCCGGACCGGAGTTGGGAAACTGTGGGCCGCCCATGCCACCGCCACCAGGGCCGCCCATTCCACCACCACCTGGACCTCCGCCGCCTGGTGGCGGACCGCCGCCGCCGCGTCCCTGCGCCAGGGCGGGCGAGGCAGCAGCCAGCGCGAGGCAGACCCCGATCACTGCGGTGCGCACCAACGCTCTATTGCGGCAGCTCATCAGTTGGAGATCCTTTTGGGTGCTCTCGTACGCACGCCATGCGAGGTCACGGTGAGACCGTACATTGTAGCCGGTGTGGACTCATCCGCGCGCAGTTCTCCGTCGATCGCGGAGAGCAGCTCGTTGTCGGCCTTGAGCGTCGCGGGCGAGACCGCCGGAGCGGGTTGGGTCATCGCCACCTGCTGCGGCACGCCGCGCGGGTGATCGTTGCGCACAGTGACGCCAATGCCGACGGCAAGTGCTACGGCGAGCGCTACAGCGGTCCACGCCTGCGGGCGATGGAGCCATGGGAAAGCGGGCTGGCGATGGGACGCGAGAATCGGCTGTGAGGCGGCGCGGCGCTCTGCCCAAAGGCGGCTCTGTTGCTCGAAGCTGCCGATGGCAAGTGACACTCGCTCGGCCTCCGCGGAGCACTGCGGGCAGGCTTCGAGATGCGCCCTGACGGCGGGAGGATTGGCACCGAGCAGAAGATCGCTGAACTGGGCATCGGTAAGGTGGGTAAGGTGGGATTGCTGGTTTTCCATTAGATTCTCCCTCCCAGCTTCAGCCGGACCGCCTTGACTGCGCGGTGGAGGTGGGTTTTTACGGTGCTGATCTGCATTCCTGTAGCCTGGCAAATCTCCTGCAACTCCATCTCTTCGATGAAGCGCATGAGAAAGATGGTACGTTGATTCGTCGACAGCGATTCCAGCACGGCGGACACCTGCTGCGCCTGCTCACGGGCCAGGAGCTGCAACTCGGGTGAGCTCTCGCCGCTGGGCAGCAAGGAGGAAAGCTCGTTCAGGTCGGGCGCGGTCTTTTGGACTTTGCGCCAGAACTGAAACTTGCGCGTGCGCTGCTGGTCCCGGATGAGGTTGGTGGCGATGTGGGCGAGCCAGGTGTAGACGGCGCAGTCGCCGCGGAACGAGTCGCGGGCGTTGTAGGCCTTCAGGAGACAGTCCTGCACAATCGTCTCGGCCAGGTCCTGGTCGCCGGTGGAATAGGCGACGAATCGGAGCAGGCGGGAACGGTAGACCCGATCCAGCGCCTCGATGTCGTCCAGCTCGGTAAGCGTAGGCTCACCTGTCACGCAGCAGATCATATCGGGATCGAGAATAAGCTGCATACGAAATGTAGACGCCTTCCTTGAACCGGCCGATTACACGGTACAAGAAAGAATGCTTCCGAGTACATCTGAGCCGATGCGGAACCGGCGTCGAGTGACTCACAAGCTGGTCGCCAGCCCCCCTCCCCCCCCGTACCTAAATCCTAAAATCTTCCATCTAAATGGCTTACGGCTGGGCTGGTCCGGGGTTGGGTCGGTGCGGGTTCGGACTGCGGCTGTGCTGTGGGTTGTCCCCTGGTCTCCGGGGTACTTTTTTTGACAAAGTCTAGAGAACAAGGCGGTTAGCCGTCTGTATATACAATTGCCTGGTTGATTCTAAAGGTAGTTGCGGGGCTGTATATACAGATTGTATAGACTTTCCTGCCTTTCTCGCCCTTGCGGTTTGGCAGGCTCCAGGTCCGGCCTGAGATTTCGCTCGGGCACGACTGCTGGGCTCTGTTTGGGCCTTCTTTAATTATACGGGTGGTGTCAAGCAAAGCTGTGGATATACGGGTTGTTATTAGTGCGCTCGGAGCGCCGGTCAGTTTGCCGCTGGTCCAAATGAAGTTGCCGAAAACCGCGTTTTTCGTGGCACACGCATTGCACGGATTCTCCCCGCCGATTCTTAGTTCGTATCTGGACGCTCAATGTGGTCGATCACAATCTGGTCCACCGGCCCCTTGGCCGGCACAATCTCCAGGCCCAACTGCTTCAGGCCCTCCTGCAGGGTGGGTACGCCTGCGTCGTCAACCGCCTGCTGCAGCATTGGCGACAGGAACAGCGGCGGAGCGGCCAACACAAAATCATACGTGCCGGCCAGGCCGGTCTTGTCTATTACCACGCGTCCGGCCCTGCCCGGCATGGAGAGGTTGTTGACTAGGTCAGCCATGGTCGCATCCTGTCCGTTCAGGTAAAACTGGCTGTTCAGCCGCGCCATCACATAGCCGTCAATTGGCGGGCGCCCGGGAATAGTTATCGTATCGCCCGCGTGGTAGTCCATCAGTTTCGGGCCGCCCTTGGCGACCACCAGGTCATACACCGGCTGCGGGTCGGTCTGCTGGTGTACCTTCAGCTTCAGCACGTCCGCCAGCAGGTTGCCCACCATGGCGCGCTTGTTGGTCAGCGTCATCTTCTTCCATTCGTCCACATCTTCCGCCGCCACCTTCGCGGTAAAGTCGTAGAGCTCTGTCTTCACCCACTCCGGTTCGTTGGCGATCGATGTGTACCCATTGGAGCCGATGTGGGCGAATAGGATCAGGCTCTCGATCGGCGATCCGCGGTAAGAGATGAAGTCGCCGTCGAGAGGAAATTCCCGCCCGGGGCCCGGCTTGTCCGCGCGCCGGAACGACACCACGTCGAAGTTGATGGGCTTCAGCTCCATCGGCGGCATCTTCCCCGGCGTTATCTCGCCTCCCGGCATGCCCGGCTGGAGCCGACCATGCGGCACCGGCGGAACGCGCCCCGCATTTGCCCCGGTGCAGCAGTTCTTGTAGAACGCTGCCACCTTCGCCTGGTCATAGGTGTAGACCGAGTTGTCCGGAAAGGTCACCTGGGCCACGAACACCACCAGGTCCCTCGCATCGGCGCGCGCCGGCACGTCGAGACCTTGCAGTGGGTTCGACGTCCCGCCGGCCAGCAGCCCGGGCTGCACCTTCAGCGCGTCGCTCTGGTGGAACTCCAGTCCCGCGGGCATCGCATACGCCCATCCCACGCGGGCGGATACAATCTCCGTGCGGGTGCGGCTGATCAGCGTCACCTCCTCGATCCAGTTGGTTGCGCCCTGCGTGATGGTGCGGATCTCCGCCGGAAACCCGTCCTGTTGCGCCTGGATCATCCCCGGCACGGGATGCGCGGCGCGAACACTCTGTACAGGTGGCGGAATCTCGAGGTGCGGAACGCTGGCGTCCTGTGCGTCTACCCAGGCTGATCCGCCCATCAACATCGCTGCTGGCAACAGCCAAGACGAAAGCCTGCGCTGGGGTTGTTTCAACACTATTCCCACCTCATGGACAGGTGTGAAGCACCACAAGTGGCATGGTAATCCGCGGATCGCTGGCGTGTCACCGCCCAGCCAGAAAACGGCCCGCACCGGGTTCCGGTAACCTCGGTCAACCACTACGAAGTTTTGGGCTACGCCGGGGTTTTGACGCGGGCCTTCAGCCCGCTTGGGTTGTGGGCAATCTGACCTGGGGCTACGCCCCAGGCTAGGATAGCGCGGGCCGTTGGCCCGCTTTGGTTGACGCAGAGTTGCCCAAGAAGCAAATACAGAGATTCTGGCTTCGCCAGAATGACGACTGTTGTGTCGAAAGGAGAATTTGACTTCGCCTGAACGACGACTTTAGGGGGCGATGGCTGATGAGGCTGGGCCGCCGACGGAAGTGAGTAACCCCATGTTCGACGCGAGGAGCACGCGTCGAACATGGGGCACCCGAGGTAAATGCGGCACCCCCGTGATGGATTCACCAGGTGAGGTGGAGGAGGGAGGTGGCTTCGCGGGGGAGGGTGGTGGAGATGGTGACGGAGTTGGCGGTGACGTCGAGCCAGGTGGGCGAGGTGAGGGTTTGGAGCTGGCCGGTGGCAAGAAGCTGGGCGTACTGGTCGGGCGTGGGCGACTGGGGCGAGCCCATCGCGACCCAGACGGTGTAGGCGTTGGAGTGGGTGTCGTCGATGCGGAAGTGCTGGAGCAGGACCCGGTGGACGCCGGCGGGAATGCCGGTGATTTTGACGGTGACCTGGGTGGCGGGGACGGGGAGATCTTCGTCGTGATAGTTCCAAAGCATGACGGCGGCTTCGTGGGCGGATTTGGTGGCAAAGGCGTCGATGTCGGGCTGGGCGCGGACGCCGGATTTGGCGATGTCTTCGGCGGGGACTTCGGAAGAGCTGGTGGCGGCGACGCGATCGCCACTGAAAAGGCCGGCCATACGGAAGATGTTGAGGACGGGCTGGTCGATGCCGTTGGTGGCGAGGGTGCGGAAGCCTTCGAAGTATTGCTTACCTTCGAACTCGAAGGCCCAGGTGACCATGCCGATGAGGTTGACCTTATTCTCGGCGGCGAGGTCGAGGAGGGCCTTCATGGCGGCGGCGGTGTAGGTGGGGTAGACCGGGCTGTTGCGGTAGGCGTTATTGGGGTTCTCGCGGGCGGAGCAGGCGGCGCAGCCTTCGGGGTCAGCTTCAGAGAGGATGATGGGGAGATTGTGGTATTTGGCGGAGGCGGCTACGGTGCGGAAGCCGTTGGCCGCGGCGCTGATCTCGTTCTGGAGGCCCATGCGGATGTGCGCGGTCTCGCCGGGGCCGGGAGGGACGAGGCGCGGGCTGCCCTTGGGATGGAAGGAGATGAAGTCGAGGGGAATGGGACCGCCGGTGGCGGCGGACTTGCCGTTGGCGCAGTGGTTGAGGAAGTTGGTGAGGAAGGTGATGGCGCGCTGGCTGCCGGGGCCGGTGGAGCCGGGGCCTCCGACGCGGGCGCTGGGCAGCGCGGCGCGGACGCCGGCGACGGAGTAGTCGTAAAGCTTGAAGTACTGCTCGGGCGTGCCCTGCCAGTAGCTGATGTCGGGCTCGTTCCAGACTTCGAAGTACCAGGTGGCGACCTCGTCGCGGCCATAGCGCTGGACGAAGTGGGCGACCACGGTTCGCACCAGTTCGCCCCACATGGCGTAGTCCTTGGGCGGGGACTGGACGGAGCCTTTGATGGTGTTGGGATAGGGCATCTCGTAGTCCATGGTGCCGGAGGCGAGGTCTTTGGGCATGAAGCCGAGTTCGACCATGGGGCGGACGCCGGCGTGGTGGTACTCGTCGAAGATCTGGTCGAGGATGGTGAAGTTGTAGACGGGCTTGCCGGCGGCGTCGAGCGAGAAAACGTTGGTGGAAGACCACTTGAGCTTGGGCTGGCCGTCGCCCGAAGTCAGCAGGTGATGGGCGCGGATGTAGACGGGGACGGGCGAGAGGTCGTGGAGTTCGGGTAGAAGCTGGGTACCGTACTTGCCGGTGGTGAAGTTGATCTCGTCGTAGCCGAACCAGCTACCGATGTTGTGGTAGGAACCGAGCGATTTGGTCAGGTCGACCTGGATGGAGACCTGGGCGGGCGGAGGCGCGGCGGGCGGAGGCGCGGCGGGCGGAGGCGCGGCGGGCGGAGGCGCCTGGGGAAGGGCTGGGATTGCAACGAGGCATAACAGGGCGATTGCGAGCTGGCGCATGGAGCATGACCTCTAGAGGCGTAGTTGCCCTCGATGAAGAACGCAGGGTGGTGCGACGAAACAATTTTACAGGTTGGCGGTCCGCGGGCAGCCGCGTGCGCGATTCCCGACTAGGGCTTGGAGGGTGGCGCGTTGGGCGGCACGGGGGGCTGGAGCGTGCCGCAGTCGGGGCCTTTGTAGACCGAGGTGGTGGTGGCGGTCCACTCGATCTTGATGTCGTTGTCGCCGGGGTGAATAGTTCCGCTGAAGTGGAGGTTGCCTTTGGAGTGTTCGCTGTCGCTCCAGTTGACCTCGAGCGTCCCCTTGCCATTGATGAAGCCGGAGCAGACCATGTCGGCTGACATCCCGCCGGGCTTCTTCACAACATTGACCAGTTGGCACATGTTGGAGAGGTTCTCAGGCACTATAGCGCCGTACTTGTCGATCATCGCCTGAGTAAGGCAGGCCTGCCAGGTGCGCGGCGGATGCACTTCGGCAGTGGGCGAGACAGTGGTGGTGGCGAGCGTGACCTCGTACATGCCGGGCTTTCTGTCCTGGGCCGTGGCGGCGAGGGTTGGGAGGATGAAGCAGCCGAAAAGGAGGCTATATTTGATGGCGTGCATACGTACCCCGCGTGATCGAACTAAGGGTGACAACCCCGACACAGCACTCACTTCAGAGTGAGGCGCGTAAATAGCAACAATGCCCAGGGGGCGACTTTTGCGCGGAGGCCTGCGGTTACCGATCGCGGACCAGACTTGCAAGTCGCAAGGGTGAGGCCGGTTCTGGCGAGGCCGTTTCTAAAGACCTTCCTTCGCCAGGGTTCAGGTGAGGATAATAGCAGGAATAGGCGTAAATACGCAGCGGGAAAAAGAATAATGTTGGGAAAAAAATCTCGTGGTCAATCGGTTGCCGAGATTGGGGATCAGGGGGTTGGGCGGCACCTGGCCATAATGGCGGCGTGGAGGCGTTCGCGGAGTTCGGTGGGAAACTCGTAGATCTCGTTTTCGCGGTAGATGGCGATGGTCTGGCGAGTGGTGTCGAGCACGACTTCGCAGTGATGGCACTCGCATATGTGGGCCTGGACATCGGCGAGGAGCGCGGGGTCAACCTTGCCGTCGAAGTAGTCGGTGAGCTGGGCGAGGAAATCGGTGCAGGTCACGGTTTGGGCCCTCCGTTCTTCTGCCGGAAGTAGCGGCTGAGCCGCTCGCGCAGTTGCAGGCGGGCGCGCAGCAATCTCGACTTGACGGCGGGGACGCTCAAACCGAGTGCCTCCGCGGTCTCTTCAGTCGAGAGGTTTTCCACATCGCGCAGGGTGAAGACGGTGCGGAAGCCGGGAGGCAGACCCTGGATGGTCTTGCGCAGGATGTCGCCGAGTTCGTTCTGCCCATACAACTGCTCCGGGTTCGGTCTCCATTCAGCGAAGTCGCGCGGAATAGAGCCATCTTCCGTCTGGACGTCCTGGTCCATGGAGACGGTCTTGCTGGTCTTACGCTTGCGCAAACGCATCAGACTCTCGTTCACCGCGATGCGTACCAGCCAGGTGGAGAACTTGGAGTTGCCCTGGAACTGGTCGAGCTTTTCGTACGCCTTGAGGAACGCGTCCTGAGTAATGTCTTCGGCGTCCTCGCGGTTCTGGGTAATGTGCTGCGCCACCCGAAAAATCTGGCGTTCATACTGGCGAACCAACTGCTCAAACGCCGCCGTGTCACCCTTTTTCGCGCGCTCAACCAGCGCTACGTCTGGATGTATCTCTTCCGTGGCTGGAGATTGGATGGCTGGCATAGGCAAAAGTTGCAATTGTCTCGTCTAAATGAAGGCTGCTGCGTGGCACGGGCCGAGGGAGCCGAGCTGGAACTGCTCACCGCCAGCCCAAGTGTAAATGGGCTGCAGTGCAGCGGGCAATGGGCGCGCCCCTACGGACATGGATGCGATTGGAAATGGATGACATGCCGAGGTCGGAAAAGCAGATGTATCTGAAGTGGTACGCGCGGAGCTGTGGTGCGCGCGCGGAAGAGCGGTTGCGGCTTTAGAGTTGAAGTGTGGGCTTTGGCCGGTTGGAGTGCGGGCGAGCTTTGCCCTGCGCAAGCCGATCATTGGAGCGTGAAGGAATGCTGGACAGAAGTACCTGGTATCGAGTAGTTGCGGTTCTGGCCTGCCTGCTGTGGCCTGGAGGCAGACTGGTTGCGCAGGCAGCGGCTGGCACATCGCCGGCCGGGACGGCCCAAGCCACTGCGCCGGCGAACAAGAAGCCGGCCACGCCGGCGAAGTCAGTGACGGGCAAGACGACGGCGGCGGCCAAGGCCAATGCGGCGACGAAGACCAGCGGAAGGGCGTCTCACACCACGACCGGAGCCAGCACGACCCGCAGGCATGCGGCCTATAAGCCGCCGACGGCACGCAGCATCAAGCTCACCAGCGCATTTCATGCTTCCGAGGAGTTGCGGCCGATGGCGCAACAACTTGCCGCGACGCGTTCGGCAGCGGCGTACGCGGGCGTGCTGAGCTATGCGCACAACCATCCCGGGGAGGGTGCCGCGGCGGCGTATGTCGCGTTGGGGCATGCCTACGCACTCGACCATCGGTACGCGGACGCAGTTGCTGATTTTGGCCAGGCGAAGCGGGCCGGCAACGCTCTGGACGATTACGCCGACTATCTTGACGCACAGGCGGCGATCCAGGCAGGCCACGCTGGAGACGCGTATGCGCTGCTGGATCATTTTGCGGAACATTATCCGGACAGCATTTTCGCGGCTACCGCACCGGTGCTGCTAGCCAATGCTCATCTACAGCAGGGAGATGGACAGGGCGCGCTGCATGTGCTCCAGCCGCTGGCAAATACGCCGGAGGCCGGGCAGGCAGACTTCCTCTACCCACTGGGGCGAGCCTACCAACTGGCGGGGGATACAAGTCACGCGGCGCCTCTGTTCCGGAAGATTTACGTAACCCAGCCGCTGACGAGTGAAGCCGTGCAGGCGGCTGCGCAGTTGCAGGCGATGGGCACTCCGCTGAGCGCTGCCGAGCGGAAGACGCATGCCGACGCGCTGTTCAATGCGAAGCGATACAGCGAGGCCAGCGTGGAGTACGACGCCATCGGCAGGAACAATCCACAATTGGGGACGGCGGATCGCAACGCGTTGACGATCTATGCGGCGGTGTGCGACTTCAAGCTGAAACATGTGGGCCGGCGCGACATTGAGAAACTGCCTGAGACCACCGACGATACCGCGGCGCTGAAGCTGTATATGCTGGCGGAGTTGTCGCGCGATGAGGACGACCGCGCGGGGCATGATGCGCTGATCACCCAGATGATCCAGCGCTTCCCAAGCAGCCGATGGCTGGAAGAGGCGCTGTACTCCGGTGGCAACATGTACCTGCTGAAGCACGATGCAACCCAGGCGATCTACCACTACACGAAACTGGTGGAACTGTTCCCGAACAGCACCTATGCGCCTTCGTCGCACTGGCGCGCTGCCTGGTTGAACTACCGCACGCGCAACTACCCCGAGGCGGCGCGGCTGATGGATGAGCAGATTGTGCATTATGCCGGAGGCAGCGAAATTCCGGATGCACTTTACTGGCGCGGGCGAATCTATGAGGACGAGGAGCACGACTTTGCCCAGGCGGCGAACTACTACCGCAGGTTGACTGAGATTTACCCTGATTACTACTATTCCCTGCTCGCCAGGCAGCGACTGGCGGTGCTGGGCAAACAGCCCACGGTCCCGCTAGCTCCGCCTCTGAGTGCCGCGAAAAACGGGCCGGAACCCGATCTGACCGGCGAGCTTCCGGAAAATGACACGCATCTGATCAAGGCGCGGCTGCTGGCGAACGCGGCGCTGAATGAATACATCGGACCCGAAATTCACGCCAGTCCAACCGCGGAAGAGTGGGGTGCCTTGGCGCAGGCGGAGATCTACGTCTCCTATGGCGAGTACACGCGCGCCCTGCAGTCGATGAAGCACAGCGGCATCCCGTTCTACGCAGTGCCGATGGACCAGGTGGCCGTGATCTACTGGCACCTTCTATTTCCTCAGCCTTACTGGAAGGAACTGGTGGCGGATGCGGGGAATAACGGGCTCGATCCGTATCTTGTGGCTTCGCTGATTCGGCAGGAGTCGGAGTTCAATGCCGCGGCTGTGAGTCCAAAGAGCGCATATGGGCTGATGCAACTACTGCCGTCGGTGGGAAAATCCCTGGCGAAGAAGCGCGGGATGAAGGGCTTCACCACCAAGCAGTTGCTGGATCCATCGGCGAACCTGGAGTTGGGGACGATGAACCTGAAGCAGGTTCTGGACCGCTTCGGCGGCCAGGCGGAGTATGCGCTCGCGGCCTATAACGCCGGGGATACACCGGTCCGACAGTGGCTCGCGAGTAACGACTACAAGGATGTGCCCGAGTTTGTCGAGTCGATTCCCTACACCGAGACGCGTGAGTATGTTCAGTCGATCCTGCGCAATCGCGAGATGTATCGCGCGCTTTATCCGGCTCGCTAGAGTGGCAAGAGCCAATTTGGCCATCCGCGGAACGCCATCGGATGGGATGCGTAGGTTACGATGTGGAAGACTGAAGCGACGCCCGGATGGCGAAATTGGCAGACGCAGCGGACTTAAAATCGTATAAGTCAATAGCGATATTGCTTATAAATATAAGATAAATAAAGACTTATAGTAATGATGTAACACCATAACGACAGGTACAACCCTTACACATTTTTTGTGATATTCAAGATGTGTGCGGAGGTTATCGCTCATGTCCGAACGGTTCACGATCCTCGGTGGCAAGGTCCACATCTACAGGCGTCCCAATAGCTCAAGCTGGCAGTGCGCCAGCTTTCTGGCCGGGAAGAATCGACGCACGACCACCAAAGAAGACAGCCTCTCAAAGGCAAAAGAGGTTGCCGAAGACTGGTACTTGCAGCTACGCGGCAAGCTCCGCGACGGCGAATTGAAAAACGGCAAGCTGTTCCGCGAAGCTGCGAAGTTGTACCTGCGCGAATTCGACATCATGACGCAAGGACAGCGCAGTCCGACCTATGCGCGCGGACAGCACGCACGGACAAACGGACACTTGGTTCCATTCTTCGGCAGCATGGTTCTTCCAGAGATTACGGCTGGCAAGATCAATGAATATCGCATCCATCGCCTTGAGGAATGCAAGGCGCAGCGGGGCAAGCCGCCGGCGCATAACACCATGCACCAGGAAATCGTGACGTTGCGCCAGATCTTCAAAACGGCTCTGCGCCACGGATGGATCGATCATCTGCCGGATTTGTCCGCGCCGTATCGCGCATCGGCAAAAATCTCTCATCGAGCATGGTTCTCGCCGGAAGAGTACAAGCAGCTTTACGAGGCGACGCGGAAACGCGCGCACGATCCCAAGCAGCCCCGTTTTCGTTGGGAAGCGGAGCAACTTCACGACTATGTTCTGTTCTCCGCCAATACTGGCCTCCGTCCCGACGAGGCAATGCGTCTTGAGTTTCGCGATGTCACGGTAGTCGAAGACGAGGGCAGCGGCCAAACCATCCTAGAGATCGAAGTACGTGGAAAGCGAGGCGTTGGCTATTGCAAGAGCACGGCGGGTGCCGTGCATCCGTTCGAGCGGCTGAAAACCCGGACACGACCAAATGGTGGACCGGGAAGATCAGGTAGTCGTACCGCATCCATAGCCAAGGGCGAGTGGCACGAGCCCGGCCCCACCGATCTTCTGTTTCCGAAATGGCCACGCGACTTATTCAACGCAATTCTTGATGAAGAAAAGCTTCGCACCGATCGCGACGGTAGGCCACGAACGGCCTATAGCCTGCGCCACACGTACATTTGCCTGCGCCTCCTCGAAGGCGCCGACATCTATCAGATCGCCAAGAACTGTCGGACAAGCGTGGAGATGATTGAGAAATACTATGCTGCCCATTTGAAGACACGGCTCGATGCCGCCGCTATCAACATCATGAGGCCGCGTCCGAAAAACAAGACGACTTCAAAGAAAAGCCCTGGCCGTGTGGAAGCCGTTCGCTTGGCTGAAGAGGCGTAGACCGTCGCTGCTTGCTTTATGATGGGTTGTGCCCAATTTCCCGCGGGCGTGGTGAAATCGGCAGACACAGCGGACTTAAGGAATTGAGTGCCCGCCAGGGAAACCGGCGGAGTAGAACTGCTCAAAGTCGGGGAAACCTTAACTGGCAATCCCGAGCCAAGCCCGGATATTTTCGGGAAGGTGTAGAGACTAGATGGGCAGCACCTAAACCTCTCGCGAGGAATGGTGAAGGGATAGTCCAGACCACGAACTCGCGTAGCGGGGCGGCGAAAGCCGAAGTGGTATGAAAATCCGCAGACCCTAACAGGTCGTGGGGGTTCAAGTCCCCCCGCCCGCACCACACCCTCTTCTCTTAAGTGGGCCAGGATGGAACCATCCTGGCATGTTTTGGGGCCGGAACCGGCCCGCTTTGGCCCGGCACCGGGCCGGCTCTGTAAGGCGCTTGCATCCGAACGTATGCAATGCACCTCGTGCCTCTCGCTTTATCACGAGATGCCAGGGGCTTTGTAGCGTGGTGAGCTGTCCCACGCGAACACTGCCGTGTGGCGCGTTGTTTCTAGGGCTTCAGCCCCGTTAGAAAGCCGAATTGTAATGAGGCGGGAATGTCCTTAGACGCTGACTTTGAGCTTGCGAGTGCCGCCAGTGCCGCCAGTGCCGAGAGGCCGCTAGGTGGGGGCGGGGACGTGAGGAAGAGGCTTGCAAATGCACCAAGCTCGGTTGCGAAGCTCACTACCTCTTCAAGTCCGCTGATATGAATTTCGGCAGGATTGCTGACGGGGGTAATCGTTAGCTTGCATGGGCTCGCGGTAATGCGAAATGCCAACGAGGTGATCTTGAGAGCAAGCAACGTTGAAGAGGTCGGAAGGTTTACGCCGAGGTACTCGCCAGTAGGCAAGCGGAAAACCTTGCCATCGCGTGCAATGGTCCGCTCTAAGCCGAGAGCTTCCATTCCAGCATGAAACTCATCGTATTGCTCACGGCTCGGTGAGCCATGTAGTTCAGCTCTGCAAATCAGATCGGCCACGGATATACCTCCGGCTTTTAATTGTATTCCGGGGGCGATATAAAAGCGAAGAGTTAAGTCGGCAAGAAGAGTAGTAAGAAGTTTGTTGCATTTATCTGACATAGGGTTATACTGCTGGAGTCAGAAGTTTGTTGCATTTATCTGACATGAGGCCTCCCCATGTCCATTCCGGCATCGAGCATTCCAGCCGCCATCCGGGACCGCATCTCCGCCCCGGCGCAGCCGCGCGTCTGGACTCCGGAGGATTTCGCCGACCTTGGACCGCGTACCGCGGTCGATCAGGCCCTCCACCGGCTGGTTGCTTCCAAAAGCCTGCGACGAATTGCGCGCGGCTTCTACGACATCCCCCAAGACAACCGGCTCACCGGAAAGCCCACCTACCCCAACCCGCGCGACGTGATCGACGCGCTGGCACGAAAGGGGAAGGTCCGAGTGGTGGTCGATGGCCTCACCGCCGCAAATGACCTCGGACTCACCGACGCCGTTCCGGCGCGCATCGGTGTGCTCACAGATGGCCGCCTGCGGCCTATCACCCTCGGCAACCTCACCCTCGACTTCCAAGCCGCCGCGCCCAGCCGCCTCTACTGGGCGGCCCGGCCCGCCATGCGCTTCGTGCAGGCGCTTCATTGGCTCCGCGATATGCTTCCGTCCGACGACGGAAACCTTTACAAGCGCCTTGTCTCTATCCTCAAAGACCCCAATCATGGACATGCCATTCAGGACGACTTGCGCAGCGGCCTGTCGGCGCTGCCGGAGTGGATGCGAATGATCGTGCGCGACCTGCTCCGGCAGGCGAACGCTGAAGCGCCGCCTGCGGCAGAGAAGCGGAAGCCCTTGGAACGCGCGTCCGCACCGGCCCCTATCATCAGGAGTGCGAGGAGTCCGAGCAGCCGATGACCGAGGGCTTTCAAACCGTACTGGCCGCGAGCGACGAGGAGCGCCGCGACCTTTTTGTTGGTGCTGCCGACCGGCTTCGCACCAATGAGCAGAACATCGAAAAAGACTTCTGGGTCTGTTGGACGCTCGACGCGCTCTTCAACGAACTGGAGGCCGGTGGCCCGCGTCTGCTCTTCAAGGGTGGCACCTCGCTCTCCAAAGGTTACGGCTTGATCGAACGCTTCTCCGAAGACATCGACATCACCGTCTTCCGTGAAGACATTGGACAGGCCGCGACCTTCGAGGAACTGGAAGCTATGAGCGGCAAGAAGCGTAACACTCGCTTAGAGGCCATCAAAGATGCCTGCCAGAAATACATCCAAGGCCCGATGCTGGAGCAGTTGAGTGCGCTGTTGCGGCAGACACTCGAATCCGCGAACTTGAGGGCGCGCGTGGAATCCGATCCTGCCGACCCCGACGGCCAGAGTTTGCTTCTCTGGTATCCCAGCACGACCGCCGAAGGCAATGCATACATCCGTCGCGCCATCAAGATCGAATCGGGTGCGAAGTCCGCCCTCGACCCTCATGCTCCGGTCGTCGTAAAGCCGTATATCGCGGATGATCTTCCAACCCTAAATTTGGCGGTCGGCAATGTGACCACCGTTGACCCTGGTCGTACCTTTTGGGACAAGGTTGTTATCCTGCATGGCTTACGTCGCTGGTGGGACCATCGTGGCGAACTGAAGGGAGGCGGGCAGCGCGTCTCGCGCCACTACTACGATGTCTACCGGCTCTTGGCTTCGGAGATAGGCCGAAAGGCAACGGAAGATGCAGAGATGGCCGAGGACTGTGTGCGCCACGCACGGATGTTCTTCAACCGGCCCGATTTTGACCTAGCTTCCGCCGTTCCCGGCAGCTTCGCCCTGACTCCTCACGATGGGATGCTCGCCGATTTACGGCGCGACTACGAAGCGATGTCCGGTATGATTTTCGGGCCGATACCGACTGTGGATGAAGTGGTTACGGCCATTGTGGAGTTAGAACAACACCTAAACAAATGTGGTGCCTAAGTCACCAAATGAACAAATGAGTCTCTCCCATTGACAAGCAAAGGTTGACAGAGTAACTTTTGCTCATTCAACAACAAGCGGCGTGGATAGGCAGGTTTTTGTGGCGAATGAATCCGAAAAGATACTCACGTCTGACGATTCCAACACCGAGTCGGTAAGAGCATACAAGGGGGCCTTCCCGTCGCCCCCTGAGGTGCAGACCAGAGCTCCGAAGTACGTTCCACCAGTGGACTCAGATGCCGAGGACACGCAGGCCACGAGCAAATAGGTTCTATTTACACCGATCCTGGGCCACAGTAGACAATTCACCGCCATCATCTCAACCTGTAGAGCAGGAGATATAACTTTGTCTAACGCACAGCCTTTGCGCGGAGCACTTCCTTCACCTCGTTCGAGCCTCGTCGCGGCTAAACAACATCGGGCACTAGCTGGCGCACCGCCAAACTTCATTTCGATTCCGCCCTTTACTTTATCGGATTGGGGAAATGTGCAGAGGCCGGGCATTCCAGGCTACGGTGATTGTGTCACTGCGGAAGAGGCTTTCGCGAAAACGTGTGGTTCGCCGGCTGTGCTCCTGTCTCGCGACGAGGCGATCAACTGGGCGTCTGGCCATGGGTATCTAAACGGCGCGAACTTGACCGATGTCCTTGCAAAGATGCAGACCGATGGCTTCAATCGCGGGCCCATCTATTGGGACGATGGTTCTTATGTTTCTGTCGCTTGGACCAACGCTGCCATCCTGCAGAGTGCCATTTTTCAGGGACCGGTGAAGCTTGGAGTCTCCTCGGACCAGCTTGAAACTGCTTGGAATAGTGGCGGAGAGATGAATGGCTGGGTTGGGACAAACTTCCACGCCAACTTGAGCATGGATCACTGCGTAAGTTTGTGCGGATACGGTTCCATCGCGTGGCTTGCCCAGCAACTTGGGACTTCCGTCCCCGCTGGTGTTAATGGGAATATGCCTGCTTACGCGGTCTTTACCTGGGGTACGATCGGCATACTTGACGTCGCCTCAATGATCGCGATTACCGCAGAGGCGTGGCTCCGTCAGCCGACCACAGTGAAGCGCTCAGCGCTCTCGGGGCCAGGAACTCTTGCTTTTATCAAGACGGCAAATACTCCTAGCGGAGACGTTGAAGTACACCTGGCATCGGGTGTTTCCGGATATCAAGATCGAACCCTAGAAACCGCAACCACCTTCTTCAACGAAACTGATGGCGTTTGGCAAGTGTTACCAACGCTAGACCTCGCTTTCATCAAGACTAATAACACGCCTAATGGCCACGTCGAAGTACACATCGCATCCCGAGCCTCAAACTACCAGCAGCGAATTCTTGAACTCGCCACCACCTTTGGAAACGAATCGGACGGAACTTGGCAGCTTCTTTCTAGCCTTGACCTCGCTTTCATTAAAACTAGCAACACTCCCAACGGTCATGTGGAAGTGCATATCGCGTCCCGTGCCTCGAATTATCAGCAGCGCACTCTCGAGATTGCCACGACTTTCGCCAATGAAGGAGACGGTTTCTGGCAGTTGCTACCCAACCTTGACCTTGTTTTCATTAAGACTAGCAACACGCCAAACGGTCACGTCGAAGTGCATATCGCATCCCGGTCCTCGAATTACCAACAGCGCACGCTCGAGGTTGCGACAACGTTTGCCGATGAGTCCGACGGCGTATGGCAACTTCTGTCCAATCTTGATCTCGCATTCATCAAGACCAGTAATACTCCCGAAGGCTTGGTTGAAGTCCATATCGCCTCGCGCGACTCCAACTATCAGCAACGCACGTTCGAGCTCGGTACAACCTTCACAAATGAAACAGACGGAACGTGGAATCTAGTGGCTTGAGAACGCTTGCCACATCCCGACTTTCCGGTTGCGACATGCAAAGCACCTAAGGTGAAATGCACTTCCGCTAAAAGAGGAGGCGCGGGATACGTTGACTTCGTTCGTATCGTTTGGAAAAAGATCGAGCGTTTGCTGAATCAGGGTATGTGATGAGAGAGCAAATATTCCAACCGCTCACTAACGATCAAGCGTTCTACCGATCACAAGACGCAAAATCTCGCTAGTACCCTCACCAATTGTACAAAGCTTCGCATCCCGATAGAACTTCTCAGGCCTGCCGCCAGCCACATATCCGTTGCCCCCATGAACCTGCAAAGAAAGGTCAGCAACCCGCACAGCCGCTTCAGACGTGACGAGCTTTGCGAGGGCCGCAGCCGTCGCAAAGTCTTCGCCGCGTTCGCACTGATGTAGTGCTTTCTCCAGCAAAGCGCGTCCGCTCTCAATCGCTACATTCATATCGACGAGCAGGCCTCGAACGGCAGGGAGTTCGATAAGCCGCTTGCCAAATTGCTTCCTGACTTTGGCGTAGGCGAGCGCATCATCATACGCTCCACGAGCGATACCCAGCGACAGAGCCGCTATCGAAAGTCGACCGCCATCCAATACGGTCAGCGCGTCTGCCAGCCCGTGACCCTCAGCTCCGAGCAAGGCATCGCTAGGAACCTGGCAATCCTCCAACCAAACTGTGTATGTCTGCGATGCCCGCATCCCCATCGTGTGTATTCGCTCACTAAGCACGCGCCCTGAATTGTCGGCAGTGACGATGAAGGCGGTAATCCCTTTGCGAGTCCCGTCCACGTTTGCCAGGACGACGTTTACATGGGAAGATCTGGCGTTGGTCGTGAAGCGTTTCTCGCCCGTTAGAGTCCATCCGGTATCTGTTCGCGTGGCACTCGTTTCGACCGCTGCTGCATCTGAGCCAGCCTCTGCTTCACTCAGCGACCAGCTTCCCAGCCACTCACCAGACGCGAGGCGCGGCAGGTATTCCGCTTTCTGAGAATCGCTGCCGCAGAGAAAAATGTGGTTCGTGCAAAGCGAACTGTGAGCCGCTACCAGCAAGGCGAGGCTCGGGTCCGCCGTCGCGAGTTCTTCGATCAGAAAGCAGTAGTCGGTGTACGTCCAACCAGAACCGCCATATTCGACCGGCACGAGGCCCCCAAAAAACCCGGCCTCACCTAACGCGCGAAAAATAGACGGCTGAAATTGCTCGTCCCGATCCCATGAAATTGCATTCGGTCTGACCTCCTCAAGACAGAAGGAACGCACTGCATCTCTGCTAAACTTGCTCAAAGCCAAAACCTCCAGGGACTCAGTAGGGATTCAGAGATGGAATTATGTTCATGATACCCCGACTGAGCGGACGTACTTCGGGATTCATCGCGCAAGCCTCAAACGACTGGATCAGAACATCCATGTCTTGGCCGGATCGAGAATCGCGTCCATTCAAGCCGCGCCGCAGCGTATCCGGCAGACGCTGAGCAAAATTTATCCGATTTCACAAATGCAACGCAAAATAGGTGATTCTGTGACGATGAAAGCCTGCATCAATCGAAGTGTTCTCCGGTAAAGTGACTTATGGACAAGGACATCACAATTCGACTGGCCGCACCGCAAGATGTAGCAGCAGTTGCACGCATCTGGATGGAAGGCGTACTCGTTTCATCAGGCCTTTCAGCACCGTCAGAGCCAGACGTTATCACCTCATTCCAAACTCGAATTTGCCATCCTGTGGGTCAGTCGGTGCTGTGGGTTGCAATGTTTGGTAACGAGATCGTCGGCTGGCAAGGCCTACAGGACTTCGGCATCACCCAAATCAGTCGGATTGCGCAATCTAGTACCTATATTTCAAAGGACTGGCAAGGAAGAGGAATAGGTCAGAGGCTTTTGCTTTACGCTCAGCAGCAGGCTCGTAGTCTTGGCTTTGACGTGATTGCGGGTTGGATCAAAACGGATAACAATGCCTCCTTAACGCTCATTCGTTCGCTGAACTGGAAGCTAGTCGGGATACTGCCTCGAAACTGCGACAATGACCCGGAGCTCGCATACTACGCATATGCAGTACCGAACAAATTCGAAACGCGCGAGTGAGGCCATCGAATGATGGAAGTGAGCAGTCTAATTGTTGTTGACGGCGTAGCGACCCTGACGCTGAGCACTGCCAACGGTCTCAACCTGCTAACGGAGAACCTTATATCCAGGCTTGAAGACCATCTCACCGTACTTGAGAATGACCGGCGCGTGCGTTGTCTGATCCTCACGGGCACGAAGGACATTTTCAGCGCTGGTGCAGACCTTAGATGCTTAGCAGATCTCTCGCCAGAAGCTGCGCTCGATTTTATCGAGCGTGGCCAAAACCTATGTTCCAGATTTGAAGCGCTCTCGTTTCCGACCATAGCGTCTTTGAATGGACACGCGATCGGAGGGGGATGTGAACTCGCGTTAGCTTGTACGTTCCGCTTTGCAAGCGACGCGGCCACCATAGCTCTGCCGGAGGTGAAGCTAGGTATTATGCCGGGATTTGGTGGTACCCAACGGCTGCCACGACTAATCGGGGTTCAGGCGGCGCTCCGCCTAATTTTGGGTGGCTCACGAATCAGCGCTCATGAAGCACATAACCTCGGGCTTGTTGATGAAGTCTTGAAGCGCGACGAATTGACAACGAGGGTGTCCCAATATGCGGCGGGCATCGCATCTGGATCAGAGATTGCAATTTCGAATGCACTTTCTGCCGTAAATGCAAGCCGGACTGGCACGCTTGAGGGAGGTCTCCGCCTAGAAGCAGAACTCTTTGACAAAGTATTCCGAAGTCCTGATAGAGTCGCCGGCATTGTTGCATTTCTCGAAAAGCGGACGCCCAGCTTCGCTGCAGTCCGTTAGCGCGTGACGAGTATTCCGGCAGTGGGTAAGTGAAGGGGGCATCGTGATCAGAGCCGCAACAAGATTGGTCAATAAATTCAAACAGGAACCATCCGTTCCACTACCTCAGCGGCGACTGCTTGGCTTGACCGCCGGCACTGCTTCCGGGGCTTGCTTTGGTGTAATGGTTTTCCTTGTCCATGTGACTTCCGGAAAGGTGCCGGCGTCAGAAGTTACTTTTCTTCGAGCGATTTGCGCCGTGGTCCTTCTTTTACCGTTCATCGCGCGCCATGGGATTCAGTGGTTGAGACAACACGCCCTGTTGCTGTGGACGCGAAGCCTTATAGGCGCGTTCTCAGTTCTTTGCCTTGCCTGGAATCTTCAACACACGAGTGTGGGGTTTGCGAACACACTCTTCAATTTTGCCCCGATAGTGGTAGTCATTCTCGGAGCCCTGTTTGGTCATGAGAAGATTGAGCCAATTAGGTTCGTCAGCATCCTGCTCGTCGTGGCAGCAGGCATACTTTTTTGGCATGGCTCTCGCTCGGAAACAAGTGTGGTGATTTGGTTAGTTGGTTTGAGCGGTATGAGTGCAGCAGCCATTGCCTACACGTTGCTCAAGAGCCTGCCATCATCATGGAGCCCATTCGACGTGACTTGGTGTTTGAGTGTCGCCACTCTGCCGGTGGCATTGATATTTAAGCATGGACAGTGGGTCGCTCCATCCGGGAATGTTCGATGGATGGTCGTGGCCATCTGTATGCTTAGTCTTGCAGGGTATGCACTCGTAAATTTCTCATTTCGGCATTTGGAACTGTCTACTGCTACAGCACTTGTGCCTTCAGCGATCATCTGGGGAGTTCTTCTGGATATCAAAGAGCACAACTATCCCGCTGCATCGGGTGTCGTGGGATGTCTTCTGTACGTAGGCGCAATCATTTGCCTAGCGGTCAGACCCTCAGTGGCGATATTGAATTCGCAACTCGCGGATAGCGTCGAAGCTCTCGCCGAATAGACGAGTTCTGACTCAGGATGCATTCTGTTTGTTTGCATGCCCGCTGGCTTCGGCGTAGCGCTCACTGCCCTTCGGCTCTGTATTCAGAACTCGCGCACCGCGCCCCTCCGGGTTTCGGACTCGTCGACCCTCACAGGCTCCTGTTTCCTTTGAAGGACTTGTTCTTTGGCAAGGCGGCCATGCGGCGAACCGGGAGCAGCGCACGTCTGCACCCTTTGGGAGGTGTCACGCTTGATTAGGCAAAAAGTAGAAGCACCATTTTCACCTTGGAAACGATAAAATCTTTGAATCTTTGGATGTGGGTAGGCTCTACCGAAAGCGAGGCAAGATGGATCGATCCTTCGGAGCGTGGTTTCAAGATCGTCTATGCTCATCGCATTCACAAAGCAACTAGATACACACCCTCTGAAATGTTCATCGGACCTTAGAATCCATTCTGAGCAATAAAGGTGACCGAGATGCCATTTGATAATTCGACCGCAACCGCAACCGCTATCGGAATGCAAATCGCGCAAAAGACACTTGATAAGCGCAAGGTTGCGCTTGCCAAGCGTGCCGCGGTAATCGCGGCTCACCCGCGCAAGATGCGAGTGGAGATGCAGATCACTTCAGCGGTAGCTCCGCCCGTCGCTTCGACTCTTCACACTATCGGCTACTTAGTGGCAGGGGGAGATTCTTGGTTCGACTATCCGTTTCACGACGTTTTGACGCTTTTGCATGACGAGCACGGCTACAACGTAGAGTCGACCGCCCATGCGGGAGAAAGCATTGAACACATGGCCTACGCCGGCGGTCAGTCTGATGGCATTCAGAGGTGCCTTGAAACCGTGGCAGCTCGCGGAGTTGCTCCCCTTGCAGTGCTTCTGTCAGGGGGCGGTGACGACATGGCGGGCAAGGAATTCGGGATGCTGCTCAACAATGCAACATCAGGTTCGTCGGGCTGGAACGAGGAGATTATCGACGGCCTGATCGAGCAGCGGATCAGCCTCGCCTACAAGACTTTCATCGCAGCGATCAATCAGCTATGTGCGACGACAGTCGGCAAGACCATCCCGATCATTGTTCACGGCTACGATTATCCTGTACCAGATGGAAGAGGTGTTCTGGGTGGATGGTGGATTCTTCCCGGCCCTTGGCTCAAGCCAGGATTCGATGAAAAGCTGTATACGGCCTTACCGGCGAACATCGGCCTGATGCAGCGCATTATCGACAAGTTCAACGCCATGCTCACGACGCTGCCTGCCGCTTTCCCCAACGTCCACTATTTAGACCTGCGAGGAACCCTCTCCACCGTTCTAACCGGTGATGCGTACAAACAGGTCTGGGGCAATGAACTCCATCCTACCGAGGATGGTTTTTCGCTTGTAGCAGCCAAGTTCTCGGCTGTCCTTGATACCTTCTAAAGATTGACCACTAACTTGAAGTATTCACAATATGCGATTTGCACCTTGAATAGGTGTAGGCAAACGCCGCATTCACGTTGGTAAAGAGCACTTGATAACGATAGCGATCACGTCGATCTCAGCCAAGCGCTCACTGATGCAGCGATGCAGAATCACACAACGCAGGAATTGGAACATAAGAAGGCTTTCTGTGTTCGGGATTCGGATCGACCCAGCCGATGTCTGTCGTGCCGAATTTAAAATCGGGACAGCCTTCAGTCGTTGGGATGGTTATAAGGGCTTGGAGCCTTGCTGCAAGAGTCTGACGATCCTCCGCCGTGCTGACGAAATCGTACTTCGGTCCCGTGTCTGAGTCCGAGAAATAAGTCTGGATAGCGGTCTTTGTGGAGGGAGGTATAGGCCAAGTAGGATTTGCAACGATTCGTCCGAGCAGGTCGAAGTACGCATCATCGGTGAGTCGATACGCACGGGAAGGTTCGAGATGGCCCGTATCCAGGTTGAAATTCGGAAGCGAAGTTGGTGACGAATTCGATTGGTCTGAAGGCCATAGTGGAATGAATCGTTCAGTTGGGGCAACCGGCGTTTTCAATATCTGCTTTAGTAGCTTTACTGATTGCAACACGGATCGAATGTACATCCGCTGTGTTGTTGTTATGGGCATCTCGACGCGGGCTATGGGAATCGCAGGATCTACCCCCAACACCACAATCATCGCTTTACTTTCAAATCCTCCAGCCCGCTTGTACTTGTTCCAATGTCCCTCAGCCTCGGCATTGGCGATCATGGCCTGGAACTCTGGCAACTCCGCGATGCTGCTTTCATCTGGACCGTCTTTTTTGTGTTTGCTGGCGATGGCGTAGATGCCCTCGGTGATAACCCCCTTCGCATCTCCGGCGTATGCGTGGAGATTGAGACTGGAGTCTGTGTGTGTGAAATCAACCTGTAGACCGTAGGTCTGGTAAAAGGCATACGTGAACTGCTGAAGTGGGACATCAAATCCGATTCTGTCCATGATCTTCTTTGGTATAAACCGCTTGTGATTGAGGCTGTTGATGTCGAACCCAACCTCTACCTGTTTGTACTGCGCCTCTCCATCTTCGTAGGTAACAATGGCTTCGGGGAGCCCGTCTGTCCCGATCTGTGTCCCTCCCGGTTTGACCAAATTGGGGAAGGCGATCGCAACGGACGGATTCGTCGCAGTAGAATGGCCGATGGTGTCACCTACGTAATGCGTCAGAGCGCCCACGGCGAAGGCAAGTTCGTAAACGTCTGTTGCATTTCGGAAAAGGTTTGTGACGAAGTCGCCTGCAAGCACATAGTGAGTGAGATTCGCCGTATAGGGTTCGCCCTTCGGATAATAGCCAGCGTCGGCCAGGAGTGCACCACCATACGCGTACTTCCTCGCGAGCCGAAGATCCTCGGGGCGCGCATCCGGAAACCGCGTGTGCAGCATCGGTAGGATGTCGGAAGACCAAAGAAGATCGATGAGTTGTTCATGCGTCAGGATCGAGTATGCGTATGTGTGCGGGGGCGCAACGAACGCAAGGAGACCTACGAGCAGAATCGCAAGAGGACACCGGAAGTTGAGCATAATGATGAAGCATACAACACACTATCTGATTTCAGAACTCGCGTACCGCGCCCTTCGGATGTTGACCCCTCCCCCTTGCAGGCTTGACCTTACTGTATAAAACCTCTCATTTGAGGGAAGGAGTGCCTTCCCTAGTTTCAGCCGTCCTGCCGTCTTCCACAACCCATCCCAGCGGGGCGGTCCGCCCTCCCCGCAACGCCCCTCCGGCAAGAACAAAAGCAACAGCAAAAGCCGCTAAGGGGAGGTATCCCCTCGCGCCCGCAAGCCACTCCCCAATCTTCCGCGCTGCGCTTGTGCAGACCTCCGCTGCGCTACGCCCTTTCCACTTCCGCTGCGCTCTCGTTGCAAGGGTGGGGATACCCCTCGGCTTGCAGTTGCTACCCCCCACCTTCGCCAGGAGGCGTTCGGCATGTACATGCCGCGTTTCAACGCGGAAATGCAAAGGCCAACGCCAAGGAGGAAGCACCCATGAACACCCAAGCCACCACCGCCACCGTCACCCCGTTTACCAAGAACCTCAAACAGCAGCAGCAAAAGCAGCAGACCGCGAAAGACGTAATCGCGGCCAACGTCCAAGCCCTCATCGAGCAGTTGGAGCAGGGACACAGCGAAGGACTCACCGCTTACCTCTTGGCGATGGGGAAATTTCACAACTACAGCTTCGGAAACATCATGGAGATTGCACGGCAGAAGCCGGACGCAACCCGCGTTGCAGGAATGTATGCGTGGAACCAGCTTGGCCGCCGGGTCAAGAAGGGCGAGAAGGGCATCCGCATTCTCGCGCCCATGATTGGGATTCGCCGGAAGAAGGATTCGGAAGCCGAGAAGGATATCCGCACCCAGAACCAACCCGTTCTCGTGGGATTCCGTTCGGCCTACGTCTTCGATGTCAGCCAGACCGATGGTGCAGAGCTTCCCGAACTTTCCGAGCGCGTGAAGGGCAATGTCGGAGAGTACCGGGAACGCCTGATTGATTTCGTCATTGCTCAGGGCATCGCGCTTGATTGGAAGGAGAGCATTTCTCCCGCGTTGGGCGTCAGCTACGGCGGAAAGATCGTTCTGTTTCCCGGTCAGGAAACCGCCGATGAGTTTTCGACCCTCGTTCACGAACTCGCGCACGAGATGTTGCACAAGGCAGAGCGCCGCACCGCAACCACCAAAACCGTCCGCGAGACGGAAGCCGAAGCAATCGCCTTTGTTGTCGGCAAGACTATCGGCCTCGATACCGGACGGGCATCCGCCGATTACATCCACCTGTACCACGGCAATGCCGCACTTCTGGCCGAGAGCTTGGAAGTGATTCAGAAGACCGCCGCCGTCATTCTTTCCGCGCTGGAAACTCCCGCAGCGGAAGACACCACCGAAGCCGAAACAGAGCCCGAACTGGCGCAAGCCAGCTAAACGCCTTTCTTGATCGCGGCGGCTTCGCGCCGTCCGCATAACGCCCCCGTACGCCCAAATGCTAAAGGAGAAGCGCCATGAACACACAGACCGCTACCGAGTACCGCAACCTTCCTCTTTCCGTCATCAGTGAATCGAAGACCAACCCGCGCCGCATCTTCGAGGAGAGCGGCTTGCAGGAGTTGGCTGAAACCATCCGCAGCCAGGGTGTTCTCTCGCCGTTGCTCGTTCGTCCGTTGAATGAGCGCAGCTTTGAGATCGTCTTCGGCGCACGGCGTTACCGCGCCGCGCAGTTGGCCGAGGCTGAAACCGTCCCCGTCCGCATCAAGCAGATGTCCGATGCCGAAGTGCTGGAGGCGCAGCTTATCGAAAACCTCCAGCGCCGCGACGTTCACCCGATGGAGGAGGCACAAGGCTTCAAAGCGCTTCTCGACTTGGAGGAACCGAAGTACAGCATCGAGCAGATCGCGGCAAAGGTCGGCAAAGCGCCGGCTTACGTCGCGCAACGTTTGAAACTGACCGAGCTTGGCGAGGCAGCAGTCGAAGCCTTCTACCGCGAGGAGATCGGCGTCGGCCATGCGCTCCTGCTGGCGAAGCTGCCAGCCGACCGTCAGGAAGAAGCTCTCAAGGCTTGCTTCCGTGAGGATTGGAGCGCAAGTGCTGACCGGAAGGCCAAGCGCATTCTGCTACCTGTCCGCAATCTGCAAACGTGGATTGAGCAGAACATCTTGCTCATCCTCAAAGACGCGCCGTTTGATAAGAGAGACGCGCATCTCGTCGCCATCGCGGGGAGTTGCGTGGATTGTCCCAAGCGGACAGGGCACAACAAGCTCCTGTTTTCCGATCTCGGCAAGCAGGACGCTTGCACCGACCCAAGCTGCCATCAGGCGAAGGTAGACGCGCACCTTGCCAAGACCATCGCGGCCAAGCCCAAGCTCGTTCAAATCAGCACGGCCTACGGCAAACCGGAAGAGGGTAGCTCTGTCCTGCCGCGCAACCAGTACGTTGCGATTCAGGAGGAGAAACCGAAGGACAAGGACGAGGCGAAACGGCCTCAGTTCAAGACCTGCAAATTCACCACCGAGGCCATCATTGCGGACGGCGAAGGAAAGGGTGAGATTCACAAGGTCTGCGCCAATCCCGTTTGCCCCATCCACCACCCGAAGAAGCAGCCGAGCAAGCCGGATACTTCGTTCAAAGCACAGCAGGAGAAAGAACGCCGCGAGGCTGCGATTGCCAACGCGACCGGCATCCGCATCCTCGCTGCAATCACCGCAGCCGTTCCGGTGCGCTTGATGAAACGCGATCTGCTGTTTGTCACCGAACGGATGGCCACTGTGCTGGACGAAAACCGTCTGACTGTAATTGCCCGTCAGCACGGCATCAAGAAGGCGAAGGACAACGACTCCATCACGAAGCTGTTTCTCGCCTACCTCCGTCGTGCCGAAGAGAGCGCGTTGGGGGGCGTGTTGGTCGAACTGACTATCGTTCTCTCTGCCACACGTGGCAATTCGGCGCACGTCCTCCGCGATGCTGCCACCGCATACAAGGTGAACACCGATGCTATCGCTCTCAAGGTCAAGCAGGAGTTCGCGGCCAAGGAGAAGGCGAGGACAGAGAAGAAGGCGCCAGCGAAGACCGCAACGGCCAAACTGAAAAAGACAGCCTAAACAACAGGCTGTCTCGCTTTGGGGTCTGCGTTAGCAGGCCCCATTTCTTTGCGCCCGTCTTTCCCACCCTGGGCGTTGCTCCTGCAAGAGCGGCAGGAGCAGCTATGCCCGCCCACCCGACGGGCTTCTAAATTGAGACTTCGCTACGATCGGCGACCGATGAAGAGTCCCGCACAAACGGATTCTCCCGCTACCAACCATATCTTGCGAGGGCATCTTCAAAAGCATTGATGGTGTCGTCCATCAGGGCAAGCGCCGAATTTCCAAATCCCAACGGGCCAGACCTTTGAAAGCCAATTGGATATGTTACACATCGCTTCACTGCCTCGTTCACATAGAAACCAACCAAGTCACCATCACCGGGAGCATCTTTGTTCACAAATTTCAAGCCAGAAGGGACCGATACCGCCATATAGCTTTGGAACAGTTCCACTGTAATTCCATCCTGTGCCTGTCGTAATTTCTCACCTGTTCCAGCCCCCATCGCCCGATTGAAATCACTCTTGTTGCTTTCTTTTTTGAAGAATCCGGCCGGAGCACATCATTCCGAGACGCGATGCAACGCACATACTTGCGATGCAACAGTGAATCTTGAGTGGTGTTTGAGGGTCTGTCGTCAACTCTTTGTCGAGATCAAAGCATCCCAATTCAAGGCCAGCCATATGCAGTGCAAGCGTGTCTTCAAACATCTTTGCGCCCGCGGGGGAGCCGGATTTATCCGTCCCATGACCGAGATAGAGCCTTTTGCCTAAACCAACCCCGTTGTCAAAGACTGAGCGTCCGAAAGCGCTCCCAAAACCTGATGCTCCAGAAGCCTTCCCAAGCAAATCCATGAATCCCATACGGCTCCGTTGAGGACAGATTTAGAGATGTCCCGAATTCTATATCGGCCCAATTGACATTAGTGTGTGGACAAGCCGCCAAGGACGGCCCGGCATTCCGCGTCAGTACGGCGCTTGTTTTCTGCGACATTCCGCTTTAGGTTCTGAATCATCTCTTCACAAAACTGTTCCGCAATCGGTTCCGTAGAAGTGGAGGGAGCCTGCGCAGCTGGTTTCGGAGATTTCTCTTTGGCGATAGACATTGGTCGGTACCTACTTGATGGCGGCGAACCGCTCTTCTGAGGATACGAGATTCGGCGACAAATCGGTGTCTGGCGGGTCAAGGAAAAGGAAGGAATTTCCTCTCAGTGGTGGACCGTCACCCGTAGACATTCCTAATGTCTGCTAATGTCCACTATCAGATGTAGAAAGGGGGCAGAGATGGACACCGAAACTGGCGAAGAGACTTCACATTACCTCCACTCAACACTGCGCGAGAGGATTGTCGAGCATGTGTTCGTTGGCGATGCCCTGCGGTGGCTGTGGTTGCATGGTGTGACAAATGTTGAAGTGCTGCGCTCCGAGTTCGACGCTGGCGGATACGACCTGGTGATGGGTTACGGCAGGATCGTTAGGCACATTCAATTCAAGACCTCAATGGCCGGCGGCAAGACGGCCAGTATCAAAGCAAGCCTCAAGCTGATGGACAAGCAAAGCGGCTGCATCATCTGGATCATAGTCACTCCAGACTTGAAACTTGATTCCTACCGCTGGTTGGGTGGCCCTCCAGGCCACCCGCTGCCCGACATCCGGAACATGAGAGTTGCCAAACATACGAAGGCAAACGCCAAAGGCAAAAAGGGCGAACGGCCAGATCAGCGGATTATCCCTCGTAGTCGATTCGATTCACTTGGCTCGCTCGACGAAGTATTGGAGCGGCTATTCGGTCCACTGAACTGAGCCGTAGTGTCCTGCGGCATAAACCTCACGCTGCTGCGCAGCGGTTGTAGGGCTGACACGTCATCCCCAACAGGGAACTGCTGAGCTAGCGGAAGTTTACGGCTGTCTACACGCTTGTTTTCTGCAACTTACGTTTCCGTGTTTCCGGGCGTAAGCACCTGGTTTACGGAATGCGGCCAAAGTGTTCACCGATGTGAACACTTTGATCCAGCAGCCTTTAGGAGAAACCACTGCGAATCAAGCTGGCATCAAATATCAGCAGGAATTAAGTCCATGCCGGGGTATTCGCCGTGTCCGCCCCTGACTCGAAAGCACCTTCGCTGATTCCGCCAGCGGCTCCCGCCGCTCGGTCGTCTGAGACTTTCCGTGCTCGATCCGTTGCCACCCGCCTCACCGAGGCTGAGTTTTCCGAGGTGGACGCGGCTGCCAGTCGCGCGGGAAAGAAGACCGCCGAGTGGCTGCGCGAAGCGGCACTCGCCCAGGCTCGGTCCGCTCCGTCCGAGAGGACCGACCCAATTCTGCTGGCCGAACTGATGGCAATGCGTACCCTTTTGCTGAACCTCTTTTCAGCGGCTTCCAAGGGACCGTTGACCGATGAATCCCTGCGCAAGATGCTGGCCTATGCCGACTCCATTAAGCAGCAGAAGGCCGATGAGTTTCTGGCAAAACTGAGAGCCGGAGACGGAACCAAACCGCCCAGGGATACGCCATGAAGCCGATGGGGTTTCCCAGCCGGTTTCGCTGGTGGATTGTCGCAGTATTGGCAGTCCTCTTGGGCTTGCCTGTGCTGCCTATGGCGGCGTGGTTCGCATGGGAGATGCCGCCACTCCACAAGTGGTATTTGATGGCGTATCTGGACAGCACGGAGAGAGCCAAAGAACCGGGTGCAACCACCGAAGTCCGATGGTTATTCAAGACGGCTCCCGGTCGGCAACATATCCTCGTCACCGACCGGGATGTGATTTCCTCCAGCGATCGCAAGCAGCCAATTCAACTTTCCCATAGCGCCATCAACGACGGCTGGCGCGGCGTCGAGATGAGTCCTCCCCAACAGGTCAATTCGATTGAGCTGAAGCAGTTCCTGCAGGATGACTTCTACGACGGTAATGGCTTCTGGCGGGTGATGGAGGAGCCTGCCGCTGAAGCATTTGGATTTCTGTTGATTGCGATTGTGCCGGCGCTCGCTCTTAAAGGAAAGTTTGCCAGCAGAGCGAAGCGGGAACAGCGTCACGGGCGCCGCACGAAGGGGCCGGAGTTGCTTTCCCTTCCTGGCTGGAATCGCCGCACAAAGGCCGACGGCATCCAGCTCCGGTTAAGCAGCGAGAATGAGTGGCTAAACCGTCTCGGCAAACTGTTGCCCGGATGGGCGAATCCCAGCTTTCGTATTCGCCGCGATCTCGAAGCGAGTCACATCCTCTTGATGGGCGATACCGGCAGCGGCAAGTCCTCCGCGATCCGGCAGATTCTTCGCCAGATTGTCCAGCGGGGAGAAACAGCCGTCGTCTATGACCCGGCGATGGAGTTCACGCCGGAGTTCTACTCACCGGAGCGCGGCGATCTCATCCTCAATCCACTCGATACACGTTGTCCCTATTGGGGCCTTGGCGATGAGATTACCCGCGACGAAACTGCGATGACCATTGCCGCCGCTTTCCTGCCAGAGAAAGATTACGAAAAAGAGTTCTTTACAGATGGTCCACGCCGGATACTGGCCCATCTACTTAAGCGAAAGCCGCAGCCCAGAGACATCCTCAAAATGATGTCGAATCCATCGCAGATAGAGGCATCGGTACAGGGGACACCGCTTGCTGCTTTGCTTGACCCGGCGGCACCCGCCCAGCGTTCCGGTGTCCTGGCAAGTCTGAACATGGTTGCCGACAGTTTGGAGTTGCTACCGGAGTGGGAGCATACGAGGCCGACGTTCGCGACGAGGGAGTGGTACGACGAGCGGAAACGCTGGGTCTTTCTGACCTCGCAATCTTCCTATCGCGAGAAGATTTTGCCTCTCCATTCGGTTTGGCTTGACCTCTTCATCCTGAGAATGATGGGCTACTGCGATGATCCTCATGTGAAGCCTGTTTGGTTTGTCCTTGACGAACTCGCCAGCCTCAACAAGTTGCCTCAGCTCCACACCGCTGTTACCGAGAATAGAAAACACGGAAACCCAGTTGTCATGGGCTTCCAAGGCCGCAGTCAATTGGAGAAGCGATACGGCCAGGATGCCGAGACAATGCTCTCCCAGCCAGCGACCAAAATCTTCTTCAAGACCTCTGAGCCGCGGGCGGCGAAATGGATCTCGGAAGCCATCGGTGAGATCGAAGTGGAGCGGCTGAAAGAGTCGCGCAGTTTGGGACTGCTTCGCAGCAAGAAATCGTTCACGATGGAGATTGCCACCAAGCCCCTTGTCATGCCGTCCGAGGTCGCCGGGCTTGAGCCATTGCACGGCTATATCAAGCAAGGAAATCTTGTGGTGCCCGCACAGTTCCCATACTTGAAGCCGAAAATGAAGTGGCCAGGATTTATCGAGCGGACAATTCCTGTCTCTGCTCCGAGGCCCACATCCCAAGTTGTGTCTCATGCCACCCCGCCAACTCCGGCTATGGATCAGCTTGTGCCCAAAAAGCCAGTGAACAAGCAGGCTGCTTTCGCGCCGTTCTCCAAACAGCGTGCGGTGAATGAAAAGCATTCTGAGTGGGACGAATCGGATTGGATTGAGTGACGGTAACTCGTCACGCTAGCTGCCCACAAGCTGACATCTCATTACTCTCCTAGAGCCGCCGCAATCCTGTAGGGGCGCGATCTTATTTGCGCGCTTGGGTCGCTCTCCCAAAGCAGAGTAGAATTGGCGGCAGATCCCAGCGAATCAGATTTGCTGCTGCACAGGAGTCTTTCATGGCTAAGAGCGATAAAGGGCAGCAAGCGTCCGACACTGTCGTACTCGAATCAGAAGTCGGAACCACACACCCGGCTAAGAAGACAACCAGAAAGAAAGCCGCCTCAAAAAAGAAAAAGACTTCGACCAAGAAAGCCGCCGCTGGAGATAGTGCCCGAGGCGGTGCCGCACGGGTGAAGTATCCCAAACACTCGATCCTCGATTGCATCAGAATCCCACAAGCGATCATCGACCAGAATGCCGGTGAAGCGTGCACCGATCGCGAAGGTGCGGGCTACGCCAAGATTGGTTGGACCGGCGAAGTTGGTGTTGAGATCAGTTCCGCCATCAAGTATGGATTGCTAGAGCGCCCTGCTCCTGGGCAGATCAAACCAACGGATCTAACGCGCAAGATTGTTCGTCCGCAAGACCCAAAGGACAAGCTCAGCGCGTTGCGCCAGGCTGTAATGAACGCCCCGGTCATTTCCGAGGTCTACACCAAATATCGCAGCGAGAATCTTCCTGACACCCAGTTCCTCGTCAACACGCTGGTAGATTCATTCAATGTTCCCCGTGACCAGGTCAATGAGTTCATTAAGGTATTCACAACAACACTGAAGGAAGCGGAGCTACTGGAGGAACTGAGCAACGACAAGTTCCGTGTTTTGGATGTTTCGTCTCCGGCTGATACCAATACACAGGTTGGGGAGGAGCAGATAAAGAAACTGTCCAAGGGGTTGACGGTGTCCGCTGATGATGCGTGTTTCGTCATGATGCCGTTCGCTAATCCCATTGGTGGCTACTATGACAGCATCTATAAACCCGCGATTGAGAAAGCCAAGCTAAAAGCAGACCGAGCCGATGCGGACCTCTACGGCACCGGGAAAATCATCGATCAGATATGGAAGGGCATCACTTCAGCCAGGGTTCTATTGGCTGAGCTCACCAACCGTAACGCCAACGTGCCTTTATGAACTTGGTCTCGCTCATGCGCTTCACAAGCCTGTCATACTCGTATGCTCCAAAGCGAACGAGGGAGACGTGCCGTTCGATCTTCGTCATGTGCGTGTCATCTACTATGACAAGGACGATCCATTCTGGGGAACGAAGCTGCTTGAAAAGGTAGCAGAGAACATTCTTTCGGTCATGCAGGACCCGAAGGACGCGGTCTTATTTGCCGAGAAGAAGTAGCCTCTGCAAGTTCACCTATATGCATCAGCGAGATTGAATATCGGTCTCATCCCGCCATGGACGCAACACATCACGGCTAAACCCAAAGTGTGTGAGTTCCTCAGAGGTGAAAATGCAGCGGAGCGGTTTAGATGCATCTTGCTGTGCCACTAAGTCTGCATAGTGGTGGTCCTCAAGCTGTTGTAGCCAAGAGTCAACCACAGTCTGTTCATTGCCATAACCAAAATTGAGCAACGCGCGAGTTTGTTCCACCGTAAGCCACACCTCAGCAGTGGAGTTGTCATCCGTGTTGGTTGCGATACACCGTATTGGTGGGTCGGCTTCTGTATGTTCCGTCGATGCTTCCAGTTCAAGACTGTAATGGTCGATGGCTTTGTTCCGCATAACGTCTCCACTCTACAGATGCTCATTTGTATACTCGAACGGCCCTACCTCTCGGGTAGGGCCGCTCTTAGCCGAATTACATCTGCGGCTCATGGGTGAGGCTGGAGATAACCACCGCTGCAGTTCCGCTGGTTCCAATTGCCCATATCGTTTCAATGATGTGAGTTGTGATTGAAGCTAATCTTCCGTTGCAACGCTTTGCTACGCGAGCCTTCACACTAAGCCTTTTCTTCATAATCGTCTCCTTGAGGTGTTCGCCGCCGAAGCGGAGGCCAATCAGAACGACGATCAGAATAAGCGCAACCGCAGGATTTGAACCTGCCCCAACCCCCGAAGGTCTTCGATTAAGAATACACCGTGGCCGTAAGATGATGCTTTGGGGCACAATGCACGATGGCCGACAAGCATAACCGACTCGATTCGCAGTTCAGCATCGTCAGCGCCTTTTGGGAGCCGGAGATGCCGGAACACTTCCTCACGGGCACTCTTACCAACAATGACGAGGGGCTGACCTTCACCACCTCGCCTCGCTATGGCTACCGTGTCCGCATAGCCTCCCTGGCTTCTCTGAGGCGGCTGTCTGAAAGCGGTGCAGTTCCGAGATATCCCGTGATGCACGGATTCTCTGCGGATGGAATCTGCACGTTGTGCCAATTGGTGGAAATCGCGTATCCGGGGCTTCACGACACAAGTTCAGGCCACTGGATCGAAGCAAACTCCTACCACGCGACGGTACTTGTGGGTGGGATGCACTTAGGCGGTGTGGATGACAAAGTACTCACCTCCGCACGATTTACGTTTACAGGATTGGGGGAATGGCTCCCCGGCCCTCTGAACGAAATCTGGGATACCGACCATATCCTGCTGAAGATTCCGCTCAACGAGCGGGAGGTCTTTAGCCTCGGCGTCCGCGAGACTTTCGTTCACGCCAGCTTGAAAGTAGTAGCTGAGATCAAATCTTCGGAAGATGACGGAGGACGGATCACTCGTCCCGTCGCGTTTGTGGAGATTCAAAGCGCAGAGCCGGAATCACTAAATTGGTACTTCGACATCAGCAACCGGCTAGAAAACTTCTTTTCTTTGCTGCTTGGAGCGTCCGTAGCGATTGAAACCATGTTCATTTACCGGGGCGATGACTCCGGCCATGTCGTGTGCCAACGCAGACGTGTCGTGGAGAAGTTTGGGGTCTTTGACTGTGTGCGTTGCACGACGAGTCAGCTGGCCCATGCAATGGCAACGTGGCTCAGTCAGCCAGAGGAATTTCGCTCGGTTGAAAACCTTGCTCTTGGTGTGCTCCGCAAGGGCGACTTGTTTTATGAAACTGAACTCTTATCGCTATCTCAGGCACTAGAAGGCTTCCATCGCATGACCTCTGAGCCAGCCCCGATTGATAAAGCCACCCTCAGAAAACTTCGCAAATCTTACGCCACTCTGCTGCAGCAGGAAGGTGTGGACGAGGCGCTGGCATCGCGGTTGTGCTCTGCTATGGCGCACGCCAATGACCCAACTTTCGCCTCGCGGTTGACTGCTCTCTGTGGCCGGTTGTCGGAATTTGTCTTAATGCAAATGGGCATCGACCCAGCAAGCTTTGCCGCAGAGGTTGCTGCCACAAGAAACTTCTATACGCACGCGGGGAACAAGGTCTCTTCTCACCGACGAATTCCTGCTGTGTCGGGAGCAGCCGTCTTCTTTCTGAACCAGAAGCTACGGGCTCTTCTCCGAGCTGTCCTCCTCCGGCATCTTGGATTACCCGAAGAACAGATTACTTCGCTCGTTATTCGTGAAGCAACACGATGGCGATAAGCATACAGCTGCAGATCCTAAAGGGCCAAGAAGGTCGGGCTAATCGTTTCCTGCGCCACGCGCCGGACATTATGAGCGGATGTGAAGTTCAGCGACTGGGTCTAAAATCTACCAAGCGGTGAGATTCCTGCCGCACGCTGTTTCGGGCCTTGTAGATGTTGACTATTTCCAAATCGCTCTCCGCAGGGCAAGCACGGACGTATCATTCGCGCGAGTTTACCTCCGAGCGGCAAAACTACTGGAGCCGCGACCAGCAGGTACATAGCGAGTGGCGGGGCAAGCTCGCGCAGGAGTGGGGTCTTGAAGGCGCAGTCGGTTCGGACCACTTCGCCCGATTGAGCGAGGGCCAGCACCCTGAGAGCGGCGTACAGCTCGTCAAGCATCAGTCCGCTAAAACCTATACCAACGAATACGGCAAGGAAATCACCAGCGTCGAACATCGCGCCGGTTGGGATGCCACATTCTCAGCGCCAAAGTCTGTTTCCCTCACCGCCCTTGTCGGAGGAGATGATCGTGTGCGCGAGGCGCACCGCGAGAGCGTCCGCGTTGCTCTCGGCGAACTGGAGCGGTATACCCAGGCCCGCATTGGCAACGTCCATGCACCGGAGACAACCGGCAAGTTCATCGCCGCTACCTTCGAGCATGACACCGCTCGTCCGGTCGATGGCTATGCCGCGCCGCAACTTCACACCCACGCCGTTGTCTTCAATGTGACAGAGCGCGAAAACGGCCATACCCGCGCTCTCCAAGAGCGCAGCCTCTTCCAGTCACAGCATTACGCGACCAGTGTGTACCGTTCCGAACTTGCCATGCGGTTGCATGGCCTGGGGTACGAGATCGAGCGCGGCAAACATGGTCAACCGGAGATAAAGGGTTACACGCAGGAGTATCTTGACGCATCGAGCCCGCGTCGAGAGCAGATCAAGAACCACCTTCAGGAGATCGGAAGAGAGGGTGCGGGTGCGGCGCAGGTTGCCGCACACCGGACTCGTGACAATAAGGAACTGCTCTCGCCAGGAGAGGTATTGCAACGGCACCGCGATTTGGCAGCACAGTACGGACATCAAGCCGATCGCGTTGTGGCACAGTCGCGAGAGCAAGCGCACCACCATATCCAGAATCCTGATAAGACAGTCCAGCACTCCGTGACCTATTCGCGCAATTCCGTATTCGAGCGTTCAGCGGTGCAGGATGAGCGGGCCATTCTGCAAGCCGCGATAGATCGCAGCATGGGGCAAGCTACATACGGCCAGGTGCGGCATGAGTTTGAGCAGCGAGTGTTGCGGGGCGAGTTCCGTGAAGTCGAGCGTGCTGAGGGCAGAGCGGCGCCGCAGTACACGACTGCCGAGATGATTCGCATGGAGCGCGAGATCATCGACCATATGCACAGAGGCAATGAGCGCGGCTTTGGTGATCCTATGTTGGTAGCGCCTTCCTTGCGGATTGCGACGGGAGACCGACACCCGGAGTTGAGTCCGGCGCAACGAAGCGCGGTCGATGACATATTAGTGAGCCGCGAAAAGATTGTTGGGTTGGATGGCATCGCCGGCGCTGGTAAGACAACGACACTGGCTGTTGTGCGCGAGGGTGCGGAAGCACAGGGATATACAGTCGAAGGATTCGCACCGACATCTCGTGCAGCCCATAAGCTCGCCGAAGCCGGTATCGAGACTTCGACGCTCCAGCGCCATCTTGCTAAAGGAGAGCAACCGGACACCGGCGAGAAGAAATTGTATGTCCTCGACGAATCTTCGCTTGCTTCGACTCGCCAGATGTACGAGTTTGTCGAACGGCTCCATCCGAATGATCGGGTCCTGTTGGTAGGTGATACACGGCAGCATGAAGCCGTCGAAGCGGGCCGCCCGTTCGCGCAGCTTCAGGAAGCAGGAATGCGAACAGCGAAGCTGGAAGAGATTGTTCGACAACGTGACCCGGAGCTGAAGCAAGCCGTGGAGCAGTTGGCGCAAGGTCAGGTTGGAGCCGCAGTTGAGAACCTAGACCGTCAGGGCCGTGTACATGAAGTGAAAGGCCATGAAGAACGTATCGCGGCTATTGCCCGCGAGTATGCCAAGTCGCCGGAGAATACGTTGGTTGTCTCGCCCGACAATCGTTCTCGCACGGAGATTAACGAGCAAATTCACCGTGAGCTGCAATCGCGTGGGGTGGTGAGCCAGCAGGAACACACGATACCAACGCTCGTCGCGCGACAGGAACTGACAGGAGCAGATCGCGCCTGGGCGCAGCAGTACGAAGCGAACGATATCGTGCGCTACTCGCGGTCGTCGAAGGAGACAGGTATCGACAAGGGCGAATACACCCGCGTGAGGAGCGTCGATGCCCCGAATAATCTTCTAACGGTTGTGCGCGTAGATGGCACTGAGCGCACCTACGATCCGCAACGTCAGATGGGCGTCACGGTCTACCGCGAACAGGAAAAGACTTTTTCGCCGGGCGACCGCATTCAGTTCACCGCGCCGAACACTGATCTTAAAGTCGCTAATAGAGAGTTGGGAACGATAGAGAGCGTTGCGCCGGATGGAGCGATGCGATTGAAACTCGATAGCGGACGCGAGATGAACTTTGATCCGCAACGTCATCCGCATCTCGATCACGGCTACGCCGTGACCAGCCACTCCAGCCAGGGTCAGACCGCAGATCGTGTCCTCATTCATGTAGACACAGAACTCGGCCCCAAAGACCTGCTCAATAGCCGCATGGCGTATGTGGCTGTCTCGCGCGGTCAGTACGACGCGCAGATATTCACCAGTAACCGGGAGAAACTATCCGCCGCGCTTGGGCACGATGTTTCGCACCAGAGCGCCCATACTCCTGACCGGAAGCCGCCGCAGCGTGAGCTTGCCGAGACTCCTAAGCAGGAAAAGAGTCAGCGTATGGATATAGGGCTGAGCCTCTGAAGGCTACGACGACGGGTGCAATTATCCGTTGCCTGGAGCCCGTGGCTGAGGCTTCGACTGGCAACTGCGCACTTGTTCGCTGGAGTCACGTTGCACCGACGAAACATCAACATTCGGTTTTATCGCTTCTGCCCACTGAACATCGGGCAGAGATGCGGGCATTGCTGCGATCGTTTATCGTTAGCAGTATGAACAGCAGGAGCCGACATCGCGGATGGGCATGGCTACTCTGCGCGTTGCTGTTCTGGCTTACGGCGAACCCGCCACATTGCGATCTCTGTGATGGCGGTTCCTTCACCGGCGCGTCGGCGCACCAGTCCATCCTCAAGCACTCTCATCCGGTCGCGCCAGATAGCTGTAACGGGATCTGCACTTGTTGCGGGTTCTACGGCCTCCCGAATGTCGGGCAGGTTGTCATCCCCGTGAACGTCGCACTCGCAGCGGATGCGCCTGAATCGCCGCGTCCCGCCTTCGCACCACGCTCCACGATCTTCCGACCGCCACGCACCGTCGCCTCCTAGCTCATCGTCCTCCGCCCTTGAGGCGGATCGAATCAGCATTGAACCTTGGAGACTTCCTATGCGTATACGCGCGTTCACGCTCACCGGAGCGTACGTTTTTCTATTGTGTTGTCTATCCGCCTTTGGGCAGACGGCTCAGAACAATCCTTCTATCCACCCAACCAAGGCTTCTACGGATGCGGACGATCCGGTTGCCATCTTAGAGGTGGGAGCCTCCACTAATTGGAACTTCAGCGGAGGCTCTGCCACGTTCGCACCAAACCTCGCGGCAGAGTGTACCCCCATCGAGAACTGGCTTGAACTGGAGGCGGGTGTGTCCCCGTTTTTCACTCGGAACTCGACCGAATGGGACACGGATTTTCTCTTCAAGAAGCCGTGGACCCTCTCGAAAAAGGCTGAATTCATGCTCGGGGTGGGGCCGCAATGGGCTCACCTGAAACAAAACGGGAAGACGACGAACTCCTTCTCTGGAGAGTTGGCCGGCGACTTCATGTTCTGGCCAACGGGAAGGCATCGTTTGGGCTGGTACCTGGAGCCGGCCTACGATTACAGTTTCGCTGGCGGTCATCAGCAGTCGATAGGCATGTCTGCTGGCCTGCTCATCGGCATCCGGTGAAGTGCGGGAGGGTGACAGACTCACCAAGCCCCGTCTTATAGCTGGTGCGCACTACGCAAAGGAGGAGGCGTGCGATGATGAGAAAAGTGGCATAATTTACACATAAAGTTACACAGTTCACAATTTTACAAGCGTAAGTCATTTCATATTAGCTATTTACAAAGAGACGCAGCGGACTTAAAATCCGCAGACCGTAACTGGTCGTGGGGGTTCAAGTCCCCCTCCGGGCACCATCTAATCTATTTATTATCAATAACATAGAAGGTTTAAGTTGCCCTCTTTTTCCAAAATCGGCCTACCACATGAGCCCGATTGACCCTTCTGAAGCAAAGCAACTGCTTTAGAATCCGCACTTCCGTCCCGAGAAAGCTCGCCGCAGCATGGGTTGTATCCCAATAGACTCCAGAAATACTGTTCCGTAAGGTGTAGGCTGGGAAACAGAACTAATGCTATCTTGCGTTGCCTCTGTGTAGCTCTGCAAGGTCTACTTTTGTAGCTGAGGAGTCAGCTCTCGATCTTCCTGATGAACAGCCAAAGCCCTGCCAGCATAATGCCAATGGCAAGGAAGCATATCCCAAGTCCGACACGACGTTGGTTGCGTTCAACCATTGCGTCCTTGCCGGCCTGCTGATCTTTGGCGGCGATCTTTAGGCCGGCCTGTACATCCTGATTTACCAGAGCCTCCTGGTAGGTGTGGATGGTAACGCGTGCTTTGATCAGCTCGTCCCTGGCTTGGGTCTGTGCCAGTCGGGCCTCGCTTACATCCATGCCGGAAGCCTCGGCAACAGAGAGACCTTTGTCGGCCTGCTTGATGGCCCCGTCCAATTGCATCAATCCGCTCTGAATGACAACCCTTGCCTGATCACACTTGTCACCCGGTTGATGGCACCGCATGCAGACGCCTTGCGGACCGGTGCCAAGCATCGCGTCCGATGGCAGGTGGATGCCGTGATTGGAGTGACAGACAACGCATCCGGGCAGACCTGCGGCATCGAAGGCCGCCTTGTGCGAACTTTTCTCGTACATCTGGGCCTGGAAAACGTGGCAGTTGGCGCAGACATTCTGCACCTTGTCCACCCCCGGCGGCACCGCACCATGGTTTCCGTGGCAGGTTGTGCAGGTCGGCGCACTCAGATCGCCATTTACCATCATCGCCTGATAGTGCACGCTGGTTTTGTAGTTTGCGAACTGGTCGGTAGGAATGCCGTACGGCTTCATGTACGCCGCGTCGGAATGGCAGCGTGAGCATGTGGTCGCGATGTTGACGGGGTTGACGGTGGAACGAGGATCGCTCGGCGGCCGGATATCGTGGACGCTATGGCAGTCGACGCAGACGGCAACTTTGTTGTCGCCCGAGGCCAGGCGCTTGCCATGCATGCTGGTGTGATACTGGTCCAACTGGTCGGTCCGAAGGCCGGGATCGTACTGCTTCATATAGGTTGGATTGGAATGGCAGCTTGCGCATAGCTGCGGCACCTGCTTGCGATCGATCTTGCCCTTGAACCCGGCCTTGGCACCCATGGATACGGTCGGATCATAGCTGGTCGCGTCGCCTCCGTGGCAACTGGTGCAAGTCAGGCCTTTTTGCGAGTGGATGTCCTGGCTGAACTTCTCCTGGGTAACGCCCAGCGGGTCCGGCATAGCAGAGTGACAATCCAAACAGGAGTTGGTAGTTTGCCCATAACCCAGGCACGCTCCGAGCACGATGTACCCGGCCAGCCCGATAGTACGGGCTGCGCGCGACAGCCGGAACTTATTTAGCGAGGTAGCCATAAATACTCATACCCGTCACGTACATAAGAGCAAAGATTCCCAGCCCGGTGATCCACCTCTTTGGGCGTGAGGGCTGCTCACTGTCAAAGAATGGAAGCAGAAGCCACAACAAACCGGCCAGGCCGCAACCAAGCACACCCAGGACCTCACCGTCGATGAGCCACACTTTGGAAGGAATGAGCTTGAGCGTTTGGAACATGAAGAGGAAGTACCACTCCGGCTTGATGCCGGCCGGCGCAGAGCCAAACGGGTCTGCTTTGACACCGAGGTTCCAGGGAAAGATTGCCGCCAGAGCGCCCAGCACGCCAATCGCTACGTACCAGGCCATCATCTCCCGCAGCAGGAAGTTGGGAAAAAACTTCATGTCACGTCTTGCCGAGGGATTTTCAACCCACTCAGCTTCGATTTTTGGGGGAACGCTCATGCCGAGGCGCTGAACCAGAAAGAGGTGGATCGAGATCAGAACTAGTACCAGCCCGGGCAGAACAGCGACGTGGAAGCCGAAGAACCGGATCAGTGTGGCTCCGGTCACTTGTGGGCCGCCACGCAGAAAAATCATCATGGGTTGGCCAACAACCGGGATCTGTCCGACCATGGCGGTCCCAACCTTGGTGGCGAAGAAGGCCAGCGTGTTCCATGGCAGCAGGTAGCCGCTGAAACCAAATCCCATGACAAGGAACAGAAGAAGCATACCGCTGACCCATGTCAGTTCCCTGGGCTTGCGGTAGGCCTTGAGGAACAACACGCTGAACATATGCGCAAAAGCAGTAAGAATCATCAGGTTGGCTGACCATGAATGGATGGAGCGGATCAACCAGCCAAAGCGCACCTTGGTCATGATGTACTGCACGCTCTCGAAGGCCTCGTTGGCACCGGCGTTGTAATACAACAGAAGCAAAATGCCGGTAATCACCTGGACCCCGAAGAGAAAAAGGGTGATACCGCCAAAGAAATACCAGTACGTCAGGCGGTGAACGGGGACGGTCTTGTGGCGAAATGGGGCGATGAGGTCGTCCAGATGAAGTCGTTCATCAAGCCAACGAATGATGGCGGAGATCATGGTCAGGCTCCCCGCTTGGTGGTGACGACAATCTCATCGCCGCGCACGTGGACGTCATACGCTTCGAGTGGTTTTGGCGGCGGGCCTGAGATATTCCGGCCATCGATGCCGTAGATGCCGTTGTGGCAGGGACACCACACCTGGCGCAGATCGCCGCGATACTGTACGGTGCAGCCGAGGTGGGTACAGGTGGCAGAGAGCGCTTGATAAGTGCCTTCGCTGGTCAAAATGAGCAGGCCGGGAGTGCTGCCAAATTGGAAAATTGCCCCGGAATTCGGCTTCAGGCCCCCAACCTTGCCGGCCACCACTTCGTTCACGCCAAGATCTGCGACGGGCGGAGGCAATACATAGCGCAGCACGGGATAGAGGAAGGAAGCAAGCGTGGCGATCGCACCGCCGCCAAGGAAGTACTCAATCACGCGACGACGTGTCGATCCCGGGTTTGAACTCTCGTCGGCACTCATGCACTCCACCTCCTACCGCAACTACCAAATAGGGCCAAAACGTCTGCCTCACGGGCTGATTCCCGGTACGGATCAAGCGGAACGCGCTTGCACGGTGCGCTCCATCTCTCGCAGCCACATGGTTTGGAAAAGTTGCAGACGATGACCAATGACGACAGCCAGATTCAAGGCGATCTTGCAGCCAACTGCCGGCTGGGCAGCCATATACTCGCGCAAGGCTTTCTGCGGCAGGGCGATCACTTCTGTATCAAGCGATGCGGCGGCGCTGAGCGTGAAGCGGTAGGGCGGAATCAGGGCCGACCAGCCCACCGTCTGACCGGGAGATCTTTCCTCCGCGAGAACATCCTCTTCTTTACCTCGAAGATGCATTGGCAGGGTAAGCCTGATGCGGCCACGTTCGGTCAGGAACAGGCGATCGGCGGGGTCTCCCAGACGGAACAGAAGGGTCCCACTGGGGACGATCAGCCTGGTGCCAAGCTCCAGAATCTGCTCAACCTCGGCAGGCGAGAGACCATTGAGCAATTCATACGACATAACCCACCCTCCTCAGTTCACAAACGGCGAAGTTGTCTTGCTATACAAAAGAGCGTGGGTGGGGAATTCCAGAAACGACTCCGCAGCGGCGTGCTCCAGACGGACATGGTTCTCGATTTGCAGCAATAGCAGCTCAATCGGTATCTGTCGTGGGAGGGCAACCGGCTTTACTTCGGCATGTTTCGAAGGCACGAGGGTTGGGGCGACTGCGTTGACCTGCGGAAGCTCGGATCTGACCGCCAAATCTGGCGATTCCAAACTCATCGACGGCTGAAACCTAACCGCCGCAATTCCCAGTCCAAATATGAATACGCTCATGCCCAAGATCATCAAGAACATTTCCATGACAGAAATCTCCCTTCAGTACTATGTGGGAGAAATAATGAAGATTGCGTCTGGCGTAGTCTGTGATTTAGATCACAGACCATAAGGTCATGACGAACTAACCTTCTGAAGACCAGACACGATCATCCGGGCCACACGCCACACGGCTAATAAGAAGGTTGGCGGACGCGCTATTGAGCGCGCCGCCGATGAGGAGGAGTTCTGAGCCAGCCATTAGGCCCTCTCATTCTTTGCCCTACGCAGCATTACTTCTGCAATGTACGGATATACGCGATGGCTGACTTGATCTGATCGTCGGTGAGTTTGCCTGTATAAGCAGGCATCTTGCCCTTGCCATTCTTGACGGCGGCGATCAGTTCAGAGTCCGGAGCCTTGACGATAGCCGGGTCCTTAAAGGAAGCAGCTTTCATGGCCTTGCCCGCCGGGGTGTCGCCCAGGCCGCCCGCGCCGTGGCACATGGCGCACTTCGCTTTGTAGGTGTCCGCACCGGAGTTCTGCGCAAAAGCCGGCGTGACGATGGATGCTGCAAGACCGCAGATTGCTGCACATCTAAGAATCGAATTCACTGAATAGCTCCCTCGTACCGGGGTTTCCATCCTTGGCTTTCCCGGCTAGGAAGCAATACACCTCCGGGGGCTTCCCTGTCGAGTCCAATTTGTATCCGTTCCGGTCCTGGAGACCCGAACACGCCCGGTATGGCCTTTTCCCATATTCAATTTGCAGCTCTCTTTCTGTTCCGAAGAGATCGTTTGAACATCGCCCGAATCAGTTCAGAATTGCCGCATCTATGCTTCGTGAGCGTTTGTTCAGCGGCACGGCTCACGGGGAACGTCGAAGGAATCTCGCTAGCCAAGGACTGTATCGGGCATATATAAGGTTCAAGACGTACGCTGCCGCATCTGGACAAGGGGGTATTTGTGAGCGCCAACGAATTGCAACGTACTGAAGAGAACTTTTTCCCTCGAGGGGCGATCGCGTTTTTCGCCTTCATGATCGTCGCTTTCGGGCTTATCTGGCTAGGAATCTATTTCTTGCTGCTGCACCGGCAGTTGGGGCTCTAGGGGAGGAGTTGGGCTATGGCGATCAACGTGCTTGAAAGACGCGCGCTGATGGGAGCGATTGCATTCGTCGCAGTAAGTTTGGGCTTGATTGCGTATGCTACCTGGGGACTCGGCATCAACGTGCCTACCTGCATTCCCCTCGGCACCAAGCCGTTTGATCAGGCTTCGGTGACAAAACACGACGGCAAGAACTACGAAGTCCATTTTGTGGCGCGAATGTGGGCTTTCGAGCCGGCTGTGCTGCGCGTTCCCACCGGTTCGACACTGGACATCTACGCAGTGACCAAGGACGTGACTCACGGTTTCCTTATCGCGGGAACCAATGTGAACCTCATGCTTGTCCCGGGAGCCGTTGCCAACGGACGGGTGCATTTTTCCAAGCCAGGGATCTACAACATTGTGTGCCACGAGTACTGCGGCAAGGGCCACCAGGCTATGAATGCGCAGATCGAAGTCAGCGATCAGATCGCCGATTATTCCGTCGAAGGCATTCCGGCTTCCGCTGGCTTGAAACTCTTGGATGAGAAGGGCTGTCTGGCGTGCCATACGGTCGACGGCAGCGCTCGCATCGGCCCGACCTTCAAAGGGGCATGGGGGACTACTTTGCATTTGGCAGACGGCAGTACCCGCACGTTTGATGCAGCGCTGTTCGAACAGAAGATCCACGACCCAACGGCGTTCGCGGTGACGGGATATCCACCCGTGATGCCGCCGATACCGCTAACCGACGACGAGATCAAGCAGATTGAAGCCTACCTGGAGGGTCTACAAAACTAATGGAACTCCAAAAGAATCTAGAGAGAATCATTCTGATTGAATTACTGGTCCCGCTGACCCTGTTTATCTTTGGCGCCTATCACGGCGTGATGCAGGTCATGTACCAGTCGGGCGTGATCCGAGCTACATCTTTCGCGGGAATCGACTACTACCAGGGCCTCACCGCGCATGGAGTCATCAATGCGATCGTGCTGACCACGTTCTTCGCGGTGGCTCTGGGGGCTGCGGTGGTCAGCTATGAATTGAAGTCGCGTGTTTCCATCGCCGGCGCAACGCTTGCACTGATCCTGATGTTGTTGGGAGCCGTGATGGCTGCGGCCATGATTTTCATGGGCAAAGCCTCGGTGCTGTACACGTTTTACCCGCCGCTGATGGCCCACCCGCTGTTTTACGTCGGACTCGCACTGTTCATTGTTGGGTCCTGGGTGCCTTTTTGGACGTGGATTCCCGTGTATATTCGCTGGCGCAAAGAGAATCCGGGCCGGAAGACACCGATGGGAGTGGTTGGCATCTTTGCAACCTTCATCGTGTGGCAGTTGGCTACGCTGCCCGTGGCATTCGAAGTGCTGGCTCAGCTCCTGCCGTGGTCGTTGGGATGGACTCCCGGCGTCAACGTGATGCTGAGCCGAACGTTGTTCTGGTTTTTCGGACACCCACTGGTTTACTTCTGGCTACTGCCTACCTACGTCCTTTACTACACAATGCTGCCCAACCTGGCCGGCGGAAAGCTGTTCAGCGATTTCGCCGGGCGCTTCACCTTTATGACGCTAATCCTGCTTTCGTGTCCTCTGGGCCTGCACCATCAATTCGCAGATCCGGGAATCTCTACGAGCTCGAAGGGTTTCCAGGGCGTTCTCACGTTGATGGTCGCAATTCCGAGCCTGCTGACGGCGTTCACTCTGGCGGCATCGCTGGAGCTGGCGGCGCGCGGGCGAGGGGGCAAGGGACTCTTCGGCTGGTGGAAGAACCTGCCGTATTTCGATCCTCAGGTCTGGCTCTTTCCCTATCTTTTCTGCGGGCTCGTGATCTTTCTGTTTGGAGGCATTACGGGTATTGTGAATGCCTCCTACAGCATGAACAATGTCGTGCATAACACTGCGTGGATTCCCGCGCACTTTCACCTTACCGTGGGCGGACCGGTCTTTCTTGGGATTCTGGGTGGAAGTCTGCTCCTGATCACTGGCCTGCTAAAGAAGCCAGTGGTTTCTCGCACGATGGCTCTCACCGTGCCCTATGTATGGATGGTAGGCACGTTCGTGTTTTCTTCTGGTTTCTTCCTGGGCGGGCTGCGAGGCGAGCCGCGGCGCACCAACCTCGGCTTGACCTATATGAACCCAGCTTCCCCTAGCTACCGGCCCGACTGGTGGCTCGCAACCCACATGGGCTTGCTAGGCGGCTGCATCATGGGGCTTGCTGTCCTGCTTTACTTCATCGTTCTGGTTCGCAGCCTAGCAGCCGCGCCGGATGCGGCGCTTGCGCAGGCGCCGTTTTCGCTGCCGACCAGCAAGCCGTATCATGACGAAGACATCGCCGCGGTGCAGAACTTTACTCCCTGGGTAGCGGCCGCGGTGTTGCTGTGTGTGGTGTCCTATTACGCGCCGGTTCGCGACATTGTGAAGAACGGAATTACGACTGCGCCGGGTTTCCGGCCGGATAACCCCGCCGCGGTCAGTACGGCCCATTGAATCGCATGCGCCTCAAACGCAATCTTCTTTTGGTGACCCTGGCTTTGACGCTGGCCTCGGATGGCAGAACGCGGGCTGCGGTGCCGACGGGCAGCAATGCAGGCCAGATCCCCGACCTCGCGGTCTGGGACGATGCCAACCACCAGAGCACGTTGTGGGAGAAACTGCGGGATGCGGGATTGGGGCCCGTAGTCATCCTGCCGGTTTACACGCGCTGTACGATGAGCTGTCCCGTGACGGCAAAGATGTTAGTCAAGGAGACGGCACAAATGGGACGCGGCGAGCCGTACCGCGTGCTGATCTTTTCCTTTGATCCGGGCGATGACGCCGCAGCTCTGCGCCAGTTTCGCGCGCAGCAAGGGCTCCCGCCGGCATGGATCCTTGTGCGCTCGGACGCGGCGGGCATTCGCCGCTTTTGCGACTTCTTTCATTATCCGGTTCTGACCGAAGGACCAGTCATGATTCACAACAACCAGATTTTTCTGCTGGACCATTCCTTTCAATGGCGAGTGACGTTTATAGACAAAGATTGGAATGGAGCGCAGCTACGCAAATGGATGAGGCGGGTGGAAGCTCCCGGGATTCTCGGTTGGTTGGCGATGAATCCGGAAAAGTTGGCCTTTGTAGGGTTCGGCGGTTTGTTGCTCAGCCTAGCATTGATATTGGGGGTCTTGCTATCGCGTTCCCGGTCTTATTAAGTGATTTGGTTGCCACTTTGCACTGCTTCTCAACCCACAGCTTTTGGAACAGTACTACGCAACATTTTCGATCATCACTTTTCAGCAGATTGTGGGGATCCCAAGAGTCGGCCTTTTGGAACACCCCTGCACGGGTCTGGACCTCGACCCCGGAAGCGTGTCGTCAATCTGCGAGAACAGACGCGGCAAAAGCAAATGTGCTTCGGTGTACGCTGTAAATGTAACCGTAATCAGAGCAAATTGAGGACAAAAGGCGTGTACTTGTGGCGTACCTCACTACGGCGTATCTGGCGTTTTCCGGTTTTTGGGCGTGCATAAAAATCCGTAAGTTGCCTATTATCAATACACTGGCGGAATTCAAGTCCCCCTCCGGGCACCAGATAAGTTGTTTATTATCACCAATATACTGTGTCTAAATTGCCCGTATGTGGCCAACGTGTAACTAAGTTGACGGGCTGCTCCAAAAAGGCGCCGAACGCGATGAGCCCGGTTCGCTCTTTTGGAAATGCTGCCCTCCTCAGGGCTCGCCGTCTCGCGATGCAGCCACTCGCTTCGTGTTGTAGTTCGGATCCATCCTCGCGCCATTATCACTAAATCGGATGCCCCATCTTTCGAATCCCCCACGATGAGCACCATTCGCTTTGGGAGGGAACTCGAGCTGGCTGTTGCGTTCGCCGTTGCTAGAACTCTTGCCCACCGCTGGGACCATGGCATAGTTGAGGCGGTAGAGGCCTCCTGAGTTGCGCATGATATATCCACAGGCGACCAGGGTGCGAACAATGCGGTAAATGGTGGTTCGTGAGTATCCCGTCATACTGCGGAGGTTTTCGACGCGGAGGCCGGTGCCGGTCTCACGGAGTGCCTCGATCATGTGAACAGCCTTGAGCACACATGGGACAAGATAACTGGGATTCCTAGAATCGTTCGATTCCTGGAGCATACCGATGCACCTCCGCCTAATGATCTTCCGGTGGGGCGCAGTTCACGCCCGCACAGTCTTCCGTCTTACGCGTGCGATCCGGCGCGTATGCAGAAACTGATTCCTATTGTGCGCACCGGTGAATGGGCCCGGATGCTGTTGCGGCAGCAGACAGCATCCGGGCCGGGTTACGCCGACGAGTTAGAAGGTGACGTGGCCGGAGAACTGCCAGTCACGCGGGCTGCCGCTTGCGCTGGTAACCTGGCCGAATGTGGCCGGATAGACGATTGTGCCCGTTGGAGGAACCGGTGTGACGGCGGTCGTTTGTCCCCAGCTTCCGTTGGGACCGCCGAAGGTCACCTTATTCCAGACATTGGTGCAGTCCGCCTGGAAGATGAAGACTACCCTTTCCGTGATCGGGAAGATGCGCTGGAGCGATGCATTGAAGTTCTGCGTGCCCGGATTCCTCAGGTTGAGCGGCGCGCTGCGCGGCTCGTTCCCAATCAGGTACTGGTTGGTGATGTAGGTGTTGGTGGTGGTGTTGATGGCCTGCGAGACGTTCTGCGGCTGCTTGAATGCGGCAGGATTCACGTAGTTGATCGCAGTGCAGCCTGTGCCAATGCCGATGTTGCAGGCGGTAAACCCATTCGGTCCACTGCCATAGCTTCCATTCTCGCGCGCCGTGCCGGAAAAGGCCGGGTTGAGAGACGCCTGGCATTGGCCCGCGTTCGGAGCCGCGCCACTGCAGTTGCCGCTTTGGCCCCAGGTGACGACCACCGGACTGCCGGAACTATAGGTATAGATACCCGACAGCTGCCAGCCTCCGACCAGCTCACGGGTCAGTAGCGAGTTGCCACCCCAGTGTCCGGGTGTGCCGATGGGCAGCTTATAGACTGCATACGAGTTGAGCAGCTGGGGCAGCGACACCGACGTCCACGAGCGATCGATGCGGTTCTGGTGCCAGTTCTGTCCGTTGCCGTCGATCGCAGCCGCCGGAATATTGTAGCCGCTGCGGAAGCTGCCGTCGTCGCCGATGTTCTTGGAATAGGTGTAGTTCACGTTGAAGGTGAGGCCATGCGCGGTGCGCTGTTTCAACGTGATCTGGAGGGCATTGTAGGAGAAGTTGTCCGTGTATGCTCCGCCCAGACCATCCTGCAGACTGCTGTACTGTGGGAATGAGGTCAGCATCTGACCAATTGTGAGCGCGCTGTTGTTTGGGAACGCATTGGCCGCGGTGATAAAGAACCCAGGATTTGGAGAGTTGGGAAGAACGCCATCGAGAATGGCGACGTTGGCCGAAGTCGCCGGCGCCAGGAGGAGCGAGGTTGTGCTGCCTGAGAAGGTCTTCCCGTTGATGGGGCCAAGCGCGGCAAGATAGATGGGGTTCAACTGGTTATTCCAGTATCCACGCGCGTTCTGTGAGTTGCCATCGAACGCGTGATGCGATTCGTCTCCGGCATAGTCCACTTCCAGAGTCATGTCCTTCGTGATGGTCCGCTCAAAACCGGCGTTCCAGAAGGTGTACATCGGTGCGCGACCGCCGGAGTATGGGTCCATGTATCCCATGGCGGCGGCAGTAACAACAGCGTTGCTGGAGTTGAGGTAGTTGCCGGTATCCAGAATCGTGCTTGCGGCTCCGAAGGCTGGCGCAGCCGGGTAGGCGTAGCCCGGACCAAACAACGCGGTGTTCGTGTTGGCACCCAGGTAGGCACTGCTGCTGTTTAGCCAAAACGATGGGCCGGCGCTGGCCCCGGAGAGCGTGTCGGGGTTGGAGGTCGCCGTGGTGTTGAAGCCGAGAGCCTGGCCTGCTCCGTTTGAGCCACCGTTGCCGCTGACGCGTCCGCCGCCCGTATCACCGCCCTGCGAGTACACGATGGCGATCGCGGCACGGAACACGGTCTTGTCGTCGATGGAATAGTTGACGCCCAGCCTTGGTCCCCAGTTCTTCCAGTAGGTGTTCACTGGCGTGTTGCAACCGCAGCTTACCGTCGATCCGCCATAGCTTCCGGCGAATTCCAGCGCCCCAGGCGTTCCGGTGGCTGAGTTGGTGACTGTCGGATTCAAGAAGGTGAAGTGGTCGAACTTTTCGTGGAGCGGTGGGAGGTAGTCGAAACGAAGTCCGTAGTCGACCACCAGCTTCTCGCTGACCTTATAATTGTCTTCCACGAACGGAGCGATTGCCTTAATGCGGCTATAGATCGTGGCCACATTCTGCAAGGGAAGGCTGATTGGATCCACCGCTCCAAGCAGGAAGCTGGCGTACCCAAAACCCGTGGCCGAGGTGTCGATACTGCTCGAGCCGGCCGAATAATTGGCAGTCGGAGATTGATTGAATGGCAGCGACAGGACCCCAGTAAAGGTGGCCGGATTGGCATTGTTCAAACCCTCAAACTGATAAGTCATGCCGAAGGTGAAGACGTGCTTGTCCTTCAACCATTGCAAGTTATCTACCAGAGCGTAGTTATTGGGGATCGTGAGTTGAGTGGAAGCCGAGTTGCTGTTGGTGGTCCACGTAGCGGGCGCGGTGTTGGCATCCTTGGAAGTTCCGAACGATACTCCGGGGAACTCTGTGCCCGCTTGGCCTCCGGGCAGGTTGGTGACGCCGAAGGCGCCTATCGTTTGCGATGTGGTGCCGTACCCGGCCGCAGTGTCGGTGGGATTGATGATCGGCATGTAGAACCGCGTGTAGCCCCATTTGAACTGGTTGGTGAGGTGGGGCGTGATGGTATAGGCGTCCTGAATGTCGTACTGCTTGGGTACGATGACGGCGTAGTCGCCGACCTCATACGGAGGTGGTAGATACGGCGAGCCGAAGTTGTTGGCATAGACGACGTGTCCCAACGCTCCGACCGCCGAGATACGGTTCTTTGAGCTGAGATCGATGTCCACGCGGTAGTCGTACAAATGGTTGGTCCGTCCGCCGATTCCCGTACTTAGGTAGTTGTTTGAGAGGACGGTCGGGTTGTAATTTGCCGCTGACGCATTGTTATAGTTTGGCCAGAACGATTCCATCGTCTTGGTGATCGGCGAAATATCGCCGGTGGGAATAACATTGTTGGTCGGGACACCATTCTTGACCCCCTGGAACGCCTGGCGCGTGCAGACGCTGCCTACGCAGCTATTGGTCGTCGGATCGAAGAGGAACGCAGGATTTCCCGCGGTGCCGGAGAGCCCGGTCCCAATCGATCCGTTGAACTCGGTGAAGTCGCCATTCATCTCCAGGGTGCTGGGAATCGTGGTGAGCGACGGGTTCTGGGTAAAGCGGGAATAGTACCGGTCGTACGCGAAAAAGAAGAACACCTTATGGGCCGCGTGGGGAACAAACCCTCCGATGGACGCGGAATACTCCGAAGGATGTTCAATGGCCTTCGGCGCCGGCACGTTTGCTCCGAGCGAGTTTTTCACGGTCGAGGCCTTTTGCGAGAATGTCCAGGCCTCGAACGCGGTATTGCGGAAGAACCCCGACGCCTGACCGTGCCACGTCAAACCGCCCGACTTCATGGTGAAGTTCATGGAGCCGGCGCCCATATACTCGGCCGGGGGAACGCTTGTATTCACCTGGAACTGATCGACCGCTTCGGGACTCATGTTCAGCGCAACCGTTCGGTTGTCACCCTGCTGGTTGATCGTCTCCGACGGTACGCCGTCCATATAGAGATATCCGTTGTAGTTCGCTGTGCCGCCAATTACAGGCGTGCGCGAGCCACCCTGCGCCCCCGGAACCAGGGTCGCAAAAGCAGTGGGATCGCGCTGCTGCGTCGTGGACTGGAAGAGAGGCAGATTGGAGTACGCTGCGTTCTCCATGACCGCGCCCAAATTGGCGCTTTCGGTGTCCAGCACTGGCGGCGCGGCGGTGACGTCGACGGTCTCCGTCGCCGTGCCGATCGACAATGCCGGGTTGAAGGCCAACACACCCAGTCCTACCACATCCAGGTTCTCCTGCTTCAGCGTCTTGAAGCCCTTGGCTTCAACAGTCATCGTATAGGTCCCTGGCTCCAGGGGAGCGATGGTGTATAGGCCGTCCCTGGATGTGGTGCGGGTGGCCGACACGTTGGTTGCAGCGTTTGTGGCGGTGACCGTGGCATTACCGAGCACCGCGCCGGTGCTGTCGGTTACGGTGCCCGAGATCGTGCCCTCGCCGGCTGTCTGCGCGAAGCCCCCGCTTGGATGGGCGCAGGCGAGAAGGACAAGCAGGCCCAAGACGAGGAATCGGATGCTGGTGGCGCGGATAAGGCAGGAAGTCTGCGGCATGGCGTTTTCTCCAAGAGTGGGTGTTGGTGGAAAAGGCGCGCAGAGTCTCCGCCAGGCCCCTTTTCCACCGGCAAATCGGATTCGATTGGGGGAATTTAGACGTGGGGGCAAAGAGATGTCAAGAGAAAAGTGTAACGCTACCGTTAGCGTTACCGGTAACGGGTATATTTCAATCACTTAGCGGCACGACGAGGGCTGAATTTGGGCCTGGATTGGAAGGTTTTTCGTAGGGGGTTTGGAATCAGCCGCGGCCGTTGCGGATGGCGGCTGCGGCCCGGGCCCGGCGTTGGGAAGACTCGCGGACGACCAGCGACGGCTGCAGCACGATCTGCCGCGGGGTGTTGGATGTTTTGTCCTTGAGCCGGCGCAGCAGCATCTTCGCGGCGCGCTCTCCAATCTGACTGCTGTGGTGATCGACGCTGGAGAGAGGAGCTTTGAGGCTGCCGCCGTAGTGAAGATTGTCGCATCCGATGAAGGCAATATCCTTGGGGATGCGCAAGCCGGCTTCCAGCGCCACATCGACGGCTGCGATGGCCATCGGGTCGTTGTAACAGAAGACGCCGTCGGGAGGCTTGCCCGCGAGCAACGTCCGCATTGCACGTAAGCTCTCCTGCCAGTCTCTTCCGTCGGCGTTCATGTATGGGCTGACCAGGTCCGGATCGAACTTCATGCCGTGCTTTTCCAGCGCGAGCCGGTAGCCCTCGAAACGGCCGACGCCGGTTGTGAATGGGAGCCCGCGAATGTGGGCAATGCGCCGGCAACCCATCGCGATCAAGTGCTCCGTCGCAATTCGACCAACGGCGCGATCGTCGACGCCCACAAAATCGGTGCGGAAGCCGGGGAAGAAGCGATCGATCAAAACGAAGGGAATCCCCTGCTCTCTAAGTTGCTTGAATTTTGCCGGAGAGAAGCTGCAGGAGGCAACGATCAATCCATCCATGCGGTGTCCCAGGAGTTGCTCGATGGCGGCCTCTTCGACTGCGGGGTCCTCCATGGACGAGGAGATCATGACTGCATATCCGGCCTGCTTCATGGCGGAGGAAAGTCCCGCGAGCACCTCAGCGAAGAAGGGATGCAGCAGCGTCGGTACGATGACTCCCACCTGACAACTCTTACCGGTGACCAGGCTGCGTGCTGTGAGATTTGGCCGATAGCCGAGTTCCTGCGCTTTGGCCAGCACACGCTTTCGCGTCTCGGCGGCGACGTCCGGCTGATCCCGCATAACCTTGGACACAGTAATGACCGAGACACCCAACGCCTGCGCAATGTCTTTGAGAATAACCGGCATACTTTAGCTTCATCGTACTGCAATCACACAAAAGCTCCAGCGGTTTTGGGAAGATCCGGCGCAGTCGTGCTGGAACGCGGCGACACTATGCCCCGAATGGGATGCCCAATTCCTGCGGAATGATGGCTTCGGAAGGCTTGTCGAGGCTTGATGCGTCGTACCGCAGTTGCCACTCCAAGCGCATTCCGTAATAGAGCGCGGTAAATCCCCAGAAGCGCGTCTGCCCGAGTCCCAGGCCGGTTTCCGCGTCGTAGTATTCGCGCAAGACAGGATTCTTCTCGACGGACATCTCGAGCAGGCGGTCGGAGAGCGTCTTCGCTTCGTCGGTGAAACCATATCGCATCAAGCCCTGGAAGATCATGTAATTTGTCGGGGCCCAGGTTGGTCCGCGCCAGTTGCATTCATTGTGCGAGCCCTGATAGTAGTCGGGCTCGGTCTTTGCGTAACTCGCCACAGGATACGCGAGCCAGAATTCCTTCTCGTTGAGAATGTGCTCGCGCACGATTCTCTTGGCACGAAGCTGGGTGGCCGCGCCGGCAAAGAGGGGCGTAAAGCAGGTCGCGGACTTGACCTTTACGAGGTTGCCAGTCTTCTCGTTGCGGTCGTAGTACATCCCGTCGGTCTCGTCCCAGAAGGTTGCGTTTATCAGATGGATGAGATTGTCGGCGCGGGTGTTGTAGTTCTTGACGTCGCTGGTAAGTCCAAGATGTTGGGCGATCACTGCCATTGCGCGCAACTCGCGCACCAGATAAGACGCAAGGTCCACACCCTCGATTGTGAATGAGGATAAAGCTCCACCTCGACTCCACTGATTGTCTGTGCCGGCTGCATCGGCGGAGTTCCAGACCGGCAGGCCATTCTTGTCGCCATCATAGGAGAACCACTTGGTGAGGTACTTATCCAGGCGATCGTAGTAGTTTCCGCGTACCCACTCATAGTCGTTCTTACTCTGCTTGCAGCCGAGAACTACCAACTGCGCCAGGAATGGTTTGAAGTGCTGGCGATCACGCTGCTTGATGAGGCTGCGGTTTACATAGCCGTCGGGCTGCTCGCGGTCGAGAAATTCGCGCAGGTTGGTAAAGCAGTATTGCCAAACGCCGTAGTAGGAGAGGTACAGGTTCTCAAAATAGAGGTCCCAATCGTAGAACTCGTTGTAGGGGTAGCCGGTGAGAAGAGTCGCATTGACACCAGGGATCGTGCGCAGTCCATGCGCTCGAATGTCGGCATTGACCGCAGCGAGTCGTGGAGGCAGATCGCTCCATATCTTCTCGCCAATGGCTTTTGCGAACGCACGACCCGCAGTGGTGGGAGGGACAAGCGAACTCGGGGAAGCAACTTGTGTCCAGCCGCTGCGTGCCGTTGCAGCCAGTCCCAGCGCGCTCGCCGCTCCCCCCACAAATGAACGTCTCGTTAGCGACATAATCCTTCGGACTCCTTACGCGATCTGAGCAACAGAACCAAAAGCTAGCACAGGTTCGCATTCCTCGCCTACTGGAATTGAGGCGAATCACGCGGGTTCGCAGAAATACTTTCGCCAATTGCCAAATATGACAATTTCCCAACCATATTTGGCATCCCTTACGCGTTCCATATTTTTGCGCACGCAAAGTTGCCTCTCGCTCTTGCTTCGGCTCAGCTTTATGGGAGATATGGTCCAGCTATGGAGCCTGCTCATTCTCGCTATCTCGGCTCTTCGTGCGCTGATTGTCCTCCATCAGATCGAGGAGAAGAGGCTCAGCGTCGTTCCTGCAGATGCTCCAACTCTCAAGGTCAAAACGCAGGCGCGTTTCGAATTGAGAGACTGGTCAGAACAAAACACGCGAACTAGCAAGACTTGTGTGGTCGGCGTGCGGTCTAAATATAACCGTAGTTAGAGCAAATTGTGGGCAAAAGGCGTGGCAGTTTCTCGGGGGTTTGGTGCTTGCATAGTTCTCAATAACTTATTTGTTTTCAGTGGGGTGTAAGAATTCAAGTCCCCCTCCGGGCACCATTGAGTGCATTCTCGGCAGCTTCGTTCAGATGCTCCGTGAGCTGCCCCCTTCGTTTAGTCCGCGCTGGCGAGAGCACTCGGGTTTGAGTTTAGCTGCAAATTGAGTTCGCAGCAGTAGTCGAGGCTGTGCGAATGTGGGAAGCGCTTGTTGCTTTCCAC
>Ga0181526_10000201_pt1 | contig 65254 bp, 62 predicted proteins | sample PEATcosm2014_Bin_35_FD_119750 | JGI IMG/M metagenome (GOLD analysis project Ga0181526, IMG submission 119750) | Peatland microbial communities from MTU Mesocosm Facility, Houghton, MI, USA - PEATcosm2014_Bin06_30_metaG | ecosystem: Environmental > Terrestrial > Soil > Wetlands > Peat | place... | reverse complement strand
CGCGGGTTTCTGTAAAACGTCCGGCAGCTGGGATTGTCCAAGCTCACTCGCCAGGGTGAGCCCACCACAACCAAACGACTCACTCCAGCAGTCCGCCAAGCAGGCCCCGCATCCTCCCCGCACCCAGTGCGAGGTTTCAGCAGAGAGGCATGACCTTGTTCGACGACACCACCGCCCACAACTCCGATTCCACCAGCGCCGTCGCAACCGAAACAGAACCGACGGCATCCGAGCGAACCTTAACCGAACAACGAATGAGTCAACAACACACAACCGAGCCCAAAGTGACGGAGCAGCGTCAGGCTGAGGCGAATCAGTCTGCAACTCCAACCGCTTCGACGGAGGAAACACCGCATGCAGCAGCCGCGTCCGACGACAAACACGCCGGCGATGATTTTGCCTCGGCGCTGGAGAGCTTCACCACGGAGACCGAAGAGGCCGTGGGAGAAGACCGCGTCATCAAAGGAACGGTGCTGAAGCTGACTCCGACACACGTGGTGGTGGACGTGGGTGCGAAATCGGAAGGCATGCTACCACTCTCGGAGGTGCTGGACCACGAAGGCAAGCCCAAGGTAAAGCCGGGTGATGAAATTGATGTGATGCGCGAGAAGGGTCACACCGAGGAAGGCTACGTTAACCTCTCGCACCAGAAGGCAGCGCGCATTCACGCCTGGGACGAAGTGGAAAAAGCTCATAACGAGAAGAGGCCGATTAAGGCTGTTGTGGTTGAGCGCACCAAGGGAGGCTTGACGGTCGACATTTTGGGAGCGAGAGCTTTTCTGCCAGGCTCGCAGGTGGATCTGCGGCCCATCCGGAATCTTGAGGGCATGAAGGGCCAGACGCTTGAAGTTACGGTGATCAAGCTCAACAAGAAGCGCGGCAACATCGTAGTCTCGCGGAAGGAATTGCTGGAAGGCGAGCAGACCGAGAAGCGCAGCAAGACGCTGGAACATCTGGAAGAAGGTTCTGTGCTGACGGGAGTAGTGAAAAACCTGACCGAGTACGGAGCTTTTGTGGACCTCGGCGGGCTGGATGGTCTACTGCACATCACCGACATGTCGTGGGGACGGCTTACACACCCGCGCGACCTGGTAAACGTGGGTGACCAGATTCAAGTGAAGGTACTGAAGTACGACAAAGATAAGCAACGCGTTTCACTGGGATTCAAGCAGCTGACGCCGGATCCATGGCTCGACGCGGAGCACCGCTATCCAGTTGGCGCTCATGTATCAGGGCGCGTGATCAGCGTGACCGACTACGGCGCTTTTGTGGAGCTCGAACAGGGGATCGAAGGGCTGGTTCACGTCAGCGAAATGACTTGGTCCAAGCGGATGAAGCATCCTTCCAAGCTGGTGAATGTCGGCGACCAGGTGGAGTGCGTGGTGCTGAACGTGAATCCCGCGGAACGGCGAATCTCTCTGGGCATGCGACAACTGGCGACCAATCCATGGGATGCCCTACACGACAAATACCCTGTGGGCATGACGGTGGAGGGGCGGGTTCGCAACCTGACCGATTTCGGCGCATTTATCGAGATCGAGGATGGAATCGATGGCCTGGTCCACGTTAGCAACCTGAGCTGGACGAAGCGGGTGAAACATCCTTCCGAAGTGCTGAAAAAAGGTGATCGCGTAAAGGCTATCGTTCTGGCCATTGAACCCGACAAACGGCGATTGTCGCTGGGCGTGAAGCAGCTGCAGCCTGATGTTTGGGAGACTTTCTTCGAGACGCATCACGTTGGCGATGTGGTTCATGGCAAAGTGCTGCGGGTGGCCGCGTTCGGCGCATTCGTGGAAATCGCGGAAGGCGTGGAAGGTCTGTGCCACAAGTCGGAAGCCGTGGATGGAAACGGTCAGCCCCTGCATCTTGAACCGGGCGTGGAGCATGATTTCAAGATCATCAAAATGAGTCCGGAAGATAAGAAGGTTGGACTCAGCATTCGCGCGGTCGGCGAAGAGGCTTCGCGATCCGAAGTGGAAGCCTACAAGCAACCTGTCTCCAGCACCAGCTCGACAATTGGCGAATTGATCTCGTGGAAGCGCGCCAGCAACGAAGGAAACTAACCGCCGCTATTGAAATCTTGACAAGCCGCCTAAAGGCGGCTTTCTTGTTTCCGCCATTGCTCTGGTCCCAATGTTCCTCAATGAATACAGAGACGGGAGATGCTCTCCGCTTGGCGCTTTCACGGCGCTGTTCTAGAATCGTTCGTTTGCCCTCTGACATCTGTTCATACTTGTAAGGAGTATTGCCTTGCCTGAAACCATTTATGACGTTGTCATCATCGGCAGCGGACCTGCCGGCTACACCGCCGCCATCCGTGCTGGCCAGTACGGACTGAAAACTGCTCTTATCGAAAAAGATGGGTTCCTCGGCGGAACTTGTCTGCATGTGGGTTGTATTCCCACCAAGGCGCTGCTGTTCAACGCCGAGCTATGGGACCACCTCAAGGACGCGAAAGAATTCGGCATTGAAGGCGTGGATGCGCGCGCGCTGAACTGGGCCGCCATCCAGGAAAGGAAGTCAAAGATCGTCGCCAAACATGCCAAGGGTCTGGAATTCCTGATGAAGAAGAACAAAGTCGAGACCGTAAAGGGCTATGGAAAGCTGACGGGGCCGGCGCAGAACGGAGTGCTCACGGTGGAGGTAGCGAACGATGGCAAGACCAACCGCCTCAAGGCAAAGAATGTACTTCTTGCCACTGGCTCCGAAGCTCGCATGTTGCCGGGCCTCGTCGCCGATGACCGCGTTCTCACTAACATTGAGATTCTGAGCTTAAGAGATTTACCTAAGTCATTGGTCATCGTTGGCGCGGGCGCAGTGGGCGTGGAATTCGCCTCGATCTATCGCTCTTTCGGATGCGAAGTCACCATCGTGGAAATGCTGCCGCGGCTTGTGCCCGTTGAAGACGAGGAAGTCTCCAAAGAGTTGGCCCGCGTTTACCGTAAGCGTGGCATCAACTTCCACACCGGCGCGAAGGTTGAGAAGGTGGAGAAGACAAAGGCTGGAATTGCTGTCACCATCACAGTCGACGGCGAGCAAGAGAAGATCGAGGCTGAGAAAATCTTGATCGCCGTAGGTCGGAAACCGCGCACGGAAAACGTCGGTCTGGAAAAAACGAAAATCAAGCCGGAACGTGGCTTTATCCAAGTCGACTCCTGGATGCACACCGCCGAGCCCGGTGTTTATGCCGTTGGCGACGTTGTGCTGGGCGCACCGCAACTGGCGCACGTTGGGGCCATGGAAGCGCTGGTGGCTGTGGCCAGGATTGCTGGGAAGCCCAGCAAGCCGATTAATCCAGAACACATTCCCGGAGCGACCTATTGCCATCCTGAAATTGGCAGCGTGGGTCTGACCGAGGCCAAGGCGCGCGAGGCCGGATACAACGTCAAGGTCGGCAAGTTCCCATTCACTGCCAACTCGCGCGCTTCGATCGTGGGGCAGCACGAAGGTTTCATCAAAATTGTTGCGGACGCTGAGTATGGCGAGATTCTCGGCGTCCACATTATTGGTCCACAGGCGACGGAACTCATCGCTGAGGCAGTTGCCGCCATGGAACTGGAGGCCACCGTCGAGGATTTGGTGTGGACGATTCATGCCCATCCGACCCTGGCTGAGGCTATGCTGGACGCATCCAATAGTGTGTACGGAATGGCAATCAACGCTTGACTTGATTGCCGATTGTCGAAGTTGAAAATCCTTGATCTCCGTCGTCCAACTCGGCACGGTTGACTACGCCACCGGCCTGCGACTGCAGCAGGAACTCGTCGATCTGCGCAAAGCTGAAAAGATCGGCGATGTCCTGCTGCTGCTTGAACACTCACCCGTCATCACGCTCGGACGAAACGCGAAAGCCGCCAACGTGATCGCATCGACCGAACTCCTTGCCCAGCGTGGCGTAGAGCTTTTCGAATGCGACCGCGGCGGCGACGTCACCTTCCACGGGCCAGGTCAGATCGTCGGCTACCCAATCTTCGATCTCCGTGGGTTCGCTACACCCGATGGTAAACGCAAGACTCTCGGTGCCGTCGAGTTTGTGCGCCGGCTGGAGGAAGTCCTGATCCGCACCTGCGCCGACTTCGCTATCGCAACTAACCGTATCGCTAGCCTGACTGGTGTCTGGACCAACCACGAAGCTGCCCAAGCGAAGATCGCCGCCATCGGCGTCCATATCTCTCGTCTCGTCACCTCGCACGGCTTCGCTCTCAACGTGAACCCCGATCTCAGCTTTTTCAACTTGATCATCCCCTGCGGCATCACATCGAAGCCGGTCACTTCGATGCAGCATGAGCTCGGGCACTCGCTCGACCTGAATTCAGTGGCCGAATCAATTTCGCGCAACTTCGGCACCGTATTCTCAAGCCAAATGCTTTGGGTTGATACTCTCGACGCTTTGCTCGGCCGCACGGTTGGGGTTCCTCTGCAGCCTCCCAGCGAACTGCGCAAGCTCCACAAAGAAGACGACGGCACGTGGGCTTAGGCTTGGTGGCACAAGGCGGCATTTTCCCCGAGCTTGTTTCTGCCCTGCTCTAGCAGAATTCCCCACTCTCGCGATAGCATAAGTGATTGCGACTCAAGCTCGGTTTCATAGTCATGGCCACGAGTAAGAAAACGAAATCCGACGCAAAGCACGGCTCTAACGGCCATCGTTGGCGGAATGGATCAGCGCAGACATCCAAGCCTGTGGCCAACTCTGATCTCCGCAGCTACTCGATCCCCGACTACCGCCTGGAGCATCCGGACTTAACCGTCCGCCAGGCGATAGAAAAGGGCAAGGACGGTGCTGAGCACGTCCGCTACGAAGTGGAGGGCAATCTGAACGCGCCTGTTCCACCGATTCGTGACTCCAAGTATCTCGATAAGAAGCAATGCATCGAGATTTACCGCTACATGCTGCTCAACCGCAAAATGGAGATCGGGCTCGAAAATCTTTATAAGCAAGGGAAGGTTGTCGGCGGAGTTTATTTCGGTCTCGGCCAGGAAGCCTGCTCCTGCGCCTCAGCTTACGCGCTCGACAAGGATGACTGGTTCGCACCGATGATCCGCAATCAAGGTGCTCTGCTGGTTCGCGGCTTCGGCGCCTCCGACATGATGATGCAGTACATGGCGAAAGCCGATTCGCCGACCAAGGGCCGCGACGGCACCTCGCACTTCGGCGACATCGAAAAGCGCAACATGGTCTCACCCATCTCGATGCTCGGCGATCTTATTCCGGTGCTCTCCGGCGTGGCGCTCGGCGCGCGTCTTCAGGGGCGCAACATCGCGGCTCTCACCTGGATCGGCGATGGTGGCCAATCTACCGGGGTTACCTACGAAGGCATCAACTTCGCTGCCGTGCAGAATCTCGGCCTGGTGCTCTTTGTTGAAAGCAATCTCTGGGCCTACTCCACGCCGTCGGAGATGCAATACCGCGTGAAAGATTTGGCCGAACGCGCCATCGGATACGGAATTCCGGGAGTGATTGTCGACGGCACCGACGCCTGCCAGGTCTACGACGCCGCCCGCGACGCCGTCGAACGTGCCCATCGCGGCGAGGGCCCCACGCTGATCGAAGCCAAAATGATGCGAATGAAAGGCCACGCCATCCACGACGCGGCGGCGTATGTGCCGAAACCGATGTTCGAGTTCTGGAAGAAGCGCGATCCGATTGCACGATTCGAGAATTATCTGGTGAAAGAAAAGAAGTGGCTTACACCGAAAGAAAATGCGGAATTGATTTCAGATGTGGAGCGGGTCATTGAAGAAGAGCGCGAGATAGCGGTGAACTTTCCGATGCCGACACCAGAATCCGCCGAAGGTGGCGTGTTCTGCGAGGATGGCTGCCATGAGATCAAACCGAAATACAGCATACCGAAAGTGAAAAAAGGAACCGGCGGTTTTAAGCAAACGGAAGCGGCGGTCCATTTGAAGTAGAGAAATTCGCGTTCATCCGTGTAAATCCGCGGCGAGACTTGAAACTCTTAAGCCAGACCCTATGCAACTCACCTATCTCGAAGCCATCCGCCAGGGAATCTGGGAAGAAATGGACCGCGACCCAACTGTCTTCTGCCTCGGCGAAGACATCGGCATTTATGGCGGTGCGTTCAAAGTGACCGACGGTTTCATCGACCGCTTCGGCCCCGAGCGCGTCATCGATACGCCCATCGCCGAGTCCGCCATAGTGGGTGCGGCTTTCGGAGCGTCGCTCACCGGCATGCGACCCGTGGCCGAATTCCAGTTCATGGACTTCATCGGTTGCGCCTTCAACCAGATTTCCAACATGGTTGCAAAGACTCACTACCTCTGGGGCGCGCCCGCTCCGCTCGTCCTGCGCGGACCCAGCGGCGGATATGTCCACGGTGGCCCCTTCCACTCGCAGAATCCCGAGATGTGGTTCGTCCACAATCCAGGGCTAAAAGTCATTTGCCCAGCGACGCCTTACGATGCCAAAGGGCTTATCAAGGCCGCCATCCGCGACAACAACCCGTGCATCTTTTTCGAGCACAAATATCTTTACCGCCGCATCAAGGGGGAAGTCCCAACGGAAGATTACGTTGTCCCCATCGGCAAAGCACGCCTTGCCCGCGAAGGCCGCGACCTCAGCATCATTACCTACGCTGCCATGGTTCACACTGCGCTTGAAGCGGCAGAGATTCTCAATAAAGACGGAATCGATCTCGACATTCTCGACTTGCGCACCGTCTCGCCGCTTGATCGCGAAGCCATCGCGCAGACCGTGAAGAAGACGAACAAAGTCATCATCCTGCACGAGCACTCCCGCACCGGAGGCCTCGCCGGCGAAATCGCCGCCATCATCAACGAAGAAGCCTTCGACGATCTCGACGGTCCTATCGTCCGCATCGCGGGGCTCGACTCGGCCATCCCGTTCTCTCCGCCGCAAGAAGAGCACTACCTGCCGCAGGTGAGCGACGTGGTGCGCGAAGTGCGTCGATTGAAGGCTTACTGACACTGCGACGGACATAAAGTGGGCAGAGGGCGCGGGAGAACTTGGGCCGCTCGCTAGCGGACCAAACTAGCGTCCCACCCACTCCATCTGCCACAATAGTGCGTTCGGAGGAACCGATGGGTAAATTCATTCTCGGCGTCATCGTCACTGTTCTCGTGCTGGTTCTCGGCGGGCTCGGCCTCGCCATGCTGGGCTTTATTCCCACCAACGCGAATGTTGCGCCACCACACCTCGAGCGCCGCATCGCCAACGGAGCCGTTGACGCTTCCATGGAGCGCCACGCTCCCCACGTCACCAATCCTTTGCCTCCCACCGATCAGAACTTTGAAGATGGCATGAAGCTCTACACCATGAATTGCGCCGTCTGTCACGGTGGACTCGATCGCAAGCCCGCGTCTCTCGGTAACTCCTTTTACCCACCTGCTCCGAATCTCGTCTCCGATCCGCCTGATGACCCCGAGTGGCATGTTTTCTATACAATCCGCACCGGCGTCCGCTACACCGGGATGCCCGCCTGGGACAAAACTCTCAGCGAACAGGACATCTGGAAGATCACCAGCCTCCTGTCGCACATGGAAAAGCTACCACCCGCCGTTCAGGAGTATTGGAAAACGAACTTTGGCGTAGCCGGCCCGACGGGTGAAGAACAAAAACACGAATAGCGGGTGCGCTTTCACTCCGCTACTTTTCCGACTTCCTGATCGCAAACGCTATAATGTCTGTTTGCATCTGGCCCTCTGTCCTGAACTGTGGGCCTCGTGGAAGGAAATCATGCCGACTGACATCATCATGCCCCAGATGGGCGAATCCATTGTCGAGGGTACCATTACCAAGTGGCTGAAGAAGCCTGGCGACAAGATTCAGCGCGACGAACCGCTCTTCGAAATCTCCACGGACAAGGTAGACGCTGAAATTCCCGCGCCCGCGTCCGGAGTTTTGCAAGAGATCAAAGTGTCGGAAGGCACAACGGTTGGAGTGAATACGATAGTGGGAACAATTGCCGCCGACGGCGAAGCCGCGGCCACCCTTGCTAAGCCTGCGACCCCAGCTGCGGCTCCAGAAAAGCCAGCTCCAGCGAGGCCAGAGAGGAAGGAAGCGAAGCTGCCTGCCGCTGCGGCCACCCCTGCGCCAACTGCCGGTGCTCCGCCAGCGGCGGGGTCACCCGATGAAGAAGAGGCCCGATCCTCGCCGCTCGTCCGCAAGATCGCCCGCGAGCACGGCGTGAATCTATCGCAGGTTTCCGGCACCGGCCTCGGCGGCCGCATCACCAAGCAGGACATTCTCTCTTTCATTGAAGGACAATCGTCCGCGCCAGCCGCTACGCCCAGCACAGCGGCACCCGCGCCGTCAACTCCGGCTTCACGGCCTGCGGCTCCGCCGGCTCCTGCTCCCTACCCAGGCGATCTCGTTCCCATGACGAACATGCGCAAGATCATCGCGCAGCGCATGATCGAGTCCCGCCGCACAAGCGCTCACGTCCACTGCATGTATGAAGTGGATTTCACCCGCATCGTTCGCCTGCGCGCGCAGCACAAGGACGGATTCGAGCAGCGCCATGGCGTCCGCCTCACTTTCATGCCGTTCTTCGTGCGCGCCGCCATTATCGCAGTACAGCAGTGGCCGATCATTAATGCGACGATCGAAGGCGACAGCATCCGCTACCACCGCAACATCAACGTGGGGATCGCCGTCGCCCTCGACTGGGGACTCATCGTCCCCGTCCTCAAGAATGCCGGAGACCTCAATTTCCTCGGCCTGCAACGCGGCATCACCGACCTCGGCGAGCGCGCGCGCAGCAAGAAGCTCAAGCCCGAAGATGTCGAAGGTTCGACTTTCACGGTCACCAACCCCGGCCAGTTCGGTGCCGTCTTCGGTTTGCCCATCATCAATCAACCGAACTCCGCCATCATGGGCGTAGGCGGCATCACCAAGCAGCCGTTGGTCGTCACCGACAAAGAAGGCAACGATTCGATCGCCATCCGTTCGGTGGTCCATCTCACGCTGGGCTACGATCACCGTCTCATCGACGGTGCCGTCGCCGACCAGTCCATGGCCCTGGTAAAGAAGACGCTTGAGAATTGGAACGAGGAGATCGGTTAGCCCTTATCGGGCTGAGGGCTGAGTGTTCGCCGCCGGAAGCTGTTTGCACCAAGACGAGGCATTCAGGCACATAACTGTGCCGTCGATGATCCTTGAAATGCCTTCTTTGAACTTTTCCGGATCGACGATTTCCCGCGCTGCGACCGCGTCTACAGTGGACAGCGCATTCTGCAGGAACAACATCGCAGCATCTTTCTTCTCAGTTCCCGGTTTGCTGCCCGCGTTCGCTGCCAGCGCCACATCCAAGGCGCCGTTCGCCCCCAGTGTGACATTCAGATCTCCCGCTGCCACAGATGCTCCGCTCGCCGTCACAAACGCCGGCCAGGTGATGATCAGGACACCTTGGGCAGGCGTTCCATCCGCTGTGTAAACGGTGTCGATCACACTCGTTAGCGTCGGACCACTCTGGGGAGTTGGCAAAGCCGCACGCGGCTTCGCCTCGGGATAACTTGCCGGCTTCTCCGGTTCTCTCGCGGAAACTTCGCGCGCCGCCAACCGGACGCCTGATGACGCCATCAAAACTGCCAGCACCCAATAAAAACGCCGCCCCGCTGGACGGCATGCCTGAAACATACTTCCTCCTCAAATTCGTCGAAAGCTTTTTCTCAAGGTCGTCCCTGCAAAAAATCTTCCACGCTCCGCACATAAACATCGGCAAAGTCTGCCACCGGCCGTCGCGCCTCAATCAGTTCCATGCCATCCTCGACTGTCCAACCCATCACGCCCAATAGCGCCAGCGTCATCATCGGCGCCCGATGCACTCCCGCTGCGCAATGCACATACAACTTTGCTCCGTCCTCTTCCAGAGCCGCCAGCGCAAACTCCACTCCGCGCGCGAACACTTCAGGAGGCTTCGGCTCAAAATCGTCATCAACTGGGTTCCAGCAAACCGCAATTCCGTGCGGCCCCGCTAGCAGCGTATCGTCAAACTCAATCTGCATGTCAATGATGTGAGTAATTCCCGTGCGCGATAGCGCCGCCATATTCTCTGCTGTCCAGATTCCGCCCCCAACCGCGATCCGGTCGGTCACCCACGTGATATCCATTCCCATTCTGCGTCGTTTGACGCGGACCTTTCTATCCGCTGGATTGTCCTGGAAAAACAAACCGATAGCAATTGCATCCGCTGAAGCCGCTTTCAGCAGCTTTTTCCTGCCCGATTCCGCCTGTGGCGAAATCGACACTCCAGCCGGACCGCCATCGTAACTCCGGTTCATTTTACGGCATCCTCTCGGCCCTTGTTTTGTTGCGCCGCGTGCTCTCTCGCTTCGGATGCGTCGAATTCCCCGCTTCGAACTTCACCCTCTTCAGCATCCGCTGGCTCGCTCGTCGCCTGTTTCACGTCATTCACCAACAAACCGGGAGTCACATCTTCGTCCCGAATCAACGGATCGGTCGGCAACCCCATGCGCTTTAGCAACGTATCTGCCAGCGAATCTTCCGGTCCCGCCGTGGTTTCCGCCGTCGGCAGATACAACCTTACCGCTTCAAAGAAATACTTTGCCGGAGCCAGTTGGCCGGCCTTCGCCATTTCGATCGCTTCCGTCGCAATAGCTTCCGCAGCTCCTCCTACCAGGGTCGCGATATTTTTTCGCAGCTGCACGAAATCAGCCAGCTCCGTCGTCTTCACCTTAGCTCTTCGCAGCCGTCCTTACTATTCTTCTTAGGAGCCTTTCTCGCTCTCCCCTTAGCTTTTCCCTTTGCTTTTCCCTTTGCTTTCTTCATACCCACGCTCACCCTCTCCAGAAATAGGCGTGACACCATCCCTTCCCCATTGCGGTTGGTGCGGCATTGCCCTTTCTGGCTCGTGCGAAGCCGGGGGAAGTTCGGCTATCTTGCGCCCGCAAGCCACGCAATAGATTTGCTCTCCCCCCGCAGATCTGGAATGCGGTTGCCGGAAATATCCCTCCTCGTAGCCTGATTTTAGAACCCGTCCGTTTTGCACCATCACGCTCAACTTCCCGCTGAATTTCAAAGATTTCAGCAAATGCTCAATGGCCGCGGAAAGCACCTCCGCCGCCTGCACTTTCCTGCGAAATTCGACGAAGTTCTTTCCTTCGTTGCAGTTGTCCAGATTACTCATCGTGATCCCACCCCCAAAAACAAAGTGAGTTATAAGACGAGGCGATCGTATAGCTCCAAATTTTGGGAGTCAAGGTCGTTATACCCAATGAGCTGTGGAAAACTTAAGTCAGTTAGCACAGGGCTATAACCCCCATGCTATACTCCCAGCTATGAAATTCCGAGTGCTGCAAGACAACCTGCGGAATACTATCTGGGAGCGCATTGAGGAAGGCGACCTCACCGGCCTCCGTCTGGCACAACAGACAGGATTCAAGCAAGCCCACATCTCCAACTTCCTCAATCGCAAGCGCGGCCTCAGCCTTGAGGGCATGGACCGGGTCCTGGCCGTTCAGCATCTTTCCGTGCTGGATCTTCTTGACCCTTCCGAGATCAACAAGCGCGCTTCCATCCTGCCTCCCAGCAATGACGAGTTCCAGAACGTCCTTCTCACCGACGGAACCGTCGCCGCCACCCAACCTCTCATCACCAGCATGGACGTTAAGGAAATCCTGAAGTTCAAGAAAACATTTCTCAAGAAGCTGAAACCGGAAACTGAAGGCGCCGATCGCGAGCAATGGGAACGCTTCGTCATAATTAAGGTCGATGGCCGCGAAGGTATGAGCATGTACCCGCGTCTCCTTCCCGGCGCCACGCTCCTGATCGACCGTCACTACAATTCCCTCAAGCCCTATCGCAAGGGCGAGTTCAACATGTACGCCGTCCTGAAAGACGGAACCTGCACGGTGAAATACGTGGAAACGGCAGGCAATCATCTGATTCTGCGGCCGCACAATCAGGCTTATCCTATTGATGTGATGACCATCGAAGATGGCAAGTCTCCGTCCGACTACCTGGTCGGCCGTGTCTGCCACGTAGGCATCGAAACTTAGGAAAATAGTTCTCGGCTAAACGCATCGGCCGCTCACCGAGAACTGAGAACTGAGAACTGAGAACTGAGAACTGCGCCTATCTACTCCGCATTCAAGCTGTCAAACATTTTCCAGAGCTTGTCGGCGGTGGCACGATAAATCAAGTATCCGCTGCCGGCGTCCGAAGTCTCGCGAAAAAGCAATTCTCCACGGCCATCTCCGTCCGCATCCACCACGTCAATCAGTTCCAGCCGCGGCGTTACGTCCAGGTGAAATCTGTCAGTGACGCCGGAATACAGTTTGCTTAGATTCCCGTAGATATCCGTCCTGGCAACCAGCATCACGCTGTATGGCTCCGCTGCAGCGGCCGCTCCCGCCGCACCGGGAACGTGCGCTTCCGCGCTCAAAATCAGCACCGGCTGGTTCGTGAGCCACACGTCGAACCCACGAAACTGAATATTCTCGAACACTGGCTGCGCCGCTTTCGGCGGCACTTTCCGACCGGCGGCCGCCTTAGGCGTAACCGGCCGCGCTGGGATCTGGTTCCGGACCAGCGCAGCGGCATACGCCCTCACTTCGTCCCCCGCCAGGGCTAACATCTGATTGCGCCGCTCTTCCTCTTCGCCCGACTTCCAGAAAAATTTATAGGATTGCGGATCAGGTCCTGCGGCATCAGAAATTGCTGCCACCATTTGCAGCGGACCCGCGCTAGCAGCGGTTGCTGAAGCCTGCGTGTCCGTTTTGCCGCTCTTCTTCGACGCCGTGTTGTCCTCGTCTTCCGGCACAGGCTGCGTCGGCTTGCCCCGGCGCAATGTGGGGCGATAGTAGCTGCCTTCCGATGATGGACTAGTCGATGTCTCGGCCGGTGACGTTTGAGCTGGCGTGGTTTGGCTTGGGGCTGGCTGGCTCGGAGAAGCTTGCCCCGGACTCGTCTGCGCCGCCGGCGCAGGTTGCTTGGCGCTCGCGTCCGCAGGCTTGTCAGGAACCGGCGAATTCGCGGGCTTCGGCGTTTCTTGCCCGGAGGACGAACCGGCAGGGGAACCGCTTGCAGGTTGGGATGACGCCGGAACCTTCGAACCAGACTTATCTGGTGATCCGGACCCGCCGGGAGCGGAAGTCGAACTTGAATCGGGTGTGGCGGCTGGTTTGGATGCGTCCCTCTTTTTCAGGCGTGGCGGCTCATCCCCGCTGTTATCCACCCCCACTGGGACGTCTTCAGCTTTGTGCATGGTCTTCGGAGCCTCGGCTCCATGCGGCAAATACGTTCCGGTGCCTAGCCATGGATGCGCACTGCCCGGGCTCTTACTGTGCAGCGCTCCATTGATCGTAAACAAGCCCTGCGAATCCCCGGACTGCTCTGCCTCGTACACGGTTCCCGATTCCAGCGCCATCGGGATGGGGTCCGCCTTGTAAGCACTGGCATCGTAAAACTTGCCGTCGATCAGGATCGCTATCGGAACCAACGTCCCCTTGCCGCCGCTGTCCAGCTGCAAAACTCCTACCGCTCGGGGCTCTTTACCCTTTGGCTTTTTGTTTTCCTGGGGCCTATTTCTCTGGGGGACGATCTGAGGTCTACCCTCTTGCGCCAGACTTCGCGGGACAGCGGCTGAAATGAAAAAAATCAGAAGGGCGGTGACGGATGACGCCGATCTGCGGTATAAGGTTTTTCTGGAGACAATCCGTCCCGGCCTCAGCTTTGCGAACGCTAAGACTGCGGACGCCACCTTCAACCCTGATTGCCCTGGAAATGAGATACCCATGAATATCAATGATAAGGCCCCCGAGTTTACTTTGCAGGACGAGAACGGAAAGGAACTGTCGCTGAAAGACTTGCGAGGCAAAATAGTGGTTCTGTATTTCTATCCGCGCGCCGATACTCCCGGATGCACCGTCGAGGCCTGCGCCTTCCGCGATACCTACAAGCAGATTCAGAAAACCGGCGCTGTCCTACTCGGGATTTCCCCCGACACGCCTAAGGCACAGAAGAAGTTTCAGGACAAATTCAAGCTGCCCTTTTCTTTGCTTGCCGATGCCGACAAGAAAGTCGCAGAAGCCTATGGCGTCGTGCAGGAAAAAAATATGTACGGCAAGAAAGTGATGGGTATCGCCCGGACTACGTTCGTAATCGGACCCGACGGCAAAATCCAGCACATCTTCCCCAAGGTAAAGCCCGAAGGTCATGCGGTCGAAGTACTGGCTTACCTGAAAGAATGGGCGAAGGGCGCTGCGTAGGGCGCTCTCCGATTAGCGTTCGGAACGTCTCAAACATAATGCAGGAGCGAGCATTTTGGCTCTCTTGCCGCACGCGAGGAGGAACACCATGCGCAACCCGGTCAAGATTGTTTGGGCCCTTGCAATCTTCGCTCTTGCCGCTTACGCTGCCAACCCAAATCCCCAGTCCGCGCCACAAAACGGACCGACCTCGATTATGATCGTCTTCAAGGACGGCCACCAGGAAAGCTTTTTGATGGCTGACGTCGCACGAATTGAGTTTAGGAACGCGGGCGCTTCCACGCTGGGACCGGACTATTTTCTCGGCAAGTGGGAGGCCGGCGACGGCAGCGGCGGAACCTTCTTCGTCACTCTCGAACCCAATGGCGAGGCCAGCAAGTCGATCGGCGCGAGCCACGGCATCTGGACCGTCGTCGGCGATGAAGCTCGCATTAGCTGGGACGACGGGTGGCACGACGCCATACGCAAGATTGGCGACAAGCACGAGAAGTTCGCCTTTGCGCCCGGTACGACTTTCGACAACAAGCCAGAAAATGTCACCGATGCATGCAAGGTTGAATCGAACCCCTGACCCGCTCGACCGCGCATTTTTCGCCCGCGGTCCCCGCCGCGTGGCTCAGGGGCTCCTCGGTAAAGTGCTCATCCGTGATTGCGGAAAGCTGCGCCTCGTGGCCCGTATCGTAGAGGTCGAGGCCTACCTTGGAGAAAACGATCCCGCGGCTCACGCCGCCGCCGGCAATACTGCCCGCACCTCAGTTCTGTTCGGACCTCCCGGCCACGCTTATGTCTATTTCATCTACGGCAACCACTACTGTTTGAACGTCTCCTGTGAGCGCGAAGGGAAAGCCGGTTCAGTCCTTTTCCGTGCGCTCGAACCGCTGCTGGGCATTGAGGAAATGGCGCGGGCTCGAAACATCTCGCTGACAGGGCCTCGCGACCTGCCTCGGCTCACCAGCGGCCCCGGACGTCTGGCCGAGGCCTTCGGCATCACACGCGCCCGCGATAACGGATGCGATCTCACCTCGCCCACTTCCGGCTTGTGGATCGGAGAAGACGGCTTTCGTGCAAAAGGTATTCAAATCACTCCGCGTGTCGGCATCCGCAAAGCTGCCGACCAGCCGCTCAGGTATATCCTCGTCGCCAATCCTTTCGTTTCCAGAAAACCGCAGGCCAAAAACTCAGACATCGCCCGAATTTGACAACGGGTGTAAACTGTCCCCCGGGTCGAGTGCGCGATAAACCGCGCGGCTCAAGGCATTTGACGGAACTGCCGATGAATCTTCCCGATGGAAATGGGAAAAAGTGGCCGTGTGAATGTCTCTTTTTCGGCATCCGACCGGCAGGCGAAGTCATCTCAACAGGCTAGGAACTTGTTCTTGCGCTGCTTCAATCGATTTCGCGCTTCGGTCGTCTCCCTGACGATTCTGGCGGCAACTCTGCCGGCATCTGCTAGCGGCGTGAATACGGCAGTGGTCGGGTCTGCCGCTCCCGCCGTTGCTTCCAACATTGTGATCGGCTTCGTGGGTGGGTTTGTGGACCACGAAAATCCCCACCACGGCCCGGTTCAACTCGCCCAGCGTATCCGGCAAACCGTTCCCAGGGGAACTTACGTCCGCGTTTTCGAGAACCGCCGCAGAAAGCGCGCCCATGACGTCATTGTCAGTCTTCTCGATACGAATCGCGACGGTGTTCTTTCCGTCGACGAGAAATCTCGGGCCCGCATTATCCTCTTCGGCCACAGTTGGGGAGCAGCCGCAGCGGTCATGCTGGCTCGTGATCTGCGACGCGAAGGCGTACCAGTTTTATTGACAGTGCAGGTGGATAGTGTCGCCAAACTGTGGCAGAACGACTCCACCATTCCGGACAACGTCGCCGAAGCGGTGAACTTTTATCAGACAGAAGGCATTGTTCACGGCCGTCAGCACATCAGGGCCGCAGATCCAGCGAAGACTGAAATCCTGGGGAATTACCGCATAGATTACAAGAAAGATCCGGTCGAGTGCCCGGCAGCCTCCTGGTGGGACCGCGTCTTCACCCCCGGCCACATGCAGAGCGAATGCGATCCCAACCTTTGGTCGCGCATCGAAAACTTGGTGACGCAGCGCCTCTCGCCTCAAGCTACTTCGGTGGCCGTTGCCCCGACGGATCCTCCGCAGTCGAGCCGCTAAACCTTAAAGCTGGATGTTATCGATAAGCCGCGTCGTGCCCACAAATGCGGCGACCGCTACCAGCGCACCCTTGCTGACATTTCTAACCGGATCGAGACCGTCAGGATCCACGATTTCAAAATAGTCGAGACGCACTGATTTTTCGGCGGCAAGTTCTTCGCAACCTGCAGTCACCAGTTTTTCCGCGGCACGTTGGCCGCCTTCCCACATTTTTTTCACCCGCATGAGCGAACGATGCAGAGCCAGCGCCTGTTTTCGCTGCTGCGAATCAAGATAGGCGTTGCGCGAACTCATGGCCAATCCATCCGGCTCACGCACAATAGGGCACGCAACGATTTCCACGGGGAAGTTCAGATCACGCACCATGCGGCGAATGATTGCCACTTGCGCTGCATCCTTCTGCCCAAAGAAAGCCGCATCTGGCTCAACCACGTGAAACAGTTTGGCCACCACAGTGGCAACGCCGCGAAAATGCCCGGGCCGCGAACGCCCATCCAGCCTGTCACTCAGCCCGTCTACGGTCACCCAAGTCACTGCCTTTGCCGGATACATTTCCTCAACCGATGGAGCGAAGAGCAATTCCACTCCCTCTTTTTCCAGCAACTGTTGGTCGCGTTCGAATGTCCGCGGATACTTCGCGAGGTCTTCCGTGGGCCCAAACTGCGTCGGATTTACAAAAATCGACGCCGCAACCACATCGCACGCAGCCTTCGCCGCCCGCACCAGAGATAAATGCCCCTCATGCAGCGCTCCCATGGTGGCAACAAATCCCAATCGCTTGCCGCCGCTCCGCGCAGCACGGCACGCCCCTCGCATGTCTACGATTGTGTTGCAGATTCTCATTATGTTGGGATGGTCGTCAGGAGGAAGGGATCCAGGTGATGGCGACGTGTGCACTCTGCAATTCGCCCGCGACAATCCCCCGGTTCCGGCGAAGAGCGATCCTATCTTGCTCGGAGCTGGTGGGCTTCGCATCCACCAGGATCGCGACGGCGCGCCCGTAAGGCCATGCCGATACCGGCAACTGCGCCAGCGCCTTCAGAACCTCTTCCGGCTTCAGAATCTGCTCTTCATTCGCCTCGACTCCAGTTAGCAATCCCACGGTTTCGGGACGGATCACGAGATACGGATTGCCCCAGTGCTTAGTCTCCTGCGGAGATGGGAGCTTCGCCGGATCCGCGGGAGTGACGGCCTGCAGAAGAGTGGCAGCATCTGGCGCCGGCTGCGTCGTCTGCCGCGAACAGGCCGCGAGCGAGAAACTCACTGTCAAAACAAATGCGAAGACGAAGCCGACTCGGGGACCACTGCCGTCGACTGCACAAGAACTCACCGCACCACCATAGGAACATCCGTCTTTGCCGCCCACACCAAAGCAACGATCCATCCGATCATGGTCCAGCCCAGAAAGAAGTTCAGCAGCACAATCGCGGTAAGGTCCCGTTTGCTCCTGGCGAGAGCAATGATCGAAGGCAGAAAATACATCACGAAGCCAAAGCCGAAGAATGGAAAGAACACGGCTGAGAGCAACATAAAACTTCCTCCTTCCCACTAGGCTAGCACCATCGCGGACAACGAGTCATCACCGCGAAGGAAAGAGGACGAAGAAATCGAGAGGTTGCTATCTACGATGGACGGCGACCACACCAGATAAAAGAATTGCCTTTCTCCGTGCCGGAGCCTGCCCTGTGCGACGCCGAAGGGTGATGAACGCACCCCTTACCGCCCCATAGCCCGCTTCCGCGCCAGCACCGTGTCCAACCCAGCCTTCGTCTCCCGAGGCAGATGATAAGACTCCTCATCCGACGGATACCGCAGCGACTTTACGTCCGCGCGAAACGCCTGCACCGCATTGGTAATCAGCGCGGCCGCGTCGCCGTACCGGCGCACAAATTTTGCTGGCGGCCCAAACGTCAGATTCATGATGTCGTGAAACACCAGCACCTGCCCGTCGCATTCCGGACCAGCCCCAATCCCAATCGTTGGCGCGCTAACCTCAGCCGTGATCATTGCCGCAACCTCGCGCGGGATACCTTCCAGATAAAGACAAGCCACGCCCGCACGGTCCAGCGCCACGGCATCTCGCATCAACTGCTCAATGCCGCTAAGATCTTTCCCCTGTACCTTATACCCGCCCATCACATTGACCGACTGCGGCGTCAGCCCAATGTGGCCGGCCACAGGAATCTCGGCGTCAATGATGCGGCGAATCAGGTCGGCACGTTTTTCGCCGCCCTCGATCTTCACCACTTCCGCCCCGCCTTCTTTCACAAATCGCGTGGCGTTCCGCAGCGCGTCATTCGCGTCAACCTGATAAGACCCGTAAGGCATATCCGCCAGCAGCAGCGCATTCTTCGTGCCGCGCCGGACAGCCTTCACGTGATGCAGCATCTCGTCGACCGTGACTGAGAGTGTGTTCTCGTAGCCAAGCATGGTTTGGGCAAGCGAATCGCCCACCAGAATCATTTCGACGCTGGCGTCGTCCACCAGGCGCGCGGTAGCGTAGTCGTATGCGGTGAGGCAGCTGATTGGTTCGTGACTGAGTTTCTGTTCCCGCAGAGAAGCGGTTGTAATCTTATGGCGAGGCTCGCCAATCGGAGTAAGACTCACTGTGTCCTCCAGTGCCCCTCCGGCTCGGCCGGATAGAGCCTGTTGCGCATCTTCGTGGATGCTTAAAAGATTCTAGACTTTATAACCAACAATGGCCAGTCGTTTCATAGGTAGATTCTAGTTAGGCGTAAACGCCTGCCAGTCATAGCGTTACGGAGCTTCAGGGTCGTCCGCTCGCTCGGGAAAGTTTTGTCGATTCTAGATACGCAACGCGCGAACCTTGAGATCCCCTCGACCACCTAAGCCGCTTAGAAAAATCTTAGCGTCATTCGCTCCTACGCGCCCACCGCTTCCTGTCCACCCAATGGCAGGAAGTACTGCGTCCCTTTGATCGGCTCGGTCACCTTGCGCAGCAGTTCCTGCAAGTCTTCGTTGCGATCAACGAAATCAATGTCTGACGTATTGACGATCAGCAGGTCCGACGATGTGTAATGAAAAAAGAAGTGTTCGTAAGCCTTCACCACTTCTTCCAGATATTCATCGCTAACCGCCCGCTCGCCCGGCGCATTCTTTTTCTTGAGCCGCTTTTTCAATACCTCGGGGGTAGCCTGCAGGTAGATGACAAGGTCGGGCGTAGGCAGTTTCTCGCGGAAGTGGTTGTAGTAGCGATTGTAGGTATCGAGTTCCTGGTCGGTGAGATTGAGGCAGGCAAACAGCTTGTCTTTTTCAATGATGTAGTCGGCGACCACGGTCTTCTGCGAACTAGCACCCAAGTCGAGCGCCTGTAACTGCTCGAAGCGCTGCACCAGGAATGCGAACTGCGCCTGAAACGCCGCGCCCCGCTCGCCCTCGTAAAAAGCGCTGAGGAAAGAATTGGACTCAGGCTCCATCACACGCTGCGCATTCAGGCGTTCAGCCAGAATGCGGGCCAGCGTGCTCTTGCCCACTCGGATGGGGCCTTCCACTGCAATGTAACGGGGCAACTCAAAAAGATTCGCCATGGGCTCGCAATATTTCGGAATTTGCAGGATAGCTCGGATATCGTCGAGTGGCAATTGCGGGAAGAGTTAACAGTATGAATTGCTGATTGCAGATCGTTGATGAATGATCGCAGCCCAACCCGTGGGTGACTCCAGATGCTTTGCTGTCTCACAAATCATTTCTTGGAGAAGAGCACAGCTTCACCGGCTGCTGAGAACTCACAAATTCGCGTGATATCGTAATGTGTGAGCACCGTGGAAGAGCGGCGCTTCAGCGCCGCCTAAAGCTCCAGCATCGGTGCGGGCTTTAGCCCCTGTGAGCCGTAGTTCCACCGCGTGCCTTTTATTAAGAGATGGCCTCTAGCGTTTGACTAAATCAGCAATCACGAAATCAGCAATCAACAATTACAATCCCTCCATGCTCGCCCTCGCCCTGACCAGCGGCGCCTCCGCCGCAGCCGCAGCCGCGGTCGCCGCGGGCTACCAGTCCATGGCGCCGACGGGTCAATGGTATGGGAAAACTTTCACCGGACTGCCGCGCGGCTCGCGCCAGATCGCGCTCACCTACGACGATGGTCCCAACGACCCGCACACGTTGCGATTGCTCGAAGTCCTCGCCAAACACAGCGTCCGCGCAACTTTTTTTCTGATCGGGCGCTACGTTCAACAGCGTCCAAAAATCGTCCGCGAAATTGTTCAAGCCGGCCACGTCGTCGGCAACCACACCTTCACGCACCCGTTGCTGATCTTCAAGAGCAAAACCGAAATTAAACAGCAGCTCTCGGAATGCCGGGCGGCCTTGCAAGATGCCATTGGCGAGCCCTCAAATCTTTTCCGGCCTCCTTTCGGAGGACGCCGCCCCGCCGTGCTCCGCGTAGCCCGCGATCTAGGTTTGCAACCAATCATGTGGAGCGTAACCGGTTACGACTGGAACGCTCCGCCTGCCGCGGTGATCGAGCGCAAGGTCGCAAATCAGATTCGCGGCGGCGACGTCATCCTGCTGCACGATGGAGGGCACAAACAAATGGGCGCGAACCGCTCCCAAACTGTGATTGCCACAGATCATCTGATCATGCGCTACAAAGCTGAAAAATATGACTTCGTAACCATTCCGCAGATGATGGCAGAGTCAACTCTCAGCGGTCGGCCATCAGCCGTCAGCTAGACAATTCGTATTTAGGATTTCTCCGCGCCTCTGTGTCGCAGCCTGCCCTGAGCGAAGCCGAAGGGTGGCGCAATCCTTTCTTACCTCCGTACCGCCGCAAACGCCTGCTTCGCCGCTGCGATCGTCTGCTGAATATCTTCAGGCGTGTGTGTCGCACCCAGGAACGCCGCCTCGTACTGTGACGGCGGCAGATACACTCCGCTATCGAGCATGGCTCGGAAGAATCGCCCAAACGCTTCCGTGTCCGACTTTGACGCTGAATCCCAATCCGTCACCGGCCCCGTCGTAAAGAACCATGTGAACATCGAACCGACGCGGTTGTAGCATAGCGGCACGCCGTCATCTTTGGCGGCTGCGGCCACCCCCTCCACCAGTTCTCCACTCAATTTATCGATCCGGGAATAAATCTCCTGCTTATGATCGCGCAAGTGCTTCAACATCGCGCATCCCGCCGCCATCGCCAGCGGATTCCCCGAGAGCGTCCCCGCCTGATACATCGGCCCCAGCGGCGCTACCAGATTCATAATTTCGCTCGGACCGCCATACGCTCCCACGGGCAAGCCTCCGCCAATAATCTTGCCCATGGTCGTCAGATCAGGACGAATGTTGTAGAGTTCCTGTGCCCCCCCGAACGCCACTCGGAATCCGGTCATCACTTCATCGAAAATCAGCACAGATTTTTCCCGTTCCGTGATCAGCCTGAGCGCCACCAGATAATCGTCCGCCGCTGGAACGCATCCCATGTTCCCCACCACCGGTTCCACGATCACGCAGGCAATCTGATGTTTGAATTTCTGAAACGCGTATTCCACCGCTTTGATGTCATTGAAAGGTAGCGCCAGCGTGAATTGCGTGAACTCCTCGGGAACCCCCGCCGATCCTGGGATTCCTAGCGTCGCTACGCCCGACCCGGCCTTCACCAACAACGCATCGGAATGCCCGTGGTAGCAGCCCTCGAATTTCACAATGTATTTGCGCTTGGTATAAGCCCGCGCCAAGCGAATGGCCGACATGGTGGCTTCAGTTCCAGAACTCACGAAGCGCACCTTCTGCATCTGCGGAAATGCCGAAATCACCAATTCCGCGAGATCCGCCTCGGCGGGCGTCGACGCTCCGAAGCTCGTGCCGTTACACGCAGCGCTCACAATGGCATCCAGCACATCGGGCGCAGCATGGCCAAGAATCAACGGCCCCCAAGATCCCACGTAGTCGATGAACTCGTTTTCGTCAGCGTCCCAAATGCGCGAACCTTTCCCGCGCACGATAAAGAGCGGATCCCCTCCCACAGAGCCGAACGCCCGCACCGGCGAGTTCACTCCCCCAGGTATCATGCTTTCGGCACGCTGCTGCAGACGGCGCGACTGCTCGACCTTTCGAGACGTTGTGGACGGCATCAAGGCTCCCACGAAAAGGATGTCAACACACGGGACTGCGCGCAACCGATTACTATACCAGCGCGATGCTGAACGAATTAGAACGAATTAACCAGATATTCATCGGGCAGCCATCATTTTGCAACATGGCTCCGGTAACTTCAGGTCATCAAGTTGCCCTTCTAACCGGGAGGGTTTAAGGACGGCTTCGGGGGCTCCGGGCTGTCCTTTATTTTATTTTTTGACATTCGCCTGCCTGCTGATCATTTTAAGTGAACGCTGACCAAGACGATCAAGTCTCGCCCAACTCTTCCGGCGACTACATCTCTTAATCCGGATTCATCATGTGCAGCCGGATAGGATCTTCAAAACCTCCGCCATCACCCCATTCACGCCCCCACGAATCGCACTCAGCAACGTGAGAATATCTGCGCATTCGTCTCCAGCTCTGAGCACGCTCCGCGGCAGCGAACTGGCGGCGAATCCGCTTGATGCGAAACAAGAGTTTCTGTTCCCTTTTGAAATCACCGGCATTTTATCTTGCATTTTTTCACTTGCATGTACCCTAGGGGGGTATGCTATAAAATAGTTGGCCGGAAATCCAGAGTGCCCGGCCGATTGGGCACACAGAGTATGGACCCAAGCCTCCGAGGGTGATCAGCGGCAGCCGGCGCAGGATCTCAAGTGCTGGCGGGTGTTTCGGACGTAGAGGCGATCTTTGCCGTTTTGCGCAGATCTTGATGAACTTTTTACCGCTTTGGTTCACAGTATGACATCAAACCGAATGCCTCAAATTTACAGAAAGGAGGGCAAAACCAATGGCTTGCATCACTTTCTTTGCGCTACCAGTGGCGATGGCGACGACGCAGTTCCCGCGAGTAATCCGTTACGAAGTTTCCCTTCCGTTGCAGTCGGAACAAAACATCGAACAGCAACCTCTGCGTATGAACTGGGTCGTGGTCACCGGCAAAAACGGCAGCCGGCGGCTCCGCATGCAGTGGGCGACTTCTAAGAACTGCTTAGACGCTGACGCTCGGGCTGTAACATTCCTTTAACGAGTTCTGCGTAGGCTCAGTGGATTGGCTGAACCGTTCGCTTTAGCATTTGGACGGTTCGCCATCGCTGGAGCCGAGCAAGTTTTTTATTAACTATAGTTAACCAGCCCTGGTAATAGGTGCGTTAAGTATCTCGATGAGGGACGTGGGACCCTCACGATGTACCAGCGTGATTACAGTCACAGCTGGGGGTGACATCAAGCACTGAGCTGATTCCTTCCTCCGCCTAACGTGTGATTATGAAATTGAAATTCATTTTCAATATTGAACATCCCATCTTGTCGCACCAGACAGGTTTTGGCACGGGCCCGAAACTTGTTGCCCCAGGGATTCCGCGTGCCGCCCGAGCGGGCCTGGCTCTACTCTTGATCATCGCGGTCGCCTGTGCTCTGCCGGCGCTGGCCCAGCAATCGGACGGACCCTCCGCCTCGAATTCCGATCCCGCGCCGCAAAGGGACGCGGCCGCCGTGGCCAATGCGCCCGATCCGCCACCAGAAGAGGGTACCGAAGCGATGTTCCCTCATTTCAGGGACTCCCGCTTCTGGCTCTCCGGCCAGGCAAATTTCATCTTCCAGACTCATCCTCCATTCCACGCCGACTATAGCGGAAAAAACAGTCTCAGCCCCAACTACGAGAAAGCTACGTCCCGCGTGCTGACGCTCTACACCGGCGTGCGCCTCAATAATTCCACCGAGCTTCTCTTCGACATCGAAGAGGCCGGCGGAGCGGCTCTCACCCAGGGCCTCGGCCTCGCCGGCAACACCGATCTCGATATCGTGCGCAATCCTCTTTTGAGCAAGGCGCCTTATCTGGGCCGAGGCATGATTCACAAGGTCTTCGCGCTAAGCAAAGACAAAGTCGAAAACCAGCGCAATGCCTTCTCGCTCTTCAGCGAACTGCCGCGCCGCCGCCTCGAACTCCGCGTCGGCAAATTCAGCATGCCGGATTTCTTCGACGTAAACTCGGTAGGGTCCGACACGCACTTTCAGTTCATCAATTGGACCACAGACAATAACGGCGCCTACGACTATGCCGCTGACACCCGCGGCTACACCGTCGGGGCTACCGCCGACTACGAAGACCGCAACTGGGGTTTCCGTTTCGCCGAAGCCCTCATGCCCAAGGTCGCCAACGGAATTGATCTGGTGTGGAGACCCTGGCAGGCCCACGCGGAGAACTTCGAATACGAATTACGGCACGGCGTGATCCCGAAGAAAGCGGGAGTCGTTCGTCTACTGGCCTACACCAACTATGCGAACATGGGCATCTACCGCGATGCCATCGCCAACTTCGAAGACGCCCTTACTCCTATTCCGGAGATCACCAACCATCCCTGGCATATCACTCGCAAATATGGATTCGGCATCAACATCGAGCAGAACCTCACGCGCTACCTGACCGCATTCTCTCGCTTCGGCTGGGATAACGGCAAGACCGAATCCTTCGCCTACACCGAAGTCGATCAAACTTTTGCCGGAGGACTAGGAGCAAACGGCGCCTGGTGGCATCGCAAGCAGGATCGCGCTGGCGTGGCTCTGGTATCGAACGCAATCAAAAAGGATCACCAGACCTACCTCGCCGATGGCGGTCTAGGCTTCCTTCTCGGGGACGGCGCGCTCAACTACGGCCGTGAGAATATCGTGGAGACATACTACACAGCCCACGTCTGGCGCGGCATCTACCTCGCGCCCGGCCTGCAACTCATCAATGATCCCGGCTACAACCGCGACCGCGGCCCCGTCCTGGTCCCCTCGTTCCGCGCCCACGTAGAGTTCTGACAGATGGTAGAGTCTGATCTAACTCTGGGCCGCGAGATCTTTGAATGGCGAATTCTGCGTGGCGCAGCGGTTCCAGTCAGCAATCCCACAACCGCAAGCAGAACCGTGGAAGAGCGGCGCTTTCAGCGCCGCGTAAAGCAGCCCCAATGAACAGGGCTTATCCAACTGGATCGCTCCGCCTACTTCTCCACCTTCACTCCCTTCCAGAACGCCACGTACCCCTTAATTTGCTTCGCCGCATCTTTCGGCTCGGGGTAATACCACGCCGCTCCCGCATTGCGTTTGCCGTTCACTTCAACATCGTAATAACTCGCCGTCCCCTTCCACGGACACACCGTGCGCGCGTCACTCGGATTGAAATATTCCTTGCGAATCGCATCCGGCGGAAAATACTGATTCCCCTCCACCTCGACTGTCGCACCGCTTTCGGCCAGCACCACGCCTTCCCACATTGCTTTTGCCATAATGCCCATATAGATTCCTAACTGCCACAAGCGCTTCAGAACGTTATGAGGGACAGATGCTAGAGGCGATAACGAAAGCGCACTTCAACGGACACTCGATGGTCAGCACCCTGAAGCGCGTCATGGTCTGTTCCCCGCACACCGGAGGCTGGAACCAGCCCGACCGTGCAACTCGCTGGCAAGAGCTAGGCTTTCACCACGCACCCGATTTCGCCAAAGCCCAATCCCAACATGAAGCTATCTGCCACGAGTTGCATGAAGCGGGAGCCGAGGTCGTCGAAATGCTCCCCGCGCCCGATCTATCCCTCGACGCCGTCTACGCCCACGACGCCTCTCTTCCCACCGACCACGGTTTAATCGTTATGCGTCCCGGCAAGCCGAACCGCGTGACCGAAGGCCCTCACCACCGCTCGTTCTGCAAAACTCTCGATATCCCCACGCTCGGCACCATCACCCCTCCCGGCACCACCGAAGCCGGAGACATCGTCTGGCTTGACACAAAAACCCTCCTCATCGGCCACGGCTACCGCACCAACGCCGCAGGCATTCAGCAGATCCGCGCCCTGGTCGCAGCCAAAGGCGTAGAGGTTCTTTCCGCTCCTCTGCCCTACGGCCCAGGCCCGTCCGCTTGTCTGCATCTGATGTCTCTGATCAGCCTGCTCGACGACCACACGGCATTGGTCGATCTGCCCTGGCTCGCGGTCGAGACCGTCGAACTGCTCCAGTCTCGCGGATTCCAGTTCATCGAAATCGACCCCTCCGAGCGCGACACGCTCGCCTGCAACGTCCTCGCGCTAGGAAGTAATCGCCTGCTGGCGATCGAAGACAATCGCAACACGAACGCCCGCCTGCGCCAAGCCGGATTCGACGTCCGCACCTTCCCCGGCAGCGAACTCTGCATCAACGGCAGCGGCGGCCCCACCTGCCTCACCCGCCCTCTGCTGCGTCAGTAATCAGCACGTCTCATATGGAGACAGCCACCTCGGCTGTCCCGGCAGAGCGAAGCTCGCCCGTCTTCCCTCCGGCCTCGTGGCCCGCCGTTCTTACCGCTCCTGCTAAAATAACCATGCATGCTTCTTCCCTTCGTCCGCGAACTCTTCGTGGACGTAGAAAAGCTTCCCGCTTTCGCGCGTGTAGCCTCCCACCTCAAGGAGGGCACGGGGCGCATTCGTGTCTCCGGCCTCGCCCCCACCGCAAAAGCCTTGCTGCTCGTGCTGTTTCAACGCGCCGCCGGACGCCCGCTCATCTTTGTCGTCAACGATAACCGCACTGTCGAAGACTTTCTTCCTGTCCTCCGCGGTTTCTGTGAACTCACTTCCGCCTGCGATCCGGAGTCGATCATCTCCCTCCCGGCACGCGACGTCCTTCCCTTCCAGAATCTGTCTCCGCATCCTGAACTCCAGGAAGAACGCGCCACCGCTTTGTGGAAGATCGCCACCGGCGCGGTGTCGATTGTGGTTTCCCCGGTCGCGGCCACCGCCATCCGCCTGCGCTCCAGCGATTATTACGCCGATCTGGCCCGCACCATCCGGAAAGGCGAATCCTTCGATCTTGATTCCCTTCTCGCGCACCTCAACACCGTCGGCTATACCTCCACCGACGTGGTCGAAATGCCCGGCCAATATGCTGTCCGCGGCGGCATTCTCGACGTTTACTCGCCCGAGGCCGACCGCCCCCTGCGCATCGAGTTCTTCGGCGATGAAGCCGACTCCATTCGCAAGTTCGATCCCGCCTCGCAACGTTCTTCGAATCCCGTCGACGAGGCGCTGCTGCTTCCGCTCACCGAAACACCAGTCAACGAACATCTTCTCGCCGCAATTCATACGCGCCTCAGCGGCAAGCGCATTTCCGGTTCCGAAGAGATCGTCGAAGCTGCTGTTCGCGCCGGTGGCCTCAACGTCTTCCCCGGCTGGGAGTTCTACACTCCCGTCGCCGGAGCCAACAGCAGCATCTTCGATCTCATCCCGCAAGCCGCGGTTCTCCTCGACGAAACCGATCAACTCAAGCAGGAATTCGACCGCTTCTGGACCCGCGTCGCCGAAGTCCACGAGCGCAGCGGCGTCGGCAATCTTGTCCGCCCCGAGGATCTCTACCTGCAGCCCGATGCTTGGTGGCAGAAAACATCGTCGCTTCCCGGCGCCGACATCGAACACCTCGGCATCAGTCGCGGCTTGCCTGAAGAAGATGCTTCCGAAATTTCATTCCTCACTCAGCCCTCGCCTCGCTTCCATGGCGCAGTTCCCGCCATGCTGGAAGAAGTGCAGAAGCTCAACGCCGAAGGCAAGCGCGTCCTCTTCGCCGTCCCCAATACTGGCGAAGTCGAGCGCCTTGCCGATGTCTTCACCGAGTACAACGTCTCATTTCGCCTGGGAAGCCGCACCCGTGGCGGCGAGAGCTACGCCGACGAGACCAGCTACTTCGCCGGCGAAGTCCTCACCACCACGCTCGCCACGGCTTACGTCCCCGATGGAGTCCTGCTGCCTGAAGCGAATCTCGCCGTCTTCGGCTCGCGCGATCTCTTCGACGAATCCGACACAGTAACCTCGCGTCCTCAGCGGTCCAAGTCAAAAGTTTCCGCCTTCCTCTCCGACTTCCGCGACCTCCAAGTCGGAGATTACGTCGTCCACGTCGAACATGGCATCGGCCAGTATCAAGGCTTGAAAGAAATCAACCACGGCGATGGACCCGCCGAATTCATGCTGCTCGAATTCGCCGAAGGCGCTCGCCTCTACGTCCCGCTGACCCGCCTCGATCTGGTGCAGAAGTACCGCTCCTCGGAAGGCGCCAAGCCGGTGTTGAGCCATCTCGGCACCGCAGCCTGGACGAAGGCAAAAGCCCGCGTGCGCAAAGCCATGAAAGACATGGCCGACGAACTCCTCAAACTCTACGCCGAGCGCAAAACTGCCGTTGGACACGCCTTCCCGTCGGGCAACGAATGGTTCCGCGAGTTCGAAGACGCCTTCGAGTTCAACGAAACTGAAGACCAGGCCCAAGCCATCAAAGACGTCATTCGCGACATGGAATCCTCTCAGCCCATGGATCGCCTGCTCTGCGGCGATGTCGGCTATGGAAAAACCGAAGTCGCCATGCGCGCCGCCTTCAAAGCCATCGCCGATAACAAACAAGTAGCCGTTCTGGCGCCGACCACCGTGCTCGCCTTCCAGCACTTCGAAACTTTCAAACAGCGCTTCGCCCCGTTCCCCATCACCATCGAAATGATCAGCCGCTTCCGCACCTCAAAGCAGCAGAAAGAAATCCTGCAGAAAACCGAAGCCGGCAAGATCGACGTCCTCATCGGAACGCACCGTATCCTTTCCAAAGACATCAAATTCTCCGATCTCGGCCTGCTCATCGTCGACGAGGAGCAGCGCTTCGGCGTCCGCCACAAAGAGCGCATCAAGCAAATGCGCAAGCAAGTGGACGTTCTCACTATGTCGGCCACGCCCATCCCGCGCACTCTGCACATGTCGCTCGTCGGCCTGCGCGACATGAGCGTGATCGAAACGCCCCCGAAAGATCGTTTGGCGATCCAAACCGTCGTAGCCAGTTGGGACGAGAAGCTGATCCAGTCCGCCATTGAGCAGGAACTCGAGCGCGGGGGCCAAGTCTATTTCGTCCATAACCGCGTCGACACAATCTGGGAAATCGCCGCCAAAATTCAGGCGCTCGTTCCTACGGCACGAATCACAGTCGGCCACGGTCAAATGTCGGAAGGTGAACTCGAAAAAGTGATGCTGAAGTTTATGCATCACGAAGCCGACATTCTGGTTTCCACCACAATCATCGAAAACGGTCTCGACATCCCGCTCTGCAACACGATTCTCATCAACCGCGCCGACCGCCTTGGCCTTTCAGAGCTTTATCAACTACGCGGTCGCGTAGGACGATCCAGCCGTCGTGCCTACGCCTATCTCATGCTCCCGCCAGAAATCGAACTCACGCCCATCGCGCGCCGCCGTCTCGCCGCCCTCAAGGAATTTTCCGACCTCGGCGCCGGATTCAAAATCGCTGCCCTCGACCTCGAACTCCGCGGCGCAGGCAACATGCTGGGCGGCGAGCAAAGCGGACACATCGAAGCCGTCGGCTTCGAACTCTACACTCAGATGCTCGAGCGTGCTGTCCGTGAGATGAAAGGCGAAGCCGCGCCCGAAGAAGCCGAAACCCAACTCAATCTCGGCCTCAACATTCGCATTCCCGCAGACTATGTTCCCGAAGAAAACCAGCGCCTGCAGATGTATAAACGCGTCGCCCGTGTCGAAACTGAATCGCAGTTAACCGAAGTAGCCGCCGAGTTGCAAGACCGTTACGGCCCGCCGCCGGCCGCAGTACGCAACCTGCTCGACTACGCTTCCCTCAAACTTTTGTGCATGAAGATCGGTGTCAATGCCATCGAGCGCAAACGTGACTTCATCACGCTAAAATTCCAGCAAAACGCCGCTGTGGACCCGGAGCAGTTGGCCCGCTTCGTCTCCGCCCAGCGCGGCACACAGTTCACCCCAGACGGCATGCTGAAATTTGTCTTGAAAGCCGCGGCCGCGGAAGAAGTACTGCGCACACTTCGGTCAGTATTAGAGGAATTGGCGAGCACCGAAACCGCATCAGAAGTACGATCCGATTAAGTGATTCATTTGCAAACGAAGTCATGCCTTTACTGGCTGTTGCAAAACTCGGGAATGCCGGCAGTAACGTGGAAGAGCGGCGCTTCAGCGCCGCGTAACGCGCACAGAACTAATGTGGGCTTCAGCCTAGGTTCAAGTTCCACCTAGGTCGATCTCCGAACCGTAAGATAGAATCAGCAGTTCGTTACAGAACAACTGACAGCGCACGACCGCCTCTATGACCATGAAAGTCCGCAAAGCCGTATTCCCCGCCGCTGGCCTCGGCACTCGCTTCCTGCCCGCAACCAAAGCCCAGCCCAAAGAGATGCTCCCTCTGGTCGATAAGCCCATCATCCAGTACGGAGTCGAAGAAGCCATGGCCTCCGGCTGCGACCAGATTCTCATCATCACCGGCCGCGGCAAGCAGGCGATCGAAGACCATTTCGACGTCAGCTACGAGTTGGAAACAATGCTCGAGCAGCGCAAGAAAACTGACCTGCTCAAGATCGTGCGTTCCATCTCCGACATGATTCACGTTGCCTATGTCCGCCAGAAGGAAGCTCTCGGCCTCGGCCACGCCGTCCTGATGGCCCGCGAACTCGTCGGCAACGAACCCTTCGCCGTGCTCCTCGCTGATGACGTCATCGACGCCAAGGTCCCATGCCTCAAGCAGATGGTCGAAGTCTTCGATCAGACCCAGTGCTCGGTACTCGCGACTCAGATCATCGAAGGCAAAATGATTTCTTCCTACGGCGTCCTCGACGTGAAGCCCGTCGACAGCCGCTTCGGCGATCGCCTGTTCGAAATCAAGAACATGGTGGAGAAGCCCAAGCCCGAAGAGGCGCCCTCAAATCTAGCCATCATCGGCCGCTACATCCTCACTCCGGGAATTTTCGACTGCCTCGCCAACACCCCCACCGGCACGGGCGGAGAACTCCAACTCACCGACGGCATGCGCCTGCTCCTGCAGAAAGAAAAAATGTACGCCTACGCCTACGAAGGCCGCCGCCACGACACCGGAGACAAACTGGGCTTCCTGAAAGCCACGGTAGAGTTCGCCCTCAAGCGGGAAGATTTAGGGGAACCATTTCGCGAGTATCTAAAGGGACTCCAGCTTTAAATGGCCGCGCCTCTTTAGCACCCTTGCGTACCTTATGCACGCAAACTTTGGATTGTTGAGAAGTTTTCCAACACTCGCTATTCTGTATTCAACCGGTTGATCCTCAAACCTCCTCTTACCATGAACATAACGGAGGTTGCTGGTACTGATGGGCAGGCGTAGCCAGCCCCGAAAGCAAATCGCAGTCCCGGTACGTATTTTCGGCACCGACAACCGCGGTCAGGTCTTTTCAGAGAAGGTCCTCACTGCCAACATCAGCCGGAACGGGACAGACTTGGCCGACGTTCGCCCCGAACTTCCCCTCGACGAGATTATCGGTCTCACTTACGGCAAGAATCGAGTGCACTTCCGGGTGAAGTGGATCGGTCGACCCGGAACTCCAAAAGCCCGCCACGTAGGCTTGCTCAACATCGCCCCGGAAAAATCACTCTGGGACTTCCCTCTGCCCCCGGACGCCGTCGATGACTACCAGCTGGCAAGTATCGAACTCCGCAAGAGTCCCCGCTTCCGTTGCCAAAATTCGATCGAGGTCCATGTGAACGGGGGTGCCTCTTTTTGGGGTACCGTAGCGGATCTCAGCCTTACCGGCTGCTACGTTGAGATGCCGATCCCTCTGGAACCAGGAACGAAGCTAAAGGTTGGCATCTGGCTCGGACAAACCAAGGCTTGGGCCACTGCCCAGGTTGCACATCAAACGCCGGGCATGGGAATCGGATTGCACTTCCTCGAGATTTCTGAGCCGGACCGTGATCAGATTCGGCGATTCCTTGAAAATCTCTCACCTTTCGCGAGAAAACCGATGCGGTCGGTCCGTTCGCCCCAAATAAAAACCTAGCTAGCCGCCCACTGAAGTCCTCAACTTCTTCGACTTCTCCTCCACACCCCGTGCCAGCTTTTCCTTGTGAACCTCCAACTTCTTCGCGATCGCCGCATCACCCAACGCAATAATCTGCGTCGCCAGAATGCCGGCATTGATCGCCCCGGGCTTTCCGATGGCCACCGTCGCCACCGGAATACCCGCCGGCATCTGCACCGTTGCCAGCAACGAATCCATCCCCTGCAACGACGTCGAAGGAATCGGCACTCCGATCACCGGCAGCGTAGTGTGCGCCGCAATCGCGCCCGCCAGATGCGCCGCCCCTCCAGCTCCCGCAATGATCACCCGAATCCCGCGCCCCGCAGCCTTCCGCGCGAAATCTGCTGTACGCTCCGGCGACCGGTGCGCCGAAGTAACGTCGATCTCATAAGCAATCCCAAATTCATCCAGCGCTTTCCCGGCCTCGCGCATGATCTCGAGATCAGAATCACTCCCCATCACGATGGAAACCTGCACCTTACTCATGTACCCCCTTAGAGACAATTTCCGTGTCACTTGTCATCCTGAGCGGAGGTTGTGCTTCGTGAAACGAAGCATAACCGCAGTCGCAGGATCCCTATTCGCTCAACGGAAGCTACGGCCCTGATAGGAATTTTTTACCGCGATCCCTCAGATGCAATATCCCGCACTCCCGCAAACACTACCTCTTCATCGCCCTACCCGCAATGTCCCTGCGATAATGCGCCCCGTCGAACCCGATCTTCCCACAGGCCTGGTACACCCGCTGCAGCGCCGTCTCCAACTCCGTCGCCCGCGCCGACACCCCGAGCACTCGCCCGCCAGCGGTATAAAATTCCCCGTCTCGCTTCGACGTCCCCGCATGAAACACCTTCACTCCATCAACCGCCGCAGCCTCGTCAAGTCCCGAAATCTTCTTCCCCATCTCAAACGTCCCCGGATATCCTCCCGAAGCCATCACCACGCACACCGACGCATCCGTTGACCACTTGAAGTCGCCTTCGCTCACCCGCCCCTCAATCGACGCCTCCAGCGCGTCCACCAGATCGCTCTCCAGCCGCATCAGAATCGGTTGCGTCTCCGGATCCCCAAATCTGCAATTAAACTCCAGCACCATCGGACCGCGCGCCGTCATCATCAGCCCGCAATAAAGAATGCCCTTATATTCCGCGCCCTCCGCCTTCATGCCCTCCACCACCGGCTTCGCAATGTGATGCACCAGCCAATCTCGCATCGTGTCATCGACAATGTCGGCAGTCGAATAAGCGCCCATGCCGCCCGTATTCGGCCCGGTGTCGCCGGCGCCTACGCGCTTGTGATCCTGCGCTGCCACCAGCGGCGCAACCCGCTCCCCATCGCTCAACACCAGAAAAGAAAGTTCGTCGCCTTTCAAACATTCTTCCAGCACCACCCGCGCGCCAGCGTCGCCCACCATCTTGCCACTGAACATCTCGGCCGCAACGCTTGCAGCTTCCTCTTTGCTCGCCGCGATCACCACACCCTTGCCCGCCGCCAATCCATCAGCCTTCACCACCACCGGCAAGTGAAAATGGGATAATGCTTCGCGAACCTCATCCACCGAATCGCAGATCGCATACGCAGCTGTCGGTATCCGATGCCGCTGCAGGAATTCTTTCGCGAAGCTCTTGCTCGATTCCAGCTGCGCCGCCGCCTTCGTCGGCCCGAACACCGGCCACCCTCGTCGCGTGAATTCGTCTACCACGCCCAACATAAGCGGCAACTCAGGACCAACCACCGTAAGATCGGGCCGCACTTGCTGCCCCAAAGTCAAGATCGAATCGAGACTCTTCAAGTCGACCGGCAGGCACTCTGCCTCGTCCACAATCCCTCCATTACCCGGTGCGCAGTACATCTTCGAAACGCGCGGTGACTGCCGCAGCTTCCATACCAGCGCGTGCTCGCGTCCACCGTTACCCAGAACCAGAATTCTCATAGCCGGAGAAAGTCAAGGTTAGGGTAGACCAGGAATGCTGTCAAACGCACCTCATGTCACCATGGAGACACAGAGAAGAACTCCCATCATGCCGTTAACCGCGCTTAACCTCGTCGTATAATCTCCCCAATGATCACCGTCTCTAAGGAAGACTATCTCAAAGCCATCCTCGAGGCCGAAAGCGAAGGAGAATCCGTCATCTCCGCCCGCCTCGCCGACTGGCTGAAGGTTTCAGCCCCCGCTGTCACCATGGCGGTGCGCCGCTTGAAGAAAGACGCCCTCGTTCGCGTCCAGAGCGACGGCCACGTCGGCCTCACCGCCGCTGGCCGCAAGATCGCGCGGAAACTGACACTCCGTCATCACCTCATCGAACGCATGCTGGCCGAGCTTTTTGGCATGGAATGGTGGAAGGTACACGACGAAGCCGAGCGCCTTGAGCACGCCGTCTCCCCCGACTTCGAAGCCAAGCTCCTCGCCAAACTCGGCAAGGGAGGCGTCTGCCCTCATGGCAATATGAGCGAGATGGAAAGCCCCGCCAGTCGCCGTCACCGCGGACTGCTCCTGCTCGCCGATGCTCAACCTGGAGCCGCCTATACCGTCAGCGGAATTTATGAGCGCGACCGCCGCCTGCTCGAGTTCCTCGAAGCCCGCGGCATCCGTCCCGCCGCAAAGCTGCGCATCCTCGAACGCAACTATGACCAGACCCTCACTCTCTCCACCACCTCCGGCAGCGTGTCCCTCGGCCGTGCGGCAGCCGAACGCGTCTGGCTCTCCCAGTCGGACGCCCGCAGCGCCAAATAATCCCTGTCATCCTGAGCGAAGCAGATGGGACGTGGAGCTACCCATCTGCGAAGTCGAAGGATCCCTACCCCAGCGGTGCTATCTGCGTGGACGGGATTTTCAGCACCACACATCCAGGGCACGAGCAGCCCACGGCTTCACGTATCCGGCCCAACTCCGCCCAAGACGCCTGCGCAACCGTGGAAGAGCGGCCCTTTAGTTAGGGCCGCGTCAGATTCGCATAAGGATTGCGGGCTTTAGCCCCTGAGGTCGATGTCCCATCGCAAAACTCCTTAACTATAGTTTATTTCTTCGTGTATACTTGCGCTAATCTCTGCTGGGGGCTACCCGCCGAACCACATCGGAGGAGATTAACTGCACACTGCAAGTTCCAACCGATGAAGCCGGTCGCCACCCAAAACGGAGACGAAGTCGTCGTAATTACTCACGAGGATATCGACCGCGCCCATGATCGTGTCCGCGTCTCCGCTGCCCGCGCCCAGCGCGGCTTTTCTTCCAAGGCCCGTCTTCTGTGGTTACTCGTCGGCCCCGGCGTACTCGTCATGCTCGGAGAGAATGACGGACCCAGCATGCTCGCCTACGCCGCTACCGGTGCCAAGTTCGGTATCGGATTCTTTATTCCCTTCGTCGTCCTGACCTTCTGCATGGCCATCGTCGTCCAGGAGATGACCGTTCGCCTTGGTGCCGCTACCCATCGCGGCCACGCCGAACTCATCTTCGATCGCTTCGGCCCCTTCTGGGGATGGTTCTCCATGATCGACCTGGGCGTCGGCAACTTCCTCACCCTCATCACGGAGTTCATCGCTATCCGCGCCGGCCTCGGTTTCTTCGGCGTCCGCCCTTGGATCGCAATCCTCATCGCCCTAGTCATCCTCTACGCCGCCCTGATGAGTCACCGCTATTGGACCTGGGAACGCATCACTCTCGCCGCCGCTGCCTTCAACCTGGTCTTCATTCCCGTCGCGCTCATGACTCACCCCAGTTGGCACTCGGTGGGCCGCGCATTCATTACCTGGCAACCGCTCCCCGGTTTCAACAAAGACACTCTCCTGATCCTCCTCGCCAATATCGGCGCCACCGTTACTCCCTGGATGCTTTTCTTCCAGCAGAGCGCCACCGTCGACAAGGGCATGACCACCAAAGACATCCGCTTCGGCCGTGCCGACACCGTGATCGGAGCTACATTGGCAACCGCCGCTGCTATCGCAACCATTCTGGCGACCGCCCCGTTGTTCGCTCATCAAATGACCGCCGACAATTTCCAGGCAGCCGAATTCGCGCAGGCTCTTCAACCGCTGATCGGCCGCTTCGGCGCGTCCCTCTTCGCCCTCGGCATGGTCGAAGCCGGCATCGTCGCCGCCATCACCATCTCCACATCTTCGGCGTACGCCTACGGAGAGGTCACCCACAAACCACACAGCCTCAATGTCCCCATGGGAGAAGGCAAGTCGTTCTACGCCGTGCTCACTCTATGCGCCATGGCTGCCGCGGCCATCGTTCTAGTCCCAGGCCTGCCGTTGGTCTATGTAGTTCTGCTCGTAAACGTAGTCGCGGTTCTCGCCATGCCCCCGGCACTGGTCTTTCTGTTCATGCTGGTGAACGATAAAGAAATTATGGGCGACCTGGTCAGTCCGCTCTGGGCAAACATCCTGTCCACCGGAGTCGTATTCGTCTTGACCGCAGCCGGCATCTTTTTCGGCATCAGCATCATCGCCCCCAACATCTTCGCCGCCCTAGGAGGAAAGTAGCCTTGAGCAATAATCCATGTGGGGACAGCCGCCCCCGGCTGTCCAGTCGAGCAAAGCTCGACGGTTTCTCACCCCCATCCCTGAATCAGATTCCGGCAAGCCTTCACATTTGTCATTCCGAAGGCCTTGTTTCTGGCCCGAGGAACCTGCTTTCGCTTGGAGCTCAACGAATGCCCGCCTCGACCAAGTAGGAGAACTGCATGATGACAAAAAGAATCGATAACACTCCGCCCACCATCTCCTCCGCCGACGAAAGCCTGGTTCTATCCTCCCTCGAACACGATCAACTCGTTGGCGCCAAAAAGCACCACATCCCCCGCCGCCATCTCAACCGCCCCGAACTCATCGTCCTTTGGTCGCTCCGCATCTATCTCTTATTCATGATGGCGGTAGTCGCCTATCAAGTCTGGATCGCCGCGCACTAAGAACGCGCCCGTTCCGTCTTTTTCAATATCAAACTTTTGTTTTTGATTATAATTGAAACGATTGTTTCAAATATGATAGCCTCAATATGTGAGTCGAACAGCGAATAAAAAGCGGCCCGGCGAATTGTGCAACGCCATCGTCCAATATCTGGTGAGGCATGGCCTCTCTGACCTCTCGCTTAGGCCCCTGGCCAAGGCCATAGGCTCCAGTCCTCGTGTTCTGCTCTACTACTTCGGCTCAAGAGAAAAAATGGTGGTCGAAGTGCTGGCGGAGATCCGGCAGCGTCAGCGCGCCACCTACGGCCAGATGCAGGCTGCCACGTTCGAGCAGGCTTGCTGCACCATTTGGAAACACATGAGCGCACCCGATTGCGAACCGCTTTTCCGTCTTTTCTTCGAGGCCTACGGACTCGCGTTGCGTCACCCCAAGCTCTACAAAGACTTCCTGCGCTCCACCATCGAGGACTGGTTGAAGTTCGTGGCCTCTCCGCTCCACCGTGAAGGCTACAAGCGCAAACAGGCGCGCGCCTTCGCCACTGTCCTCCTGGCTGGCCTACGAGGCTTCATGCTGGACTACTGCGCTACCCGCGACCGCAAGCGCCTGGACCGCGCCGTCAACCTTTGGCTGCGCACCCTGGATTCAATACTGCTGGATACGAAGGAGGCTTAGTTTTGCAGCGCTCAGAACATACTGCGGTGAACGCTCTCACGGCTCTACTTTGCAGCTTGCTGGCTATCGTGTGGCTCTTCGCGTCGTCTCCCGCTCTTGCGCAGCTTGTACACGGATCGATGGACGTTCACTGGAACGAGGGCGTATCCAATTGCGTCGCGAACCCGCAGCCTCCAATTCAAGTTCATCCCTACAACGCCGAGATTTTTATCCTCCGCGAGAACCCATGCTCCACCGCCGAAGCCCCCTTTATGTATCTGCCGGTGGGCTCCTCCAAAGCTCTCCTCATCGATACCGGCGATGTCGCGGATCCCAAGCTGATGCTCTTGGCGCAGACGGTAATAGCTCTGCTGCCCGCACAGACAAGTCAGACGGCCAATTGAAGATACCGCTCATCGTGGTGCACACCCACGGTCACCTCGATCATCGCCTCGGCGACTCGCAATTCCAGCCTCTACCACATGTCGAAATTGTTCCCGCCGACCTCGCTCATGTCCGGAAATACTTTGGCCTCCCGGATTGGCCGAACGGCGTCGCTCAACTGGATCTCGGCGATCGAACCATCGACGTGATTCCGACCCCCGGCCATTACCCATCCCATGTCTCGTATTACGATCGCCAGACCGGACTATTCTTCTCCGGTGATTTCTTCCTGCCCGGACGCCTCATCATCGATGACGCCCAAGCCGATCTGGCAAGCGCCAACCGAGTTGCAGATTTCATCAGAAATCGTCCCGTTAGCTATGTCCTCGGTGGCCACATCGAACTCGATACCGATGGCAAGATGCTCCCTCTCGGCTCTCATTACCATCCACGGGAGAACGTCCTGCAGCTAACCAAGCAGGACCTTCTCGCCTTGCCCGCAATTGTGAGCAGCTTCAACGGCTTCTATACCCAGAACGGTGTCTTCGTGCTCTATAGCCAAACGCGAATTCTGCTGGCCTTGGGTTTTCTCTTGATTGCAGTGCTGGTTGCTTTCGGGATGTTGCTGCGCGGGTATCTCCGTCGCCGCAAGCGTGCGAGAGCGACGCTGACGTAACCAATTCACCGAGATTGGACGATCGAATTGTCATCCTGAGGAAGCGGAGTTGCCGCAAAGCGGGCGACTCGCGACGAAGGACCTATGCAATTTGGGCTCTCTTGCACGGAATTCTCCCCCCTACGCAATCCGCGCCAAAACGACTAAACTCATTGGTTGCGGTATTCGCTCCAGCCCGCCGCGCGGCGCCAGCCGTCTCGCGGCATCTTTCATCAGGAAGGCCATCATGTCCTTAAACAGCTTCAAAGCCCGCTCCTCTCTCCAGGTCGGCAACAAGGAATACGATATCTACCACCTCGACGCTCTCGACCAGCAAGGCATCTCCACCAAACATCTCCCGTACTCTCTTCGCATCCTCCTCGAGAACCTTCTCCGCACCGAAGACGGACGCAACGTCAAGAAGGAGGACGTGCGCGCTCTCGCCGCATGGAATAGGAATTCCAAGCCCGACAAGGAAATCGCCTTCACCCCCAGCCGCGTCCTACTCCAGGATTTCACCGGCGTCCCCTGCGTCGTCGATCTCGCCGCCATGCGCGACGCCATGCAGCACCTCGGCGGCGACCCCGCGCTGATCAATCCTCTGCAGCCCGTCGAACTCGTAATCGATCATTCCGTCCAAGTCGACGAATTCGGCACCGCTAGCGCCTTCGACATGAATGCCCTCCTCGAATTCCAACGCAACAAAGAACGATACTCGTTCCTCCGCTGGGGCCAGACCGGATTCCACAACCTCGCCATCGTCCCTCCCGACACCGGCATCGTCCACCAAGTCAATCTCGAATATCTAGCTCGCGTAGTCTTCGTCCACGAATCAGATGGTCACCGCACCGCCTATCCCGACACCCTCGTAGGCACCGACAGTCACACCACAATGATCAACGGCCTCGGCGTTCTGGGATGGGGAGTCGGCGGCATCGAGGCCGAAGCCGCCATGCTCGGACAGCCCGTCTCCATGCTGATTCCGCTGGTTGTGGGCGTGAGGCTCACCGGACGCCTGCGTGAAGGCGCTACCGCCACCGATCTCGTTCTCACCATTACCGAGATGTTGCGCAAGCACGGCGTTGTCGGAAAATTTGTTGAGTACTTCGGTCCCGGCCTCCGCGATCTTCCGCTCGCCGACCGGGCCACCATCGCCAACATGTCGCCCGAATACGGCGCCACCTGCGGCATCTTCCCCGTCGACAAAGAAAGCCTGAAGTATCTGAAACTCAGCGGCCGCACCGCCGAGCAAATCGCTCTGGTCGAAGCCTACTGCCGCGAGCAGGGACTTTTCCACGACGAGAAAACTCCCGATGCCGAATACTCCGAACTGCTCACCCTCGATCTTGCGACCGTCGAGCCCAGCATCGCCGGCCCCAAGCGTCCGCAAGATCGCGTCGTGCTTTCCCAAGCAGGAGCCTCTTTCCAGAAAGCATTGCCGTCGCTGATGAAGCCGAAGTCCGCTGCCAAAACGGCCGCGCCAGCCGCGAACTCCGCGCGCTGGGAGCAGGAAGGCGGCAGCCCCACCGCCATTGGCCTCGAAAATCCCAACGTGCACGAGCATGTCCCAGCGAACGTAAAGAATTCACTCAAACACGGCAGCGTAGTGATCGCGGCGATCACGTCATGCACCAACACCTCGAACCCGTCTGTGATGATCGGCGCCGGCTTGCTCGCCAAGAAGGCCGTAGAGAAAGGCCTGTCCGTCCCGCCCTGGGTGAAAACTTCGCTCGCTCCCGGATCGAAAGTCGTCCGCGATTATCTGGAGAACGCCGGCCTCACGCCGTATCTCGAGAAATTAAAATTCCACATCGTCGGCTACGGCTGCACAACTTGCATCGGCAACTCCGGACCGCTGCCGGACGAGGTCTCCAAAGCCATCGACGAAAAAGATCTCGTCGTCGCCTCCGTCCTCTCCGGCAATCGCAACTTCGAAGGCCGCATCAACTCCGAAGTCCGCGCCAACTATCTCATGTCGCCGCCGCTGGTGGTCGCCTTCGCGCTCGCCGGGCGCATCGACACCGATCTCCGCAAAGACGCCATCGGCAAAGGCAAAGACGGCCAACCCGTGTACCTCGCCGACCTCTGGCCCACGCAGCGCGAAGTGGAAGAGGCGATTCAGCAGTCGGTCACCGCCGAAATGTTTTCGAAAAGCTATGCCGACGTCTTCCAGGGCGACGAGCGCTGGCGCGGTCTCTCCGTTCCCAAAGGCCAGACCTACGCCTGGGAGAAAGATTCCACCTACATCCGCCGCGCCCCCTACTTCGACGACATGAATCTCCAGCCTTCCCCCGTCGAAGAGATCACCGGCGCGCGCGTGCTGGCCGTGCTCGGCGACAGCGTTACCACCGACCACATCTCTCCCGCCGGCTCCATCAAGAAAGACGGTCCCGCCGGAAAATATCTGCAGGAGCACGGCGTCAAGCCCGCCGACTTCAACTCCTACGGCTCGCGCCGCGGCAACCACGAAGTCATGGTCCGCGGCACCTTCGCCAACGTCCGCCTGCGCAACAAACTGGTCAACGTGGAAGGCGGCTTCACCCGCCATCTCCCCACCAACCAGGAAATGTCAATCTTCGACGCTTCCCAGAAATATCAGGCCGACCGCACACCGCTCATCATTCTCGCCGGAAAAGAATACGGCTCCGGCTCCTCCCGCGACTGGGCGGCCAAAGGCCCGCGTCTGCTGGGCGTTCACGCCGTCATCGCCGAGAGCTATGAGCGCATTCACCGCTCGAACCTGGTCGGCATGGGAGTCCTTCCCCTGCAGTTCCTCGCAGGCCAAAACGAGGAATCGCTCAAGCTGACCGGCGAGGAAGTCTTCGAGATCACCAGCATCCGCGACGTAGTCGAACACTTTGCCGCTGGACGTCAGGCAAAAGTCCGCGCCACGGCCAATGGCAAGACAACCGAATTCAACGCCCTGGTCCGCATCGATACGCCGCAAGAAGCCCTCTACTACGCCAACGGCGGCATCCTGCAGTACGTCCTGCGGCAACTGCTGGCAGCGAAGCCCAGCGCACAGACGGTGGGGGCGTAGGGGTCGACACTAGCCAATGACATGTCATCCGGAGCGGGAGCGCCAGCGACCGCGCAGTGGAGGGACCTGCTGTTATCTCGACCTTCGAGACGAACTCTGTGCAGCGGACACTCCGCGGCATTTCCATTGCGACCGCCCGGGCACGCCTTGCATACTGAAGATTATGGCGATAGAGAGTCCCGCGCTGTCAGGCAAGCACATCCGCCTTGAACCGCTTACCCACCATCACGTCGACGGCCTTGTCACGGCAGCGGCGGCGGACGCCTCCCTCTATCAATGGAGTCCCGTCCCGTGGGCAACTTAGCTTCAATCGTGTAGTTTCCGCCTATGACAACTTTTCGCGTGGAGTCCCGAGATAACAGGCTCCGTGCAAAGCGGACACTCCTGTGCGCTGCCCTTTGATCTGCATTTACTCCAGGCTGTACTGCACATGGATTCCGCGTTTCGACATCTCCTCCAGAAACAGGTCGGCGGGAACATCCCGTTCCTGCAGCACGCCCCCGCGCTTCGCGATCGCTCCCGAAGCCAGCATTTGTATGACGATCGACGCCGGAAATGCGGTGGTCCGCATCATGGCGCTCATGTCCGTCTTGGCGTCGTAGTGGTCGACCAGGGTAAAGGCGGCGACGCGGCCCTTGAGTCGTCCGCCCAGCAACCCGCGCACGCCCGGCGAACGCAGCGACTCGTGCGCTTCCAGCCGCATAATGCACACATCCGGCCCCTTCCCCGCAAATTTCCCCTCAAAGATTTTTGACATCACCGCTCTTGGCGTAATCTCGATTCCGTTCACCCGCATCTTGTCGCTGGAGAAAAGCCCGAGCGCCTTCAGTTCGCACAGCAGATCGTAATGGCCGGGATAGCGCAGCGTTTTCTCGAAACACTCGCCCACTCTCCCTTCGAAAGTTTCCGGCAACGTCGACGTGCCCCCGGAAGTTTGGAAGGCAATCAACGGCGCGAATCCCGGCATGTGAAATTCCTCGGGCTCGGTGAGCGGCTCCACTGTGACCAGCTTGCCTTTGCGCAGAATACGCGCCGGTTCCACGTACTCGTTGATCAAGCCTTCCACCGAGAAAACCAGCTGGTAGTGGAACGGCGGCATGGGTTTTTCGGGCAGCCCGCCCACGTAGAGTTTCAGCGCATCGGCGCGGCCGCCCAGCCGGCGCACCAGCTCTCCACCCAGGATGGAAGCCATGCCCGGAGAAAGCCCACAATCCGGAGCGAGGGCCACATCGCGTTTCTCTGCTTTGCTGCCCAGCGCCAGTTCCTGGCGAACCACGGTATTGTTACCCCCGAGATCGGCAAAGTGGCAGCGCGCTTCGATGGCGGCTTTCGCCAGTCCAAGGTTCAAACGGTAGGGGACTGCGGAGAGCGCACCGTCATGCCCGCGCATAATCTTGGCCGTGGCCCTCTCACGGCTGGCGTCGAGTGCAACCGCGCGGACTTTCTTGTCGCCGGTAATCTTGTTGACCCGCGCCGCTACTTCGCGAGCCCGTTTCAGGTCGCTATCGGCAAGTGAAACGGACTCCACCTGCGATTGCCGCGCCATGTCGAACGCCGCCGCCGAACCCATCATGCCCGAACCGATCACCAGAAGCTTCACGCCCGCACCTCGCACAAGAGTTTTTAACGCTTCACTCTACGCCTCCCGCCAAACCCTCGCTAGTATTGCGCGCGCTGTACGTCCGGCGTCGGACCGTGCTGATCGTCATCCTGAATCCGACTTCGCATAGCCGAGGCTTTTGCGCTGCTATAATGAAGAATTGCGACCATGTCGACGAAGCGCCTGATCCGATCCACAACAGTTTTATCCATCCGCCGCAACGGCAGCGTGGTTCTTGCCGGCGACGGCCAGGTTACGCTCGGCGAGTCCGTCATTAAACATACGGCGAAGAAGATCCGCCGCCTGTACAACGACAAAATCCTCGCGGGATTCGCCGGTTCCACCGCCGACGCCTTCACACTTTTCAGCCGCTTCGAATCGAAGCTGGAGCAATATCACGGCAACCTGGGACGTGGCGCCGTCGAACTGGCAAAAGATTGGCGCACCGATAAATACCTGCGCCACTTGGAAGCATTGCTGCTGGTGAGCGACAAAGAGCAGACGTTCCTGCTGAGTGGACAAGGCGATGTGATCGAGCCCGATGGCGGCGTAGCGGCGATCGGCAGCGGCGGACCCTACGCCCACGCCGCAGCCCAGGCGCTGGCCGAACACACGCAACTAACCGCCCGCCAGATCGCCGAAGAAGCCATGAAGATTGCCGGCAAGATGTGCATCTATACCAATGACGTGGTTACCATCGAAGAACTCTAAGTTATGGCAATTTACTTACCCAGCAGCGCCGAAGAAGAACAACTCGCACTCGATGAACTCACTCCGCGCGAGATCGTCGTCGAACTCGACAAACACGTGATCGGTCAGAAGAACGCCAAACGCGCCGTCGCCATCGCCCTGCGCAACCGCACCCGTCGCCAAAAACTAACCCCCGACCTAGCCGAAGAAATCATCCCCAAAAATATAATTATGATAGGGCCGACGGGGGTGGGAAAGACGGAAATTGCGCGGAGGCTGGCGAAGCTGGCGAATTCTCCGTTTTTGAAAGTGGAAGCTTCGAAGTTTACTGAAGTTGGGTATGTGGGACGGGATGTGGAGTCGATGGTGCGGGATCTGGTGGAGATTGCTATCGATAATGTGCGCGAAGAGAAGCTGGAAGATGTTGCGGACAAGGCGGAGCTTAACGCGGAGGAACGGCTGCTCGACATTCTTCTGCCGGCGTCTCCACCGGCGCGGCCTGCCGAAGCGACCACTGCGGGCGGAGTGGTGATCGATGGTAATACTGCCTTGACTGAATCTTCTTCGCGGACGCGCGAGAAACTGCGGCAACAACTGCGCGAAGGCAAACTTGACGAGCGGCAGGTTGAGATCGATGTGCGAGAGCGGAATTTTCCATCCTTCGAAATCATGACGAATCAGGGCGTCGAGGAGATGGATATCAATATCAAGGATATGCTGCCCAACATCTTCGGTGCGCGAACCAAGAAGCGGAAGATGAAAGTGAATGAGGCGTTCGAATATTTGATTCAGGAAGAAGAGCAGAGACTGATCGATATGGATCAGGTGACGCGCATTTCCATTGATCGTGTGGAGAATTCGGGGATCGTGTTTCTGGATGAGATCGACAAGATCGCGGGGCGCGAAGGTGGGCATGGTCCGGACGTTTCGCGCGAAGGGGTGCAGCGCGACATTCTTCCGATTGTGGAAGGGACGACGGTGAACACGCGCTATGGGATGGTGCGGACGGATCACATTTTGTTTATCGCGGCTGGGGCGTTTCACGTTTCGAAGCCGAGCGATTTGATCCCGGAGTTGCAGGGACGGTTTCCGATTCGCGTGGAACTGCAGTCACTGACGATGGAAGATTTCGTGCGCATCCTTACCGAGCCGAAATCGTCACTGGTGAAGCAGTATACGGCGCTGCTCGAAACAGAAGGGGTAAAGTTGGAATTTACGCCGGAGGCGCTGCAGGAAATTGCGCACTTTGCATTTCGGGTGAATGAGAGCACGGAGAATATTGGAGCGCGGCGGCTGCATACCATCATGGAACGGGTGCTCGACGAACTGAGCTTCGATGCCCCGGAGAGAAAAGGCGAGCACGTGACCGTGGATGCTGATTATGTGCGCAAGATGCTTGCGGACATTGTGAAGGATCAGGATTTGTCGCGGTACATTCTGTAACTACCACAGGGGCTAAAGCCCGCATTGAGCCGACTGCTTTACGCGGCGCTGAAGCGCCTCTCTTTCACGGGATTATCGTCGGTCGTGGCGAGGGCAACCGCCTATCAGTGCTGGACGGCCAAGATCGGGCGAGGCGCTAAGCCTTAACTGAAAGCTTCTGCCGTCCCTACATGACTCAGTTCCTATTTCTTGGGGCTTATCCCGGACTTACGTCCGGGGCTATCCTCTGCCGCCCTGCCGGGGCTGAGGTTTGATGGTCCGGGTCTGCGTCTTCACCATAAGCGGGGGTCGGGTGCGGGCGGCGCGTACCCGAGGGGCTAAAGCCCGCATTGAGCCGGCCGCTTTACGCAGCCCGTTCGACTTCACTCAGGGCAGGCCGCTGAAGCGCCGCTCTTCCACGTTACTGCGTCGGCCGAACTCAAGAGGTGAGCCATCGGAATCAAGCGATCTGGTATTCGTGCCGAGGAGTGGACTAATGCACCTCAGGGGCTAAAAGCCCTGAGTCTTGCACTGCGCTTATCGCAGCGCTGGAAGCGCTGCGCCACCCAAGATCCCAGGCTCTTCCGCGTTCTGCCCGATTCCCGCGGGGCCGGTTATGCTGCAGGCGTTTGACGGACAGGAGTGCTCGTCCCACACGGGCTATCTGGTTCCCGCACTGTCTGGTATTCTGCCGTCGATCACACTATGAAAACCATTGATCGTGGGCGGCTGCAGTCACTGATGCAACGCGAGCAGAAGAAGTTTGTGGAGGATCGGCCTAAGTCGAAGGCGTTGTTTGAGCGGGCGCGGAAGTCGCTGCTGGCGGGCGTTCCGATGAACTGGATGGTGAAGTGGGCGGGGGCGTTTCCGCCGTTTGTGCGGGAGGCGCAGGGGGCGCATTTTCTTGATGTGGATGGGCATCGTTATACGGACTTTTGTTTGGGCGATACGGGGGCGATGACAGGGCATTCGCCGTTTGCCACGGTGAAGGCAGTGGAGGAGCAAGCGCGGCGCGGGATTACGTTGATGTTACCGGGCGAGGATTCCATCTTCGTGGCGGAGGAGTTGCAGAAGCGTTTCGGTTTACCTTACTGGCAGTTTGCGCTGACGGCGACGGATGCGAATCGGTTCTCAATTCGTTTGGCGCGGCAGATTACCGGACGAGCGAAAATTCTGGTGTTTAACTGGTGTTATCACGGGACGGTGGATGAAACGTTTATTACGCTCGATCGCAATGGCAGGGCGGACGCGCGGCGAGGGAATATTGGCCCGCCGGTGAATCCGGCGATCACGAGCAAGGTGGTGGAGTTCAACGACATTGCCGGGCTGGAGCGGGCGCTCGCTCCGGGAGACGTGGCTTGCGTATTGGCGGAGCCGGCGATGACAAATGTGGGGATCGTGCATCCGGAGCCGGGGTATCACGCGGCATTGCGCGAGTTAACGCGTAAGCATGGCGCGTTGCTGATCATTGATGAGACGCACACGATCTGTGCTGGGCCGGGCGGGTACACGCGGGCGGAAAATCTGGACCCGGATGTGCTGGTGTTTGGGAAGGCCATTGGGGGAGGGATTCCGGGAGCCGCTTACGGATTTTCACAGGAAGTTGCGGACCGCATTCTTGCTGCGCAGAATCTGGAAGACTGCGATGTGGGCGGCATTGGCGGGACTTTGGCGGGCAATGCGTTGTCACTCGCGGCCATGCGCGCCACTTTGACGAAAGTTCTAACCAAAGAGGCGTTCGATCGGATGATCCCGATGGCGGAGCGCTGGACTTTGGGAGTAGCCAAAGCGATTGCGGAGGTGGAATTGCGGTGGCACGTCACGCGTCTGGGCTGCCGGGTCGAATATATGTTTGCCGGCAGCGCTCCGAAGAATGGGACGGAGGCGCATGACGCGATGGACTTCCAGTTGGAGCGGTTCATGCATTTGTACGCGATGAATCGCGGGATTCTGCTGACGCCGTTTCATAATATGGCGTTGATGTCGCCGCAGACGGAGAAGGATGATGTGGACCATCACAGCAAAGTGTTTCGGGAAGCGGTGAGGGAATTGGTGGGTTAGGGCGGCGCGGCGCCTCAGGGGCTAAAGCCCGCAACAATTCAGGGCATTTAGGCGGCGCTGGAGCGCCGCTCTTCCACGGTGCCGCGGCGGTCCGGTGGTGGTAAGCGGGGTTCGAATGGATTCTGTGTTTCGTGAAGAGGTTCAGGCAAAACAGCAAGTTCCTCCACTCCGCCGTCGCTGACGCTCCGGCTCCGGTCGGAATGACAGGGGTTGGGGGCTGACACAGGCATGTCGAAGGCAGCGGACAAGAGTGTCCGCTCCACACCGTCGGCGAAGCTGCCACAAAGAACTGATGTAGTCTTTTGTTTCTGCATGAGAATCATTCGAGGAATGTTGCTGCTAGGTGCGGTGGCTGGGATGGCGGGGTGCGCCTCTATTGGGCCGCCGCAGGCGCCTTCGCTGGAGTTGCCGAAGCCGCCTTCGGACTTGCATGCTGCGAGGAAAGGCGACAAGGTGACGCTGACGTGGACGATCCCTGCGCGTACCACGGACCGGCAAAGCGTGCGCTATCTGGGAAAAACCGATATCTGCCGGAGTGTTGCGGGGGCGCTCAAGCAATGTGGGACGCAGGTAGGACAGGCCGCGCCGGCGGCGGATTTTGAGCAGGCGAAGAAGCGGTCTGCGAAAAAGCTGAGCGCAACCTTCACGGACACGCTGCCGGCTGCACTCGAGCAGGAACATCCGACAGAGTTTGCCACATACGCGGTGGAAGTGCTGAACAAAGCGAACCGGGGAGCGGGGATTTCGAATCAGGCGCGCGTGCCGCTGGTGCCCACGCTGCCGCCGTTCGGCGATTTTTCTGCGCAAACCACGGCGTCCGGTGTGTTGATCTCGTGGCAGTGTCCGGCCACGGCAGGGAGAAAACGCGATACTAAATATCTGTTCCGGATCTACCGGCGTCCGGAATCGAGCACAAGCGAAACCAAGATTGCTGACCTGGAGGCTACGAAGTGCGCGCTGGGAGCTGGCGCGAGCGATGCCTTGTCGAGCACGGGTTCCAACACAGCGGCGGATAGGGGCATCTCCTCGTTTCTTGATCAAACTTTCGAGTGGGAGAACACATATTCTTACCGAGGGATGGTGGTGAGCGTGATCGAAATGGCGGGGACACCGGCAATTGACGTGGAAGGCGATGACACGCATGAGGTGAAAGTATTCGCGCACGACGTATTCCCGCCAGCGGTGCCCTCGGGATTGCAGGCGGTGTTTTCGGGGCCAGGGCAGCAGGCGTTCATTGATTTGATCTGGACTCCCGTTGCGGATACGGACCTGGACGGCTACAACGTTTACCGGCACGAAGACGGTGCGGCGCCGGTGAAGGTGAACTCGGAACTGGTGAAGACGCCGGCGTTTCGGGATTCGCGGGTTGTGGCGGGAAAGACTTATTTCTATTCGGTGTCGGCGGTTGATCAGCGCGGGAATGAGAGTGCGAGGTCGGAAAAAGCCAGCGAGAGCGTGCCGTAGGTTACCTCGGGGGCGAAACCCCTCACCTGTCCCAGAGCCTAATCGCAGCGCTGAAACGTTGCGCCACCCAAAATCCTAATTTGCAGTGTGGGGGGCAGCGCCACCCACGGTCCTAATTGCTCACGAAAAGTTCTCGCGTGATTTCCGTTACTCGTGGTTAGATAGATGTCGATGAAATACTGCCGCTTTCAACTGAATGGAGAGGCTCATTATGGGCTAGTCGAATCGGTTGCGGGACGCGATTCGATTTTGAGGATCCTGGTGACGGCGCCAGAAGAATCCGATGGCGACGTGGAGGGGTTGCGGACGCGCCGGATCGAACCGATTGCATTGGACGAGGCGACTTTGCTGCCACCGGCGCAGCCGTCGAAGATTGTCTGCGTGGGGCGAAACTATCGGGAACATGCGGCAGAACTGGGGAACGAAGTCCCTACGGAGCCGCTGTTGTTCTTCAAGCCTAGCTCGGCGCTGCTGGCACCGGGCGGGATTGTGAAGCGGCCGAAAATTTCGCAGCGCGTCGATTATGAAGGCGAGCTTTGTGTGGTGATCGGAAAGAAGTGCCATCTGCTGGCGGATGGTGAGGATGTGCGGCCTTACATTCTCGGCTACACCTGCCTGAATGACGTCACCATGCGCGACGTCCAGAGAAAAGAGGATCAGTGGGCGCGGGCGAAGGGCTTCGATACGTCGTGTCCAGTGGGCCCGCTGGTGGTGGATGGGCTTGATCCGTGGGCGGGAGTGGGGGTGGAGACGCGGGTCAATGGCGCAGTACGGCAATCGGGGAATACGAGGGATTTTATATTTCCGCTGGATGTGGTGATTCGTTTTATCTCGCAGGCGATGACATTGCTGGCGGGGGATCTGGTTGCGACGGGGACGCCGGCGGGCGTGGGACCGGTGGTGGCGGGAGATGTGATGGAGATCAGCGTGGAAGGAGTGGGGACGCTGCGGAATTCCGTGGCGGATGAGTAAGGCGACCACGGGGGCTAAAGCCCGCATCATCTCCAACGCTTAACGCGGCGCTAAAGCGCCGCTTTTGCACGGTACTGCCAGCATTTTAAGCGCTGCCCACAACACGGCCGCCGCTTATGTTATTGCCGGCATTTCTAGTTCTGTCTCAGATTCGAAAATGTACGCGTGAATGTTCGGCAAGCCGGAGATCAGTGCAGGCGGAAGCGTTCGCGCAGGAGGCGCTGCAGGCGGGGTTTGTAGAGAAGGTCGTAGGCGAGTTCTTTGTCGGGGAACATGGCAAGGGCGGCGCGCTTGGCGCCGGCGGCGAGTTCCGAGGCTTCTTCGACGGTGAGGCTGGAATCCTGACTGATGACGGAAGAAACCATGCTGATCATCAGCTGCAAGCGGCGGATTCTTCGAGCTTCGTCGTCGGCCGCATTTTTATTGGCTTCCGCTCGGGCGAGAGATGAGTGTTTTTCATGATCTGATGGTTCCCCAGAATTCATAGTGATCCCTTTTTGCCCCACAGCTTTTCTTGCCCACAGATTCGATGTTGCGACGGAGTCGGACGTTGCGCCGCTCTGTTGAGCATCTTGTGCCTATCGGAGCAGAAATAAAACGGCCCGAAAGTGCCGGGCCCTCTTGGAGACGGCAAGCAGGTCGCCACGTGTAGTGGGATCAGCGGCCAGATTTCTTCCCGCGAGATTTCACGGAGATTCTGACGGGCTTTGTCCGCTTAGGCGATTTCGCCCCCTTCTTAGCCGCCGGTTTCGAGCTTCGCCGAGACGCCGGCACTTTGCCGATTCGGGGATCGTCGGCGAGGACGAGGTCGCAGGCATGGAGCGCAGCTTCCTCGAAATCCTGCGCATCGACTGGAAGAACCTGCCAGCCTGTCACATTCTTCCCCAACAGCTGGATGGATCGCATATTGGGAAACTCGAGGCGCAGGCTTTGGTGGTGCTCCTCAGTGGTGGCTAGCCACACTCCGTTGTCAGCGGTCTGAGTGGGTTTGTCGCGGAGGATGAGGACAATCTTGTCGTGGACATAAATTGCGAGGCAGCCGAACATGGGGCGGGTTTCGGGCGACAGCGGAGCAATCGCGTCGAGCACGAATTCATGTGGGACAAGCTTACGTTGCTTGATCGGGAAGAAGGTGTCGTCCAGCGGGAGGGGAGTCGTGTTGCGGCGGGGCTTTAACATGAGATGACGGCACCGAAAGATTCCAACCACTGACTGTAAATCACCGGTCGGCCGCGTGGCGAATATAGGGCAAGCCGGACGATCCGAAGCTCCCAAGTACAACTCCCTGAGAAGAGTTAGAATCTGAGGGATGCGGAGTTCGCGCCCTCTGGTTGGCGGCCGACCCGGGAATTGGAGATCACCATGGCAAAGCAGTCGAATGTAACAGCGGCAGAACGGCGGCCTAATCCAAATGAGAAGCTGGTGAAGGTGTTTGACAGCGAACAGGAGTCGGAGGCGATGGTGGTGAAGGGGTTGCTGGATTCGGCGGGGATTGAGAACGATCTGAAGTCCGGCAGTTTGTTGCAAGACGCGTTTCCCGGGCTGGGGGGAATGATCATTTTGGTGCGGGAAGAGGATGCGGAGAAGGCACTCGGCCTGATCACAGAATACCGGCAGTCGCCTGCGGTAGTCGAGTCGGCGGACGCAGTGGATGACGACGAGACTACTGGATAAACGGCAGCGACGGTGTGACGGAGTGGCCATCGAGGTAGCAGGTGACGACGCGGTTGAGATCGGTGCGGTAGACGTGGACTCCGGCGGCTTGCAGGCGGGCGAGAACGTTGGCTTTCGGCAGGCCGAACGACGTGTGGAATCCAACTGAGATCACAGCTTAAGTGGGCTTCACCGTCGCCAATATCTCTGGCGTGGTGGATGTGGCGCTGCCGTGATGGCCTACTCTTAAGAGATCCGCGTGCAGCGGGTGAAGGCTGCGATGCGGCGCTCGACAGCTTTCTCGGCGTCGCCCTCCAACAACACGGAAGTCTCGCCGTAAGTGACGTCAGGACCATGGAGTCGTTGTTCTTGGGCTCGAGGCCGACGGGCCAGTCTCGCGGCGGGAAGAGTACGTCCACTTTCGCGCCGCCTAGATCGAATTCATCTCCCTCCCAATGACGCATAACTTTGATTCCGAGCACGTGCGCTTCAGCGATCAAGTTATCCAGCGCTCGACTTGGTGGGAGAAGACTGACCCATAATTCTTTGGGGCGAAAATCTTTCAGCACTGCAGCCATCCCTCCGATGTGATCGGAGTGGGCGTGGGAAATTGCGACGGCGTCGAGGCGGGAGATACGGCGCGTCCAGAGGTAAGGCGCGACCACGTCTTCGCCGAAGTCGAGTTGCGAAGCACCGCCCCAGATGGGGCCTCCGGCATCAATCAGCAAAGTGCGGCCTTGGGGCATTACTAACAGGATGGCGAGAGCTAAGGATGCTGCCAACAGCGCAACCAGTCCTATGACTGCGAGTCGCACGCGACGGCGCGCAAGAATCATCGCCAGGATCAACGCAGCAGAAGCTGCGGCGATCAATCCGAGAGATGGAGTGGCTACGCGAAGATCGCCGAGGCGCAGGCTTCCCAATCCGTGCACGGTTCCGGTGATGGCTCGGAGTGCGAAAGCGGTGAGCAGGGCGGGAAGTTTCGCGAGCAGGGGGGAGATATACCCCACGGAAATCGCCAGGATGGCCGCGGGCATGAGGAGTTGCGTGAGGGGAACGACCGCGACATTGGCGGGCAGGCCGATGGTGGTGGCGCGGTGAAAATAATATGCCATGGGCAAGGCCAGGCCCATCTACATGACGGCCGAGACCAGCAGAAATGCGAAGGTGCGCAGGCAAATCACGGTCACGCCGCGCACCACACGCAACGACCATGGTCTGCCGAGGAAACGCGCCAGGCGGCCGGCAATCATGCGCAGGTCCGCGCGGAACTGGGCAACACGCGGAGGAAGCGACGCGCCGTAATCGCCGGCGTCCCATTAGACAAGAGCGCGGCGGTAGAAACGAGAAGTGCGTTCCACGAGGGGCAGCCCGATTGCCGCTACGATGAGGACGCAAAGAAAGGTCATTTGGAAGCTGGCGGTGAAGAGTTGCCGCGGATCGAATACGAGCAAGCCGAGAGCGGCCGCTCCCAGTGCGTTGACCATGCAGCGGTCGCGATAAAGCAGGCGCGTACCCAAAAAGATGGCGACATCAACGTGGCTCGCCAAACCTGAGCGCCAACTTCGGTGAGGAAAGCATAGGCAACGCAAGTCAGGATCGTCAGCAGAGTTGCGGGAATGTCGCCAAGGCGCAGGCGGCGCATGGTCCAGAAAACGACGAATGCGAGGATGGTGACGTTCATCCCTGAAACTACGAGGATGTGGAAAGTGCCGAAGCGTTGGAAATCGACACGGGTATCGCGGTCGATGAAGGCCTCTTCGCCGATGACCATGGCATCAATCAGAGCGTCTTGGGGCGCGGGCCAAAGCGCGTGCACTTTGGCGATGATGCTGGAGTGAATGCGGGTTCGCCAGAGTTCGAGACGGTTTCCGGCGAAACCGGAGAGCAGTTGTACGTCCTCAGCTTTGGCGGACGCCAGCGCGCCGATGCTGTTTGCGGCCAGATAACTTTGATAGTCGAAAGCTCCGGGATTGCGGAAGTTGCGAGGGAGTTTCAGCTTGACGGGAAGGCGAATGCTTTCGCCATAACGGAAAAGGCACATCGGGGGCGCGAGGGCGTCGTCGGACGCTGATCCGTTTTGGCGGGTACTGTAGAGGCCGAGGCGCACACCGGAATGCACGGGAATCCGGGTGCCACCGTCGGTGACGATTTCTTCGGTTTCGACGTCGAGGCTTTGTGTAAGTTCGCCTGCAGATGCTTCTCGAATCTGCCTTCGCGGGTGACGTGCGCCGTCATCTCGACTTCTGGGCCGTAATCAAAGGGCTCCAGACTGCGATCGAGAGTGTCCGAAAATCCTCTGAGTTGGAGATGGAGGGCGCCCGCGAGGAAGAATGCTCCAAGGGCTAGAGTTATGGCGAGCCATTTTCTCCTGTTCACGAAATACAGGCCTGCAGCTAGAAAAGCCAGTCCTGCCGCGGCCCACCATGAAACTGGGCGAGAGAGACACGTGCCGGCGACTACTCCTGGGGCGTAGAACACGGCGGCCCAGAGCATGGGTTGCCGGGCGAGCTTGAATTGGAATTCAAATGGAGTTGGCGGAGGGGGAAGCGGCGTGAGTGGTGGCAGGGGCGGCATTCATGGGCCTGGGTAGAGAGGGATCGACCTTGAAGCGAGACGCTTAAGTTGATGAGGATCTCGGGAAGAACAAAATGCGCCCACCGAGGCTAAAGCCCACATTGATTTCTGCACTTTACGCGGCGCTTAAGCGCCGCTCTTCCACCTTTGCGCACGCATCCCGCTTGCGCACGCATCCGGGTTCGTGCGCATTCCCGGTTCGCGTACGCATTCTCGACTTTTCAGCAGCCTGTTTGGTATTAGCAGACTAAGTGCAGGACGCTTTCGAGATGGTAGGTTTGGGGGAAAAGGTCGACGAGATGCACCTCCTCAACGCGATAACCGGCTGCCTGTAGGGGCACCAGATCGCGGGACAGCGTCGCGGGATCGCAGGAGACGTAGGTCACGCGGGGCGCGTCTACTTCTGCAAGCAAACGCGCCACGCGATCGCCCAAGCCGCCTCGCGGCGGATCCACGACCACCAGGTCAGGCTTATGAAGCAACTGGGGGAGGACTGCGCCATTCCCGGCCCGACCGTTATCACCGCGCTGGGCCAGGTACTGGTCGGTCGTGGTATGAAGAACCTCCGCATTCAAGGGCAGATTGTATTTAAGGTCGCTGGTGGCTGTCTGTGACGACTCGACAGAAACGATGTGACGGATGCTACCGGCCAAGGCTCTGGAAAACAGTCCAACCCCGGCGTAAAGGTCGAGCGCCAGTTCGCCGGAGCGGCTCCTCGTGACGATGTCGACGAGATCATCGACGAGAAAACGGTTGGTCTGAAAGAAAGCTCCGGCGCTCACACGGTAAGCCGCTGACTTTGTCTGATAAGTCAATTCCGAGGAGCCGACCGCGACCAGAGGCTCCTGCACACCTTTCTGCGGTTCGCGGAACGCGGCCACGCCAGAGATCTCAGGCATGGACGCGCATAATTCTTCCGCCCACGCGCGCACGGCAGCACGCCGAGCCTCGGGAGCGCATAAGAGCTCGACCAGTATCCGCGAATCGTCGCCATTCGCGAAGAACTCGACCTCGCGCACACCTTCTACGGCTTTGCCGGCTCGTCCCGCTTGCCACAAAGTTGCAATGGCTCGGTTGATCAGAGGGGAGCTGATAGGACATTCTTCGACGGGAAGCAGTGCATGCGATGCGAACTTGAAGTACCCGGCGGCGAAGTCGGGGCGCGTTCGCACCTGAAGGCGCGAACGATTGCGATAATTCCACGGCGGCGAGGGATGCACCTGGATTTCGCAATTGAGTTCGAGCTTGGCGATGCGCCGCAGGTTCTCGCGCAGGATGTCCTTCTTGATTTCGAGTTGATGCTCGTAGGTGGAGTGCTGGTAGTGGCATCCGCCGCAGCGGCCAAAATGCGGGCAGGGCGGCTGAATGCGGTACGGCGATGGTTCCATGATTGCCGCGGCATGTGCGCGAGCGAAGCCAGGTTTTTCTTCCGTGAGCGCCGCGTCGATTTCCTCTCCGGCAAGAACAAAAGGAACGAAAACGGCCTTGCCGCGTCCGCGATTGTCGGCAGGAAGGCGAGCGAGTCCGTCGCCGCCATAGATGAGCTTTTCAATGTTTACGAGCAAGAGTTGATTCTACGGCAGAGGAAGGGCGAAGAACGGATTGCCGATTCTTGGCGGAAATGTCACAGCGCTCGTCCAGCGGCAGCGCCGGAGGACCATGCCCATTGAAAATTGAAACCGCCGAGATGGCCGGTCACGTCCACGACTTCGCCGATGAAGAATAGGCCTGGAACCTTGCGGCTCTCCATTGTCTTGGCTGAGAGTTCGTCGGTGTCAACGCCGCCGGCGGTGACTTCGGCTTTCTCGTAGCCTTCGGTTCCCGTGGGCGAGATCGCCCAGGCGTGCACTTGTTTCTCCAGGTCAGCGAGGGCTTGATTCGTCCAGGAATTAGGAGGGTGGAGATCGAGCCAGCGGTCTGCAAGGCGATGGGGGAGAAACTTTCGCAACTCTGTGCGTAGTGCGCTCTGATTTCTTGGCGTCTTTGCATCGCGAAATGCGGCTGTGATTTCGCGTCCGGGAGCCAGATCGATCAGGATGGGCTGCGGCTTTTTCCAGTACGAGGAAATCTGGAGGATCGCGGGGCCGCTCAGGCCGCGGTGCGTGATCAGCATCTTCTCGTGGAACTGCTGGCTGCCAGCCTGAGTAAGCGCCGAAGCAATTACCTCCGTCGAAACACCGGCGAGATCGCAGTAGCGGGAACAATCCTCTGCGCTCAGCGTCAACGGCACAAGTCCGGGCCAGGGCTCACGGATGGTGAGGCCGAACTGGCGCGCGACGTCGTAGCCGAGCGAGGTGGCGCCGATCTTCGGAATCGAGAGGCCTCCGGTGGCTATGACGAGGGCGGGTGCACGGAAGTCTGCGCTTTCGGACCGAACGTTTTCCGAGCGAACGATGAAGTCGGTCGTTCGCTGGACTTGCTGAATCTTGGTATTGAGAAAGATGTTCACTTTGGCATCGCGGCATTCGGCTTCGAGCATGGCGAGGATGCCGCGGGAGGAGAGGTCGCAGAAAAGCTGGCCCAAAGTTTTTTCGTGATAGGGGATGCCGTACTTTTCGACAAGCGCGATAAAATCCCCGGAAGTGTAGCGAGCCAAGGCTGACTTGGCGAAGTGCGGATTCGAGGAAATAAAGTTTCCAGGCAGGCAATGGAGGTTGGTGAAATTGCAGCGTCCGCCGCCTGAGATCAGGATTTTCTTTCCCAGGCGATCGGCATGCTCCAGGACTGCGACGTGGCGGCCGCGCTTGCCGGCTTCGATGGCGCACATCAGTCCCGCCGCGCCGCCACCGAGAACAAGTGCATCGAAGGAGTGGGTCATTGCGATCGTACCAATATGGATCAGCGGTCACATGTAAAACAGGCTGAGGCGCGGCAGGCCGTACTTTTCCAGAAGGCGCTTGTGGACGTATTGCTTTTGCAGTTGGTCGATCTGCGGCGTCGACATCTTGCGGCGATAGGGTGACAGCTCACGATCGGCCTGCGCGCGCACGGTCACGATCTCTTCATCGGGCGTGGCGGCGAGCAAGCCGGCAAAAAGCTTTTCCTCTAACACGGTGAGACGGCGCTCTAAATCCTCCAGTGGTGACGTTGTTTTCATGCTTTCGGCGTTGTCGGCCAATTTGCGGAGCGTGGCTGCTGAGTCCTGGGCGATGGCGTGAACTGAAACTCCCAATCCATGTGGGAGCTTGGCGGCTTCCAGAAGATCGGCATTGCGTCGCAAGAACGTTGCGATGGTCCGCGGCTCGAAGCCTTGGCTTGCGCCTGATTTAGTCGATGGTGGATCTCCAGCAGCGGCGCCGACTACTGCTTCCTTCATGTCTTCCGCCGCTGCTAGCACTTCCTGCGAACAGTAGGCGAGGCTGTTCACCTTCTTGATTTTCGATGGACGCTGGTCGTAGCGATCAAACGCAGCATCGATTCCGCGTAATGCTGCCTCGAGAGGAATGCCGGCGTCCTTCCAAGTTTCGATGAGAGCCCAGTCAAGCGTTGTCAGCAGCAGGCCGCCGCCGCGGCGGCGCAAGAAGCACTCTTCAATTTCGGTGAAGTAGTTGAAGTAGTTCTCAACCATCGTTATTTGCCCGATTTTAATGGAATTTGGCGCACAGATGGAGCACACTATGAAATTAAGTAAATCGGAATACTTCGGGCCAGTCGGTATTGCACTTTTATGTCTTCAGAACTCATTCTCGAAATTCTCACAGCACCAGAGTTAGCCCAACGGCTGAAAGTAAAACCCAGTTGGGTCGTAGATGCAAGCCAACCCGCCCGCAATCCCGATCCTCTCCCAACGCTGAAAGTCGGACGGCACAACCGCTATGCGTGGAACTCGAAGTCAATGATCGCATGGCTGAACAGGAGAGGATTGAAATAAATTGAAAAGCTACTCACTACAAAAGCACCACGGGAATTGGGTGATGCGATGGTCGGTCTACGAGATTGTGGACGGCAAACGCAAGCGTACCCAGCCCACGCACATCATCGCTTCCATCCGCAACTATAAAAAGAAGTCCGATGTAAAGCCGTTGGCGGACGCCTACTTCCAAGAGAGGGTGCAGAAATCCCGCACCGTGCAAGCAGGAGCCTCGCTCACTGACTTCGTCACTAACGTGTTCTTCCCCCACAACGAATCTCGGCTGTCCAAGAACACGACGGCCCTCTATCGCCAGCAGTGGAAACGACTGGAGCCGCACTTGGGCAGCATTCGTCTCCGGGATGTGATGACTCCGCACATCCAGTCGGCACTTGACTCGATCCACAACGAGCGTAAGGAAGAGATCAGCCATGACTGTTACATGCACATTAAAGTAACGGCCAGCGCCATCTTCTCACTGGCGATCCGAAGAGGAGACCACCCCGGACCTAATCCAGAGAACCAAACGACGGTGCGCAGCTACGGACACAAACAGCATCGGGTAAATGGCGCTTATGATCTGAACGAGATCAAGCAATTCTTCCATTTCTTTCCGTCTGGGGACATTGCAGTCGCTATTGCGGTCAACGCTTTTCTCGCCTTACGCAAACCGGAAATTGAGGCGTTGAGGCCGGAAGATTTTGATCCAGTCACCAATCTTGTTCGCATCCACCGCAATACAAAAACGAGGAATGACGAGAAGCTACCTGTCATCGGGCCTCTTCGCAAGATCATGGCAGCGGGCGACTGGAACCAAATCAATCTGCGCATAGCGGAGCGTGCGATTGTCAAGACACTCAAAGGAACGACGCTGCAATGGAAAGGCTGGTACGGGTTCAGGCGCGGAATGTTAACCAATTTGTGGAAGCTCGGCGTGCCAGTTGAGGAAGCGGCCATGATCCTGCGTAATTCGCCCGAAGTCTGCCGCCGCCATTATCTACGTCTTGATGAGACGGCCAGCAAACAGAGCGCAATGGATACTCTGGAAAAAACCTATCTGGAAGAGCGCATCAACATCCAGTAAATCAGATTACTAGCCAGTTCCCTCGGGGAACAATCGGCTCCAAATCGGCCCTTGTCGCAAGCCCCAGCATCAAATGCCACATAGACGGAAATCCCAAGACCAGAGGATGGTGTGTCGATCCTCTTGTTCCCTCGTCGGGAGAGATCGACGCAGGACACGCACGCCTCGGGGCACCCGACGCCTTACACCTAATTTTGAGGAGCTTATGGAACAACGTTTAAAGAAAATAGTGGTACACCACGAACATTACAGCGATGAATGCCATTGCGTGGGTGAGATGTTTGGAGCCCACCTTTTTGCCGCACTTGAGGGGCAGCAATATGACGATGTGAGTCGGCTCGTCCTTGCAGCGATCCGAGGTGCAAAAAAAGTCGCCCATTGTGACACAGACGGAACATTGACCTGCACCTATGACGATGGCAGTCAGATGATCATTAGCTAGATGCCTCGTTTGGAAAACACATTTCGGCCCTTTGCATAATCGCGAACATCTAAACCACCATGAAACAGAAACAAGCAGTGAACAGTTCGCACGCAACACAAGGCGGGGTACATGAAGATGGAAGCCCGACAATCTTCAATAACTGGACAGAAACGAAGAAAGGCTTTGTGATCCTTCCATCGGCAGATCAGATGCCCCGGATTCAACGTAATCAATCAAACCGGGATTGGGATCAACCCACTCAGCCTTCCATTTGTTCCCCCGAATGTGCTCGATGATTCGTACCCGCTGAAGCGGAGCATCTGGTGCACTCTTCTCGCGTAATGCGTAGTCCATTCGTGGATTGATCTCAGATTTCAACATGACCGTCCGTATTCTCCTCTTCCTGCGACCAAAGCGGTTCGGATGAGGTCATAATAGCTGGGCATGGCTCCCATTGCGGACAATCCGGTCATTGCTCCAGACCGAGAGCTTGAGGACGATAAGGAGGCGGGAGAGTCGGAGCCGCCGCGTATCCGCTGCCCGCTGTGCGGGTGGTCGCCCCGCAAAGAAGACAAGTGGTTCTGCACCTGCGGTTGCGGATGGAACACGTTCGACACGGGAGGTGTTTGCCCAACCTGCCTCCACCAGTGGACTGAAACGCAGTGCCTCTCGTGCAGCCGATGGTCGCCGCATTCGGAGTGGTATGCGCCTTCGTGAGAAAGAGGAGACGGTCAAGTGAAAGTGGTTCTCTTCGGAGCAACGGGCATGGTCGGGCAGGGTGTCCTGCGCGAGTGTCTGCTCGATCCTGATGTCGAGAGCGTCCTCGCGGTTGTCCGCAACGCCAGCCTGCCGCAGCATGACAAGCTGCGCGAAGTCGTACACCAAGATGTTTCTGATCTCGCGGCGGTTGAGGACAGGCTCTCAGGCTACGACGCATGTTTCTTCTGTCTCGGCGTCTCGTCAGTAGGAATGAAGGAGGAGACGTATCGGCGCGTGACATACGATCTGACGGTCTCGGTGGCTAAAACCTTAGCCAAGCTCAACCCGACAATGACCTTCATCTACGTGTCTGGGGCAGGAACCGACAGCACGGAGCACGGGCGAAGCATGTGGGCGCGGGTAAAGGGCAGAACGGAAAACGCGCTATTGCAGATGCCATTCAAGGCTGTGTTCCTGTTTCGCCCTGCGTACATTCAGCCGCTTCATGGAATTCGCACAAAGACCAGATGGTATGGGGCGGCTTACGCTTTGATGAGACCCCTCTATCCGTTGTGGAAGATGCTTTTCCCGAACTACGTGACAACGACTGAATGCGTAGGTCGCGCCATGCTGAGCGTAACGAAGCGAGGTTTTCCCAAACCTGTCCTTGAGAATCGCGACATCAACCGGATGTGTGGATGAATTTGTGCGGGGGCTTAGCCTTCAATTCCGTCTAGTCGGATCACTGGGGCCTCAGATCGGCAACATACGCCATACCGCTGCCAAAGCCGAAACCACGGGCTCTGCGCGAGCATTTCGTCATGTCTTCGATTCGCAGCCGCGAGGTCGCTCTGGGTCAGCGGTCTAATGTCCGGCACTGCCAAGATGCGCTCAAGGCACTCAATTTCGGCGATAGTCTGCTCGGTGTCCATTTCGTCTCAATATCCAATATCAGCACGGCAACGGTCAAACGGGACGGCATCAATGACGTGTCTGCGAGAGCGCCCCGCACGCAGTAGAAGAGCCGCCGATCAGTCGCCGGGCTAACTCCTGCCTCTGGGTGCGCCGCCCATTGTCGCTGCGTTTGCACACGGGGTGGAGGCGTACCATTTGGGCATGAGCAGAAAACGTCCAGAACGCCCCGACGCAGCCGCTCCTGATCAGTCGGCGGCTGCCGATGTCCTCCTTCGACAAGAGCCACCCGAGGAAGAAGAGGAAGAGGACGACGAAGGCGACGGCAAAGAAAAGGAAGATGACGATGATGACGACACGACCGCGGACGCTATTCGGAGTGAGCATGGAACATGCCTCGATCTCGCCTAGCGAAGCGGCACGCGAAGATCGCCGGAGTGCCCGGCAGCAGAGACTTTCAGCAACAAGAAGGGCGTCCAGACCAGCTAGTTCTGGACGCCAGCAAACCTTAATGGGTGCCGACCAGAGAGGGATCGCGATCTACCGCTTCGTGCGCGGCGAAGGAAACGGGCGGAAAGCAGATTTCCCAGCAAGGAGTACCATCCCGCTCGCCGGGTCGTAGCTGATACGTGGTTGGCAGACCCAGCATTTTACCGAGCCTGACCCACTGTCCGTGAGTCAATCCCATTTTGCCCTCGACCGCATCGCGCAGCACCAGTTCGGGGATCGACATCTCATGAGCCAACCCGCCATATGACAGTTTGAGGTAGGCGATTGTTTCCTGCATCAGCTTACTCACATATTGGCCCAGAAACATCGTGGTCAGTGGCGAATCGGATGGCGGCAATGAGGATGAGTGCGTCATATTTCAAAGGCGTCTGCTCTACGCGCCTACCCTATTGTTGTCTCTCGTCAAAGAAGAAACAATGGCACTTCGGTATTCGCCACTCATGACAGACGTAACTGGCTTCCGTCTGACGAACCCGAAAGAATATAACATGGATCGATTCGGTGAACGGCTGAGCAGGTATAACCCGAGCGAGCAATTCCACATCCCGCTTGACTGGCCGGTTCTTGTTGTCGAGGATACAGAAGATCGCATTTCGTGGTTCCGGAAGCGGATGCCAAAGGCGGTCTTTGCGAAGAACGCGGAGGCGGCGCTACGGGCCTTGGAGCAGCAGGATTTCAAGGTGGTCTTCCTTGACCATGACCTGCATTGGATGCACGCCGACAATACGATCTTCAAGGGAACAGGGAAGGAAGTCGCTAGGTTTTTGGCGAAGAACGGCTTTCAGGGGATAGTAATCATCCACTCACGGCACGTCGAGGGCGCGGCGGTGATGCAGAAGTACCTGTCGAACGCGAGGCTCGCACCGTTTGGGAGCTTCGAAATTACTTCGGAGGTGAACTTATGACCTCCTGCGGACCTTAGCCCGTTGGAGCCATTCCCAAGGCCACCGGGGCGGTGATTCTCGCCCTTGCTGTGGTCACGCTCGGCGTCGGCTTGCTCAGGGCTTCTGAGCTATTCCGTTCCTTCTGAGAACAGGCACCAATACCACTTCGCACTTTCACCAACGAATCGTCTCCCTCCCTCGTGGGTATCACACAACAACGTTTCTCGGGCTGCCCAGCGCGAGCAACACTTCGGTAATACAAACAGCGGGAAATCAATGCGGATGCAGGCATGGAAGGTCAAGAATGGACAGGGGCGTCATCGTGCCCAACTAAAGACGCATATTCCGACGCAGAGTAGCGAATCCCGGAACTGGCCTCTTGAATACTGTGATGTGAGAAAAGGCTGTCTCGTGAATCAGAAGATATTATTCGTGGACAATGAACCGGTAGCGTTGAACTGCTATAGGCAAATGCTGGAAAGCGAATTCGATATTGCAACCGCTGCCAGCGGTGAAGAGGGCTTAGTATCGCTCCGCAATGACGGCCCCTTTGCAGTCGTCATTTCTAACATGCAGATGGCCGACATGGATGGAGTGCAATTCCTGAGGCGTGTGCGCCAAGTCGCCCCAAGCACAATAAGATTCTTGCTCACGGGCCACCTCGATCTTAACGGCGCAGCAAATGCGGTCAATGAAGCGGGTGTCTTCCGCTTGCTCATCAAACCTTGCGACAAATCTGTCCTGACGGAAGCTATCGCAACGGCAGTGGCTAGTTACCACGAGCGGGCAGAAGAACGAGTGCGGATAGAGCTACCAATACGTTTATGTCGAGCCGCCCGAGGTTTGAAGCTTCAGTCGGCCCACACCGTCGATATCTCCAAGTCGGGAGCTCGGCTGGCTGGCCTTGAAGAACCGCTAGAACTAGGGGAAGTTGTCAAGCTCGAATGCGGTAACCGGAAGGCACCTTTCCGGGTGGTCTGGACTGGTGCGCAGGGTACTGCTAGCGCAGGTCAGGCCGGTCTTGAGTGTCTGGCAGCGGATGCAGACCTCTGGAACTTGGACCTGCGTCAACTGGAGAATGGTAAACCGCTGATGCGTGCTCGCGCAGTACAGAGGGGGCTCCTACCTCAGGAGAAACCGCCGTTAGAGACCCTCGATTACGCCGGAGACTGCATGCAGGCACGCACGATAGGAGGAGACTACTACGATTTTCTCGATATGGGTCCGGGGGAAGTCGGGTTCGTATTGGCGGATATTGCAGGAAAAGGCATCGCGGCTGCCCTGCTTATGGCAAGTTTGCAGGGAAGCCTCTACAGTCAGTACAGCACTGGCTCGAAAGATATTCCCCAATTACTCGCCTCGGTGAATCGCCACTTCTACAAGCACACCGCGAAAGACCGCTATGCCACTTTGTTTTTCGGGCGGTATAGCGATGCCACACGAACTCTGCATTATGTCAATTGCGGGCACAACCCTCCCGTACTGTTACGCAAGGGAGGTGCGGTTGAGAGACTTGACGCGACCGCCACGGTACTCGGCCTGTTCTCGGACTGGGATTGTTCCGTGGCCGAAGCTCGGCTGGAAACCGGAGATGTCTTGAGTCTGTATACCGACGGGATCACAGAGACAACTGGTCACAGTGGAAAAGAATTCGGCGAGGCGCGTCTCTTGGACACGTTGCGCAAGAACCGGGACCTTGAGGCTTCGTACATATTGCGGAACGTGCAGAACGCGGCCGAACAATTCAGGTTAGGCGAGCAAGAAGACGATCTGACCTTGGTGATCGCTCGTGCCCTATAGTGTTGCCCAACACGTTCCCATCGTTAGCTCCGATTGTCCGGTGTAAGTCCGCTAGGATAGGTTATCCGCATCTCTACGCGGCTCTAATTGAGTCCGGGGAGCACAATTTTATGAGGCTGCATGCGACAACACCTGTTTGTCCAAAAGGTATACCTCTGCGCCACAGACTTCACCCCATTACCAAGAAGTAACTGCTGCGTTGAAAAGAGCGACACTTGCGGCTCTCAGGGCAGCCCGAAAACTATCCCCTTCCGGGCCAATGAGGCAGGTGCTCAGGAGAGCCTTTAATTTGTGCCGCTTTGCGCCTTCATTCGGACCGTTTTCCTCTCATTGGCTCATTGACTTCCCATCGCAGCACTCCTAAATGTGGCCGTCGCAACCCGCCGAATGTTACGAGTGTAACGACTCATGTGACGAGATCACAGTTAGTGGTGATCGGTACTCCTACAATCAAAGGACATGGAAGTCCAAGAAGCAGCGGCCTCAACCACTCGCAAGGGTGATCGTATTTCAATCTCAATCAGCGTTCGGGTCTCGTGTATCGATCTCGCGGGTGAGCACTTCACCGACGTTGTGCAGACAGTGAATGTTAGCCGTAGCGGTTGCTGTCTGCCTTTAAAGTGTTCCTTGGCTCCGGGGCAGAAAATTCACTTGCAACGGATGGGCAGCGGCGAGGAAGCGGTCGGCCGCGTAGTGGGGCAGACT